>Ga0326597_10001195_pt1 | contig 42699 bp, 38 predicted proteins | sample RVTome_12_FD_203789 | JGI IMG/M metagenome (GOLD analysis project Ga0326597, IMG submission 203789) | Soil microbial communities from uranium-contaminated site in the Upper Colorado River Basin, Wyoming, United States - RVT100D185 | ecosystem: Environmental > Terrestrial > Soil > Contaminated >...
GAAGAGCGCATCCTGCAGTTCGGCAACCAGATCGACGGCGTCGAAGGGCTGATCACCTCGGCCCGCGACCAGCTTGCCTATGTCGAACGCGAACTGGCAAGCCTGCGCGTGCTGAACCAGAAAGGGCTGGCGCGCGAAAGCCAGCTGCTGGACCTGCAGCGCACCCAGGCCGACCTGCTGGGGCAGATGGCGGAACGCCAGTCGGAACTGGCGCGCATCCGCAATTCGATCCGCGATACCGAGCTTGAGATCCTGCAGTCCGAGCGCCAGTTCAAGGAAGACGTGGTGACCGAACTGCGCAAGACCACGACGGAGCGCGAAGAACTCGTGCTGCAGATCGTCACCGTCGAAAAGCAGCTTGAACGGATCGACGTGCTCGCCCCCGCCGACGGCATCGTGCACGAGATGACGGTGTCTACCGTCGGCGGCGTGGTGGCCCCCGAAGCGACGATCGTGCAGATCGTGCCGCTGTCCGAGGGGGTGGAGTTCGAGGTCAGGGTCGATCCGAAGTCGATCGACCAGATCTTCGTGGGGCAATCCGCCAAGGTCGTCTTTCCCGCTTTCGACATGCGCTCGAAGCCTGAAATCTTCGGCTCTTTGGCAAATGTGCCGCCAAGCAGCGTGACCGACCCGGCCACCGGCCAATCCTACTACCGGGTCGGCCTGTCGGTTCCGCCCGAACAGCTGGCGCTGCTGGGCAATGTCGAACTGATCCCCGGCATGCCGGTCGAGGCTTTCCTGCAAACCGGCGAACGCTCGGTGATGAGCTACCTGACCAAGCCCCTGCTGAACCAGTTGCAGCGGGCTTTTCGCGACGACTGAGGCCGCTTGCGCCCGGAACTGGCCCTAAAAAGTGATGCAGGCACGGCACATGCCGCCGCAAACCGCCTGTCAGGCTTGTTTCAGGGCAGCTTGTGCGGCACACTCCGCCCCGAGGCACTTTCGTGAAGATACACCGCTGAAGCGGGGGCGCGAAACTGACAGGCAACGGTATGGCGGGCAGGACCGGGCGCAGGGCGCCTTTCATCGGCTACCTTTTGATGGGCGCGGCGGCACTTGCGGGATGCACCCGCGAAACCCCCTATGCCGCGCCGGTATTCCTGTTTCAGAGCTCCTATGCCGCGCAGCAAGGCGGGGTTCCCGTTCTGCTCGACAACGCGGCCTGGTGGGCGGGGTTCAAGGATCCGGTGCTCGATGCGCTGGTAGCGCGTGCCCTGCGCGACAACCTCGATCTTGCGATTGCCACGGAACGGGTCGCAGAGGCGCGGGCAAACCTGCAGGCGGTGCCGGGGGCGGCGCTGCTGACACCTTCGGCCGGCATCAGCCGCAGCAAGGGCGCCGGCGCCGCGCCCCAGACGCGCAGCGAGGCTTCGCTGGGCCTGGCCTGGATGTTTGATCCCTACGGCGCGCGGCGCGAACAGATCAAGGCGGCCGACGCCCGGGTCGAGGTTGCCGATGCCGAGGTCGATGCGGCGCGGCTTTTGCTGCTGTTCAACCTTGCCAATGCCTATGTCGATCTGCGCTACAGCCAGCGCCTGCTGCAGATCCGCCAGGAGGAATTGCGCGCGCGCCAGCAAATGGTTGCGCTGACCCGCACCTTGCTGGAACAAAGATCGGCAACCGAACTTGACCTGATGCAGACCGAAGCCCGGCTTGCCGAAGCCGAGGCCCGCCTTCCGGCGCTGCGCGCCGCGATCCAGGGCCGCAAATACCAGATCGGCACCCTTCTGGGCATGGCGCCCGGAACGCTGGACATCAACCTTGACAGCACCGCCCGCCAACCGCTGGCCGCCCTTGCCACCGGCGTGGGGATCCCCGCCGATCTGTTGCGCAACCGCCCCGATATCCGGATCGCCGAACGGCTCTACTATGCCAGCGTCGCCGAAATCGGCGCCGCCAGGGCCGACCTCTACCCCAGGCTTTCGCTGGGCGGCGCGATCACCCTGGCCTCGATCGGCGGCTCGGAAGGGGTCGAATACCGTTTCGGCCCGAGCCTGGTGTTGCCCGCATTTCCGGACGGCGCGCGCCGGGCCACGGTCAGCGCCCGCGAATCCCGGGCGCGCCAGGCGCATGCCTCCTGGAAATCCACCGTCCTGGAAGCGATCCTGGAGGTTGAAACGGCGCTGCAGGACTATGCGGGCAACAGCGCCGCGGTTCAGGCATCGCGAAAGGCCGAGCGTCTTTACCGTGACGCGGCCGAGCTGACGCGCGACATGGTCACCCAGGATGGCGCCACCATCCGCGACATCATCGACGCCGAGGAATCGGTTATCGATGCAAGCCTGATGCTGGCCGAAAACCTGCGCCAGCAGGCAAGAAGCTTCGTCAGCCTCAACGTCGGCCTCGGGGCGGGCAATTCCTACAGCCAGGCCGCCGCCGCGCCCGGCAAGTGACGGCCGCGCCGTTCAAAAGCCGGTGCAGCGCAGCACAACGATGACCGTGCGCAACAGAACGACCGTATCGGTCATGAAGGACACCTGCCGGTAATACGAGGTGTCAAACCTTGCACGCTCGGCGAAAGAGCTGTTGTTGCGGTCCGACACCTGCCAGAAGCCGGTGATGCCCGGGCGCAGCCGGTAATATTCCCGCCCCGGATAGAGCGGCTTTTGATCGACCAGCATCGGGCGCGGCCCGACCAGCGACATGTCGCCCCTGAGCACGTTCCACAGCTGCGGCAGCTCATCAAGCGAGGATTTGCGCAGGAAACCGCCAAACCGGGTGATGCGCGGATCGTGCCGCAGCTTCTGCGTGCGGTCCCATTCCCGGCGGGCATCGGAATCGCTTGCCAGATGCGCCTCCAAAAGCGCGTCGGCGCCGGGAACCATGGTGCGCAGCTTCAGCAGCCTGAAAACCTTGCCGCCATGCCCCACGCGCAACTGGCTGTAGAAGGGTGCGGCACCGTCGAGCGACACAAGCAGCGCCAGGCCCAGAACGATGGGGACGACAAAAGGCGCGCAAAGAAGAATAAGCAGAATGTCCAGCGCCCGTTTGGCGCGCTGCCTGTAGAACCCATTCGCGGAGACCATGCGGTCAGACAAGAACCCGGTATTCTCGTCATGACCGACTTCGGGAAACCCCTTCGGCTGAGCGGTCATTTCACTACCCCAAGTGCCAAAGCCCCTGGTTCCAAACCCTGTACGACGCCGTTATCCGGCGCTCACGTCTGCCTAAGCCGATTCTGTTATCCTTAACCCTGTCACCATACCAAGTTTTGCCATATTCCGCAAATATCTTTGAACGGTTCAAAGTTGGCGTCGCGTTGCCAACTGTTTGTTTTTATTGCCTTGCGCAACCATCAGGCGATCTGGCTGTGAAACGGGCTTTTGGCATTGTCGCGAATTTGTGCGCAGTTTCATAAATCAGGCGTTTCTGGCCCTGAATTGGATACAATGGTGCACCAGAGGGAGTCTTCATGCCCGCCGATCCTGCCCTTAGCGTCATCATCCCGCATCTCGATGCGCCCGCGGCGCTGGCGCGCTGTCTGCACGCACTTGCCGGTCAGCGCGACGACGGCGTGGCCTTCGATGTCATCGTCGTCGACAACGGCTCGGCGCAGCGGCCGGTCGCGCAATGCGCCGCCCATCCCTTCGTGCGGCTGATCGACGAGCCGACGCCCGGCCCGGGGCCGGCGCGCAACAGTGGCGCGCGGCTGGCCGCAACCGAGCTGCTGGCCTTCATCGACTGCGACTGCATCGCGCAACCCGGCTGGATCGCCGCCATCGCCAGCTATCTCGGGGCGCATCCGCAAACCGGGGCGATCGGCGGCGATGTCGGTATCGAACGCGCCGACCCGCAGCATCCGACCGCGATCGAGGCCTATGAAAGCGTCTATGGCTATCGCTTTCAGCTTTACATCGAGCAGCACCACTATACCGGCAGCGGCAACATGGCCGTGCGCCGCGCGGTCTTCGAACAGGTCGGCGGCTTCGGCGGGCTGCAGATTGCCGAAGACATGGATTGGGGCCGCCGCGCCACCGCCCTGGGGGTGCGGATCGACTATGTTCCGGGCATGCGGATCACAACCCCGGCGCGCGACAGTTTCCGGCAACTGGCCCGCAAATGGGACCGCCACATTGCCCATGACTACGAGAAAGTGTCCGGGCTCGGCGGGCGGCTGCGCTGGATCCTGCGCGCGCTGGCGCTGGCCGCATCGCCGCTGCCCGAAACGATCCGGATCCTGCGATCCGACCGCATTTCCGGCGCAAGGGAGCGCTGGCTGGCGTTTGTGTGCCTCACCCGGATCCGCCTTTACCGCAGCCGCCGCATGCTGACGCTGCTTGTGGGTGGCGACGGCCGCGCCCTGTCGGACGCCTGGCGGGGCCAGGGCTGAGGCGGCAAATGCGCGGGCTTTCCCGCGAGCAGCTGCAAGAACGCGATCAGCGATCATGTGACCCATTGGGCTTGTTACGCATGACCCGATCTGCTCCACGCCAGCCCCCGCTGTCCAACCCGCCCAAACGGGCAAAACTGAACGCCGGAGTCTCGCTCACGCCGGATAAGCGTTGGGGGCAACGTCAGCGCGGCCGAACGACTGCCTTGTCGTGCCCGGTCTTCGCTGCCTTGGACATGATCCGAACTTCCCGTTTGCAATACCGGCAGCAGGCCAAACCGGATGCGTCGGAAATTGCCCGGCCTTCTTTCAGAGAAGCCCCAGCAGCCGCGGCAAGAACAGCACGGTTTCAGGCACATATGTGATGAGGAGCAACACGCCCACGGCCGCCGCGAAGAACGGGAACATGTGACGCACCATCCGCTCGATCGGGATGCCGAGGACGATGGAGCCGGTGAACAACGCCGTGCCGTATGGCGGCGTGATGAGCCCGATCACGAGGTTGAACGTCGCCACGACGCCGAAATGCACCGGGTCGATGCCAAGATGTCCCGCAAGCGGCATCAGGATCGGCAGGACAATGAAGATCGCCGGCAACATGTCCATGAACAGGCCCCAGATCAGCAGGAAGAGGTTGATGATAAGGAAAATCAGAATCGGGTTTTCCGTTATGGCAAAGATCATCCGCGCGATCATGGCGGGCACCTGTTCGGATGCGAGAACCCAGGAGAACACGTTTGACGCGCCGGTCAGCATCAGCACGGCGGCCGACAAAGTCCCCGAGCGGACGAAGATGCGCCAGAGAAGTTGCCAGTCTGGCTTGAACCGCGTCTCGGCCATGAGCAGGATGAAGCCCCAGCCAACCGCAGCGGCCGACGCTTCGGTCGGGGTGAAGACGCCTGACAAGATGCCGCCCAGGATGATCCCCGGCATGGCGAGGAAGGGCAGCGACTCAAAGGCGATGCGCACCGCTTCCTTCGCCGTCTTGCGCGCGGTCCGCTGGATGTTCTGACGTCGCGTCGTCATCCAGACGGCAAGCGACATCGCCACCGCGATCAGCAGTCCGGGCACCAGTCCGCCGATCAGCATCCCCCCGATCGACGTGCCGGTTACCGCGCCGACGAGGACGATGGGGATCGACGGCGGGATGATCGCACCCATGATCGAGGTCGAGACTGTCAGCGAGGCAGAGAAGTCGCGCCCGAAACCCGACCGCTCCATCATCTGCACCTGCATCCGGCCAAGCGCCGCGATATCCGCGATCGAGGATCCGGAACAGCCGCCAAAGAGCATCGAGGCCAGGACGTTCACGTAGCCGGTGCCACCGCGCAGCCGTCCGACCAGAAGCTGCGCGAATTTCAGCAACCGGTCGGCGGTGCCGGAGGCAACCATCAGTTCTCCGGCCAGCATGAAGAAGGGGATCGCCATGATGGTGAAGAAGTCGATGCCATTGAAGAATTGCTGGGCCACCAGATACATCGGCTCGCCCGAGAGCGTGAAATATACGATGCAGGCCAAAAGCATCGCAAAGGCGAGCGGAAAGCCGAGGACCGTGAGCGCTGCGAAGGCGATCAGCATCCATCCGAACGAGCTGATCATTCGAACACCTCCCGGATGTCGTCATCCTCGGCCACCGAGACGGCAGCGGGCAGGAACAGCTTGAAGCCAAGCTGGATCAGCATCCCTGCGGCACCAATCGGGACGGCAAGGAATATCCAGAAATACCGGATACGCAGCGCGGGCGTCCGCATCCGACCCTCGTTCAGCGCGACATCGAGGCCCTGATAGAGAAGAATGACAAGCGTGACGGCAAGGAGGATACACATGATCGCGCCGATCACGCGCTGCGCGCTACGCGGCAGCATCCCGACAAAGACGGTCAGGCGCGGGTGCGCATCGGTGCGTAGCGCGACCGCGCCGCCAAGGAAGGCCATGTAAATCATGATGTAGCGGGCAAGCTCCTCGCCCCAGAAAAAGGCAATGCCGAAAACGTAGCGCCCGACGACCAGTGTCACGACGACGATGACCATCATGAGCAGCGCGAGCGCCACAAGATGGCTCGCGGCCAGTTGCAGCAACCGGTCGATCCGCCGGATCGTGTCGCCTAGTGGCCTCGGTTGCATGCCTGTCTCTCCGGTTGTGGTGCGGAGGGCCCGGGCAGGTTGCCCGGGCAGTCCCTTGTCATCAGAAACGGTCGTCGAAGCTTGCCATATGCTGCAGGAAACCATCGACGAATTCCGACCCGAACTGCTCAATGGCCCAAGCCTTGGTGGGTTCGACCGTTGCGGCGCGGAATTCTTCCATTTCGGCGGGTGTCGGCGTGTAGACTGCCACCCCTTCGTCACGGATCTTCTGCACGCCAAGCAGGTCCTGCACCGCGCCGATCCCGTCGTGGGCGAGGCTCGCCTCGGCATCGGCGGCGATGATCGCCTTGCGCTGTTCGTCAGCCAGGGACTGCCACCATGCTTCATTGGTGATGACGGCGCCCACAGTCATGACGTGGTGGGTCTGGGTCATGTTGCCCTGCACCTGATAGAAGCGCTGCAGCAGTATGTTCGAGGGCGGGTTTTCCTGCCCATCAACGACGCCAGTCTGCAAGCTGGTGTAGAGTTCCAGATAGGGGATCGGGACCGGCGTTGCGCCCAATGCAAGCATCATTTTCTGATGCGGCACCACTTCCATTGTCCGCATCCTCAGGCCCTGCATGTCGGCGGGCGAGCGGACCGGGGTCGCTTTCGTCGTCATGTCGCGGAAACCATAGGGGTGAAGCGAGATCACACGGATGCCGGTTTCCTTGGCCACGTTATCGAGAAGCGCGGTAATGTAGGGTTCGTTGCGGTTCATCGTGGCATCAAAGTGCGCCCGACTCTTGAACAGGAAGGGCATATCGACGATGCCCAGTTCTGGATAGCCGAGCGAGGCGAGAACGCCCGAGGCGATGTTGGCGAAGTGCAGCGATCCGCGCGACACCTGCTGCACCATCGCGCGCTGGTCGCCGAGCTGGCCGTTGGCATAAAGCTCAACCTTGAAATCGGTACCGGCCAGCTTTTCGATCTGATCCTGCAGCACGTGCATATAGGCAGTCACTGGCGCTGTCGTCGGATCGTCCGGGTCGGTCCAGGTCGCCTTCAGCCTCTCCTGTGCAAATCCGGGCAAGGCGGCGACTGTCACGGCGGAAGCCAGCACCACGGATCTAAGAGTATGTTTCATCTTGCTCCTCCATTGCATTCGGGGCCTCCCGCCCCTTGGTCGTGTTTTCCATCCTGTCGCGTTGCGGCAGGATGGGGTCTTAACTGGGCGGTCTCCCCGACCGCTCCGGAATAAGCTTGCCCGGGTTCATAAGGCCCAGCGGATCCAGCGCAGCCTTGACCGCCCGCATGAGGTCGAGTGCGGGGCCATGTTCCTGTTCGAGGTATCGGGTCTTGTGCAGTCCGACCCCGTGTTCGCCCGAACAGGTGCCGCCAAAGCGGATCGCGCGCAGACTGACGCGTTCGGCCAGCGCGTCAGCGCGGCGGCGTTCGTCCTGATCGGCCGGATCGAACAGAATGCCAAGATGGAAGTTCCCGTCCCCGACATGACCGACGATGGGGGCGACAAGGCCGCTGTCGCGCACGTCTTTCTGGGTTTCCAGAATGCAGGCCGCGATATGCTCGATCGGGACGCAGGCATCGGTGCCCATGTTCCGCTTGCCTGGGGCGAGGGCGAGAACCGCCTGATAGGCGCTGTGCCGCGCCCGCCACAGACGTTCGCGGTCGTCGGGTTTCTCGGCCTCTGCGAAGGAAAGACAGCCGTGGTCGGCCGAAAGTTCGCGGAAAAGGTCTGCCTGTTCGCGCGCGCCAAGCGGTGTGCCGTGAAATTCGACGAAAAGCGTCGGCACCGGCGTCATCCCCGTGAGCCTTGAGAACCGGATGCATGCGTCGGTTTGCACCTCGTCCAGAAGCTCCATCCGAACCATGCGCAGGCCGCTCTGCAAGGCCGCGCCGGCCGACGCGGCGGCGCTTTGCAGATCGGGAAACTGGCAGACGGCGGTGACGATGGCCTCGGGCTGTCCAAACAGTTTCAACTGCAGTTCGGTGATAATGCCGAGCGTGCCTTCAGACCCGATGTAGAGCCGTGTAAGATCATAACCTGTTGCAGATTTCAGCGCGCGGCTGCCGGTTTTCACGACGCGCCCGTCCGGCGTGACCACGGTCAGGCCAAGAACCATTTCGCGCATGGTGCCATACCCGACCGCGTTCGTGCCCGAGGCGCGGGTGGCGGCCATGCCACCAAGGCTGGCGTCCGCACCCGGATCGAGCGGGAAGAACAGCCCCGTGTCGCGCAGATATTTGTTGAGCGCGACCCGCGTGACGCCGGCCTCGACCCGGCAATCGAGCGACGCAGACGAGACGGACAGAACCCGGTTCATCCGCATCATGTCGATGCTCACGCCGCCTGCAACAGCCGCAACTTGTCCTTCCAGCGACGACCCTGCGCCGAAAGGGACAATGGGCAGACGGTATGTGGTGCAGCTCTTGGCGATCTGTGCCACCTCTTCGGTGGTTTCAGGATAGGCGACGATGTCGGGCAGGCCGGCATCGGGCAGCCCCTCGCCATGCGAATGCTGGTCGCGATCGGCCAGCGACGCGGACACACGATCGCCGAGGACCGCGCGGAGTTCCTCCAGCACCTTCGAGACGGCCAGTGACCGTGGCATTGCGAGGGCATCGAGGTCAGGCATCCGTGACATCCACTCCGATTGTCGCATCCAACAGGCGGCGAAAGGCCAGCATCCCCGGATCGTCCAGCCCGGCGCTGCGCCCGGCAAACATCCGGGCGCGCCCGATCCTGTTCGGCTGGTCGCGGAACCGGGTCAGCGTTGCATCGGCAGCGATGCGCGCGGCCTTGGCGATGTCTTGCGGGGTTGACATACCCACGGTCGCGCGCGCCACCGCGTCGAGCATGTCGATGACCGTTTTGTCGCCCAGGCTGGCGCCGCCTCGCGCCAGCATTCGGTCGCTGATTTCGAAGAGCCTCGGCGAAAGTTCGTCCCAAGGCATGTCCGCCTTGCCGTCCAAGGACTTTGCCAGCGTCATCATGGCAACGGTGACAAGCGTGCCGAGGCTCGATCCCGTCGCGCCCGCGCAGATCCGGGCGAGGTCGGCGAACGCCGCACCGAGGTCGCCCTGCCCCGTCGCCCGGTTTCGGGCCATCGCCTCGAAGAGGCGGCGAACAGTGATGCCGGTGTCTCCGTCGCCCAGTTTCGCATCCGCCGCGTTGAGCGCCGCCTCGGTGCTGCGCGCCGCCTGCGCAGCCCGGTCGATGGCGCCGTGCACGGCCTGGACCGTCATTCCCATAGTCACACCTTCCAGGAACGGCAGTCGCAGGGCGCGCGCAGTGCCGCTTCCCTCTGCGCGTCCAGATGCATCATGGTCAGCGACAGGCCGCCCATCTCCATCGAAGTGGCAAAATGGCCGATCATCGGGAAGGCGACGGTGATGCCGCGCATGTCCAGAATTTCGGCGATCCTGCGATACAGGATCAGCAGCTCTTCCAGCGGCGTCGCGCCAAGCGAATTCAGCATCACCGCCATCCGTTTTGAGGGCACCGGGACGGGATCGTCCAGAAGTCGGCTGACCATCTCCTGCGCCAAATCGTCCGCCGGCTTCAGGCTGTCGCGCCAGATGCCCGGTTCGCCGTGAATGCCCATGCCCATCTCCATCTCGCCCTGCGCGAGATCGAAGGAGGGGCCGGATCCGGGCACGGTGCAGGCCGAAGTGGCGATGCCGATGGTGCGGCAATGGGCTGCGGCCCGGGCGGTCACGCGGTGGACGGTGTCGAGGTCGGCGCCGCTGTCGGCGGTTGCCCCGGCGATCTTGTAAAGCAGGACCAGGCCGGCCACCCCCCGTCGCTTTTCGGCCTCTTCCGGCGTGCCGCTCGCAATGTCGTCGGTTCCAAGCAGTGTCTTGGTGCGGATGCCGTCCATCTCCAGCATCTCGGCGGCCATGTCGAAGTTCATGCGGTCGCCGCCGTAATTTCCGTAAAGCAGCAGGACGCCCTTGCCCCGGTCGACCGCCCTGATCGCCGCGATGCAAGCATCGACCGAAGGGCCGGCGAAAACGTCGCCCACGGCGCAGGCGTCGATGAAACCCGGTGCGGTATAGCCGACAAAAAGGGGAAAATGGCCCGATCCGCCGCCGGAAACGATGGCGACACCGTCGCGGGCACCCGTCGCAAGCCGCAAGGCACGACCCTCGCGGGCCAGACGTGCGTCGAACCGGACAAGGCCGTCGAGCATATCCTCGACATAGCTGTCCGGGCTGTTCATCACCTTGGCCATCGCGTCCTCCTCCCCAAAGGCGCTTCGCAAAGCACCCCCTTTGGGGGGCGCCAGTCGTTCGGCTGGTCAGGCGACCTGCATTGCTGCCTTGTCATACTGCAGCACGCCCGGAAGCGCTGCCTTGATACGTTCGGCTTGCGCGGCACTTGTCGCCGGCATTGGCGCGCGCGGCAGGCCAGAACGGACCCCCTGCTGGGCAAGGCAGAACTTGACGTTGGCGGGAAGGTTGTCGGCCGAAATCGTGTTCCAGAACTTGAGGAGGTCGACGTGAATCTGCTGCGCCAGCTTGTGGTCGCCCGCCTGAACCGCATCCCAGAGCGCGATGCAGGCACCGGGCGCGGCGGCCGGGTTCGCCGCGATCGTCCCATGCGAACCAAGCGCGAAGGACGGATAAAGCAGCGCATCGACCGCCGAGAAGATCAGCGCATCTTTTGGTGCGGTGATCATCAGATCTGCAAAGAGCTTCAGGTCGCCCGCGCTCTGCTTCACGCCCTTGACGTTCGGGATCTCGTTCATCATGCGGACGAGCTGCGCCGGGGCGATGTAGTTCCAAGGCACGACGTTGTAGATGATGATCGGCAGATCGGTCGTGTCGCCGAGCGCCTTGAAGTGGTTGAAGGTTGCATTTTCGTCAGGCCTGAAGAGGTAGTGGACCGGCGTGATCTGCAAGGCGTCGACGGCGTATTTCGTCATCCGCCTGGCCTTGGCCGCCGCGTCGCGCGTCGAGTTGGTGATGATGCCGGCGATGACCGGCACGCGGCCTGCGGCCGTCTCGGCGCAGATCTCGGCGATGCGCTCAAGCTCGTCCGAATTCAAGGTGTGGCCCTCGCCGGTACTGCCACCAAAGCAGATACCGTGCACGCCGCGCGAAATGACGAAATTGACGTTTTCGCGCAGCGCGGCCTCGTCGATGGCCCCGTTCTGGTCGAACGGCGTCACGATCGGAGGAATGATTCCGTAGATCTTTTTGCTCATGTTCAAGCCTTCTGTCCCGCATTGTGGTATTAATGCTGTTCATAAATCCCAAAATCTGTCAATCGTTAATTCATCTGGCGCGGAAGAAGGCCCATAATCCGGAAAACTCAAGGAGTTCGGTGCAGTGAGAACGGTTTGTTCTGCGGTCGCACTGCATGTTTTCTGCTGTGCAGCGTTGGATTTCGGGCGGAGAAGCGAAACGGCCCCACAGAATCGATCCCATAATGTGGATCGGACAGGGGAAACACCACGTCACTTATTGTGGACATGACGGCCACATTGTGGGATAGACTGAGCCAGCACCAGATCGGACCAACGGAATTCATGATCGAGACCAAGAACATCAAGACGCTGGGTAAGCTCGTAGGTGTGCTCGACTGCTTTTCGACCACGGACCGCTCGCTCACCGTCAGCGAGATCGCCGACAGGCTTGGCCTGCCGCGGTCAACGGCACATCGTTCCATCCTCGCCCTGAAGGAGGTCGGGTTCCTCGAGCAGGACCAGACCCGCGATGAATACCGGCTGGGGATGCGGCTTTTCCAGTTTGGCACGACGGTCCTGCATAACATGGATCTGCAACGCGAAGCGCGACCCTTCGTCGAGGCGCTGAGCAGCCTGACCGGGGGAAACGTCCATCTATGTGTGTTCGACGGCGAGCGAATGGTGTTCGTCGAGCGATCGAACGGCGGTCCGACCGGCGCCCAGAACGACACGATCACCATGGAAATCTCGCCTTGCTATTGCACTGGGGTGGGCAAGGCCACGCTGGCCTTTCAGCCGGAGCCGGTGATCGAAAAAGTGATCACCGCAGGTCTCACGCCTTACACCCCGCATTCGATCAGCAATGCTGACCAGCTGCGCACGGAACTTGCCGAGATCCGCGCGCGCGGCTTCGCCTATGACCTCGAGGAGCACAAGGTCAACGTCCGCTGCGTCGCCGCACCGATCCGCAACACCGCGGGCAAGGTGTTCGCCGCCGTCTCGGCGAGCGGCCCAGCACGGCTGATGACCGATGAGACGCTGGCGCGCTTCGCCCCCTACGTCGTGGGTCACGCCGACGCCATTTCCCGCCGTCTTGGCCACATTCCGTCGCAGAAATAGAATCGCCCCATGGCCGTTGGGTCGCATGAAAGGTCAGGCCATGTCGCTGAAATCACGAATCCTGTCCGGCGAAGTGCTGAAGGCCGTTTGGGCTGGCCTCGGTTCACCGGACGCAGCCGAAATCCTGGTGCGTTACGGCTGGAAGGTCGTCATCATCGACGGCGAGCACGGAATCGGCGGCATCGAACAGTGGGTCGCAGTCGCCCGCGCCGTTGAGGCGGCGGGGGGCGAGGTGATCCTGCGCGTGCCCGAGGCAGATCCGGCGCTGTTCAAGCGCGTCCTGGATCGAGGATTCCGGTCGCTTATCGTGCCTCTCGTCAACACGGCAGACGAGGCGCGCGCCATCGTCGCGGCATGTCGCTATCCGCCGCGCGGCGCACGCGGCTACGGCGCCCCGATCGTGCGCGCGTCAGGATTCGGTGCACGGGCGGGCTACGCGCTCGAGGAGGCGCACGAGGAGCTGTTTCTAGCCGTTCAGTGCGAACATGCCGAGGCGGTCGAGAACCTGCCCGAGATAGCGGCGGTCGGCGGAATCGACATGATCTTCGTTGGGCCGAACGATCTTGCCGGGTCGATCGACCAACTCGAACGTCTGACCGACCCCAGGGTTCAGTCACTTCTGGACCGCGCGGAAGACGCGGCGCGGCAGGCCGCAGTGCCGTTGGGCACCATCGTCAGTGCCGGGCGCGACTGGGCGGAACTGACGCGCCGGGGGTATCGTCTGGTCGCCGGGCCGACCGATGTCGGTCTGATCATAAAGGGCGCCCGCGCGGCAGCCGATGAAGCGGGGCTACCTCAAGATTAGCCGAGTCACTGCACCTAAGCTTGGAGAAGGCAGAGCAAATGACCACCCGGATCCGCCTTTACCGCAGCCGCCGCATGCTGACGCTGCTTGTGGGTGGCGACGGCCGCGCCCTGTCGGATGCCTGGCGGGGGCAAGGCCGAGGCGGCAAGTGCGCGGGCTTTCCCGCAAGCAGATGCAAGAACGCCGTCAGCGATGATGTAACCCATTGGGCTTGTTACGCATGGCCCATTGGGCTATATATCCATGATGCAGACAGTGGCAGAGGCCCCGATCTTCTCGCGCCAGACCGAAAGGCTGTTCAGTGAAGACGAAAAGCGCGAACTGATCGACTTCCTTGCCGAAAACCCGCTGGCAGGGGATGAGATCCCCGGCACGGGCGGGGTGCGCAAGGTCCGGTTCGCCGCGTCGGGGCGGGGCAAACGGGGCGGCGCGCGGGTGATCTACTACTACCTGGATGAAACCAGGCCGCTCTACGCCCTTCTGGCCTATGCCAAGAACGCGAAGGACGACATGACCCCGGACGAGAAGCGGGCAGTTGCGGCCCTTGCCGCGGCCCTGAAGGCAACATGGAAGGAAAGGAAATGAGCAGCTTCGGTGACGATCTGATCCAGGCGATGGGGGAAGCCCTCGCCCATGCCAGGGGTGAAGGCCCCGCGATTGTGCATACCCCGGTCGATCCGCGCGAAATCAGGACGCGGGCAAAGCTGACACAGGCCCAAATGGCCCCGCTGATGGGTATGAGCCTGTCGGGCTACCGCAAGTGGGAACAGGGCCAGCGGCGCGTCAGCGGCCCCGCTGCAGCCCTTTTGCGGGTGATTGCGAAGGAACCGGCTGCCGTGCGGCGCGCGCTTGCAGGCTAAGCGGTTTGCGTTCATCCTGAATCGCAATCCCGCTGTAGCATTTTGTTTTTTCGCACATTTTTTCCGAAAACCGCGTCGCACTTTTCGGAATGCGCTTTAGGCGGCTGGCCCTCGATTTCTGAACTGCGGCATCGGGCCGCAAAAGCCGGGCCAACGGCGATACCAGGTTCGGGGATCGGATCACCGTTGAGTGCACCCTTCCGACTTGTCCGGGGCGCAACGCCCCCGCTGCTACCGGACCAGCATTCTTGCGGTGGCGTAGCCGACCGCATGCATATCGACCAGATTCACGATTTCCACATCCATATCCGCATCCCGTCCGTCCGGGGGCAGCGCAGTAAGCGTGCCAACGCAGCCGTTGGGCGCGGTTGCCTCGAATTTCACGGGGCCATAGGTGTTCCAGCGGCACAACAGGCTGCCGTCGATCGGCTGGCCTGCCCCGAGCACGGAGGCTGAAAAACTCTGCCCCGGCGAAACCGGGTTGCGCACGTCCCTGATCAGGATTTCCAGTTCGCTGAACTGATTGTTGTAAGGGAGCTCCCCCTGAGCCTGCCCGAGATCAGAGCCGTCCGGGGCCGTGGCGGAAATGACATAGGGAATCGACCCTGATGGCAATGCCTTGCCCAGTTCATCCAGGATCGGTGTAATTCCTTGATTCATGGTCATATTATTACAGGAATGGTCAACCACGCTGAGGTGCCGGGAATAGGGTTCCGGAACCGATACATCGCAACGCGCAGTCTCGGGCAATGCACGCCCGGCCGCCTGCACCACGACGACAAGCTGCCCTCCAAGCTGAACCGACCCGCGAATGAGGCTGGCCCTAAGTTCATCCGCCATCAAGGGGCCTGCAAACAGCAAAAGCAGGGTCGCGGCGGGCGATATCCAACCGAAAATGCGCATTTTCCTTCCCCATCTGAAAATGCCGGTCAGGGCAGGATAGGGAACGACCGGTCGCGCTGTCCAGAATTTTGCTCGGGCGGCTCACCGTCGCAACGCCAGACCCCTGCCGAAAGCGACCCGGAGCCAATTCCGACCGCCGCTAGCCGTAATAGCCGTAGCCGTGGCCTGAATCGGTGTGGCGGCACTTGTTCAGCACGATCCCCAGCACATTGGTCCGTTCGGCCAGATCATGTTCGCAGATATCGACTTCCTTGATCGTCGAGTTTTCGGCGGCGCTCACCAGCAGCACGCAATCCACATGTCCGACAAAGGCCAGCATGTCGTCGCTGACCAGCATCGGCGGCATGTCGAAGATTGTCAGCGTCAGGTCGAGCTGCCTTTCAATCTCTTCCAGCGCGCTCTGCGCGGCCTTGCTTTGCAAAAGCTCCGAGGGATTGTGAACCGGGGTGCGGCAGATGCCGAAGGCCAGGTTGGAGCCATAGCGCAGCATGTGCCCGAATGCCGGGGACGCGCCCTGCAACACCGTGGAAAACTGTTGCCTGCCCCGGCCCAGACCCAGCGTTCGGGCCAGTGCCGGGCGGCGCATGTCCATTTCGATCAGCGCGGTGCGGATATCGGCCTGGCGGGCAAGGCTGAAGGCCAGATTGGCAGCAAGCGTGGTCTTGCCGCAGCCCCGGCTGGGCGAGGTGATGCCCAGACGGCGCCAGTTGTTGGCGCGCATCTGCTGCAGCACCTTGGTGCGCATCATGTCGAAGGGCGTGGCGGATGCCCCGCCATCGAGCGTGAAGATCCGGTGTCGTTGCAGGGTTTTTTCCTTCGGCACAAATTCCGGGATCGCCTGCCAGGCGTCCTGGGCCGATATCTCGGGCAGATGCAACACCTCTGCCTGCGCCTCTGCCTGGCCCGGCGCCGGCTGACCTTCCTGGCGCCGGGCCCTGGCCTTTTCGATTGCCGATTGAATGCGTTCCATGCGTCCCTGCCCTGCCTATGCCCCCGTCATCCGGGAATGCCTGTCACCCGGAAATACCCTGCCTGATCTGCCCGAGAAGCGGCGCGAGGCCGGTCTTTTCGATGGCCCGTTCAACCAGCATGTCCATCGGCATGTAGTAGACATGAAGCGCATAAAGCCCCCCCGAGATGCCAAAAGCCACGATCAGGAAACCCCCGGTCAGAATGCTGCGGCGGATCAGCTGCTCGCCACGGGTTCTGATGTAGGGCAAGGTCGCGATCGGTGTGATCCCGAGCTTCGCGACGATCTCGGACGGCCGCCGGATCGTGTGATTCATCAGTTCCAGAAGCAGCACCAGACCAAAGCCCGCGGCAATGCCCCCCAGAACGCTTGCCGCCGCGATCAACCTGCGGTTCGGGCTTTCGGGGTCAACAGGCAGCACCGCCTGCTCGATCACCGTGATCCGCTGCCCCCTGGACAGCACCTCGATCCGCTCGCCGGTCTGCGCCTGCGCGAGATTGTTCACCGCCGCCACATACTGGCCGCGGGTGATCTCATGCTCGCGTTCCATCTCGGCCAGCTGGGCGGCATTGCGGGGCGTCGCTTCGAGCGAAAGGCGCAGCGCCTCAAGTTCCCGTTCCACCTGCGCCTTCTGATCGACGAGATAACCGATCTCGCCGTCGATCTGGGCCAGCTGCAGCTCGTATGGCGTGGGCTCGGAGCCGGCTTCGTTGGTGCCGGCTGCCACCGACTGGCTTACCGCGGCGCGTTCAAGCGCCTCCAGTTGCAGTTGCAATGCCTGGATCCGGGGGTTCTGCGGCGAATAGATCAGAAGGGCGCTTGCAAGCTCGGCGCGCAGGGCCTGCAACTGGCGCTGCTCGGGCGTCAGCACATTCGTGCTGGTGTCGATCCGGCCGGTGCGTTCGTAAAGGCTGACGGTGCGGGCGCGGCGGTCGTTCAGCGCCCCTTCTTCGCGCTGCAGCTGCAGGAAGCGTTCCTGCAGCGCGGCCTGCCGGGTCCGGCGATAGTCGAGGCTGTCGGGCAGGCTGTCCTGATTGGCCGTTCTGAAGGCCAGAAGTTCGGCCCCCTGCCGGCTCAGATCGGCGCCGAGGCGCGTTGCTTCCTGGCGAAAGAACTCCAGCGTCTGCGTGGCGCGGCCGGTGCGCATTTCCACGTTTCCCCGCAGCAGCAGCGTCACCAGCTCATTGGTGACCAGCAGCGCCTGCTCGGCCGTCGCGCCCTTGAACGAGACGACGACCGTGGTGGCCTCGCTGCGCCCCGTCGTGTCCAGGATATCGATACGGGCGCGCATGTCCTCGACCATCTCGGTCGGGTTCAGCCCGGGCATGTCCCTGTAGATCGCGAACCGGTTTGCAAGCTCAAGCAATGTCGCCCGGGTCATGATCTGCTGGCGCAGGATCTGCAGTTGCTCGACCGCCCCGGTGCGCACCGTCGAAGAGGCAAGATCATCGGGGATCTGCTCGCTTTCCACCAGCAGCAACGCCGTGGCGCTGTATCGCGGCGGCAAGATCACCGCAACGCTTACCCCGATCGCCGAGATGGTCACCGCCACGATCAGGAAATAGGGCAAGCGACGCAGGAAAAGCGACAGGTAGAACTTCAGATCAGGATTCATGTTCCGGATTCCGCAAGATGTAAGGGCCGCCGCCAAAGAAGACGCCATCGTCAAGCACCTGCTGCACGATGGCCTCGGTTATCAGTTTGCGATTGTTGGTGAAGGCATAGACCATGGCAAGGTCACAAAGCTGATTGACAAGCCGCGGCACGCCACCGGTGGCCTTGTGCACCAGAAGGCAGGCACTGTCCTTGAAAATCCTGCGCGAGGCGCCGGCGACGTGCAGCCGGTGGGCAATATAGGCGGCGACATTCCTGGCATCCATCGCGGGGATATGCAGGCTTGCGGACACACGCTGCGCGAACTGCGTCAGATCGACCCGGCGGACCATGTCGCGCAACTCGGGCTGGCCGACCAGCACGAGCTGCAGCAGTTCATCCTTGTTGGCGTTGATGTTGGTGAACATCCGCAGCTCTTCCAGCGATTCGCGGCTGAGGTTCTGCGCCTCGTCGAAAATCAGCACCGTGCGGCGCCCCCTGGCATATTCCTCGATCAGCAAGCCCTGAAACTGGTGGAAAAGATCGACATAGGTGGCCTTCGGATCGGTATCCTGCGACAGCGCCTGCAGAATCCAGCGCAGCAGATCGCCGCGGTCGCCATGGGCATTGGCGATCATGCCCACGGCGATGCCCTCACCAAGGTTCCTGAGCAGGTAATGCAGCAGCGTCGTCTTGCCCGCCCCGACCTCGCCGGTGATCAGCGTGATCGGGGCGTGGGTCAGCAGCCCGTATTCGAGCATCGCATAGGCCCGGCGGTGCAGATCGGACCAGAACAGGAAATCCGGATCGGGCACCAGCGAGAAGGGGCGCTGCGAAAGCCCGAAATGGTCCGTGTATATATCCAGGTGTATGTCCAGCTGACCGATCATTCTCACCCTTGCGAGACCACCCTGGTCTTCGACATCCTCCACCGCATATCCGCCGCCCGTGGACGGGGCCGCCAGCCGCAAACCGATTCCACCAGTGGCAAGCCTACACGCTCCGCCGCGCGCCGGTATGCCCGAAACGCGGCTGGAACCGGATAAATCCCGGATAACATGCACAGTAGCACCGGGTTCCGGAGATTTTTGCGGCGGCATGATCAATCTTCCGCCCTTTGCGGAAATCGCCATGTGCTTTTGGTCACCAGCGGGTTGGATATTGCTATTTTGGCCGCCCTACGGTGAAATACCGGCTTGGAACAAAGGACACCATCATGCCCCACCGGCGCACTGGTCTTTTTTCCTCTCTGGTTCTGGCGGCGACCCTTGCCCTGTCGGGCTGCGACAGCGCCGAGGAACGCGCCGAGCGATATTTCCTGTCGGGGATGGAACTGCTGGCGGCCGGCGATGTCGACCGCGCGCTGGTCGAGTTCCGCAACGTCTTCAAGCTGAACGGGCAGCACAAGGAGGCGCGGCTGACCTATGCCCGCATCCAGCGCGAACGCGGCGAGATCGGCGAGGCCTATGGCCAGTATCTGCGCCTGGTCGAGCAATACCCCGACAACCTGGAAGGCCGCCGCGCGCTTGGCGAGATGGCGCTTGACCGTGCCGACTGGGATGAGGTCGAGCGTCATGCCCGCGCGGCACGCGAGCTGGCCCCGGATGACATGCTGGTGATCGCGATGAATGCAGCACTCGATTACCGCGCAGCGCTTGTTGCCGAAAACGAGCTGGCTGCGGCGCAGGCGGTGACGGTTGCCCGCACCATCCTGGAACAGAACCCCGACATGCTGATCGCGCGCCGCATGGTGATCGACCAGTTGCTGCGCGAAAGCCGCTGGTCCGCAGCCTTGGCCGAGACCGAGATCGCACTGGCGCGCGATCCCGGCAACCTCGGCCTGCACGAAACCAAGCTTCTTGCCCTTGCCGCGCTTGCCGACCAGCCTGGCATCGGCGCGCATCTGCAAGCGATGTTCGAACTTTTCCCCGAAAACCCGCGCATCCGCGACGCCCTGATCCTGTGGCATATGCAACGCGGCGATCTGGCCGGGGCCGAGGCGTTCCTGCGCCGCCTGACCGAAACCGGCGACAGCGAGAAAACCCGGCAGGCCAGGGTCGGTCTGGTGCAGTTCCTGCTGCAGACCGCCGGCCCCGATGCCGCCCGCCACGAGCTGGACCGCCTGATCGGGGCCGGCGACAACCCCGGCCTCTACCGCAGCCTGCGCGCCTCGATCAATTTCGACGCCGGAAACCGGGACGCCGGCATTGCCGAGATGGAGGCCATTTTGCAAGATGCGCCGCCGTCCGAGCAGACGCGGAACATCAAGGCGACCCTGGCGCAGATGTTCGAGGCAACCGGCAACCATGTCGGCGCGCGCGCGCGGGTCGAGGAAATCCTTGCCGAGGATTCCACGCATGTTCTGGCGCTGCAGATGCGCGCCAGCTGGCTGATCGGCGACGACCGGCCCGGCGAAGCCATCGCGGCGCTGCGCACGGCGCTTGACCAGGATCCGCGGAATGCCAAGACCCTGACCCTGATGGCGCAGGCGCATCTGCGCGACGGCAGCCGCGAACTGGCCGGCGAACGCCTTGCGCTGGCCGTCGAGGTTTCAGAGCAGGCGGTCGAGGAATCGCTGCGCTATGCCGATTTTCTGGCCCGCGACGCGCGGCTGCTGGCTGCCGAAACGGTGCTGATCGAGGCGCTGCGGCGCGCGCCGAACAATGCGCGGCTGCTGACCGCGCTTGGCGATATCTACCTGCGACTGCCGGATTGGCCGCGCACCGAAGGCGTGATCCGGCAACTGGAACGGATCGGCACCGACAGCGCCCGGATCACCGCCAGCAAGATCCGCGCCACAATGCTGTTCCGCCAGCAGAAAATCGATGAAAGCATCGCCCTGTTGCAGGAACTCGACGCCCAGGGCGACACCGCGTTGGGAGCCTCGGCGGCGATCGTGCGCGCACATCTGCAGAGCGGCAACCTGAACGCGGCGGCAACCTATCTCGACACGCTGCTGGCCGAGCGCACGGGCGACGACCGCCTGCGCTTTCTGCGTGCCGAGGTGCACATTATCGCAGGCGAGACCGCGCAGGCAGAGGCGATCTTCCGCGCGCTCATCGCCCGCGCCCCGGCGGCCGATGGCGCGGTGCAGGCGCTTTACGGGCTGCTGCGGGCAGACGGGCGGGCGGCAGAGGCGGCACAGGTGCTTGAAGCCGGGCTTGCCGCGGCCGGCAATTCACCCAGGCTGCTGATGCTCAGCGCCGGGCAGCTGGAAGCGGAGGGTGACTTCGCGGCCGCGATCGCGATTTACGAGCGGCTCTATGCGCAGAACAGCGCCAGCCTGGTTCTCGCCAACAACCTCGCCAGCCTGATCGCCAACCATCTGTCCGACAGCGAAAGCCTTGAGCGGGCCTTTGCCATCGCACGCCGCCTGCGCGGCGCCACGGTGCCCGCCTTCCAGGACACCTATGGCTGGATCGAATATCGCCGCGGCAATTACGACGAGGCGTTTGTCAATCTCGGGCCCGCGGCGGCCGGATTGCCCGACGACGCGCTGGTGCAGCTGCATCTTGGCCTGACCCTTGTCGCGCTGGAACGCTTTGCCGAAGCCCGCAGCACCCTGGAGCGGGCGCTTGAAATTGCCGCCGACAGCCCGCTGCCGCAATTTGCCGTGGCCCGCGTGGTTCTGGCCGGGCTGCCCGAAACCCCGCAGGAAAGCCCGTAAGCGCATGTTGCGGCGCGGATACGGGCCGGATGAAAGAGACCCGCCGTGGCACCGCGAGCGCGTTTTTCCTTCCCGGGGATGATGCAGAAGACTAGACATTCACATGGGGCGCTTGCCGTATCTGCGCCGGCGGGCCGAAGGAGGAAAGATGATGAGACTGGTTCTTGCAACTCTGGCCATGCTGCTGCTGGCGGCTCTGCCGGCCTCGGCCCAGAACGGCTATCTGATCAAGCCGGGTGATCTGCTGCGCATCGAAGTGCTGGAAGATCCAAGCATCAACCGCGGCGTGCTGGTGCTTCCCGACGGCAATATCTCGGTGCCGCTGGCCGGCACGGTCGCGGCTGCGGGGCAAACGGTCGGGCAGCTTCAGGCGGCGCTGGCGGCCAGGCTGGCGCCGAATTTCGCGGCCTCCCCGAACGTCTTCGTCGCGGTTGACCGGCTGTCCGAGCCGCGGCCGGTCGCGGGCAGCACCGCCCGCACCATCGCCGTCTATGTGATGGGCGAGGCCGCCAAGCCCGGCAAATATGCCGTCACGAGCGGCAGCACGCTGCTGCAGGTGCTGGCCGAAACCGGCGGATTCTCGAAATTCGCGGCAACCAAACGCATCCAGCTGCGCCGCGGCAATGCGCTTTACACGATCAACTACAAGGCGCTGGAACAGGGCGGGGCGGCAAACCCGATGGTGATGGCCGATGGCGATGTCATCATCATCCCGCAGCGGCAACTATTCGAGTAGTCACAACAAGAAGAAGGCTCTCATGGTGGGGAAATTTCAGGTTCTGCGCGCCGCGGCGGTCGGCGCGCTTGCCGTGCCGTTGGTGTTTCCGGCCATGGCCCAGGACGGGGGCGTGACACTGGCTTTCGGCCTCGATCAGCGCTTCGAGGTGACCGACAATCTCAACCTCGACCTGATCAGCCCCGGCACCACCTCGCTGGCGACCACCGCGCTGTCCTTCGGCCTGACCAGCGAAACCGCGCTCAGCACGCTGGATCTGACCGCATCGGCGGCTTTGCGGGCCCGCAGCGGCCCGGGCATATCGGGGGTTGATACGCTGATCGACGACCCCCGGTTCGGCCTGCGCTACATGCGCGATGGCGCCACCGCCCGGTTCAGCCTTGCCGCCAGATACCGCAGTTCCGAAGTGACGTTCCTGCGCCCTCTTGAGGACTTTCTGAACGACGAGGGCGATATCGAACTGCCCGAGGACGCCGCCGATCTTGAAGGCAGCGGCACGCGCGTCTCCTACGGGCTGGACAGCACGCTGGAACTGCGCCGCGACGCGCCCCTGGGGCTGAGCTTCAGCGCCGGGCTAAGCGGGCTGCGCTATTCCGGCGTCTCCAACCCCGACCTGGTCGACAGCCGCCGCAGCCGGCTTGGCGCCAGCGCGCGGCTGACCTTTTCGCCGGTGGCCGAGGGCGGGCTTGGGGTGAATTACAGCACCTATGCGGCGGACGACGCCGCAAGCACGCGGCGCGAAACGCTGGCAACCGATTTTACCCTGCGCTACGAGATCTCGCCGATCACCCGGGCCGATGCCGGGGTCGGCTATGTCGTGATCGACACCGAAGAGTTCGGCCTTGCCAGCCGCACCGAAGGCGCGACAGGCCATCTGAAGCTGGAGCTTGACCGGCCGAACGGCATGATCACCGCCGGGCTTGACAGCACGTTCACCGCGGACGGCGCCCGCTACAGCGCCAGCATCGGGCGCAGCCTTGACTTGCCCAATGGCGCGCTGGCCGCCAGCGCCGGGCTGACCGCCGCCGAGGGGGGCGCGCCGCAGACCACCGCTTCGCTGTCGTGGCGCCAGAACCTGCCCAGGGGGGCATTTAGCGCACAGCTGCGCCGCTCGGTGAACATCGCCGCCGATGACACGGCAAATCTGGCAACCGTGCTGGCGCTTGGCTATCGCCACGACATCAACGCGCTCTCTGCACTGGATTTCCGCGCCACCTATTCGGTGACCGGTGAAACCGGCCCCGACAACCGCGTGGATCGCGCCAGCTTCACCGCCTCTTACCTTCACGCGCTCACCGCGGACTGGAACCTGAATGCCGGCTACACCTACCGGATGCGCGATGAAGAAACCGTGGGTCAGGCCAGATCCAACACGATTTTCGTCGGTCTGGGGCGCGCGTTCAGCCTACGCCCGTAAGATCGCGGCAAGCATGGGCGGCAGCTTTCGGATACCGGCCGCTCAATAGCCGAATTTGCGCAGAACCGGGCCGAGTTCCTGCTCGATATAGGCGATATGGTCGCTTTCCAGCTCATCGCGCCACTGGCCGGAACGGCCGCTGCGCAGATGGCTTTGCGGCGCGACGGACCCGGGTTTGCGGCCCGTCCGGCTGCCCGCCTCGAACAGTTTCATCAGATCGGTCGCCAGCCCCAGATCGCGCCCTTCAAGGCCCAGATGGCTGAAGATGCGCGCATAGATCCGGGCCCGGTCATCGCCCATCAGATCCTCATAGGCGACTTCCAGAATATCGGGGTCGTCGATGTCCCAGCGTTGCAGCACCTCGCGGTAGAAATAGATGAAATGGTCGATCTCCATGAACAGGCCATCGCGCTTGTCGGCCCGGTTCAGCTTTTGCTGATAGCTGACGCCGCGGTCGTCGGGGCGATGCACCCAGTCTTCATAGGTCCATTTGTGGTAGTGATAGCCCGAAACGATCATGTCCCGCAGATCGCGCATCACATGCACGCCGCGGTAGGGCCGCAGCCGGGGCAGATCCAGCTTGCCATGCATCGACAGCACCAGACCGGCCCCGGGCACGGGCTGCCGGGTAAAGACCCGCTGATAGCGGCGACGCAACCCGAAACTCAGCAACCGCAGCACGGCGTTGAAATAGGTGGTCATGACCTTGTGGTGGGTCGCGATGAAAAGCATGGGGGGATCCGCCGGCACCGCCGAAGGCCGGGCGCGCGCCGCCAGCAGCCGCAGCAATATGCGCCAGAACGCGGGCTTTACCACGAGCCCGCGGTTCTTCCTGAGAAAACTTGGCAATTCCTGCCGGGCTCGCTTCAGACGGGACTGGCGCACCACCGGGCCAAGACCCGCCGGGGTCGTCGTGTATCTTCTGGAGAATCCGGCTTCCATAAGCCTGCACCTGGAGAACATTTCCCCTGAAGGTGTGCTTTTTTCGCCCCCGGGGCTAGTGCCTGCAACCCGGGCCGGCCGGCGGGTGCTGCCGCCGCGGCGCGGGTCACGGACAACTGTTCGCAAAAACAGGTGTTTTCATGCTATGCAGATAGCCAGTCGGCTGATTTCGTCGGCATCTGTTTTGTGTGAAAGGCCCCTGGCAAATGGTTCTGCCCATCATCCTGCCGCCTGCCGCGCCGCGCCGAAGTTGCCGATATCGCTGAGCTGCGGCCCAACCGCCTTTTTCGCGTTTCCCTGCCAGGACCTTTTCGATGCCCGCCACGAACACCCCCAGACAATTGCCCGCCCTGCCGTGGCCAATATCGCTCAACCCGCTGGGCCTGCTATTGTTTTCGCTTCTGGTGGCGGCGTCGCTGCCGGTCTTCTGGCCCGGCCTCGTTTCCCTGGGTGAAGCCTGGACAACCGCCGAATACAGCCACGGGCCGCTGATTCCGCTGATCTCGCTTTATCTTTTCCTGCGCGAGTTGCGCCGCAGCCCCCCTGCCCTGCCCGGCACGCCCGCCGATCGGCGGCCGGGCACCCTGCTGGTGATGTTCGGGCTGAGCATCGGCATTCTGGGCAGCCTTGCGCATATCCCCGATATCGTGACCTACGGGCTTATCTTCTGGGTCGGCGGGGTGATGCTGACCGGCTTTGGCTGGGCGCAGGGCAGATGGCATTTCCTGCCGGTGGTGCACCTCGTCTTCATGCTGCCGCTGCCCAATTTCGTCTACTGGAAACTGTCGATCTTCCTGCAGGGCGTCTCGTCGGAAATCGGCGTCTGGGTCGTGGGGCTGATGGGCGTGCCGGTGTTTCTTGAAGGCAATGTGATCGACCTTGGCATCTACAAGCTGCAGGTCGCCGAGGCCTGTTCCGGGCTGCGCTACCTGTTTCCGATTCTCAGCTTTTCCTATCTCTTTGCCATCCTTTACCGCGGCCCGATCTGGCACAAGGTGGTGCTGCTGCTGGCGGCGGCGCCGCTGACGGTGCTGATGAATTCGTTCCGGATCGGCGTCATCGGGGTTCTGGTCGACAGCTACGGCATCGGCCAGGCCGAAGGCTTTTTGCATTTCTTCGAGGGCTGGGTGATCTTTCTGGCCTGCATCGGCATCCTCTTTGTGATGGCGATCGGGCTGCAGCGGCTGACGCACAATCCCAAGCCGCTGTCCGAAGCGATCGACCTCGATTTTTCGGGCTTCGGCCCGCAGGCGATGCGGCTGCTGGCGATCGGCCCCTCGGTCGGGCTGGCGGTTGCGGCGCTCTTGTCGGCGGCGCTGGCGGCGGTCTTTGTGCTGAGCCCGGCGGCTGACCCCGTGGTGCCGGACCGCGACCGGTTCCAGCTGTTTGCACGCAGCATCGCCGAATGGTCAGCGGTCGTGCAACCGCTTGAACCTGATGTCGCGAAGGTGCTCGGCGCGGATGACTACATCAACGCCACCTACATTGCCCCCGGGGCCGGCAACTTCGTCCACTTCTTCGTGGCCTATTACGACAAGCAGACCGGGGGCGACGGCATCCATTCGCCCGAGGTCTGCCTGCCCACCGGCGGCTGGGAGGTGTTTTCCATCACCCCGCACCAGATCGACATGACCGGCACCCCCTATGGCCGCTTCGCGGTGAACCGGGCGGTGATCCAGAAGGGGCTGTCAAAACAGATCGTCTATTACTGGTTCGAGCAGCGCGGCAAGCGGATCACCAACGATTATCTGGCCAAGGCCAGCGTGCTTTATGACGGCCTGACCCGCGGCCGCACCGATGGCGCGCTGGTGCGCTTCATCACCCCGATCAACGAAGGCGAAACCGAGGCCGAGGCCGAGGCGCGGATGCAGGGCTTCATGCGGCTTTTGCTGCCCCGGCTGCCGCGTTTCGTGCCGCAATAGGGTCTGTCTGGCGGCACCCCTTGCACCCGCGCCGACCCCGGCGCAAAGCTGGCGCCCATGACATTTTCGCCCGATATCAGGCCCCGCGCCAGCCGCCCTCGGCCCACCGGACGGATCTCGGCGCTGCTTTTGTGGCTGATGATTGCCACCAGCCTGCCGGAACTGGTGCTGACGGCCGCCGACTGGGGGCTGGTCGGGTCGGCCCGCTGGCGCGCGCTGGCCTATCAGAACGGTGCCTTCTGGGTGGGGCTTTTGCGTGACTGGCGGCCGAACTATGCGGCCCAGCCGGGCGCGATGTTTTTCAGCTACGCCTTCCTGCACGGCGGGATCCCGCATCTGCTGGGCAATATGGCGGCGCTGTTCGGCTTTGGCACGCTGGTCATCGGGCGGGCGGGCAACCGCGGCTTTCTGGCGGTTTATGCCACCGCGGCGGTGGGCGGCGGGCTGGCCTTCGGGCTGATCTCCACGAGCCCGCAGCCGATGGTCGGCGCTTCGGGGGCCTTGTTCGGGCTGGCCGGGGCGCTGGTGCTGTGGGACGCGCAGGACCGCCGCAGGGCCAGACTTTCGCTGCGGCCGGTCTTTCGGGCGGTGCTGGGCTATATGGTGCTGAATCTGGTGCTCTGGGCGGCGCTGGCGGGGCAGCTGGCCTGGGAAACGCATCTGGGCGGCTTTCTGGCAGGCGCGGCGGTTGCAGCGCTCCTGCGCCGCCCCGGGCAGGGCTGAGCCTATTTTCGGGCGGCCCGGCGGTAGGCCGCAATCAGGCTGTCCACCTGATGATCCCAGCTGAGTATGGATTCGACCCTGTGGCGCCCGAAACGGCCCATTTCGGCGCGCCTTTCGGGGTCGTCCAGAAGTTCGGTGATCTTGGCCGCCAGGTCGGCGGTGTCGTTTGGCCGGGCATAAAGCGAGGCGCGATCCGCCGAAATGCGCCCCTCTTTCACCTCGAACTGCACGATCGGCTTTGAAAACGCCATGTATTCGAGAATTTTGTTCATCGTTGACTTGTCGTTCATCGGGTTCACGCGATCCGGGTTCACACAGATATCGGCAGACGACAGAACCTCGAAAAGATCGGCATCCGGCGCGCGGCCGGTGAAGGTGACATGGCCGTCAAGCCCCAGCGTCCGGGCCTGTGCCTTCAGCCCTTCCAGCGCCGGGCCGCCACCGACCAGCACGAATTGCACATCGCGCCCCTGATCATGGACGATCTGCCGCGCCGCGCCGAGCAGCAGGTCAATCCCCTCCTGATCCCCCATCACGCCGACATAGCCCACCAGATGCGCCCGGCCATTGCGCCACCTGGGGTTGGGCGCGGTGACCACAAGCCGATCGAGATCGGGGCCGGAACGGACCACAAACACATCCTCCGGCCGCCTGTGGCCACGGGTCAGGGCAATTTCGCGGTAGCTGTCATTGGTCGAGATCACCACGTCGGCGGCCCGGAAGGTCAGCCGTTCCAACAGCAGCATCAGCCGCCAGAAATACCCCCGCCGCCCGAACTTGGCCTCGTAAAGCTCGGGGTTGATGTCGTGATGATCGAAGATGAAGCGTTTGCCGAACAGCTTGAAGGGCAGCGCCACCAGAAAGATCAGATCGGGCGGATTGCAGGCGTGAATCGTGTCTATTCCATGCTTTCTGGCGACTTTCAGCGCCAGCCGCATTTCATGAAACAGCGCGATGCCGTATTCCAGCGCGTAGCCCGCAGCACCCTTGGCGTCGATCGGCAGCGCATGGCGGTAGATATGGATGCCGTCCAGTTCCTCGTAGCGCGCCTCATAGCCCTTGCCGGTAGGGCAGATGGCAACCACCCGGGCGCCCGCGGCCGTCAGGGTGCGGCATTCGTGCCAGACCCGGCGATCGAAGGGCAGCGGCAGATTTTCGACGATGATCAGCACCCGGCGCCCGGCCAGCGGTCTGGCCGCGCGCACCGCCTCCAGCCGCGACATGCCGGCATTGGCGCGCGTGGTCATGGCAATGTCCCGATGCTGCGCACCTCAGCCGCATCAGGCAGGCGCAGGGCCTTTATCGTGGCGTTTGTCGCGATCACACGCGCATAGGGCCCGGCCTCGGCGCGCGCCTGATCCACCAGCAGCCGTTCCAGAACCGGCAGCTGGCTGTAGGCGTAGCCAAGGTTGGCGCCGACCAGCTTGGTCGCATCCACCACCGGGTCAAAGATTTCCAGATGAAACCCCGCCGCCAGCAGCTTGCGGGCCAGATCGACGTTCGGGCTTTCGCGCAGATCGTCGGTGCCCGCCTTGAAGGCAAGCCCCGCCATCAGGATCCGCGCCCCCGGTGCCAACCCCTCGGTGGCATATTCGAACAGCCGGTGCTTGTGCGCCTCGTTCGAGCGCAGCAGGCTGTCGACAAGATGCAGGTTGGCGCCGGTGTCGGCGGCAATCTGCTGCAACGCCCGCACATCCTTGGGCAGGCACGATCCGCCAAAGGCACCGCCGGGCCGGGTGTAATAGGGCGAGATGTTCAGCTTGGTATCGGCCACGAAAATCTCGTGCATCTGGCTGGCGGAAATGCCAAGCGCCAGGCAGACCCGGCCGATTTCGTTGGCGAAGGTCACCTTTACCGCGTGCCAGCTGTTATCGACAAATTTGGTAAGCTCGGCTTCGCGCCAGTGCACGGTGAAGGTCGGCGCCTCGATCCCGGTGTTCAGCGCCGTCATCGCCGCATTGGGCCGCCCGTCGGCAGTGCCGATGACAATCTTTGGCGGCGCGAAGTAATCTGCCACCGCCGAGCCTTCGCGCAAAAACTCCGGGTTATAGACGACTTCTGCCAGGCGCACGTGCTCGGGGCCAAGCATCGCTTCGAAAATCGGCAAGACCAGCTCTTGCACGGTGCCGGGCCGGAAGGTGGAACGATAGACCACCGTCAGCGGGCGCGCGCGCGGCGCGTGCCGCCCGGGCCGCAGCGCCGAGGCGATCTGGCGCGTCACATCGGCAATAAAGCCCATGTTGTGCGAGCCGTCCGTTGCCGAGGGCGTGCCGACACAGACCACCGCCATGTCGCAACCCTGCAGATGCCCGCCGATTTCGGTGTCGGCCAGGATCAGCCCCCGGGCCAGCGCCGTCTGCAGCATCGCGCCGACATCAGGTTCGGTAATCGGCGCCGTGCCCGACTGGATCTCGCGCACCTTGCGCTCGTTCACGTCGATGCCGATCACCTCATGACCATCGCGCGCCATGCAGCAGGCGGCGGTGAAGCCCACATATCCCAAACCCAGAACGGCAATCTTCATGGATCTTTACCTGCAACCATATGAGGCAAACCGGCGCCCCTTCCCGCGCCGCCACCCGCCGGCCGACCAGGGGCAAGCAAGCGGAAGGCTTCGTTGGTCAGGATCATCAGGGCTGCTCCGAATGATATCATAGCGGTTCTGCCGTGAGGCGCATGCTCGGCGCCTGAGCGCCAAATTTCAACCGGCAGCGGCGCAAAATGGCGGGAAAGTTGCCAATTTCAACGCCGTCTCATGCCCCGCCCTGCCCCGCCCGGCGATGCGGACCGCCAGATCCGTCCTGCCATTCGGCCCGCCGCACCCAGATCTCGCGCCAGACCGCCCGGCTTTCGCCGCCTGCGCGCCGTCCGGCCAGCGCCAGCATACCCAGGGCCGCCCGGCGCGACAGCGGCCAGAGCCGGAACAGGGCGCGGGCCAGCGGCCGCTGCCACGGCGGTAGGTGACGCTCGATCAGCGCGCGTTTGGCGCGCAGCAGGCGCACCATCTTGTCGGCGCGCACCCGTTCCGAGGCGCCGCCGTAATGGATGATTACCGCCTGCGGCGTCACCCGCGGCGCCGCCCGCAGCAGCCGCGCCGCGCGCAGGCACAGATCGGCCTCTTCGCCATACATGAAAAAGGCCGCATCGAACCCGCCCAGGGCCTGCCAGTCGGCGCGCGAAATCAGGAAAAAACATCCGCTGACGATATCGACCTGCCGCTCGCTGCCCCGGTCCCAGCCGCCATAGGCCTCGGAATTGAAAACCCCGCTGCGCGGGAAGATGCCCGTCAGCCCCGAGGCGCGGCAAAAGATGTTCCACAGGCCCATCCGGCGCCAGCACGAGGCCGGGTTGAGGCTGCGGTCGCCAAACAGGGTGCGCCCGCCCCAGATGCGCGCCTGCGGGCTCTGTTCAGCGAAAGCCACCAGCCGGTCGATGGCGCCATCGAGAATGACCGTATCGGGGTTCAGCAGCAGCAGATACGCGCCCCGGGCCTGCCCGGCCGCCAGATTGTTGGCCCCGGCGAAGCCGTGATTTTCACGCTCGGCCAGCAGCACGATCCCGGGAAACTCTGCGGCGATCGCGGCGGCAGAGCCATCGGCAGACGCGTTATCCACCACGATCAGCTCATAGGGCAGCACCGTTTGCGCCACGACCGACCGCAGACATGCCAAGGTCAGCTCGCGGGTGTTGTAGCTGACCACCAGCACGGAAAGCTTCGGCGGTGTTTCACGCAGGCTTTGCCCGGCATGTTCTGGCGCTGCATCTGGTTTTTGCATCAGCCCCCTGCCCCGCAAACCCGCCGCGCCAAGCATACCAGAGCCCGGACAAGGGAAAAGAGCGCAATCCGGCGGTCGCCCGGCCACCTTCCCAAATGTTTCGCACGCGAAACATTCTTGCCGCCAGCAACCGGGATCTGCCTGAGGCACTGCGATTTATACTTTAGTTGCAATGTGTTACGCATATGCGTTTCGCGCGCGAAACAGCCGCGCTAGGGCTGCGCCCGCACCCAGGCCTGCAGCCGGTCGCAAAATGCGGCATCCACCTTGGGGCCAGACAGCGTACAGCGCGGGTGCTGCGCGTCGCCGGCAAGCTGCAACCAGACGCCTGCGGCAATCTCGCGGGCATCGGCGGGCTTGCCATCGGCACCCGGCGCCGCGGCGCGGCCACGCTTTTCGTGCGCCAGCGCCCGGCCAAGTGCGGCCTGTTCCGCGGCGGCGGTCTGCGGCTCGGCCTTGCGCAGCCGGCTGGTCAGGCGCGCGGCAAGCCCGGCATCGGCCTCCAGCGCCTTGGCCAGCGCCAGCCCCAGCCGTTCCGGAATCGCGGCGGGAAACCGCAGCGCATTGCCCAGCTTTTCGTGCAGCGCCACGAACGAGCCGATCTTCGAGCGCTTTGCCCGGCTGGCCGAGGCAAAGAGATGCCGCAGCGCCGCGTGAATATCGGGGTAAACCCCCTGTTCGGTCGCCCGGGCGGCGATGCGGGCGCGTTCGTAATGCCCGAGCCCCACCCGGATCTCGTTTTCCTCGACCATCGCCAGATAGGCGTCGGCGGCACCATCAGGGCGGCGCAACAGTGCCTGAATCGTGGCAAACCGATCCTCGCCGGTTTCGGCATGCAGCGATTGCAGCGCCATCAGCCGCCGCCAGCCGGAAATCAGCCCGTAGCGCCCGCCGCCCAGATCGACCACCTCGATCGGCGTCTGCTGGCCGCGGGCGCGCAGGCTTTCGCGCAGCGCCGCCATTTCCTCGGGGTCATGGGTCAGCCGGTCGCGCACCAGATGGTCGGCCTCGACCGTGGCAAGCGCGATGCGCTGCACCAGCCGCCCCTCGGCGCGCGCCGCCTGCAGCTCTTGCGTCACCTCGCGCAGCGCCGCCACCGCGGCCGCATCGCCTGCCACCTGCGCGATCGGCGCCGGGCGGCGCAGACCCGGGCCGAAAGGCGCCGCCAGCGACGTCGGTTCCGGCCCGGCGGGGGCAAGATAGCTTTCCTGCGGCGGGGTCAGTCGCTTGCGCTTGGCCATGCGGGTCTCCTCGGTCGCTGCGGGTCGGGTGCGGCAGTGCGAATGCGCGGCGTGAGGTGGCAGACAGAGTCTGTTTTTGCCGCAACAGAGCCTTTTTTGTGGGGCAGGGGGGTCATCGCCGGGCGTCCCCGGGCTGCAGCAGATCGCGCCGCCAGACCCCCAGCAAAAGCCGCTTGAAGGCGGCGTAGGTCTCGTCAAAGGTTTCGCGGCCGCGCATGTAGGTTTCGCGGTTGAAATCGCGGTAATCGGCCTCGTAGATGCCCGAGATGCGCTCGCCCGCCTGGCCGATCAGGGCGGTGAAATCCTGCCGGTAGGGGCTGAGGCTGCGCCCCAGATAGGCCTGCATCAGCCCGGCCAGTTCCGCCTGCTGGCCCGCATCATAGCGGGTGACGACGGCACGCACCGCATCCCATTCAAAGCTCAGCTCGGGGCGGCCCAGGGCGCGGGCGGCCATGTTCTCGCCCGCCTCGATCGAGGTGAAGGTGGAATGCAGCATGTCGAAGAAACGGCCGGTGCTGTCGAACTCCAGAAACGAGGCGCCGACCGGCACCAGCACGATATCGGCGGCGGCAAGCCCGTTGATCGTCAGATAGCCAAGCGCCGGCGGCGTATCGAGCATGATGATGTCATAGGCGTCCAGCACGCCATCGGCCTGCAGCATGTCGCCAAGCGCGTCCCACAGCTTCCAGCCGCGCCCGGTCATCCGCCAGACCGGAATCTGGAACTCGGCCCAGTAAAGGTTCAGCTGCGCGCCGATCAGGTCGATGTTGGGCCAGTGGGTTTTCTGGATGATGCTCTGCGCCGGAATCTTCAGCGCTTCCGACATCATCTCGTCAAGCGGCAGCGGCGCCTCGCCGCGCGCCAGCCGGCCCTGATTCTCGGCCCGCAGATGGCCCGCATAGTGCCGCGCGATCAGCGGAAACACCGTCTGCCATTCATCGGCGACCCTGCCGCCGAAGATCGAGGTCATCGAGCCCTGGCTGTCGAGGTCGATCACCAGCACCCGGTAGCCATCGAGCGCCGCCGACATCGCCAGATGCGCCGCCGTCGAGGTCTTGCCGACACCGCCCTTGAAATTCGCCACCGCCACGATTTTCGCGGGCAGCCCCTTGGGGCGCCAGGGCAGGTATTCCTTGGCCTTGGAACCTTCGCTGGCAAAATGCGCCCGCAGCCGCAGCACCTCGTCAAGCGTGAACCATTTGGCGCCGGTTTCGGTTTCCGAACGGCCCTGCGGCAGATCCGGGTTGGCTTTCAGCACCCGGCGGAAATGCTGCGGCGCGACCGGGATCAGATAGCGGGTGATTTCCCAGGTGGAAAACAGCCGCAGCGTTTTCTTGCCTTCCTCTCCAAGCCCGCGGCTGGCAAGATCGGCGCGACCACGGGCACAGGCATCGGCCAGCGCCGCGAAATCGGCAGCCCCGACCGGCGCCCCCAGATCGGCCAGTGCCGCATCGGGATCGATGTTGAAGTAAGGGGGCTGCTCGTCGATATCCCTTGGCATCAATCCGCCTCATATGCCTTGTTTTGGCAGATATACCACAAAACGCAGCACATGGAAGCAAAGCCGCTACAAGGCAGGCATTTTCATGGCAGATCCTGCCGTTTCCACGGGCTTTGCCGTTGCCGCGAAGGCCGGCGCGCAATTTCTTGCTGTTATCTTGCTGTTATTGATTCAGTTAAGGATCACCCGCCCGGCCGCAAGCATCGGTTCTGCAACGGGAAATCGCGGTTGCTGACAGCGCTGCCGATTCCGAACCCCCGATAAGGTGACTCTGAACCCCCGCTGCGCCGATTCCGAACCCCCGAAAGCCCGCTGGACCGAAGCTGTGGATAACTCTAGGCTGGGTGTCACCAAAACCACGAAACGAATCCCGGCAGCGATCTGCGCGAAACCGGGGCAGAACGGCATCGCGCGACCGGGGCGCAACCGGGGTGCGGTGGGGGACAGGCGGTACCATGGCGGCACTTGTGCAGGGCGCGGGCAGGGCGGGGCTGATGCCACGGCGGCATCCGACCGGCGATTTTTTCGTCTGCGACATTCTCGATGCGCTGCCCAAGGACGACATGGCGACGATGGAGCACCCGGTGTTCTCGCTGGCCACGCGCCCCGATCTGCGGGTGCTCGACTATTCGCACAACGGGGTGGAAATTACCGTGACGCCCTCGGTGCGCGGGCTGGCCACGATCCATGACAAGGATATCCTGATCTTCTGCATCAGCCAGCTGATGGCGGCGCTGAACGCCGGGCGCAGGGTCAGCCGCAGCCTGACGCTGAAGGCGCATGACCTGCTGGTGGCCACCAACCGCGAAACCTCGGGCGATGCCTACCGGCGCCTGCGCGAAGCCTTCGAGCGGCTGGCCGGAACCCGCATCACCACCAACCTGGCGCTTGACGGGGTCGAGGTGACGCGCGGCTTCGGGCTGATCGAAGCCTGGGAGATCGTGCGCAAAAGCCGCGGCGGGCGGATGATCTCGGTCACGGTCACGCTGTCGGACTGGTTGTTCCGCGCCGTGCTTTCAAGCGCGGTGCTGACGCTGTCGCGCGACTATTTCCGGCTGCGCAAACCGCTGGAACGGCGGATCTACGAACTGGCGCGCAAGCATTGCGGCCGGCAGGAAAGCTGGCGGGTCTCGGTCGAGACACTGCTGAAGAAATCCGGATCTTCCAGCCCGCGCCGGGTGTTTCGCGCCATGCTGCGCGAGATGATCGCGGCGGACCATCTGCCCGATTATGCGCTGGCCGAGGAACCGGGCGATATCATCCGCGTCACCAACCGCGCCGCGCTGATCGAGGCGCAGGATGCCGGGCAGGGCCCGGTGCTGCCGCCGCTGGCCGGCGAAACCTTTGATGCCGCCCGCACCCTGGCGCCGGGATGGGATATCTATGCGCTGGAGGCCGACTGGCGCGGCTATTGGGCGGCCAGCGGCCGGCTGCGGCTGCGCAGCCCCGACCGGGCCTTTCTGGGCTATGTGCGGGCGCGGCTGGGGGCGAAGGGCTGAAGGATCAGCTGGTCTGCGGCAAAAGCCGCGCAAGCCTGCGCAGAGGCGGCACGGTCGCGACCAGCAGCACCGTTGCCATGCCGGTGCCGACCAGCGTCAGGAAGGCCGCCCCGATGGAAAAGCCCAAGATCAGCGCAACCCCTGCCGCAGCATAGCCCAGCACACCCCCTGCAAGCACTGCACCGATGATCATCGCTCTGGCCTCCTGCCGACGGGCAAACCCCTTTCGGGCAGGAAAGCAGCGGATTTGGGTAAAAAGATGGCGCCGCAAGGCCGGGCCTTCAAAAAGACACAAACGGGCGGCCCCGAAGGGCCGCCCGTCAGGATATTGCCGGGTTCGTGCGGTCAGGCTGCCTTGCGGCGCCGTCGCAACAGGCCCAGACCGCCAAGCGCGCCGATCAGCAGGAAGCCTGCCGCCGGCAGCGGTATCGGGGAAGGATTGGCCACATAAAGGCTTACATGGCTGATGTCCTTGATCCTGAACGTCCCTTCCAGGGGTCCACCCGACTGGATGTCATAGAACGGCGAGGTGTAGACGCCGGGTGAGGTGTTGATCAGATAGCCGACGACGGCTGTCGGCAATGCCTTATCGCCACCCTTGAAGATCAGCATGATGCTTTCATAGGCAGCCAGAATGGCGCCGGAGATCGACCAGGTGCCACTTTCATCGTCACCAGTGATCGTCAGGCCGTTGTCCGTGCCGGGCAAGGGGTCGACCTTGGCGATCTGCATCCAGTCGGTCACACCGAACATGCCGGACACCGCAGCATTGCTGTCATTGTCTGCGCTGGTCAGTGCTTCGCAGCCGATGTTTGGTGTCACCAGATTGGTGACATCAGGCGCAAGAGTATCGCAGGCGACCGACGCCGCTGATGCGCTGCTACTCCAGGTGACGCCAGCGATCAGCGCCGCTGCCGTCAATGTTGCAAGTTTCTTCAGGTCAAACATTTCGATACCCCCTAACCACCGCCCCGCAGAAAGCAATTCCGACGCGGTCCCCGGGCGATCTTTGGAATCGCCGAGAGGGCCGTGGAGCAGCGCCACAATTCTGCCACATTTTGGCTTGGAAAAAACGTAAAATAGCCCGGCGGCCGAAAGAATCACGTATAGGCTGTATTTTTGTGTATAAATCGGGAACAAACGCCGCGTGGCGCGGGGATTGTTTCTGCCAATGTGCGATCTGGTCCGCCGGATCCGCCCTTGACGCGCCGGCTTTGCCGCAGATGCCCGGCTTGCCTGTCAGGCGCGCGCGTCGCCGCAAACATGCCCCTTCAGGCAAAGCACAACGGCCACGGCCAGGGCAATGGCAAGCACGGCCGCCACGCCGCTGGCGCTGTAGCTTGCCAGCACGACCCACCAGGGCTGATCAAGAACCAGTGTCGCCAGACCCGCCAGCATGGCGCTGATCAAGCCTGCAATCATGAAGCCGAGGGCCATCTTGTTGTCCCGCCCGCCAGAGATACAACATCGGGCAATATTACCGTCTGTTTGCCACGTGCCGCAAGAGGCTTTACCGGGAAACCCGTGCACAAGACCTGCGGCACATTCTCGTCATCCCCCGGTATTGCTTACATCCGGTTAATGCCGCCGCCGCAGTTCGGTCGGGTGCCGGGGGCTGCCTGTGCTGGTTGCGCCAACACCCGCCCCGGGCCCGCATGTTCTAGCCCGGATCGTTTCTGGGATCATCGGGGCTTTTTCGCGCAAAGCAGGAATCGGCGGCTGTTTGCTTGCCACAGACCTGCACGCGATTTCGTGCAGGGCAGCGGCCCCTGAATTCTTGTAGACATGCCGCATTTCCTGCCATGGCTGGAAACGGTCGATCATGTACCACAAATCACCGTTCCTGCCCCCCCCCGGACAGACCCTGACCCGAACGCCCCCGAAATCGCACTACTTTAGGCAAGAGCAGATCTGACTGGCGCAGCGCAGCGCGCTTGCATTTTGTGCTAGCACAACCTATCTTGCCGCGATGAACAGCAAGCACCGCAAGACCCTTGCCGCCGTCTTCACCGATCCGGTGTCTGGCACCATCGAATGGGCACCATCGAATGGGCGGCAGTCGAATGCCTGCTGCTGGCCGCCGGGGCGCGGCTGATCGAAGGGCGCGGATCACGGGTGCGGTTCGAGAAGGATGGCGAGGTCGCGACGTTCCACCGCCCGCACCCTGCCAGGGAAGCCAAGCGTTGACCCGCGTGCGCGATGCCCGCGACTTCCTGGAAAGGATCGGGGTTAGACCATGACCAACACCATGACCTACAAGGGCTATGCCGCCCGGATTGACTATGACGATGAAGACGGGATTTTCACGGGGCGGATTGCCGGTGTCCGCGATGGTATCGGCTTTCATGCCGATACTGTGGAAGGGCTGCGCGAAGCCTTTCACGAGGCGGTCGAAGACTACATTGAGACTTGCGCCAGGATCGGCAAGAAACCGCAGAAGACCTATTCGGGGCAGGTTATGTTTCGGGTCAGCCCCGAGGTTCACCGCAAGGCCGCGCTGGCCGCCGAGTTGTCGGGCAAGAGCCTGAACCAGTGGGCCGAGGAAGTGCTCGACCGCGCCGCCGGTTAGGCTGTCGTAACTTCACGCTTTCCGAGCTGAAAATTCCTTTTTCATAATGGAAATGAGGGCGGTTTCGGGTGTGAAGTTTACGTTCCTATTTCTTGCCATCTTCACACCTATCAACCCCCGCTTTTCAGCATCGCGCCGAAGCAGGCGACAGCACATAAGACAAAGCCCCCGCTGCGGGGGCTTTGTTGATGATTTGCGGGTAGCAGGCCTGTTCAGGCGGCTTTCTTGCGGCGGCGGATCAGGCCAAGCGCGACAAGGCCCATGCCAAGCAGCGGAATGGACGCGGGCAGCGGAACCGATGCAACCTCTGCGATTGTGTTGCCGACAAAATACGCCCCTGAAGAGATGGAGCTGCCGTAACCGAAGGCAAGAATGTTGTCGAAGGCGATATCAAGCGTCGAGCCGTCGTCGAAGGTGATGGGATCAACCCCCGACCAGGTCAGCACACCGGCCGAAGCGATGCCAAAGTAAGTCATGAAACCGCCGCTGCCGGTGCCCGTGGTCGTCTCGGCGCCGGGCGCCGAGAAGGCAAGGGTGACTTCCACGTTGAAGGTCTCAAAGCCGAGGCCGGACACATTCCAGTTGAAAAAATCGGAAACGTAGACCCCGTCTGTCGGCGAGCCCGGCGTCCAGGAAAACCCGGTGGCGCCGGTTCCGAAAGAGGCGGAAAGCGCGGCGCAGGAAAGAACCCCGGAAAGCCACCCGCAACCCGGATCATCAAGGGCCACGTTGATGCTTGAGGCGCCGGTATCGAGAACGAAGGTCGGATAAGTTGCGGCGTCAGCCGGGACCGCAAAAGATGCCATCACAACAGCAGCAGACAAAATATTCCTCAGGTCCATAAATTCGCCCCCACGATTCACGGCTACATAGATTATCGTATCACGGATTCGCCCGATGCGCGAAGGCACATTGTAGCGAAAATGTGGCAAAACTGTTTCCGGATTGGGGCTGAAAGCCGGGTTGGGCGCGCCTGGCATGGCAGCGTTTGGTTTGGACAACGCAGGATCAGCTTATTACCCTGAAACGGTATTTCCGCCTTTCCAAGGGGCCGTCCGGCATGAGCCATCCCAGCCAAAAGCTCCGTATCGGGTTGCTCTGGCACTCCATGAACTCGGACAACCTTGGCGTTGGTGCCCTGACCCTGGCCAATATCGATATCCTGGAAGATGTCGCCCGCAGGGCCGGCCTTTCGGCGCAGTTCGTCGTTCTTGGCTGGAGCGATGCGAAGCCCGCCTATCTGCAGCGCGACAATATCGAGGTGGTCGGCCTGCGCATGCTGGATTTTGTCAGACCGGTCGGCGGGCTCTATGGCAGGCTGCGCGGCTGCGACGTGGTGCTGGATATCGGGGCAGGGGACAGCTTTGCCGATATCTACGGAATGAAGCGATTCGGCACCATGCTGGCCTCGAAAATGCTGGCGCTGGCGGCACGACGGCCGCTTGTCCTGAGCCCGCAGACGATTGGCCCGTTCAACCGGCCCTGGGTCCGCATGGCAGCGCTTGCGGTGATGAACCGGGCCGACGCGGTTGCCACCCGCGATGACCTTTCCACCGAATTCCTGCGCAAGATCGGGTATCGCAAGGCCATAATCGAAGCCAGCGATGTTGCCTTGCGGCTGCCTTATCATGCGGCAACGCGCGGCCCGGGCGCCAAGGTCAGGGTGGGGCTGAACGTGTCGGGGCTTTTGTTCAACGGCGGCTATACGCGCGACAACATGTTCGGGCTGCGCAGCCCCTACGCCGGGCTGGTGCATGCGCTGCTGCAACGGCTGACGGCCCGCGACGATCTTGAGATCCACCTGGTCGCACATGTGATTTCGGACCGCTCCGAGGTCGAGGACGACCACCGGGCCAATCTGAAACTGGCGGCGGATTTTCCGGATGTGGTTCTGGCGCCGAAATTTCGCGACCCCATCGAGGCCAAGTCCTATATTTCCGGGCTGGATTTCTTTGCCGGGGCGCGGATGCATGCCTGCATCGCCGCCTTTTCCTGCGGGGTGCCGGTGCTGCCGATGGCCTACAGCCGCAAGTTCGCCGGGATGTTCGGGTCGCTCGGCTATGACGTTCTGGCGGATTGCAGAACCGAAACCGCCGAAGAAATCCTTGCCAGGTTCGAGGATGCGCTGGCGCGGCGCGCTGAAATCAAGGATGTGATGCAGGCATGCCTGCGCCGCGGCCTCGCGCGGTTGCAGCACTATGAAAACGCCGTTTCGGTCTGTCTCGAATCCGCTGCCCGCCGGTAGCGCTGCAAGGCATCGCGCATGCAACAGTCATCCTCACCGGTTTTGAGCAAGGTTCTGAAGGGCGGGCTGTGCAGCGGCTGCGGCGCCTGTGCTGCCCTGGCGCAGGGCGCGGTCGCGATGCGCATTTCCGAGCAAGGTTTCCTGCGGCCGGTGCAGAGCGGCCCGCTCTCGCAGCAGCAAGAGCACAGAATCGCCCTGACCTGCCCCGGGGTCGGGCTCAGGCAGCAGCCGGACGGGCGCAGCGATCATCCTTTGTGGGGCCCCTTCATCGGGATGTATAGCGGCCATGCGACGGATCCCGGTTTGCGGCGCACCGCCTCGTCTGGCGGCGGGCTGTCGGCGCTTTTGGTCTATCTGCTGGAAACCGGCGCGGTGGATCATGTGCTGCAGGTGGCGGCAGACCCGGATCTGCCGATCGGCAACCGAACCGTTCTGAGTTCGCACCGCAACAGTATTCTTGCCGCTGCCGGGTCGCGCTATGCGCCATCGGCGCCGCTGGCCGGGCTGGAGCCCTATCTGGCGTCGGGGCACCAATATGCTTTCGTCGGCAAGCCCTGCGATGTCGCCGCCCTGCAGGCGATGAAGCGTTTCGATGACCGCGTCGCGCAGCGGTTTCCCTACCTTCTGTCGTTCTTCTGTGCCGGTGTTCCCAGCCTGGCCGGGGCCAGGGAAGTTCTGGCCGGACTGGGCGTGGCCGAGGCCGATGTGGCGCAGTTTCGCTATCGGGGCGACGGCTGGCCGGGCTTTGCCACCGCCACCCTGGCCGACGGCAGCCAAAAACAGATGAGTTATGCCGACAGTTGGGGCGGGATCCTGTCGCGGCACGTGCAGTTTCGCTGCAAGATCTGCCCAGATGGCACCGGCGGCTTTGCGGATGTCGTTTGCGCGGATGCCTGGGAGGCCGATGAAAACGGCTATCCGGTCTTTACCGAACGCGACGGCGTCAGCCTGATCGTGGGCCGCACCGAAAAGGGCGAGGCGCTGATCAGGGCAGCGGCAGCAGACGGGCAGCTTGAAATCACCCGCTTTGCCGCCGCAGGGCTGGCCGCGATCCAGCCCGGGCAGACCGGCAAGCGCCGCTACACGCTTTCCCGGCTTCTGGCGCTGCGCGTGCTGGGGCGCCCCGCGCCCAGCTACCGCGGTTTTCATCTGCTGAGAAATGCCGCAGCCGCCGGGCTGTGGGCGAATGTGCGGAACTTTCTGGGGACCGCGCGCCGCATCGTTTTGGGCCGGCCATGAAACCGGCCGGCGCGAGCACCATGGGGGGCCAGCAATGAGCCGGGCGGATTTTGCAATCGTCGGCGGCGGCATCGTCGGGCTTGCCACGGCGCTGCGCCTGCAGGAACTGCATCCGCGGGCGCGCATCGCCCTGCTGGAAAAGGAAAGCGCCGTCGCGCAGCACCAGAGCGGGCACAACAGCGGCGTGATTCATGCCGGGGTCTATTACCCGCCGGGCAGCCTCAAGGCACGGTTCTGCCGCGAGGGCGCGTCTTCGCTGCGGGAGTTCTGTGACGAGCACGCCACCCCCTACGCCATCTGCGGCAAGCTTATCGTGGCCACCGATGCGGCCGAGGCCGGGCGGCTGGCGGCGCTGGAAACCCGCGCCCGCGCGAACGGAATTGCGATCGAGCGGCTTTCCGGGCCCGAGGCGCGGGAACTGGAACCGGCAATCAATGCGGTGGCGGCGCTGCTGTCGCCCGCCACCGGGATCGTGGATTATGGCGCGGTGGCGGCCCGGATGGCCGCGCTCTTTGTCGCGCGCGGCGGCGAGATCCGGCTTGGCGCGGCGGTGACCGGCGGCGCCGAAACCCCGGCGGGCGTCACGCTGGCGCTTGGCGGCGCGATGCTGTCTGCCGGCAAGGTGGTGTTTTGCGGCGGGCTGATGGCCGACCGGCTGGCGCGGCGGTTCGGGGTCGATGCCGATTTTCGCATCGTGCCGTTCCGGGGTGAATATTTCGCGATCCGCAACCAGCCCGCCGATCTGGTGCGCCACCTGATCTATCCGGTGCCCGACCCCGAGCGCCCGTTTCTGGGCGTGCACCTGACGCGCAAGATCGACGGCGGCTTCACCGTGGGGCCCAATGCGGTTCTGGCACTGGCGCGCGAAGGCTACCGAAAAACCGACATCAGCCTTGCCGATCTGGCCGAAAGCCTGAGCTACCCCGGGTTCTGGCGCGTGGTGCGGCGCAATTTCGGCCCGGCCATGGGCGAGGTTTCGGCCTCTCTGTTCAAGCCGCTCTATCTGCGAAAGGTGCAGAAATACTGCAGCCGGATCACGGCGGGCGATCTTGTGCCCTACCGCGCCGGGGTGCGCGCGCAGGCGGTGGCACGTGACGGCAGCCTGATCGACGATTTCCTGTTTGCCGCGACCGAGCACACGCTGCATGTCTGCAACGCGCCATCGCCTGCGGCCACCTCGGCGCTTCCGATTGCCGCGCACATCGTCGCCCGCCTGCTGGGGGGCGGGGATGCCGCATCGGTTGCCGCCGAAACCAGTCCGAACAGTCCTTAAAACGGCATTGCATGTTCTGGGACAGCCGGTAATATAGGGACGAATAAAGAGACAGTTTGCCGCGCCGCAGGCGGCGAAGATCGGCGCTTGCGC
>Ga0326597_10001196_pt1 | contig 42697 bp, 37 predicted proteins | sample RVTome_12_FD_203789 | JGI IMG/M metagenome (GOLD analysis project Ga0326597, IMG submission 203789) | Soil microbial communities from uranium-contaminated site in the Upper Colorado River Basin, Wyoming, United States - RVT100D185 | ecosystem: Environmental > Terrestrial > Soil > Contaminated >...
GGTGGTGGAGCCGCAATCGCCCGGTGTCGCCGTGGCGACATGGATCCGCCAGCCGTGCTTGGCGAGCAGCGCCAGGGTGCCGCCGCACAGGAACTCGGCGTCATCCGGATGCGCCATGAGGGCGAGGACGACATTTTCCGTAGACTCTACCAGTCTCGATCCTTTCACTTCCACCATCCCAATTCCATATTCCGAAATCTAACCGATGGACTCAGCGAGCATCCGCTTACGGTGCGCGCAACGGGGGGTCAGGTCAAGTTGAAGCAAGAAATCCGTGGGGGGGCGAGGTGGCCGGAGCCGCGGCCCTGCGGGGTGGCTGAATCATGGACCCCCACGTGACGCTCGAAACCATGACTCGCCGGATGGGGATATGTAGGGAGGCACCACCGCGAGTCAGCCGATTACTGTGGCCTGCCTGCGTGTTCTTTCAGCACATTGCAGGCGGAGGCTCGTTCAAATCGTCCCTGGCACATTTGTTGCCCTAATGGATCCCCTGTATGAATTCCCGGCTGCTCGCATTGCTAGCCCTCGGCACCCTGGCCGCACTCGCCGCATGTCCCACCGTGGAGGCCGAGCCCGTCTTGGTCCGCTTTACCGAGGGGGTCGCCCGCGGGTTCCTGACCCTGCGGTCTGCGAATGGGGACAAGCTGGCAGACGGCGAGTTGGTCCAGGTCCTCCGCCGCCATGGCCTGGAGGGTCATCTCTACTTCCGCTTTGCGGACGGCTCCCTTTACGACGAGACCGTGCTCTACTCCCAGCGGCGCGTCTTCACGCTCCTCCGCTACCGCCTGATCCAGCGGGGTCCCTCCTTCCCCCTCAACCTGGATGCCTCGTTCGATCGAAGGACGGCACAATACAAGGTTCGCTACGGCAACGGCACCGGGCGCGAAGAAACGCTCAATGGGAAGCTCGAGCTGCCGTCCGATGTTTACAACGGCATGATCATGACGCTGCTCAAGAACCTGCGGCGCGGGGCCAACGAATCGGTCTATCTGGTAGCCTTTACCCCGAAACCGCGACTGGTGAAATTGCACCTGACCCCGGCAGGTGAAGAGACGGTGCGGGTGGGCGATGCATCAATGAAAGCGGCGCGGTATCAGGCCAAGACGGACCTCGGGGGATCCATCGGCTTCCTTGCCTCTCTCATGAAAATGGAACTGCCCGTCCTGCACTATTGGTTCGTCCCCGGAGAGGTGCCCGCATTCGTGAAGTTCGAAGGTCCCTTCTTCATGGAAGGCCCGGTCTGGCGTGTCGCCTCCAGCTACCGCACCGACGGGACTGACGATGCCCCAAGGCTCGCGGAGACTCCCAGGGCACGCCCCAAATAATTCAAAGCCGCCACCCACCTCCTGATCCCAGGCGACCTTCCCAGCGCCCTCCGCCAGCCCTTCCGCGGCCGGAGACACCGACGGGAGAATATCCAGCCCCGGGTATGGCCGACGCGAACATGGAAGCGGGGGTGAGATGCCAATCCGAAATCCACAATCCGAAATCGAAAATGTCATCCGGCCAGCATCCGCTTGAGGTAGGCGAGGGCGCGGGGGATGCCGGTGGCCTCGGGCTCCTCCGCCTCGTACTCGAAGCTGACCCAGCCGGTGTACCCGGCGGCGCGCAGGGTCGGGACGATCCGGGCGTAGTCCACGGACGGATCGGAGCCGTCACCGGCCACCTTCCAGAACTTGGCGTGCACGTGGACCGCCAGGCCCAGGGTCTTCTCCAGCGACGGCCAGCCATCGGTGTAGTTGCCGGTATCCAGCAGAGGGACGAGGTGCGGAGACTTCACCTCGTCCAGGACGCGCAGGTATTCGGCCGCGGTGGGTGTGAAGGCGGCGTGGTTATGGTTCTCCAGCCCTAGGCGCAGCCCCGCGTGCCCGGCGAAGGCGGCCACGTGGCGCAAAGAATCGATCATGGCGGGCCAGCGCGCCCCGCTCTGCGCGGGGCCGCCCTCGGGGTACCCGGCAAAGACCCGGACCAGGGGGGCGCCGAGCTGCTCGGCCACCTCGATCCACTGTTTGACCTTCACCACCTCGCTCATCCGCAGGGTGGCGTCGGCGCGGCCGAAATCGTTGTGGACCCCGATGCCGATGATGGCGAGGTTCAGGTTCCTGGCCGTCCGGCTGAGCATCTGGAGATACGCGGGACGGGTCTGGGGAAAATGAATGTCCTGCAGTTCCACACCCTGGACGGTGAGGTCGGTAGCGCAGCGGGCGAGGAATCGCATCTGATCCATGGCCCCGGCGTCGAAGGAGCGATTGAAGGTCCCGCAGATGCAGCCAAGCTTCATGGCATGAGTCCTTTCGGGGGCGGAATGCCCTTGAGCGATTGGAGGACCTCCGCGTGCAGGCGCAAATTGGCGCTGCACACCAGGCTGTACACGGCATGGATATCGGGACGGAATCGGATGGGGGAGCCGTCCCATTGGGTCACCACGCAGCCGGCGCGCTCGGCAATATAGATGGCGGAAAACACTTCCGTCAGCGCCTCGTTCCAGCCGAAGTACACGTCGATCCGGCCGCAGGCGACGTCCGCGAATCCATAGGGACCGCCGTTTCCCAGGATGAACTTGGCCCGCTCGAAGAGTGGGCGTAACGCCGTGGCCATCGCGTACAGATAGGGTGGCTTCTTGAGATACGTTTCCAGGAAGGCACCGTCCAGGCTGGCCGTCCGGGCGGGGTGGACCGGCACGGGGCGGGCACCGGGACGCGGGATCCGGACGACGCCTGCAGGCTCGGCCAGGATGATTTCGCCGGTGAGGTGGTCCGTCACGCCGGCGGCCCGGGGCTGCCCATCCTGCCCGTAAATGGCGAGCGCGGAGAACCAGTGGGCCGGGATGCCGCGGCGGTACAGCAGGCTGCCGTCGAACGGATCCATGATGACGTACACCGGCTCCGATCCAGCCCCGGCACGCGCCGATCGTCCCGCCATCGTCGTTTCGCCGGCCTCCTCGGACAGCAGCGTGCCGCGAATGCCGCCGCGGTTGAGGGCGGCCAGGATCGCCCGTTCCGTGGCCGTGTCCACGCCGATGACCTCGGGGTCCCAGGGACGGTAGCCTGCCTCTCGCCCGGCCACCACGCGCTGGCCCGCCCGCGGTGCCAGCCGCCGGACGGCGGCACGCGCGGCCCGCAGACCCTCCTGCACCCGCTGCCGCCAGGGGAACGGCTTCCTCCTGTGTTCTGCCGGCTGCCTCCTGCCTTGCCTCGCCATTGGCTCTCCCGGCTACTCCGTCCCCTCGCGCTCGATGCGTTGCAAGAGGTTCACGGTCTCGTTCACAACGTGCTGCATGACCCGCTCGCCAAGGTCGCGGGACACCTTGGAGGTGTCGCCCCGCACCCCCGTGGGGAATTCCCTCTCGGGATTGGCCATCACTCGGAACTTGGAAAGGCGCGGCCGGGTCACCTTGGGGATGCGATCCATGCGGACCAGCCCTTCCGCCACCACCAGCATCCCGGAGGTTTCGATGGAGCCGGCGTGACCGTCCGCGCCCACGAGACCGGCCTCGCGCCGGACGGGGTCCAGGAAATCATACGGACCGATGGTGACGACGGTCAGGGCAGGGTCGGCGTTCACCAGGGGCAGCACGCCCTCGCGCATGGCCTCCATCTGGGCGGGCTCTGCGTGGCCGGTGATCAGGGCGAACCTCCGCCCGCCGTGGCGGACGTATTCCGTGATGACGTCTCGCACGACGGCTTGCAAGGTGGCCGGGGTCAGCGAGATGGTCCCCGGGAAGTTGCGAAAGGTCCGGCAGACGCCATAGGGAAGTGGCGGGGCCACCAACCCGTTGACCCGCGTCGCCACCGCGGCACAGATGTGCTCCGCCTGGAGCAGGTCGGTGGCAAGAGGCAGGTGGGGTCCGTGCGCTTCCATCGTTCCGAAAGGCAGCAGGACCCACCGGCCTTCCCGCATCGCGACAGCGAACTCGTCCTTCGTCAGTTCGGCGAGACGGAACCGGTTTGTCTCTGGCATGAGTCCTCCAGGGGCGTTCGGTTGTTCGAGGGTTCGGGGCACCCACACCACGGCGGTGGTTCTCCACCGCTGTGCCGTGGGTCCCGGTCGTACGGGAACCACCGAACTGCCGAACGATCGAACGGTCGAACGCTTTTATCCAGCAGTGATCGCCCAGCACCGGATGCGGGGTAGACGCAGGCGCACGGGCGCACCCGGAGAAAGGCGCCGCTGGGCATCGCCTTGCACGCGGAGCGCCAGCCCCTGTCCGAACGTCAGGCGATAGTCCATGCTGTCACCCAGGTACGTGGCTTTCTCCACCTGGGCCTCGAAGACGTTCTCGCCGGCGGGCTCATCGGGACCCAGCAGCTCGATCTCGTTGGGCCGAACAAAGAGCAGCACGCGCTGGCCGGGCCCTGTGTGTGGCAGGGCAGGCGCCGTCAGCCTGAGGTCGCCGACCGTGACCCGCATGCTGGCCCCGTCCACGGCCTCGATGCGGCCCTCCAGGAAATTCGAGAGGCCGATGAACTCCGCCACGAACCGGGACTGGGGCTGCTCGTAGATCTCCTCGGGTGTGCCCACCTGCTCCAGCCGGCCGCGGTGCATGATGGCCACCCGGTCGGACAGGGCCAGGGCCTCTGCCTGGTCGTGGGTGACGTACACGGCGGTGATCCCCAGGCGCGTCACCAGCTCCTTGATCTCGAAGCGCATCTCCTCCCGCAGCTTGGCGTCCAGGTTGGAGAGGGGCTCATCCAGGAGGAGCACCTTGGGGCGATACACCAGGGCACGGGCCAGGCCGACGCGCTGCTGCTGCCCGCCGGAGAGCTGGCGGGGGTAGTGGGACTCGAATCCCTCCAGCCGGACGAGCCGCAACGCGTCGGCCGCCATCTTTGTCCGCTGATCTTTGGGGAGGTTCCGGATCATCAAGGGGAACCCAACATTGTCCCGCACCGTCAAGTGGGGGAAGAGCGCGAAGTTCTGGAAGACCATGCCCAGCTCGCGCTGATGGGTGGGCACGTCGGTGACGTCTTTGCCATCGATGAAGATCCGACCCTCGTCGGGCCGGATGTAGCCGGTGAGGCACCGCAGCGCCGTGGTCTTGCCGCAGCCCGACGGACCCAGAAGGGTCATCAGCTCTCCCCGCCGAATCGTCAGGCTGAGATGATCGTTCGCCACCAGGCTGCCGTACCGTTTGCTGACGTCACGGAATTCGATCATGGCGTCAGTCATGTATCACACTCCCTTGAATCCGCCCACCAGCTTCTCCGGCTCGGCCCGCCGCTGGATCATGGCCAGGATGACCAGGGACGGGACGACCATGATCACCGCCATGGCGCTGGTGATCTCCCAGTACCCGTCGCCGACCGCCAGGTACGTGCGCACCGGCAGGGTGACGGTATGGGGCCCGTAGGTCAAGAGGGTCAGGGTGAACTCGTTGTAGGAATGGGTGAAGGTGAAGATCATGGAGGCCAGGATGCCCGGCATAATCAGGGGCAGGACCACGTAGAAGAAGCGCTTGACCGTGTTCGCCCCGCAGACGTCGGCTGCCTCTAGCACCCGCTCGTCCAATCCCTCGAAGGTGGCGGACAGGACCAGGATGGCGTAGGGGGCGCAGACGGACACGTGGGCCAGCGCCACGCCCAGGTAGGTATCCACCAGCTCCAGGGTGTAGAAGATCTTCGCCACCCCCAGCGCGTAGGTGATGGGGGGAATCATCCGGGGCAACAGCACGATGGCCATCGCGACTTCCTTGCCCGGCATCTGTCGCCGGCCGAAGGCCCAGCCGGCGAAGATGCCGATCACGGTGCTGATGGCGGTGGCGATGATCCCGATGATGAGGGTGTTCTTCATGACCTCGGGGATGTTACCCACCTCGACCGCCCACCGGTACCAGTCCAGCGTCAGCTGCGGCGGCAGCCACAGGCGTCCGAACCAGCCCTTGCCCACCGATCGCAGGGCGATCATCAGGAAGGGGGCGACGATGAACAAAGTGAGACTCAGGAGCAGGGTGTAGCCCAGGATCATCCGACCGTCCCACAGACCCCGAATGTACGCCCTGGCAAGCCTCATCGCGAGCCTCCGGCGCCGCCGGCCCGGCGGACGTAACGCATGTAGAGGCTCAGGAAGATCACCTGCAATACCCCCATGACCACGGCAATGGCGCTGGCCGCGGACCAGCGGGCGGGGATGAAGATGGAGATTTCTTTATAGATCTCCACCGAGAGGGGGCGGTAGTTGCCGCCGGCGATCAGGGGGACGCTGAAGGCCCCAAAGGCCGCCATGAAGGTCAGCACAGACCCGGCCAGGATCGCCGGCGTGATCAGGGGCAAGACGATGTGGCGCAGGACCTGCCACCGGGTCGCTCCTGACACTGCCCCGGCCTCCTCGATGCTCCGGTCCAGGGATTCCAGCGAAGAGAGCGTGGTCACGCAGGTGTAGGGGAAGTACAGCCAGACGTAGAACATGATCAGACCGTGGAGCGTATAGTCGACAGGGAAGGGGCGCTCCACGAACGGAACGAATTGGGTCAAGAAGAGATTGAACCATCCCCGCGTCCCCCAAAAAAGGAGCAGGCCCAGGGCCCCGATGAGGCCGGGGATCACCAGGGGGACGAGGACGATCAGGCGGTAGAACCGATGCCCCCGGACCTTTTCCCGCAGGATCAGGGCCAGCGGCACGCTCAGGAGGATCGAGAGGGCCGTGGAAGCCAGGGCCAGGATGAAGGTGAGGACGATGACCCAGCGACCATCCGGATTGCTGAGGAAGCGGCCGTAATTTTCCAGGGTCCAGCCAAGGATCTCCCCCTCCGGGCGGAAACTCAGGATCAGCGTGAGCACCATGGGATAAAAGAAAAGGCCGAAGAAGCTCACCAGGGCTGGCGTGAGCAGGAGAAGGGTGATCAGGCCCGATGAATTCCTACGCCAGAAGGCGGTCATTTCGACCTTTCGCCTTGCGGCCGTGAACAGTGGGGGGCGGGCCGGCAGAATGTAGCAGAGCAGCGCACGTCCTCGCAACCCCTCGGAGTCCCCTCACTTGAATGGCGGACGAGATGGGGTCGGCTCACGGTCCGCCATGGCCGTGATCATCTTGATCCGGCCTCGATCGGGTCTCTTTCCGCCCGGGCACCCGTGAAATCCTACCCCATCCCTGTCGTGGAGAGTCCCGACTGGAATGGGATGTGTTAATTTGGGGCACCTGCCGTTCCTTGTCAGGCTGACCGAAGACACCGCTGACCCTTCGTATTCCTTATTGTGACAGGGATGGGACGCTATGTAGCTAATATTCTTGGGAAGGGGAGGGAGGAGTCAACACCTCCACTTCCAGCCTGAAGAGGAAGAATCTCGTGGCCCCGTTTATGTATGTGGGTAGAAGCCCTCCCCAAAGTGGTAGGAATCTGTCCGAGTAATCCTCACAGAGATGAGCCAGGTCCATGGAGATTCGCGGGCGTGATCCCAGGGGAAGGCAGACGAGGGGAACGCTGAACCCCCGGTGGGGGATCGCCTTCCTCATGGCCGTCTTTATCCACACGCAAGCCTGCACCCCCCTGCTGGTCGTCGGCTCGGCGGTGGGTTTCGGCGTGACCTATTACTCCGGCAACCTCGCCGAGCGCACATTCACGTATGAGCTTACCAAGGTTTGGGAAGCCACCCTTGGCGCCCTGGACGAGATGGCCATTACGGTCGTGGACAAGAACCAGGGGGAAAGCGCCTGGGAGATCCAGGCCAGGACCGACGAGCTGGGCATCGAGATCACGTTCGATGCGGTGACGCCATCGACGACCAAGGTGAAGGTGAACGCGGCCAGGAAGAGCATCCTCAGGGACATGGCCACCGCGACGGAGATTGTGGCGCAAATCAACAACCAGCTCGTGAGAGAAGAGGCAAAACGACCGGCCCAGAAGTCAAAGGGGAAGGTGGCTGGCCTGAACGGGAACGGTCGGAACCAATCCACGGACGGCGCGTCCACGAATGCGACCTCCTCAAAGGAGACCTCCGGTCCGGCCCGCAGGTTCGTCGAGATCAGGGTCGATTCGGCCAACATCCGTGCCGAGGGGACCACGGCCAGCCAGGTGCAGGTGACCCTTCCGCGAGGAACGAAGCTCGAAAAGCTGGCCGAGACGCCGGATTGGGTGAAAGTACGGCTGGCAAGTGGGGTCGAAGGGTTCATCGCACGGAGGCTGGTGCAGGAGATCGACGGGGTCCCACAGGCCGCCGCGGGAATCGCCGGTGCCACCTCCCCCCAACCTCCGAGTTCCCCTGTGGCTCCAAATCCAGTTCATGCGGCCGAATACGCCGGCTCGCGTTGAGTACTCGTCGCTGCTTCTCCTCCCCCCGGTGATGGGGGCGGGCCATGGCCCGCCCCCATCCCTCCCCGCCCGCCTCTTCCTACCGCCCCGGACCTAAGGGATCAGCTCCTTGGCGTGGCCCTTGATGTAGTCGATGACGTCCTTGCGGACGCGCTCCCGCGGGATGGCCGTCTTGGTCAGGACGTCCAGCTTGGGCACGATCTCCCAGACGATGCCCGGGGCCTGATCCGTGATGTCAGTCCCTGGATACTGCCACATGGTCGTGAGCAGGCGGATCTGCTGATCATCGGAGAGCAGGTAGTTGACCACCTTCAGGGCCACGGCCTTGTACTCCGGGGGGGTGTTGGCGGGCACGGCCAGGTAGCCCGTGCCGATCTCGTCCGCGCCCTCCTCTGGATAGACGGCCTTGATGGTGGGCGGCATGGTGCCCTGACGCGCCGACCACAGGGAGTAGTCCTGGGCATACAATGCGATCCAGGTGTCGCCGGCGTTGAAATCCTCGAACAGGTTCGGCGGCTCCGCCGGGAGGGGCAGCTTCGCGTACTTGGTGAAGTCCTTCAGCTTGTTCCACGCGTCGATGAAGGCCGGATCCTTCTCCAGTTGGGCCATGGGCATGGCCATCTTCTCCTTCAGGAGCGCGTGCAGGAACACCAGGCGCTGCCGCCAGGCGGAGCTGGACTTGGCGTCGGCCCGGACCAGGCCGATGTGCCCCTTGAACTCCGCCCGGCGATCGTAGAACTCCTTCCAGGACTTGGGCGGGTTCTTGATGTACTGGCTGTTGTAGATGAGGGCGTACGAGGTTCGCCAGTAGAGCGCCCCCTTCCCCTGCAGATTCACGCCCTCATCGGTGGCTAGGAACTTGGGATCGACCTTGGCCAGGTTCGGGACGTTCGCCGGGCTGAGCGTCTCCAGGGGAACCCCCGAGGTCACCCAGGAGGCGATGGACTTGGGGAAGAGGATGTGGACATCTCCCTGGCCCGGTCTCCATGCCTTGGCCTTCTGGATCTGCTCCGCGTCGCTGCTCACGAGGTACTTGAGATTCACGCCCAGGCTTTGCTTGACCGCCGGGATCACGTACTTCTGCCAGTAGGCCTGGAAGTTCGCCCCCGACTGGCTATCGGCGATGACCAGTTCCGTCGGGGCGGCGCCGGCGGCGGTCCCGGGCACTCCCAGCGAGGCGAGTGCCAGGCCAAAACTCACAAGCACGGTTCCGACTATCCAGATGCGGCGTCTCATGTCTTGCCCCCTTCCCGCGTGAAACAGCAATGTGATGACTTCACCCATGCGCGTCGCCGTCGTCCTGTGTGGTTCTCGATCACCTCCCTCTCCCCTCGGCGGGGCCAAAATGTCCGTTGCTCCTCACGAGGCATTATCTCCCATTCCGTTCCGCGCCTGCAAATGCCTTCGCGTCCACGCCGGCCACCACCCCCCTCACCTCCCGTCCCCCGGTACCCGTTGCTCTTCCCCATGCAACGGGTGATGGAAGGGGGCCAGGGTGAGGGGGCGAAACGGCTGACACAGGGCCTCGTATCGTCTCAGGCTCCGTGGCTGTCGCCTTTCCGCGCGGGCGCCTTCAGCCGGATATGCCTGCCCGCCCGCGCCGCCTGGAGCAGCGCGTCGCAAATCACGGCGTTGACGTACCCATCGTGGAAGTCGGCCGCCAGCGGTGCCACCGCGGCACCACCGGTGATGGCCTTCACCAGATGGTGGAGCTGGTGGATGAAGGTATGTTCCCATCCCAGGATGTGTCCCGGCGGCCACCAGGTGCCGCCGTAGGGGTGATCGCTGTCGGTCACCAGGACGGTCTTGAACCCCCGATCGCGCCGCCCCCTGGGCTCCACCCGATAGACCTCCAGCTCGTTCAGGCGCTCCAGGTTGAAGCCGAGGCTCCCCCGGGTCCCGTTCACCTCGAAGGTCAGGTAGTTCTTTCGCCCCGGGCAGAGAGTCGAGACCTCGAGCGTGCCCACCGCCCCGTTGGCGAACTCCAGGACGCCCTCGTACAGGTCCTCGACGTCCACCGGCTTGGTATGCCGGGACCCCGCCGTGGCGGGGCGGCGGGGAATCACGATCCGGGAGAGGCCCGCCACGCCCTTGAGCTCGCCCACGAGGAACCGGCCCAGGTCCAGGACGTGAGAGGCGATGTCCCCGACGGCGCCGCTGCCCGCCCGACGCTTCTCCTGGCGCCAGGTGTGCGGGGTGCTGGGATCGCTGAGCGTGTCGTCCGTGTAGCGGGTGCGGAAGTGAATGATCTCACCGAGGTCGCCTGCCTGAATCATCTCTCGCGCCAGGCGCACCGCCGGAATGAACCGGTAGTTGTAGCTCACCAGGTGCCGGATCCCGGCCCGGCGCACCCCCTCCCACATCCGCCGCGCCTCCTGACCGTCCCGCGCCAGGGGCTTCTCGCACAGGAGGTGCTTGCCCTTAACCGCCGCGGCCAGGCACGGCTCGGCGTGGGCGTCGTTCGGGGCACAATTGATGAAGAGCCCGACGCGCGGATCGTCCACGAGTCGCCGCCACTCCGTGGTGCCGTATTCGAACCCGTACCGGCGTGCCGCAGCCTCCACCCCGTGGACCGACCGCCCGCCGATTCCCAGGAGGCGGAAGCGGACCGGGGAAGGCCAGAAGATGTACGGAAGTTTCTTGAGGGCATTGAGGTGAGCCCTGGCGACGCCGGCGTGCCCCAACACCCCGACGCCGAGCGACATGGGTGCGGTCGTGGGCATCAGGACCTCCTGGACCCCGCCCTGACCGGCCGGCCCGACAGGGCGCCGACCAGATGACGATGAATCCGACCGTTGCTGGCAAGGATGACAGGCAGCATCAGATCAAAGCACCCCCCCGTCCCGTCGGTCACACGACCCCCGGCCTCGCCGACCAGGAGGATGCCGGCCGCCACGTCCCAGGGGTTCGCGCTCTGCTCCCAGTACCCGTCCAGCCGGCCGGACGCGACGCAGGCCAGGGAGAAGGCGGCGCCAAAGATGCGGAGGCTGCGAACCCGAAGGGCCAGCCGCGCGATCCGCTCGCGCAGGCGACGATTGCGCCAGACCGTGTCGTCGTGCCAGAGGGCGACCACGGCATTCTCCAGGCTGGTCGTTCGCGAGACCCGGAGACGGCGACCGTTCAGCCAGGCGCCTCGCCCCCGTTCTGCCACGAACAGTTCGCCGAGGCGAGGCAGGAAGATGACTCCGGCTTCGATGCGATCCCGCCGCTCCAGGGCGATGGAGACCCCGAAGAACGGCAGGCCGGCGATGAACCCGATCGTCCCGTCCAGGGGGTCCACGATCCAGCGGCCCCCCGGCCCCTCGACCGCCTGCTCTTCCTCTCCCAGGAACCCGATCGCGGGGAAGCGGCGGTGAAGCATCCCCCGGATGCATCGCTCCGCCGCGACGTCGGCCGACGTGACCAGGTCCTTGGGTCCTTTCCTCCGGACCTTCTGGGCCCGCCCGAGGCGCCGCAGCAGGATCCGCCCGGCGGCCTCGGCTGCCTCGATGGCGGCGCGCGTCTCGGGCGAAAATCGTTCGACGGTTCGACGGTCCCCGCTCCGCTCCGCGTTCCGGGGCGAAGTCGGCAGTTCGACTGTACGGGAACCACCGGGACCCACGGCACCGCGGTCCGCACCCGGGCGGACCGCCATGGCGTGGGTGCCCCGAACCATCGAACGCTCGAACGCCGTTGCGCTGCGCCCTTCGCCACTCACCTTCGGACTCGTCACCGCAGGGGGCGCTGGATGGCCTTGAAGATCTTGTGGAGCAGCGCGACGTCGCCCTTGGCCTCCTCCGGCGTCGTGATGGGCGTCTTGCCCTTTTGCACGCACTCGGCGAAGTGGAGCAGCTCCTCTTTGAACGCCTCCTTCATGGAGGCGATGACCTGCGTCTCGAAGGGCTTCCCGTCCTCCATCCCCTCGACGAAGACCGGCGTCGGCATGTTGCGGAAGAAGGGGGAGGGGAAGACCAGACGGACCCGACCCGCCTTGGCACAGTAGGCCACCGTCTCCTCGTAATTCGCCAGGTCGGGCAGGTACTGGAGGCTGATGATGGCGCGGACGCCGGAGGCGTACCGCATGCTGGTCAGCATTCCCTCGCCGCCGGCCCAGACATCGGTGAACAGAACCTCTGCGGGATCGCCCGACAGGGCGCGCAGGACGTTGATGTCGTGAACCAGGGTGGACAGGAGATTGTTGGCGAAGACCCGGCGCTCCAGGGGCGTGAAATCCCCGATCACCTCGCGGATCAGGGCGTCCTGCTCCGCCCGGAGCTGCTTCTGCGCCTTGGCCGGGACGTCGGCAAACCGGCGAACGTCGTGGTGGCCGATCTGGTTTCCCTCCGAGGGGTGCAGGATCGTGATGTGGATGGCCTGCAGATCCTTCATCTTCTGGATGAGCGGCAGGGCATAGCGGAAGCCGGGATCGTACCGCTTCATGTAGGTCACCATGCAGACCGTGCCGGCCTTCTTGTGGGCGGCCAGGATCTCGTCCGCCTCGCGCAGGGTGAAGCACATCGGCTTCTCGGCAAAGACATGCTTTCCGGCCTTGAGGGCAGCCACAATGACCTGCCCGTGGGAGTCGGCGCTGAAGATCGCCACGGCATCCAGCCGCTCCTTGAGGAGGACGGGGTAGTCGGTGAACCGTTTGGTCACCCCGTAGTAGTCCCCGACGTATTGCAGGGTCCCGGGGGACACGTCACACAGGGCGACGACCTCGAACAGATCGTGCAGCTCCTTCAGGTGGGGCAGGTGCATGATCTGGGCGATCAGCCCACAGCCGATGACTCCGACTCGCATGCGACTCATGATTGTCTCCTTGTGCTACCACCGCCACTCCCTTCCCCCTGGATGGGGGAAGGTGGGGATGGGGGTGAGAGGTTGGCAGATGCGATGCCACCCCCACCTTTGTCCTCCCCCCTCCAGGGGGAGGAGAGAGTTCCTGCCTCGGCATTAAGTGGACACCGTACGACTCCACCAGCTAGCAATCGGTGGTTGTTCAGTTCGCAGCGGCCTCCACACTCAAAACACGGCGGCGGCCCAGCCAATGGGTCGGGAGGATGCAGGCCGCCAGGACCAGGATGAGCAACGTGGACAGGGCGGCGCCACGGCCGATGGTGCCGTACTCTGCCCACGAGAGGATGAGGACCGTCACCAGGTCGTGGCCCGGCGACACCAGGAAGATGACCTGGCTCACAGCCGTCATGGCCCGGACGAAGCTATAGATCAGGCCGGTGAAGATGGCCGACCGGATCAAGGGGACCACCACGCGCCGCAGGGTGGTTGCCGTCCCCGCCTTCAGGGTAGCCGAGACCTCTTCCAGGCTGGGGTCGAGCTGGGCGAGGGCGGCCACCCCGCTTCGAATGCCCACGGGCATCCCGCGAAAGACGAAGGCCAGGACGATGATGGCTGCCGTCCCCGTGAGATGCAGCGCCCCGGTGTTGAAGGCCAGGATGTAGCCGATCCCCATCACGGTGCCGGGGATCGCGTACGACAGCATGGCCGAGAACTCCAAGGCGGTCCGCCCGACGAACCGGTGCCGGATGGTGAGATAGGCGATGAGAAACCCCAGGCCGGCCGAGGGGAACGCTGCCAGGGCTGACAGGCGCATGGTGTCCAGGAGCACGGGAACGCCATGACTCATGAGGTCCCGGTAATTCTGCAGGGTAAAGGTATGGTCAATACCCCAGAGCTTCACGAAACTGCCGAAGAAGATGGAGCCGTACAAAAGGGCTGCCACGGCCGCAAAAACCAGGAACACCCCGGTCAGGAGGAGATCCGGTCCTAGTGACAAGGGAGTGGGACGTCCCCCCGACGGCTTCCCGGTCACAGTAACGTACGAGCGGCGGCCCAGCCAGTACCGCTGAAGGAAGAAAATGGTGAGGGTGATGGCCAGAAGGACCAGGCCGTACGTGGCCGCCTCTTGCTGATCGAAGCGGCCCTCAATGGCATAGAAGATCTCGGTCGGCAGGAAGGGGGCGCCGCCCCCCAGGAGGAGAGGATTCCCGAAATCGGCCAGACTCTCAATCATCACCAGGAGCAGGGCATTGGCCAACCCGGGTCGCATCAGTGGCCAGAGGATCGTCCGGAAGAGAGTCCAGCGATTCGCCCGCAGGGTCTGGGCCGCCTCCTCCAGCGAGACGTCCATGGCGTGGATCACGCCCACCAGGACCAGGTAGGCGATCGGGGTAAAGGCCAGGACCTGCGCCACGCCCACGCCCAGGGGACCGAAGAAGGCGTTGGTCGAAAGCCCCAGGAGGGTGTGGGTGATGAACCCGCGCCGCCCGAACATATAGATCATGGCGAGGCCGAGCACGAAGGCCGGGGTGATGATGGGCAGGATGGACAGCGGGCCCAGGAGATGTCGAGTCCACAGCCGGCTTCGCGATTCCAGCAGGGCGAAGGCGAAGCCCAGGCTGGTGGAGATCAGGCCCACGAAAACGGCCAGGAACAGGCTGTTCCTGAGCGCTCCCATGCCAAGGGCCAGCATGGTCAGGACCCCCGCCCCGATCCCGACGCCAACTCCCCACCGTAGGCCCCGGCCGAGGCGCCGGGTGATCCACCAGGACAGGGCACCCGCGGCAAGGCCGGTTGCGGCCCCCAGCCCGGTCCCCCATCGGATAGGGTCCGCCGGGAGTTCCGGATGGCGCAGGAGCAGGAAGATCGGCGACCGCAGGTACCGCGCGAGGCCCGCGGCGCTAAGGCTCCCCTGGGTCACGACGCTGGCCTGTAACATGGTCACGAGCGGGAACAGGATGAAGACCGTCACGAGCCCGGCCGCCCACAGGATGCTTGCCCCGACGAAGGCACTTCCCCGGAGATATCCCGCCTGGGCCAGCCCGATCCCGGCTAGGGTGAGCAGGCCGAACAGGCTGATCATGGCTCCCAGACCGAAGGCGCGGCCCGTCGTGAACAACTGAATGAGCCCGGCCAGGAGCCCCAGGCCGGACAGGGTGAGGAGCAGACGACCCGCCCGCTGGCTGCCGCCGCCGCCAAGCGCCAGGAAAATGGCAAGGCACGCGGCGACGCCCACCAGAGCCAGGGACCAGTGGCTTGGCACCTGGCCCAAGGCGGTCCGGGACCACGAGAGGGACAGGAACGCCTTCCCGACCCGCTCCCACGGCAGGAAGGTGAATCCCCCCAGCGCCAGGAGACTCCAGGCGATGGTCTCGCGCCGATACGCTCTCATCCCAATCCGGGTCGATTGGTCGAGTGGTCAACTCGTCGATTGGTCCAGCAGGGATGGGTGTTTCTCACGCTCCGTCGAGAACGGCCACCCGCCGGTCCTTCCCGGGCCTCGACTGCCAGGCCTTCGACTACTCGACCAATTGACTATTCGACTCCTCGACGGTTTTTCGTCATTTCGGCAGGGGGAAGACCTGCTCCGTCCATCGCTTGATCAGCCCGTCGCGCACGGCCGGCGTCCCGTACTTGCCGAAGTCGTAGTTGATGGCCTTGGCGTCCTCGAAGCGCGGGACATCAGGATCGATGACCGATCGGCTGTGGGACGGGATGCTGACCTCGCCGTTCTGGGGGCCGAGCTTCTGGTTCTCCGGCTCCAGGGCCCAGTCAATGAGCTTCAACCCGTTCGCCCGATTGGGGCCGCCCTTCACCAGGTTGAGCCCTCCGATCTCGTAGCCGGTGCCGTCTCTCGGTCCCACGAAACGGATCGGGAAGCCCTTCCGCCCCCGCTCAACGACGTCGTTGGCGAAGGAGACGCCGACGGCCACCTCGCCGCGGCCCGCCAGGAGGCTCGGGTCGCCACCGCTCCGGGTGTACTGGCCGATATTTCTATGGATGGCCTTGATCAATTCAAAGCCCTGGTCCTCGCCGTAGATCTGGACGATGGTGGTCATCATCACGTAGCCGGTACCCGAGGTGTTGGGGTTGGGCATGGCGATGAGGCCCTTGTACTTCGGGTCCCCCAGCTCCTTCCAGGTCTCCGGGACGGGCAGGTTCTTCTCTTTCAAGATCTTCTCGTTGACGCCGAAGCCGTGCAGGCCGGTGTAGAGCGGGACATAATGCCCATCCACCGCCTTGGTGAGCTGTGGCCGCAGCTCGCCCCACGCCTTGGGTCGGAAGAACTCGGCCAGGCCCTCGGCCTCGGCCACCCACTGGGAGTCCCCGCTTCCACCGAACCACACGTCAAAGGCAGGATTCGCCTTCTCGGCGCGGAGTCGGGCCAGGGCCGCCCCGGAGCTGAGCCGCACGAACTCCGTCTGGATCCCGGTCTTGCTGAATTCGCGCTTCACCGCCTCGCACCAGGCCGGGTCGGGGCTGCACAGGATCGTCACCTTGTTCTCCCCAGCCCAGGCCGGCAAGGCACACAGGACCGCCAGAACCGTTCCCACCAACACCACCCATGAAGCTCTCCGTGTCATGACGTGCCCTCCCTTTTCTCATGTGTTGCAGTCCTGCGGTGCTGCAGTCCTGCAGTTGTGGACCAGCAGCACGGCAACACTTCCACACCGCAGCACAGTTTCGAGTCAGCCGACCACCTGATCCAGATTCGCGAAGACCCGCTGGAAGGCCTCCACGTACGCGCGCATCAGCTCCAGGGATTGCGGGAACAGGGGATAGGAATGCGACCCGATCACCAGCGAGTCGGTGAGCAGCTTGATGGTCTCGGGGTACTCGGTCAGGTCGTACTTCACCTCCTCACCCAGCGGGCATTTCCAGGGGCAGGACAGACCGTAGCCGGTCCGCTCCTGAAACAACGTCTGGCCCGGGACCGGGACCGTCTGCCACAGGCTGACCTCCACCCCCTCGGCCTTCAGGGCGGCGAGCAGCTTGAGCCGGAATTCCCTCGGAGGGATGTCCGCGCCCGCAGCGCGGGGGTTCAATCGAATGCGATACTGGTAGTAGCTCGACGTGCAGTCGGGGGGAATGTAGGGGGGGGTGATCCCCGGGATCTTCCCCAGGTGCTCCGTGAGGAAGGCGGCGTTCTGTCGCGTGTTGGCCAGCCAGTCATCCAGGCGGCGCAGCTGGCTCCGGCAGAGCGCGGCGGTGAGTTCGGTGGTCCGGTACATCCATCCCATCATCAGGGAGTTGTATTCCCGGATGCCATCCAGGGGACGGCTCGGGTCGAAGGCCTTGTGGTCGCTCTCCTGGATGTCCTCTCCGAACATCCGGAACCGGTTGGCCCGCAGCCGGAGGTCCTCGCGGTCGGTCACCAGGATTCCACCCTCCCCCGCCGGGAGGTTCTTGCTGGCCTGGAAGGAGAAGCACCCCATGTCCCCGATCCCGCCGACCTTCTTGCCCTTGTAGAGCGACCCGTGGGCCTGGGCCGCGTCCTCGATCACCAGAAGGCCGTACTTGCTCGCGATGGCCTGGATGCGTTCCATGTCCGCAGGGACGCCGTGGATGTGGACCGGGATGATAGCCTTGGTCCGGCCGGTGATCCGCTCCTCGATCTTGGCCGGGTCGATGGTGAAGGTCCGGGGGTCGATGTCCACGAAGACGGGGACGGCGTTCTGCTGCAGGACGGCCAGCGCCGTGGCCAGGAAGGTGAACGCCGTGGTGATCACCTGGTCTCCCGTCCCGATCCCGGCCGCGGCCACCGCGGTGTGGAGGGCGGCCGTCCCGCTGTTGGTCATCAGGGCGAAGCGCACGCCGCAGTAGCGGGCCCACTCCTCCTCCATGGCCTTCACCTGGGGGGCGTACGGACCGGAGACGATCCCGGAATCCAGGGCGGCCAGGACGGCCGCCTTGTCCTCGTCGCCGATCACAGGCCACCGGCGATGCAAGGTCTTGGGAACCACGGGGCTCCCCCCGCGAAGGGCAAGCCTCTCGCTCATGGATAACTCCTTTTTCGATCCAGGTTTTCCTTGGCGCCTTGGCGGTTAGGGCTTGTGCCGGCACCGCAAGACGAGCGGATCAACAGCGTGTGGGACACCATAGTGGTGGAGAAGACGTGCTGCTCCGCCTGCTCCATCTGGGCGATGGCCCGGCGGACGGCCAGGCGCCCCATCTCGTCCTTGGGGACGGCCACGGTGGTCAGGGGCGGGGTGGTGTGGGCCGCGTATTCAATGTCATCGTAGCCGACGAGGGCGAGGTCGTCGGGGACACGCAACCCCTGCTCGTGGATGGCCCGCATGGCCCCGATGGCCATGTCGTCGTTGGTGAAGATGGCGGTGGGGCGACCCGGGCCCTTGAGAAGGATCTCGGTGGCCTCGTGGCCACCCTCGGGTCGGAGCGGTGATTCAACCACGAGGTCGTCCTTGACGGGGATCCCGGCCTCGTGGAGGGCACGCCGGTAGCCGCTGGTCAGGGCCTGGGAGAAGGGGTGTCTGGCCGGACCGCGAATCAGGGCGATGCGGCGGTGCCCGAGCTTGATCAGGTGGCGGGTGGCCTCGTAGGCGCCCTGGGCGTCGTCACAGACCACGGCATCGGCGTCCCGGATGGGAGATCGCATGTCCACCAGGACGAGGGAGAAGCCGTTGCCGTGGAGCTGGCGCACCAGCCGAGGCGGCAGCTTACCCACCAGGATCAGCCAGCGGGTCATCATCTCGCGGATCATCCGCGGGTATTCCGACGGGGGGGTGGCCTCGCCCATCCCGTACGCGAGCAGGAGGTGGCAGTCGAAGCGGCGCGCCTCGTCGGCGATGCCCTGGATGATCCCGGCGAAGTAGCTGTGAGAGGTCACGACCTCGGGGCTGAGGATGGTGCCGATGATCCGCTCGTCGCCCGCGCCGGGAGCGGTGCGGCTGGCCAGGAGCTGGGCGGCGGGGTTGGGGATGTATCCGAGCCGCCGGACGGCGGCCAGGACCCTGCGCCGGCTGGCCGGGCTGACGTCCGGGCGGCCGCGGACCGCCCGGGAGACGGTCATGATTGACAGCCCGGTGTGCCGTGCGATGTGCTTCAGCGTGACCGGAGCGCGCAGGGATCTCGGCATTGTTTGGGCCGGTGAGCTGTTAGCGTTAACGGTACGATTCGTACCCCAAATCGGTCCCGGGCGTCAAGGGGATTTTCGGCACACTGAGCCGAGCGGCTCCAACCAGAGCGGCGACATACGGCGGAGACCATTTCCGCTGGACACGACTGTTCCCACCTGTGATTTCGTGTTGACTTTTGTTTGAGGCTGTGAGCCAATGGCCCGAGTACATCGGCCCGGCCGGCGAGGGGAGCAAGGCCGGCTTGGTTCCTGGAGGGGTGGATGGCGGTTGCGCGGGTCGATCCCCACTGGCGGTACCACGATGTGCGCGTCATCGTGCTGGAGAACCCGTACCTGCGCCTCACCGTGCTTCCCGAGGTCGGGGCCAAGATCTACGATTTCATCTTTCGCCCGGCCGACCGGAACTTCCTCTGGCACAACCCCCGCCTCGAGCCGCGCCGTCCCGTCTTCGGCGGCAACTTCGACGACTGGTGGAGCGGGGGCTGGGACGAGGTGTTTCCCACCTGTGACGTCAGCACGTACAAGGGTGAGACCTACCCGTATCTGGGAGAGCTCTGGTCGCTCCCCTGGGAGTGGCGGGTGGAGCAGGACGGCCCCCTCGAAGTCTGTTTGTACCTCAGCCGGACCACGATCATCGCCCCCGCGCGAATGGAAAAATGGATCCGCCTCACGGCGGAAGAGCCGGTCGTCCGGTTCCGCCACCGGCTGACAAACATCGGGACGCAACCTCTGGACTTCGTGTGGGGGATCCACCCCTGCTTTTCCTTGGAGCCGGGGTACCGGATCGACGCCCCGGCGCGGGTTGGGGTGATCGGCCACACGGCCACCGCCCCCTTCGGGCCGGTGGGGACGACGTACCCGTGGCCGAAGGCCGAAGTGTGCACCGTTCCACCGGCGAGCCAGGGATGGTGCGAAGGGCACTATGCCACCGAGCTGACCGATGGGTGGGTCGCCCTGACCGATCCCAAGGAGGAAATCGGCATTGGCCTCGTCTTTCCCCGGGAGGTGTTTCCCGTCCTCTGGTGCTGGATGGTCTACGGGGGCTGGCGCGGCCATTACCACGTGGCACTGGAGCCATGGACCGGCTGGCCCCACCAGCTGGACAAGGCGGTGGCGGCCGGTCGCCACCGGACCCTGGCCCCGGGCGAGGCGCTGGAGTGTGAGACGATGGCGGTCGTGTACACCGGCCGGAGGACCGTGCGGACGATCGGCCGGGACGGCCATGTCCGCGGGTAGAGCCGAGAACCGCGAACGAATGCAACCGCAGATGAACGCAAATGGACGCAGAGTCATTCACGGAAGGAGGGGAGTCATGAGACGAGGGTGGTGGGTTCCCGGGGTGCTGGGCATGGTCGCGCTGGCGGCGGTCCCGACGATGGCCTCTGCCGGCTCGGCTGGCCACGAAGGAGAGGTCGTTGTCTACACGGCTGCGCAGAGCACGATCGTGCAGGCAATCGGACCGATGTTCGAGAAGAAGACCGGGATCAAGGTCCAGTTCGTGGAAGCGGGGACGGGAGAGGTGCTCAAGCGGGCACAGGCGGAGAAGGCCAGCCCCCTGGGTGATGTCTTCTGGGCACTGGCGGCCGAGCCGCTCGCGGCCAACGCCGACCTCCTGGAACCCTACACGGTGGCTGATGACGCCAGGATCAATGCCATCTATAAGAAGGGGATGGCGGGCGGGCGGGTGAATTCCAACAACGTGACCCCCATGGTCATCGTCTACAACAAGAAGCTGGTGAGCGAGGCCGAGGCGCCCAAGACCTGGAAGGCGCTGGCGGACCCGAAATGGAAGGACAAGATCGCCTACGCGGCCGCCGACAAGTCGGGCTCGTCCTATACGATCCTGGCCACGCTCCTGACGGTGTTCGGGGAGAACGATGCCGGGTGGAAGGTTGTTGAAGACATCATGAAAAATGCAAAGATCCTCCCGTCTTCCAGCCGGGTGCCCAAAGGGGTCGCCGACGGCGAATATCACGCGGGATTGACCTACGAGGATGCGGCCATGCGCCAGGTGGCGGGCGGCGCCCCGGTGGGCGTCATCTATCCGCAGGATGGAACCTCCATCCCACCCGACGGGAATGCCCTGATCAAGGGCGCCAAGCACCCGAAAGCCGCTCGGATGTTTCTTGATTATGCCGTGTCAAAGGAAGTGATGGACCTGCTGGCCGAGAAGTTTTCCCTGCGCTCGGCCCGGGTGGATGTGAACCCGCCCAAGGGGTTCGTGCCCCTCACTGAGATCAAGGCCGTGCCCTACGACATGGAGTGGGCGGGGAAGAACTACGCAGCCTTCGTGAAGAAGTGGCAGGATATCATCGTTCGGGTGAAGTAAAACGCAATACGTGAAACCCAAGAGGCCAGGTTATGTTTTACGCTTCACGTTTTAGCAACGTGTGCTGCGTGAAACGTGGGGCGTGACGCGGGATGCGTGTACGGGCGGATGTGTGGACCAGCGTGACTGGGATCGCCTTTGCCCTCCTGTTGGTCCTGCTGATCATCCCGCTAGGCCGGTTGCTCTGGGCCAGCCTCCTCGCTGGGGACGGCGGCTTCACGCTGAAGCACTACCGCGAGTTCCTGGCGTACCCGTACTACTCTCGGACCATCGGCCACAGCTTCCTCGTCAGCGGACTGGTGACGCTGGGCGCGCTGGTGGTGGCGGTTCCGGTGGCCTTCCTGGTCGCCCGCGTGACCATCCCGGGAAAGGCGGCCCTCAAGTCGCTTGCCATCCTCCCCCTGGTGTCCCCGCCCTTCATCGGCGCGTATTCCTGGATCCTCCTCTTCGGACGGGCCGGGTACGTCACGACGCTCTTCCAGAAGTTCGGAATCACGATCCCCACGGTGTACGGGATGCACGGCATCGTCCTGGCCCTGACCCTCAACCTGTACCCCTTCGTATTCCTCATGGTCGCCGGGGCGCTGCAGGCCCTGGACCAGTCGTTGGAGGAGGCGGCGCAGGGACTCGGGTCGAGTCCTTGGCGGGTCTTCTGGACAGTCACGGTGCCGGTGACCATGCCGTCGGTCCTGGGCGGAGCGCTCCTGGTATTCCTGACCGCCTTCGCCGAGTTCGGCGCGCCCATGATCATCGGCGAGGGGTACCAGGTGCTCCCGACCATCGTGTACAGCCTGTTCGTGAATGAGATGGGCGGCAATCCGGCCATGGCGAGCACGGGCGCCACGATCCTGGTGTTGTGCACGACCGGTATCCTGCTGCTGCAGTACTGGCTGGTGGGTCGAAAGCGGTATGCCATGACCCAGCTCCGTCCGGTCCCGCCCGTCCAGCCGCGGCCCCTGCTGCGCGGACTGCTCACCGGGTATGCCTACCTCGTTGTGGGCCTGTCCTTGGTGCCGGCCCTGGTCGTGGCCGTCACCTCGTTCTTCGAGAGCCGGGGGCCGGTCCTCTATCCGAACTTCAGCCTGGGCAACTATCAGGAGGTTCTGTTCAATGTTCCCCGGGCCATCGTCAATAGCTTCGTGCTCTCCAGCGCCTCCACCATGCTGGATGTCCTGCTGGGGACGCTCATCGCCTACCTGGTGGTCCGCCGGCGCTCGTCCGCGACCGTGGCCCTGGATTCCTGCGTCATGATCCCCTATGCGATCCCGGGGACGGTGGTCGGCGTGGCCTTCATCGTGGCCTTCAACAAACCCCCGGTTGTCCTCACCGGCACCTTCCTCATCCTGCTCCTGGCGTACTTTGTCCGGCGGCTCCCTTACTCGGTGCGAGCGGGGTCGGCCATCCTTCACCAGATTGATCCCTCGGTGGAGGAGGCGTCCATCAGCCTGGGTGTCTCGCCCCTGAAGAGTTTTGCCACGGTGACGGCCCGGCTCATGCTCCCGGGAATCGCGTCGGGCGGGATCCTGACCTGGGTCCAGACCATCACCGAAATCAGCGCCACGATCTTCCTCTACTTTGGTGCTTGGTCCACCATCACGGTCGTCATCTACCGCCAGGTGAGCAGCAGCAACTTCGGCAGCGCCGCCGCAGCCTCGACCATCCTGCTGGTCGCGGTGTTCATCCCGGTGCTGTTCGTGAACTGGATCCTGGGCGAGCGCGCCGTGACCGCCGTCTGAGAACGTGCGGAAGTGCTGCAGTGCGGATGTGCTGCTGTGCTGCAGTCACAACGGGAGAACAGGAATGTGACCGCAGCAAGGCAGGACCGCGGCACCGCAGCACGCGGTTGTGAAGGCATGGGAACGACGCTGACGGTCGAGAGGCTCAGCAAGCGGTACGCCGAGGTCGAGGCGCTGGCCGATGTCTCCTTGGAGATCCAGGCCGGAGAGTTCTTCACCCTGCTGGGTCCCAGCGGGTGCGGGAAGACGACGCTGCTCCGCTGCGTGGCCGGGTTCCTCCGGCCGGATGCCGGCCGCATCCTGTGCGATGGCGAGCGGCTCGACAGGCTCCCCGCCCACAAGCGGGACATCGGCATGGTCTTTCAGAACTACGCCATCTTCCCCTACCTCACCGTCTTCGAAAATGTTGCCTACGGCCTCCGGGCCAGGCGCGTCCCGCCAGCCGACCTCACGCGCCGGGCCGAAGAGGCGCTCCGCCTGGTTCAGATGGAGACCCTGGCGGATCGGCGGCCGGACCAGCTCTCCGGCGGGCAGCAACAGCGGGTCGCCCTGGCGCGGGCCATGGCCATCCGGCCGCGACTGCTCCTGATGGATGAGCCACTGTCCAATTTGGATGCCAAGCTGCGGGTGGAGATGCGAACGGAGATCCGGCGCATCCAGCGGGAGCTGGGGATCACCACCATCTACGTCACCCACGACCAGGAAGAGGCGCTGGCCATCTCGGAGCGGCTGGCGGTCATGAACGCCGGCCGGGTGGAGCAGGTCGGATTTCCCTGGGACGTGTACCAGGCGCCCGGGAGCGCTTTCGTGGCGCAGTTCATCGGGGCCAGCAACGCGCTCAGCGGCAGGCTGGTTGGGACCGAGGGGCAGTGGTCCCGGGTGGAGATCGGCGGATGGATCGTCCGCGCGCGCCGGGCGGGTGTGGCGACCGGCCGCGCCCTGGTGGTCTTTCGCCCGGAAGCTGTGGAATTGCTCTCGGAGGACGTCCTGCCTCCGGGGGCCACGCTAGGGGAGGGTGTGGTGATCAACCGAGAGTTTCTCGGTTCCGTGCTTCGCTACCGCCTGCGGCTTGTGGACGGCTCTCAGATCCATCTGGATGAACACAAGCCGGACGCCGCCCGCCTCCGAAAGGAGGGGGAACGGGTCCGCTTCGCCGTGCAACCCCAGGACGTCATGCTGTTTCCAACGGAGTCCTGACGGCAATGGAAAATTTTTCATTGGAAGGCCGTCGGCCATGAAGGCCTCCGAGTTTCGGGCCGGGCAACTACCGGCGGACGTCCGGCGCTTGCTGACCGAGGCAATTCTCATCGCGCGCGAGGCGGGCCGCATCCTTCGGCGCCGCTTCCGGACGGCGATGCGCATTTCGAGGAAGGGGCCGGGCGACATCGTGACCGCGGCCGATGTGGAGGTCCAGGCCATGATCGCCCGGCGGCTGCGTCGGGCGTTCCCGACCCACGGCATCCTGGCGGAGGAGGGACTGGACGCCACGGCCGGGACAGAGTGGCGCTGGATCGTGGACCCGCTGGACGGAACCAAGAACTTTGCCCGCGGCATCCCCAGCTTCTGCGTGTCCATCGGGGCCGAGCGGGAGGGCAGGGTCGAGCTCGGCGTCGTGCTCGACCCGATCCAGGAAGAGTTGTTCGTGGGGGCGCGCGGGGGCGGCGCCTGGTTGAACGGCCGGCGCATCCACGTCTCCGAGGTCTCGGATTTTGCGGGCGCGTTCCTGGGGACCGGACTTCCCAATCGGGTGCGACGGTTCGCCGGCCCCGTGGCTCGGGTGTTCAGTCGCTTCGCTGCCCGCTGCCTGGGGGTCCGGGATCGCGGCGCCGGGGCCCTGGACCTGTGCTACGTCGCCTGCGGCCGGTTCGACGGCTACTGGGAGGTGGATCAATCCCCCTGGGACATCGCCGCAGGAGGCCTCATCGTGGAGGAGGCCGGCGGGCGCATGTCCAACTTCCGGGGCGGGCCGTTCGATATCTACGGGGGCGAGACGGTGGCGAGCAACGGGAAGATTCACGACCAGATGCTCGCGCTGCTGGGGCCGCGCGGCGGCATGCCCCGGGGATACCGGCCTCCTGTGCGACGCCGCTAGCGTGCTTGATCCAAACAGGAATAGCAAACCGCCAATCCCGCCATCGGCGGGACAAGGGCGCCAACGCCTCCTGGCGACTGGGGAACTCGGCAACCTGGCAACCAGTTACCCCAGACTGCCAAGTTGCCCAGTTGCCTAATTGCCTCCTCGTGGTGTCTTGGTGCCTTGGTGGTGAGATGTTTCCGCTGAGGGGTCGGGCATGCACTCGTTGATCCGGCAGCAGCGGATTCTCATCCTGCTGAAGCAGCGCGGGGTCCTTTCGGTGGGGCGGCTGGCCCGGTCGGTCCGTGCCTCCGAGATGACCGTTCGCCGCGACCTGGCGGCGCTGCGGGACCGGGGGCTGGTTCGGAAGCTCCACGGCGGGGCCGTCCTGGAGGTCGCCAAGACGGAGGAGTCCCACTTCTCCAGGACCCGCCAGGAACACGTGGAGGAGAAGCGGGCCATCGCCAAGGAGGCGGCGGCCCTGGTCTCTCCCGGCAGCGTCGTGGCCCTGGGCGCCGGGACGACCACGTGGCACGTGGCCCGGGCCCTCACGGAGCGAACCGACCTGACCTTCGTCACCAATTCGCCCAACATTGCGATGGAGCTGGACCGGGGCCAGCAGAACGTCATCCTGACCGGCGGGCACCTGCGCACCCCGGCGGATGCCCTGGTGGGCCCGCCGGCCCTGTGGACGCTGGAGCGCCTCCAGATCGACGTCCTCTTCCTGGGGGCGAACGGAATCGACCTGAAGGCCGGCTACACCACGCCCATCCTGGAGGAGGTCGAGGTCAACGTCGCCATGATGCGCAAGGCGTCCCGCGTCGTCCTGGTGGCGGACCACAGCAAGTTCGGTCGGGTGACGTTGGCGACCATCGCGACCATCGCGGCGGCGCACGTCCTGATCACCGACGCCGGCGCCCCGCGCCCCATGCTGGAGCGGATCCGGCGGCGCGGTGTCCGGGTTGTGGTGGCGGGTCGGAGCGGACGCTGAAGGGCGAAGAGCGATGAGGTGAAGAATCCATTACGGAAGTCCACAGGCCGACAGGAGAGATACCCATGACCGATATGCAGCGATACGTGGTCGAGGAGTGGGCCGAGGAATACCGGCAGGGACGGCTCGCCCGCCGGGAGTTCCTGCGACGGATGACCCTGATGTGCGGTGGCGTCGCCCTCGCCGTCCCCGTGCTGCGGAGCCTGGGGGTGACGGCGATGGACGCAGAGATCGCCGCAGCCGCGTCGACCGAGCCGCCGGTCGTGGCGCAGGCCCCCGGCGTGACGGTGCCACCCAGCGATCCTGCTCTGGAAGCCTCCATGACGTCGTTTCCCTCGGGGACGATCCAGGGGCTGGGGTATCTTGCGCGGCCAAAGGGTGGGGGGCCATACCCGGCCGTGCTGATCATCCACGAGAACCGCGGGCTGGAGGTGTTGCCCGCCCTTGGCTGGCTGGTTGCCCTGATCGCCGATAGCGCTTGCCGGAGCGGGTGACCCTGCATGAGGTCTGGGTTCAACTTGCCTGGTCTCCTGCGTTGACGTGCCTGATCCCCCTCCGGCTTCCCGCCCCCTACGAGCTTCTCCTTGACACACGCCGTCGCCACGCAGCATGCTCCGGTGCGGGGGATAGGCTCTAACCGAGGTGCCCAGCTCGTCGCCCACTGCCGGGCCGCCGGACCTGACAAGCAAATTCTTATCAGCGGCGGGCGGCGCAGATGATTTCAGGCGGGGAACGCGGCGAAGCTTAGGCTAGGGGCGAATTCGGGAAGACGGATTCGTGAGGTTTCTTCACGAGTGGCTGCCAGAAGACGGCATAAGCCCGTGTGCTCTCCTTGGCAGCCGCCGAGGACAGATCGAAGAGTTCCCCCAGCACCTGCTGGTTCATCTGGGTGAGAGTACAAACGGCGTCGAGGGTGTTGGCGTACGTCTGCAAGAGTAGTTCCGGGAACGTCGGCCCTTGGGCTTCGGGCCGAGACTTGGCCTCGGGTGTTCCGCGCCGGGTAAAGAGAATGTCCACAACGCCCTCCTCGATCTCGCGCTGCCGGACGTCCGTTAGGCGGGACAGCATGGCGAGCATGCGGTGGTTGTCGGCCAGCGCGTAGGCCCGGAACCGACGGAAACCATTTGTCTCCCCCGCACGCATGATTTCGTTCAGAAGGATGGTGCCCAGGCCCTTGCCCTGCCAGTAATCTTGGACGACCATGGCGACCTCGGCGGTCCCCTCTTCGTCCGAGGCCTCATACCGTGCCACTCCAATCAACTCCGGCCTCCAGTCCAGATCGCGTTCCGCCACCAGCGCCAATCGCCGCCGATAATCCACATTGGCGAAATAGTGGGCCCAATCCGGGGGGAGCCGGTTCCTGACGGTGAAGAACCGCTGATACCTGGTGTCCCGGCTCAACCGACTGTAGAGGGTGACCAGTCGGGGCTCATCTTCGGGGAGAACCGGGCGGATCCGGACGCGGGCCCCGTCCTTGAGGGTGACCTCTCGTTCGAATTCCCTCGGATATGCCATCGGAAGTCCACCCGGAATGTTCTGCGCCATCTTCCGTGCCTCAACCCGCTGATCCCTGATCGCCACCATCGCTCAGGGCACGCGACCTGTCATTCATCAACGATTCCCCGCCGTCTCCTTCTCTCCGGTCGCTCGGCTCCTCGTAATCGGGAAGGCGACGCTGATATTCCGCAGACATCAGTGGCGAGGAGATCATGAAATCCGCGGAAGCGCGGTTGCATGCGACGGGAATGTTCCAGACGACCGCGATCCGAAGCAGGGCTTTCACATCTGGATCGTGCGGCATTGGTTTCAGCGGGTCCCAGAAGAAAATCAAAAAATCGATATTTCCCTCCGCGATCTTCCCGCCGATTTGTTGGTCGCCACCCAGGGGCCCACTCTGGAGCGTGATCACGTCGAGATCGAGTTCCTGCCGCAGCAGTTTCCCGGTCGTTGCCGTCGCATACAGTTCATGTTGCGCCAGGAGGTCTCTGTTATACGCCCCCCATTCCAAGAGATCATGCTTCTTGTTGTCGTGCGCTACGAGGGCTATCTTCTTCGTTTGTTTCACGTCGAGCGGGTTGGATTCCATAGAGCTCCTTGTGTCCTTCCCTGATGGGGCACTTCACAGGTGGCTTCACTCCCATTTCCGTCCCACCGGGCCAGACATGCCGGGGCACGCACCAGGAAGCGTCCAACCAGGGAGAGCTTGCCGTTGAAGTCTTTCACAAGACATCCCTGGGTGACGCGACTCGGCATTAGTATAACGCACCGCATTAGTACTGGCGAGTGAATTCTCTAACTAGCTGATTTAATTTGATTAAGTGTCATCCGGCCCAGTCTGACTCAAAGCGAGGCCTTGATTCGAACCTGCAACGTGCGGCCACGGAGTTTTCGGGAACTCTCGCCTTCGGGTCTTACTCGTGCCGGCTTCTTGGTCGATTCATGTTACCGAAGCTCCCCACACCCCCACCGCGGACCCCCAGGCGGCGTTGGGCCCATTTCTTCAAGCAGGTCTATGAGGTGGATCCGCGGCTCTGCCCCTGATGTGTCGGCGCGATACGGATCATTGCCTTCATTGATCAGCCGGCGGTTATCGAAAAGATTCTGACCCACCTCGGCGGCCGGCCGATCCGGAGGGGCGACCCTGCGCGAGGCCTGCCTTCAGCTCCCCCTCCCCCCCACCTCACCCGTCGGTTACCGTCTCCCCCTTCTTGAAATCCATTGTATTCGGTCTTGCCGTGTGGTAAACGGCAGCGTCACCTCTCACTTGCAGATCAACTTGTTGGATTGACGCCCCATCCCTGCGGTCTTGCCTCTTGGGTGGAGACACCGGCTATGAGCCAGCTCATGCGCGGGGTCCTGTTGCGTGGGCCGCATCAGATGAGCCTGCAGGAGCTGCCCCGGCCGGTTCCCCGCTCGGATCAGGTGCTTGTCCGGGTCCGGTACAGCGCCTGCTGCGCCACGGACTTCGACCTGATCGACGGGACCATGCCGGATCAGGCCAAGTATCCCATCATCCTGGGCCACGAGTGGAGCGGCGAGGTGGTCCAGGCCCCGCCGGAGTATGCCGCGCTCGTGGGCAAGGGGGTTGTGGCGGACAACCTGGTCACCTGCGGAATCTGTCCCGCCTGCCTCGCCGGGCGGCCGAATCTCTGCCGGAAGATGGATGAGTTGGGGTTCAGCCTGGATGGGTCCCATGCCGAGTACCTCGTGACGCTGGCGCGTAGCGTCCGGCTGTTGCCCCCGGGCCTCTCCTTGAAGGCAGCGGCTCTGGCAGAGCCGGTGGGGGTGGCCCTGTATGGAGTCAAGCGCGCACGGGTGGCCCTGGGCGACCGGGTCCTGGTCGTGGGCGCGGGACCCATCGGTCTGTTCGCCACGCAGGCCTGCCGGGCAGTGGGCGCGGCCGAGGTCTGGCAGGCGGACCTGCGGCCGGAACGGTTGCGGCTGGCCCGGGTTCTCGGGGCGACGAGGACGCTGGATCTGTCGAAGGCCTCGCTGACCGATGCCGTGCTCGAGACGGGCTACGAGCCCGACGTGGTCATGGAGTGCTCCGGGAGCCCGAGCGCCTTTGTCCAGGCGATCAAGGCTGTCCGATCCGGTGGCCGGGTGGGTGTCCTGGGGTACTACGCCGACGACCTGGCCGCGATCCGGCCCAGTGACATCATGATGCGTGACCTGGAGGTGCTGGGGGCGGTCTGCCCGACGGGCACCTGGGACGCGGCGGTGGCGCTGATCGCCGACGGGCGGGTGAACACCGAGGCGGTCATCACCCACACCTTCCCCCTGGCGGAGTTTGCCGAGGCGTACGAGACGGCGCGGGGCAACCGCGGCGACGCCATCAAGGTCATGCTGGAGATCTGAAAGACGAAATGAATCCGCAGATTACGCAGATTTCGCAGATTTCACGAGGGGAATAATGCCGGGAGCAATCTGCGTACTCTGTGAAATCTGTGGTTTCCCGTGAATCTTTTGGTTGCTTTGACGGAGGAGGAATGGGGAAGAGAGCGCGGGTGCGGGTGATCGATCTCACGATGAAGATCACGCACGAGATGCTGAACTTCCCGGGCGAGCCGCGGCCGGGGTTCATCCACTTTGGGGGCCTCGGGGATATTGGCTTCCGCTGCAATCAAATCCTGATGCCCACCCACTTCGGCACCCACACCGACGCCTACAGTCATTTCCTGCCGGATGGGCTGCCCATGGACCGGATGCCGCCGGCCCAGTACGTGGGTCCGGCCGTGGTCCTGGATGTCCGCAAGCGGCCCAACCCGGCCCGTGTGACGCGGCGCGATCTGGAGACGGCGTGGCCGGCCGGTTCCCGCGCGCGTCGGGTCCTGGTCAATACCGGCTGGGGGGACCGGGTGAAGGGTCCCGCCTACTTCAAGGATTTTCCCGGCATCGAGGCGGGGGCCGCCCGGTGGCTGATCCGGCGGAAGGTCTCCATGCTCGGCATGGATCTGCCGTCGGTGCATCCCAAGGAATACAAGGCCATTCACGAGTTGCTGTTCCGGGGGAGGGTGGCGGTGACCGAAGGGTTGATCAACTTATCGCGCCTGCCACACGGTGAGGTATTCTTCGTGGGCCTGCCCCTCCCCCTGAAGGGACTGGACGGCTCGCCGATCCGCGCCGTGGCGATCGTAGGGGATCCGACGCGGATGTGACCAGCCTTTCCCCCTTGAGGGAGACGACGTGGAAGAGGCAATGACCTTGACGAGGGTGTCAGCCCAATCTAGAGTGGGTCTCATTGACCAGGCAATAAAGGAATTGCAGGTCCCCCGAGTGATGCCTCCCAAAGAAAATGGCGTATGCGATTGAATTCTCGCTCCCGGGCTCCCTTGCGGAGACTGAAGATTGAATCCGAGGCGAACACGCGGCTCTCGTTGGTGCTGGAGAAAGCACGAAAGGGCGTGATCGTATTGACCAGAAGGGGCAGGGCCCGATATGCGCTCGTCCCAGTCAAGGATCGCGACATGGAGAGCTATGCGCTCGCCACGCATCCTACGTTTCTACGCCTCATAGAGCGGAGTCGATTGAGCTATGCACGGCATGGGGGGATTCCCCTGGAGGAGGTCGCGAAAAGCCTTCGGATCGGCTTGTCCGTCCCTCGGGCGGTGCGGGCGGTCGCCGGCGGAAAAGGGAAGGGCGGCGATTAAGGCCTTTCCGGAATGACCTGGTGTGAGCAGAGTGGGCGTCGAGCCCGTTCGTAGAGGGCCGGGCCAAGTGGCTGCTCTCAGGAATGGAGCGAGAGGCGGCTATCGTTCTCCCCAGTCACGGCCCGGAGGTCTTGACCCGGCATCCGGGAGGCCGAATTCCATAGGGATGAGGGACTCGGCATGAACCGTACTGTCGAGCCAGGGGTTTCTGCCGGTGTCCTGGTGAAAGAGGGTGAGATCCGCGTTCGCGAACGGGTCTGGACCAGGCGCCGGGTGCTCGCGGCAGCCCGGCCGTACCTGTACATCCTGCCCACGTTCTTCTTCCTGTCCATCTTCACCCACTATCCGATCCTGAAGACGTTCCACTTGAGCCTGTTCAAGTGGAATCTGGCCACACCGAAGCGGGAGTTCGTCGGGCTGGCCAACTACCTCCAGGTCTGGTCCACGCCCCTCTTCTGGCAGGTGCTGCAGAACAACGTCGTGTTCGCCCTGGGGACGGTGCCCCTCACGCTCGCCCTGGCCCTGGCCCTGGCGCTGTTGATCAATCAGAAGATCCGCGGCCTGGCCATCTACCGGGCGCTCCTGTTCTATCCGACCATGATCCCCATGGCGGCGGCAGCGATGATCTGGCTGTGGATCCTCACGCCCAACTACGGGCTCTTGAATTATTACGGCAGGTGGCTCGGCTTGCCGGACATCCACTGGCTCGGGCACAGCCGCCTGGCCCTCTGGGCCCTGGTCCTGGTGGGCGTCTGGAAACGACTCGGGTATTACATGGTGATTTTCCTGGCCGGCCTCCAGGTGATCCCCGAGCACCTCAACGAGGCGGCTATCATCGAGGGGGCCAGCCCCTGGCACCGGTTCTGGCGGGTAACCTTTCCCCTGCTGTCGCCGACGACCTTCTTCGTGGCCATCATGGCCGTCATCGACTCGTTCCAGGCTATTGACCAGGTGTACCTGATGACCGCCGGCGGGCCGGGGAACGCGACCAACCTGTTCATCTTCTACATCTACCAGAACGCCTTCCGCTTCTTCGACTTCGGGTATGCCTCGGCGGTCTCGGGCATCCTGTTCCTCATCCTCCTGGCGCTGACGGTCCTGGCGTTCCGCATGCTCCACCGGCGGGTGCACTATGCGTAGCCGGCCCCTCTGGCGCCTCGCGGTCCACAGCCTCCTCTTGGTCGCAGGGCTGGTCATGGTGCTGCCGCTCCTCTGGATCGTCCTCACCGCCTTCAAGGAGCGGAACGAGGTCTTCTCCCTGGTCCCGCAATGGCTCCCCGCTCGCCCGACCTTCAACAATTTCCTGGGCGTGTTGGACGCCATGCCGTTCTGGCGGTATTACTGGAATACGCTGGTGGTGGCCTTCGGTCTCTTGGCGATCCAGCTGATGACCATCACGCTGGCCGCCTATGCCTTTGCCCGGATGGAGTTCTGGGGGCGCGACGTGCTCTTCATTCTGCTTCTGGTCCAGCTCATGATCGCGCCGCAGAGTACGGTCATCCAGAATTATCTGACCCTGAGCGGCCTGGGTCTCCTGGACACCAGGCTGGGCATCATGGCGCCGTACTTGGCATCGGCCTTCGGGACCTTCCTGCTCCGGCAGACGTTCAAGAGCATCCCGAAGGAACTGGAGGAGGCGGCGTCGCTGGACGGCTGCGGGGGCTTCCGCTTCCTGGCCCACATCGCCGTCCCGCTGGCGGTCCCGGGGTATCTGGCCTTCGCCCTGGTCAGCCTGACCTATCACTGGAACGAGTTCTTCTGGCCGCTGGTGATCACCGAGACCAGCAAGGCCCGCACCCTGACCCTGGGATTGGGGATCTTCGCGCAGACGGCCGAGGGGTCCGCCGACTGGACGATGCTCATGGCGGCGACCCTGATGGTCATCGCGGTGCCGGTGCTGTGCTTCCTCATATTCCAGCGCCGGTTCATCAATAGCTTCATGCAGTCTGGGCTCGGTGGGTAAGGCATCGGGGCGCACCCGCGCCCCTCATTTCGAGGAGGATCGACCATGAGAGGGAAAGCCTGGATCCTGGCACTGCTTCTGGTTGCGGTGGCCGCTCCCACGTGGGCCGCCACGGAGATCAAGTTCTACTATCCCGTCCACCTGACGGGACCCCTGGTCAAGGAGATCGAAGCCATCGTCGCGGACTTCCACAAGGCCAACCCCAACATCCGGGTCGAGCCGGTCTGGGGCGGGACCTACCCGGAGAACATGCAGAAGACAGTGGCCGCCTTGCAGGCGGGGAGCCCGCCGGACATCGCGGTGCACCTGGCCGTAGACCTCGTGACACTGCGGGACCTGGACGCGGTGATCCCCCTGGACGAGTTCGTCCAGCGGGAGGGTGGCGAGAAGTTCCTGGCGGACTTCTTCCCGGGGTTCGTCAGCGACATCAAGGGAGATGGGAAGATCTGGGCCGTCCCCTTCCAGCGCAGCACGCCCATCCTGTACTTCAACAAGGACCTGTTCCGGAAGGCCGGCCTCGACCCGAACAAGCCTCCCACGACGTGGGACGAGCTGCTGGCCACGGCGCAGAAGGCCACGCTGCGGGACGCCTCGGGGAAAGTCATCACATGGGGATTGACCATTCCGGATGACATCTGGCTGGTCATGTCCTTCATCCTGCAGAACGGCGGCCGGACCTCGAGCCCGGATTTCAAGAAGGTCTATCTCGGCGAGAAGCCGGCCATCGAGGCCGTGCAGTTCTGGGTGGATATGGCCAACAAGCACAAGGTGATGCCGCGGCACCGAACCTTCCCCGTCTCGGTGCAGGACTTCGCGGCGGGCAACACGGCCATGCTCATCCACTCGACCGGGAACCTGCGCTTCGTACGCGACTCGGCGAAGTTCGAGTGGGGGACGGCCTTCCTGCCGAAGAACAAGCGGCAGGCGGTGGCGATCGGCGGCGCCGGCTTCTACATCTTTAAGAAGGCGTCCAAGGAGAAGCAGGAAGCAGCGTGGCAGTTCGCCAAGTTCGCCACCTCGCCCGAGATCCAGGCGCGCTGGAACATCGGCTCGGGCTACATCGCCACCCGCAGGTCGGCGTTCGACCTGCCGCTCATGAAGGACTACACGGGGAAGCTCCCGCAGGCGCTGGTGGCCCGCGACCAGCTTCCGTACGCCTTGCCGGAGATGAGCACCCATGACAACTGGAAGATGCGGAATATCTTCGTGACGACCTTCCAGGAGATCCTGGACGAAAAGTACACGTCCGAGGAGGGCATGAAGAAGGCCCAGGCCGAGATCGAGAAAGTGCTGGCGCCGTATCAGAAGTAAGAAACCCGGGCCGACAACGCCTGGAGTGGCTCCCGTCAACATACGGGAGGACCTTGCGGGAGGGTGGACTATCAGATATCCCATCCTCCCGCACGACTTGTTCCGTACCAATGCGGCCGAGTCATGGGCTGTCGGCGCCCTCGGGGTGGGGGTGTTGGGGGAGTGAGGACCCGTTAGTCCAGGTCCATGGGGGAAATCCTGTAGACTACGTGACCTCTCTTTGGTAAGTTCGCCCCCAGCTATCTTTTGATAGAAGGGTTCGACGACGATCTGCGAAGGAGCTCAGACGGCAGGATCTGCGTATCCGGCCCGCGCAGAGGAGGTCGGGGGAGGGAGGACGGAATGGCAGCAAGCAGGTATGGGCGGAGGCGCAATCTTCGTCATCGCCGGGTGGCTGAGGTACCGCCGAGGTACCAGACGCAACAGATCTCCGGCCCCGGGCAGCAGCTCTCCCTATTTGATGCCGCGACGAATGGCGTTAAGAATGGAGGTGCCCTTCGCGATCCAGCCTTTTCTGAAAATAAGAGCCTCCCCGTCCATCGCTGGGTCCCGTGGATCGCAGGATTCTCCGCGACGTTTGTGGACGCCGTCTGTACCGAATACCTTCCTCCGAGAGCCAGGAACAGAACAGCGATCGTCCTAGACCCTTTTGCGGGCGTAGGGACCACCCTCTTCCAGGCGGTTCTCCGAGGGCATGACGCGCTTGGGTTTGAGATCAATCCATATCCGGCCCTCGCGGCCAGCACAAAGCTCCGCGCCTTCGCCATCAGCCTCAAAGAGCTCGATCTAACCATCGAACGCATGCAGCGCGCCGCGAGAAGCTGGCACCGCGTCACGCCACCCAAGACTATAGCCCCGCCAGCATTCAAGACGAGGATTCCATTCTTCAGTCCCCGCATTGAGCCTCAGGTATTGCATGCGCTGGCTTTCATTTCCGGGATTTCGGACAAGAGCATCGCCGATCTGTTCCGCACGGCCTTTGGGTCGATAATGGTCGGTGTCTCCAACTACACCTACGAGCCGAGCTTGGGCTCGCGACCGGGTGCCGGAAAGCCGCTGGTGGAAGATGCCGATGTGGCTGCAGTACTACTCCTGAAACTCCGCCAGATGAGAGCAGACATTGCCTGGCTTCAGGAAGAAGTCAAGCGAATCCCCCATGTCGGGCGCGGCACCGTGATCGTCGAGGACTTCTTGGCTGGGAACGATCAGGAGAAAGCAGCGTCGGTGGACTTGATGGTCACCTCCCCGCCATACATGAACAACTACCACTACGTGCGGAATACCAGGCCGCAACTGTACTGGCTATCCTTCATTTCGTCGCCTGAGCAGCAGAGGGGTCTCGAGTTTGGCAATTTCGGCAAGTTCTGGCAGACGGTACGCGATGCGGATGAACTCCCGCTTGCCCTTGAACACCGGGGGCTCGAAGGCGTCCTGAAGCAACTCCGGGATACTCGGCGAAGTGCCGGGGCCTACGGTGGCCCGGGATGGGCGAACTACGTCACCGCGTATTTCAACGATTGTGACAGGTTTATGGGCGCCCTGAAGAGGTTGATGAGACGCAATGGGGTCGGGGTCATCGTGGTTGGAAACTCTATCATCCAGGGAATGGAAATCAAAGTGGATGAAATCCTGGGAGAGATCGCCTCCCATCACGGTTTCCATGTGGAGGGGATACCTCGGATACGTGATAAGCGCGTGGGTGCGAGCATCACAGGATCTTCAGTGCGGAGGGGCGTGCGGAACAATGCGACCCTCTACGAATCTGCTGTTATTTTACGAAAGGTATAGGAAGAACCCAGCATGCCAGAGGAGACATATAACCTCTCGACAAATTGAATTTAGGTGAGAGTGTGGCCAAAGCATTGTTGGCGGAACCGATAATGCCGCTGCCACCACCCAAGATGTTTGTTGGAGCGGGGGTATATGTGATTTACTATAACGGTGATTTTCCAGCATACCGACCCATCGCTGAAAAGAACAGAGACGACCATTGGGCGTCACCGATTTATGTGGGGAAAGCAGTCCCAGCTGGGGCCCGTAAGGGCGGCTACGGCTTGGGCAAGAAACCGGGAACCGTGCTCTATCGCCGTCTCTGCGAGCATGCGAAATCAATAAGGCAAGTCCAGAATCTCGATTTGAGGGATTTTCGTTCCCGGCATCTAGTGGTTGAGGACATATGGATTCCGCTCGGCGAGTCGCTGTTGATTACGATGTTTTCACCTCTCTGGAACCAACAGATAGAAGGTTTCGGCATCCATGATCCCGGCACACGGAGAGCCACTCAACAACGATCCTCGTGGGACACCATTCATCCAGGTCGTCCGATGGCAGCGAAGCTTCAGCGGAACCCCCGTACGGCTAACCAGATATTGAGGGAGGTGGAGCAGTTCCTGCAGAATCTGGATAATAGGCCCTCCACGGACATCCTTCCCTTGCTCCCACGGGACCTCTAAGCCAGAGATTGACGCGACGACACGGATTCACCTCTTAAGCTGCTTCGATCAAGACGGGGGTGGCTAGCATGAAGCTCGTGCAGTTCTTCCTGCCGGGAAAGGGGCAGCGCGTCGGCCTGGTCCGGGGCGACCGGGTCCTGGACATCACCGCCCCCGAGGAAGGCGTCCGCTCCGTCCTGGACCTCGTGGTACAGGGGAAGACGGCGGCGGGTCTGGCGAAGCGGGCGGAGTGGCTGGCCCGCCGCCTTCGGCGGAAGGCGCTGGACTGGCCGGCGCTCCAGCGGTCCCCGTCGCGTCGGGCGCCGCACCTGACGATTCCCATCGACCCACCCGAAGTCTGGGGCGCGGGCGTCACCTACAAGCGAAGCGCGGAGTTCCGGGACGAGGATGCGGCCGAGGCGAAGGGACAGAAGGGAATCTACGACTCCGTCTATGAGAGCCCGAGGCCGGAGCTGTTCTTCAAGGCAACGGCGGCACGCTGCGTGGGTCCCAACGCGCCGATCCTGGTGCGGAGTGATTCGCGCCTCACGGCCGCGGAGCCCGAGCTGGCCGTCGTCCTGGGCGCCCCGGGGGCGATCGTCGGCTTCACGGCGTGCAACGACGTGTCGGCTTGGGACATCGAGCGGGAGAATCCCCTCTTTCTGCCGCAGTCGAAGATCTATCTGGGCTGCTGCGCGCTGGGACCTTGCCTGGTGACGCCGGACGAGGTCGGCGATCCTTACGCCCTGCAGATCCGCTGCAGCATCCTGCGGGGCGGCAAGACCGTCTTCTCCGAAGCCGTCAACACGGCTCAGCTCCATCGCCGGCTGGAGGACCTGGTGTCCTGGCTGCTCCGGGACAACGTGGTTCCCCCGGGGACCGTCCTGAGCACGGGCACGGGGATCATGGTCCCGAACGAGCTTGCCCTGCGGGACGGCGACCAGGTGGACATCGAGATTCAGGGGATCGGCCGGCTCAGCAATCCCGTCAAACAACTCAAAAACTAACTACCGACAGGGACAGCGACAGGGACAGCGAGCGGAGCGAGGATGGGTTTTTCGCTGTCGGATATCGCTGTCGCTGTCGGTTCTTAGTTTTCAGCGGCCGGGCTGGAACCGCTCAACGGCGGACCACTTGCCGGTGGCGGCGCTGAAGCCGAGGGCCCGGCGCCGGGTCAGGGCCGTGGCGACGTTGCCCTCGACCTTGAAGCTTTCCAGAGTCTCGTCGTCCGGCAGGCGGATCTCGTGGGTGAGGTTCAGCACCGCGCTGAAGCCGATGGCGCGCTGGTTGGTGATCACGGCGGCCACGTTGGTATCCGCGCCCCGCTGGAGGATGCGTTCGCCCGCGTCCAGCCGGATCGAGGTCCACAGCCCCGCTTGGGCGCTGAAGAAGAGGACCTCGCGGGGAATGATGTGGAGGGCAACGTTGTTTGGAAACCCCTCTGCGGTCGCCGGGGACGCCGGGAAGAGCGGGAGACAGAGGGCCACGACGAGGACAGGAGGCACAGAGAGGCCCATGCGACGGACGCGACCGCTTCTCGGACCACCCCGGGTCATTGTCGGCGTGTCCGGGAGCGGCGGGTCGGCCTGGACCGGCCCTTGGCCATTCCGGCCTCTTCGCGTCTGGCCACACCTACGAGCCATTGCCCGAGCAGGGCGTAGATGGGCAGGTCCATGACCTCGGAGTGCTCTGCAAGGCACAGCCCATGACGTGTGAGGTCGTCCCCGCCGGGAACCCGCTGTGTCCAGAGGACGTCCGCCTCCATCCGCAGGGGGCCGATCGCCGTCCGGACCTCTATGGCCACCCGGCTCCCCGGCGGAAAGCGGGTGGGCAGCTCGATGGCCAGTCCGCCGCCGCTCACATTCGCCGTGTGCCCGCGCCAGGCCTGCGCAGGGCCCCCCGTCACCCGCATGACGCGGACCGGAAGATTCATGGCGAACCGCGAGTGCCGGCGGTCCCCCAGACTCGTTGTGCGCCGACCGCTGCGTCGTTTCCCAGTGCCGGACTTTCCCCGTGACTGAGCCACGCCCCACCTCCGTGCAGAATGTCGCGTCCACTTTTTGATAGACCTGTAGTCCATTTCCCCGACAGTGTCAACCCCGATCCAAAACTCCCGATCCAAAACTCCGATCCAAAACTCATCAACCGCCAATCCCGCCCCAGGCAGGACAAGAACGCCAGAACCAAAATGGTTCAATCGGGGAAAACCGGCAAACATTCCCAGGCCACCAGGAGCGCTGCTTCGCCTTACTCGATTGAGGAATGGAAATATTATATCCTTGGCGCACCAACGGCGTTGCCGTCGGTACCGGCGGTTCAATTTTTCTTCGGATCGGGGTCAATGCGCCCCACTGTGCCCCTGAGGTAGGGAAAGCCCTTGACGAGTCCGCCAGGGCCGACTAGATTGGCGGTGGACGTGTCCGGACACTGCGGAACCTGAACCAGGAATCGGCGAGTGAAGAAGAGGAGGGCACAAGCCATGGGACGCATCCTGACGGTGCTCACGATTGGATTGGTCTTGCTGTGGGGGACCCCGGTCCTTGCGGGTCAGGTGCTCCACATGTACTCGGCCCTGGATACCGCGGAGACGCAACTGTACATTCCCGAATTCGAGAAGGATACCGGGATCAAGGTGGAGTGGGTGCGCCTGTCCTCCGGCGAGGTCCTGGCGCGCCTCCGGGCCGAGGCCAAGAACCCCCAGGTGAGCATCTGGTTCGGCGGCCCGTCGCAGGACCACATCTCCGGGAAGAAGGCGGGCACCTCCATGCCGTACAAGCCACCCCTGGACTGGACCCTGCAGGCGAACGCCCACGATTTGGACTGGCACTGGGTGGGCTACTACTTCGGGGCCATCGGCTTTGGCAGCAACTCGGATTTCTTGAAGAAGGCCGGGGCGACCGCCCCGACCTCGTGGGAGGATCTGCTGAAGCCGGCCTATAAGGGCCAGATCGCCATTGCCTTCCCGTACACCTCGGGGACCTCGTACACGGTGCTGGCGACGCTGGTCCAGATGATGGGCGAGGACAAGGCCTTCGAGTACTGGAGAAAGCTCCACCCCAGCATCCATCACTACGACAAGTCCGGATCGGCCCCCGTCACCCAGGCGGGGCTGGGCGAGGTCGGGGTTGCCGTCTCGTTTTCCCATGACATCATCGCCAAGGGGAGCGCGAAGGGCTATCCGATCAGCATAACCTTCCCCAGGGAGGGGACGGGCTACGAAATCGGGGCCATGTCCCTGATCAAGGGCGGGCCGGAGCCGGAGCTGGCCAAGAAGTTCGTTGATTGGGCCCTGTCGGTGCGGGCGCAGAACCTGATGCAGCAGTGGTTCCGCATCCCGCTGAACCCGAAGGCCGAGGTCGCAAAGGGTGCGGTCAAGGCCGATCAGGTCAAGCTGATCAACTTCGATGCGGTGAAGGCGGGCGAGGATCGGGACCGACTGATCAAGCGCTGGCGCTCGGAAATCGGCCAGTAGCAGGGGAAGCTTTCAGCGGTCAGCCATCAGCGATCACCCCATGAGGAATGCGAGGGGAGCGCGGGGTCTGTGGGTTGACAAAACTGACCGCTGATCGCTGTGCGCTCCTTCATGGGTGACCTGAAGAAGATCCTGCGGGAACCGGTGCTGGCCGCGACCATCGCGGTGATCGCGGCCAGTCTCTTCCTCTTCGTCATCTACCCGCTCTTCAAGGTTTTCCAGATGAGCGTGGTGGAGGACGGCCGGCTGAGCCTTCACGTCTACCGGGATCTCCTGGGCAAGCCCTTCGAGCGCCGCCCCGTCTACAACAGCCTGATCCTCGGGGCGCTGGTGGCCGTGGCGGGGACGGCGGTGGGGTACCTCTTTGCGTTCGCCCTCGCCCGGGCCGATGTCCCCTGGAAGGGCTTTTTCCGGGTCATCGCCACCTTCCCCATCATCTCCCCCCCGTTCGTCCTGTCCCTGGCGAGCATCCTGCTCCTGGGACGGCAAGGGTTCATCACCCGGACCGTCTTTCAGGGCCAGTGGGACCCCCACATCTACGGGTTACGGGGGCTGGTCCTGGTGGAGACCATCGCCTTCTTCCCGACGGCGTTCCTCATCATGCTGGGAGTCCTGCAGGCCATTGATCCGGCGCTGGAAGAGTCGTCCCTGAACCTGGGGGCGAACCGGTGGCAGGTCTTCCGGACGGTGACGCTGCCCCTGAGCATCCCGGGTTTGGCCAGCTCCCTCCTGGTGGTGTTCGTCGAGTCCCTGGCGGACTTCGGCAACCCCATCATCCTGTCGGGGAACTTCCATGTCCTGTCGGTGCAGGCCTACCTGCACATCACGGGGATGGTGGATTTCGCGGGAGGCGCGGCCCTGGCTGTCATCCTGCTGCTTCCCACCCTGGCGGCGTTCCTGCTCCAGAAGTACTGGGTGGGCCGGAAATCCTACGTCACCGTGACCGGCAAGCCCTCGCCGGCCCGGCTCAGCGTGGAACCCATGACCCGCCGCCTGCTCTTCATCCTGTGCCTGGCCGTCACCGGGGTGATCCTGCTGCTCTACGGGACGGTGGTCTTCGGCTCCTTCGTGACCCTGTGGGGTGCCAACTATACCTTCACGCTGAAGCACTACCTCAGCGTCTTTCAGATCGGCGGCCGGTACCTCCGGGACAGCCTGATCCTGGCCGGCGCGGCCACCCCCATCACCGGGATCCTGGGCATGATCATCGCGTTCCTGGTGGTGCGGAAGCAGTTCGTGGGGAAGGGCCTCATGGACCTGACCTCCATGCTGACCTTTGCCGTGCCCGGCACCGTCGTCGGGATCGGGTATATCCTGGCCTTCAACGAGCGGCCGCTTCTGCTCACGGGTACGGGCGCCATCATCGTCCTGCTGTTCATCTTCCGCAATGTCCCGGTGGGAATCCGGGCCGGCGTGGCCGCCCTGCAGCAGGTGGACAAGTCCATCGAGGAGGCCGCCACGAACCTGGGGGCCGGCAGCGCCCGGACCTTCGCCACGATCACGTTGCCCCTCATCACCCCCGCGTTCTTCTCGGGGCTGGCCTACAGCTTCGTCCGGAGCATGACCGCCATCAGTGCCGTGATCTTCGTCGTCTCGGGCAGGTGGAACCTGATCACCGTGGCCATCCTGGGGCTGGTCGAGAATGCCGACCTGAGCCAGGCGGCCGCCTTCAGCCTGGTCCTGATCGCCATCGTGCTGCTGGTCCTTGGGCTGATCCAGGTGGGCGTGGGACGGGTGGCGACGTCCCAGATGACCTACGAGCCGTCGGGGTAGCCGGAAATACCTGGCGACTTGGCGACTTGGCAATCGGGCAATTTGGAACCCCGGATTGCCGAGTTGCCAGGTTGCCTAATTGCCAATGATGGACTATGGCCAACGCCGTCCGAGTTGACAGACTGAGAAAGGTATTCGAGGGGCGAGGGCGCAGCGGCCCGGTCGTCGCCGTGGACGGGGTGTCCCTGGAGGTCAAGGACGGGAGCCTCGTGACCCTCCTGGGCCCGTCCGGGTGCGGGAAGACCACGGTCCTCCGGATGATTGCGGGCTTCGAGACCCCCACGGCGGGGGACGTCTTCGTCGGGGACGAACGGATCACCGACATTCCGCCGAACAAGCGGCGGA
>Ga0326597_10001197_pt1 | contig 42673 bp, 33 predicted proteins | sample RVTome_12_FD_203789 | JGI IMG/M metagenome (GOLD analysis project Ga0326597, IMG submission 203789) | Soil microbial communities from uranium-contaminated site in the Upper Colorado River Basin, Wyoming, United States - RVT100D185 | ecosystem: Environmental > Terrestrial > Soil > Contaminated >...
CCGCATGTGCTGCACGATGTGCACCGCATAAACACGCGCACCGGCGAGAGCACAATCGTGTACGAGAATACCGAGGGCTGGATATCGCTTTCGGCTGACAGCAACTTCCAGGTCCGCCTCGCCATGCGCATGCTTCCCGACGGCGGGGCCGAGGCGTTTATCCGCAACAGCGATGGCGGCGAGTGGACTGCCCTTGCATCGTGGACGCAGGAGGATTCGCTCACCTCCAGCCCCATCGGCTTCTCTCGCGATGGCAACACGCTCTATATGCTCGATTCCCGCGACCGAAACACCGCAGCGCTGTACGCCGTCGATGTCACGCAACCTGACTTCCCCAGGAAGGAAATCGCCGCGTCGGACAAGGCCGACATCCAGGGGGTCGAGTTCGATCCCGACACTGATCATCCTCAGGCAGTTTCCTGGTACTACACGCGCGAAGAATGGAAGATCCTCGACGAGTCGATCCGCGAGGACTGGGAATACCTCGAATCGGTTGACGAAGGCGACCTGTCGATCGGCACCCGCGACAACGATGATGACACGTGGACCGTCGCGTATATCGACGATGACGGCCCGATCAAGTATTACCTCTACGACCGCGATGCGCGAGAGGCGACGTTCCTGTTCACCAACCGCAGCGCGCTGGAGGGATATGCCCTCTCGGAAATGCACCCGATCGTGATCGAAGCCCGCGACGGAATGAAGCTCGTCTCCTATCTCACCCTGCCTCTCGGCCAGACGATGGAGACAGCGCGGAATCTGCCCATGGTGCTGCTGGTACACGGCGGGCCGTGGGGGCGCGACGCCTGGGGCTACAACTCGCTGCACCAGTGGCTGGCCAACCGCGGCTACGCGGTGCTCAGCGTCAACTTCCGCGGCTCGACCGGGTTCGGCAAGGAGTTCGTCAATGCCGGGGACCGGGAATGGGCCGGGGCCATGCACAATGATCTGCTCGACGCCGTCGCATGGGCGACCGATGACGGCCTCGCCAACCCCGATCGCATCGCGATCATGGGTGGTTCCTACGGCGGGTATGCCACGCTGGTCGGGCTCACCTTCACGCCCGAGGTGTTCGCAGCGGGCGTCGATATCGTCGGCCCCTCGCACGTGCGCACGCTGCTCGAATCGATTCCCCCCTACTGGAAGCCCATGCTGTCGCTCTTCGAATCGCGCGTGGGCGCGCTGTCCGAGCCGGAGTACCTTGACTTGATCTCGCCCCTCACAAAAGTCGATCAGATCCGCAGGCCGCTCCTGATCGGCCAGGGCGCCAACGATCCGCGCGTCAAGCAGGCCGAGAGCGAGCAGATCGTGGCCGCCATGCAGGCCAACAACATCCCGGTGACGTACGTCGTGTTCCCGGATGAGGGCCACGGCTTCGCCCGGCCGGAGAACAGCATGGCCTTCTTCGCGGTCACCGAGGCGTTTCTCGCTCAGCATCTGGGCGGGAAATACGAACCCATCGATGACGATGTCCGCAACTCGAGCGCCGAGATCAAGGTGGGCGCGGAACTGATTCCGGGTCTCGATGTGCCGAATTGATTCAGACACCAGTTACAAGACCAAAGCCCACGGATCCGAATCCGTGGGCTTTCTTTCCTGTATCATGCTTCTCAACATGCTCTGTCGATCTGTCCCCTTCGTCACCATTGTTCTGCTGTGCGGATGCCAGCCCGATTTGTACGATCCGGCCCGCGCCACCCGCGCCTATCCATTCGAGCTGCACCAGCCCGCGTCCGTGGATATCCAGCTCTTCCGAGACGGCGAGCACATCACGCTCTACAACGCCACCGCGACCACATATTCCGATTTCGATCTCTGGCTCAATCAGCGCTACGTCGCGCATGTCGAAGCGCTCCCCGCAGGCGGAAACATCACGCTCTCGCTGTGGGAGTTCTGGGATGAGCGGGGCGAGGTGATCAACGCGGGGGGATTTTTCCGCATCGATGAACCAACACCCATCCGCCTCGCGGAGCTTCAGTCCGCGGAAGATCAGCCCATGGTCGGGCTTGTCACCATCCGCGCCGAGCCGGTGGAATGAGGGCCCGCCACTTCAGTGGCGCAACCGCGTTTTCTTCATTCGTGTACGAGAGTTCGCTCCAGCGTTCGCACCGCGAACGCATGCGCATGCTTCTCATCCGCGGGATGAGTCCATTCTTCGCACACACGCCACTCCCGCTCGTCGAACCGCGGAAAGTATGCATCGCCCTCGACTGTCGCGTGCACGATCGTCAGATACATGCGCGCCACGTGCGGCAGAGCCTGCGCGAAGATCTCGCCACCGCCGATGATGAAGGGCTCGCTGTCCGAAGGCGCCACGTATCTGAGCGCTTCCTCCAGCGAGCGGACGACCACAGCGCCGGCAGCCTGATACTCCGGCTGGCGGGTGACGACGATCGATGTCCTTCCCGGCAGGGGATGTCCCGGGCTTTCCCATGTCTTTCGGCCCATGATGATGTGGTGGCCCATGGTCTTCTGCTTGAACCACTTCAGGTCGGCGGGCAGGTGCCACGGCAGGCGGCCGTCGCGTCCGATCACGCGGTTCTCCGACATGGCAGCGATGAGAGAAAGCATGAAGAAGGTCGCGAAATCACCGAGCCACAGGTGAAAGAGAAAAAGTCGCGAAGCCGCGGCGTCCACGCCGCGCAGTTTGCAACCTGACATACCATACGTCCTTCACCGCAAACCCGCAGGAGGACGAACGATGAATCCGCGCTGCGCCTCAATTGTCGCGACGACGTTGCTTGCACTTGCACTCGCGGGACCTTCTCCCGCCCAGGATCCCCCCCGCGATGTCGAAATCCGCGTCGCGCAGGTCCGCGACAACATCCACGTCCTCTACGGCCAGGGCGGAAACATCGGCGTCTCCATCGGCGAGGACGGCGTCTTCATGATCGATGACCAGTTCGCTCCGCTCACCGGCAAGATCCTCGAAGCTGTCGCCACTCTCACCGACAAGCCCGTCGAGTTCCTTGTCAATACGCACTGGCACTTGGATCACACGGGCGGCAACGAAAACTTCGGCAAAGAAGGCGCGGTGATTGTCGCGCACGAAAACGTGCGCACCCTGATGTCCGCCCAGCAGGTCATGGAGGCGTTCGGCCAGACGGTCCCCCCCGCGCCGCCCGAGGCCCTCCCCGTCATCACTTTCACCGATTCGGTGACGTTCCACTGGAACGGCGACGAGGTGAAAGTCACGCACGTCCCCCCGGCCCACACCGATGGCGATTCGTTCGTTCACTTCGTCAACGACAACGTGATCCACGCGGGCGACCTCTACTTCAACGGCATGTATCCCTTCATCGACGCCGAACACGGCGGCTCGATCGACGGCATGATCGCCGGCGCCACGCGCCTCCTCCGCCTCGCGGATGAGGACACCCGGATCATCCCCGGCCACGGCGAGGTCTCGGGCGTGCGCGAACTCCGCACCTATCGCGAGATGCTGCGCACCGTCCGCGACACCATCGCTCTGCAGATCAGGGAAGGCAAGACGAAGGAGGAAATCATCGCGGCCAAACCCACGGCCCAGTTCGATGAAGCGTGGGGCGGCGGGTTTCTCCAGCCCGATCAGTGGGTGGGGATCGTTTATGATTCAATCCAGAACACGAGGGAGGAAGACGCCGAAGGCGATGCGAATCAGGGAGAGGGACGAGCGAGGTCGCGCCAGCGAAATGATGGCGAAGCCGCGGACGACGACAACCCCGGCGATGGCGGCCCACGGGCCTCGCTCTAGAGCGGTTTCAGTTGACAGTAGCGTCTCTGGATTCCCCCTCCCTTCCAGGGAGGGGCAAGGGGTGGGTCGAGGTTACGGTACGTCAAGGATCCCACCCACCCCCTGACCCCCTCCCTCAGAGGGAGGGGGAAATTCACGCCGCTACACATTGCATGAAAATGGTCTAGATCGCTGATACCGAATTGACCTTGTCGCCGACGTTACTCGCCGATCTCTGCCTTCTTCGCGCCCGCAGCCTCCTTGTTGAGGCGCTCGGCTGATTCGAGCAGCACCGGCTCGCGCGGCACATCGGCGTGCTGACCGGCCCGCGTCGTGGGCACCGCGACGATCTGATCGACCGCGCCCATCCCGGCAATCACCTTGCCGAACACCGCATATCCCCAGCCGTCAGCCGCCTGCCCGCGATTCAGCCCGTCGTTGTCCACCACGTTGATGAAGAACTGGCTGCTTGCGGAATGCGGGTCGCTGGTGCGGGCCATGGCTATCGTGCCGCGATCGTTGAGCAGCCCATTGCTCGATTCGTTCCGCACGTTGCCGCTGGTGGGCTTGGGCTGCATCTCCGGAGTAAACCCACCGCCCTGCACCATGAACCCGGGAATCACCCGGTGGAAGATCGTGCCGTCATAGAACCCGTCATCGACGTACTGAAGAAAGCTCTTCACCGTCGCCGGCGCCTTCTCGCGGTCGAGTTCAAGGAGGATTTCGCCCATGCTGGTGTCGAGCAGGACATATTCCACGGGTTGCTCCTGGTCCGCCTCGGGCGGCGTGGTGGCGGCGGGCTGCCCGGCGGCGGGCTCATCGGACGATTTCGAACACGCAACCGGCACGATGGCCAGCGCTGCTGCGACGATTGCAAGCCGAGTGACAGAGCGCCAGAACATCGTTCACTCCCCTTCCTCTTCATCGTCATCCTCATCGAGGCCTTCCTCGTCGTCATCGAAGAACTCCTCATCTTCCTCGAACTCGTCGAGGTCCTCCTCGTCGAGCTCGTCATCGTCGAACTCCTCATCGTCTTCGAAGAAGTCGTCATCCTCCTCGTCTTCTTCCTCATTCTCATCCTCGGCGGCGGCCACCCACGGCGCGATCGCCTGACCGGCGGCGGCCCGCTGCCACGGCCGCGCCTGGTTGTTGCCGCCAGTCTCACGGAGCATCCCAAATTGATCGGGGAGAGGATCGAGCAGGCCATCCCCGCCATTCAACATCGCTGACATTGTTCGACTCCGCATTGTTGTGCCATCCAGAAAGACACATCGCGCCGACGCGCTGGTCACGAATTCATCGCTTGTCGGGGCACTCGTGCCCCTCCTCGGGTCAAGGCAAGGGCTTTATATGATCGATTCCCGGAGAGAAATCAAGTGGCAGAACCGATCAATTTTTCCACCCCTTCACCCCCCGCTGTATAGTCATGCATCACCCCTGCAAGGGAGAAACCCAATGGCATACGTACTTTGTGCAATGGCGGCCGCTGCCGCAGCGTCGATGTCGTTCGTTATCGAGGGCCCCGAAAGCGCCATCCAGCCCGCGCCGGAAATCGAGATTTCTCTGATCTCGATTCGCGAGCTGCGCGTGCTCGACCTCGAGGAGCCCGCCCCTGCCGACGAGGACGAGATGTTCTTCGTGATGTCCGGCGAGCAGCCCTCGCTCGTGCTGGAATGGCGCATCGCCTTGCCCGACGGGTCGAGACTTGTCGAGGTGGTCGGGCTGCGAGACCTGGAGGCGCGCGATTCCACCGGCCGCGAACTGGCCCCCGAGGACCTCGAAGCCGCCCTTTCCGCCGACCCGCGCTACGAATTCGGCGACTTCGGCGAAGAGCCGCAGGAGATTCTCGACACGCTCACACTCACGCTCCTCGTGCCCGATCGCAAGGCCGAGACCTTGTCGCTGAGCGCGGAGGCGGACGCCACCTTCTCAACCGGAACGCAGGAGGTGAAGATCGATCTCACCGATCAGTGGCAGACCGTGGCGGCCGACCGGTTCGGAGGCGAGCCCGTGCGAATCCGCCTGAATCATGACATGGGCGAGATCATCGGGGTCGAGTTCTCCCCTGCCGCCGCTGCGGAGCGCGCCGTTGAATCCTTGCGCCTGAACTTCGAAGGCAACGAGCTTGATGACTCCGGTTCAATGAACGACTACTCCACCATCACATACTTCTTCGACGGCGCGCTCGAACGCGGGCAGCCCGCAAGCCTGACCATGACCGTCCGCACCGGCCTCCAGACCATCCCCATCCGTCTCGACCTGAAAGACCAGAAGCTGCCGTGAAACGAAGCGAGGGCCCGTTAGCCCCGGGGCTAAATGAAAGTCGTCACTCGTTCTTCATCGCCTGCATGTCGATCGCCACGCTTTCAGTGTCGAGCGCTGCTGCTCCATCCGATTCGATCAGCGTCAGCGCGATCGACTCCTGCGGCTGGGCGGTGTCGCTCTCGCCGCGGTGAATGCGCACCAGGCCTGCCAACCCGCGCTCGTTCATGAACTCCCTGAGGTTCGATCGCTCGATTTCCGTCAGTTGTACACGGTAGTGGTTGAACAGCGCCCGGGCAGCAAGCTCGGCATCCAGGTCGGTCACGATGTCGTACCCCAGCCTGCGGTAGAACGCGAAGATTTCCGCCTCAGCGCGGATCACCGACGGGTGGCTGAGCATGGAGTGATCGTTGACCAGCAGCAGCTTGCCTCCCGCCGCAGCAGGAATCGGCAGGCGCGCATTGGCGAGCGGCGAGGTCATCGCCCGCTGCACGTCGAAACCACGGCGGGTATGGATGCGGGTCACGAAGCTTTCGCCTTCCGCATCGCTCTCCGGATCGCGATCGAACCAGACTACTCCGACGGCCCCCGCTTCGTTCAGCAGTTCGTCGATCTGGCGGCCGGCTCCCGAATCACCCTGCTCCTTGTCGATCATCAGCGGCCGGATCCACTCAGCGACGCCCGCATTCTGAACGATCGAAGCCCCGCCGCCGATGTTCTCGCGAATGTGCTCGCGTATCCGCGCGGGCAGCTCCGCCGTGTCCTTCTCCGGATAGTCGTTCACCACGAGCACCGAAACCGGCTGCGAGTGCCGCGATGCGACTGTGCGCTCGACCGCGCCCGGCCGCGTCGAGCGGACAAACTGGACCTGCGAGTCGTCCGGATCTTCGCCGCGAACCTCGACGACACCGTACACCCGCGCCTGTTCCAGCCGATCCTCGAGCTCGTCATCCGTGGGACCGCGCTGATCATTCCACCAGCGGCTGAGGACATCCGAGAGACTCGCCCGCTCCGCAGCGGTCGCCACCTCGACGTCGTAGCCCTTGCGGATGTTGCGCTCGATCACCCTCTCCACTTCCGCCTGCACTTTGGCATGATTCGCCTGATCGTGAAGATTGATGAGCAGCACCACCGGTCGATTGGTTTGCGATGACGAGGAGGCGGCGAGGATGTTGCGCTTCGTGCCGTCCAGCAGGCCCGTGGTCGCCGCCACCAGCAGGCCGATGCCCACCAGCACGCACACGCCCAGGAAGAACAGCATCCCGCCCGGCTGGCGCTCTGCGACGGCGCGGCGGTGCGGCATCTTGGCAAGCGCGCGGCGTCGAACCTCGGCGGCCCGGCTCTGCGCGCTCCGGCGCTGATCGCGCGCATCGCGCCCCGGATTTCGCAGGGAGGGCGCGCCTGCTCGCCAGCTCGCCGCCACGGGCTCTGGCGTGCCGGCGCCCGCGAACTGTCCCGAGATCGCATCCCCCGCATCTTCCACCTGATACTCGCCCGTCCACCAGTTGCGAATGCTCAAGCGCGGTCGGCGTGGCTTGCCCTTCGCGGGCGGATTGACCGGATTGCCCTGCGCATCGAATGCCAGGTGCCCCGCCTGCGCGAACGCCCCCTGCGGCCCCACTCCCGCACCCAGCCCGTACCCCTGAGCTGGCGCTTCCTGCGCCGGCGGTCGCGGTGAAAAACGCGCTGCCGCCACCGCCGCTGTCGGCGCAACGACCGGCATCTCCGGGATCTCCGCCCCCGACATCGACGGCAACTCGATCGGCTTCACCTTGAAGGGATCTTCCGCCGCCAGTACATAATTGAGGTCCGCCAGCATCGTCTCCGCGTTTTCGTAGCGCTGGTTGTATTCAGCCATGGCGCGGCGAACGATCCAGTGCAGCGCCTCCGGGCTCTTCTTCTGGAACGCGCTCAGCCCGCCGTGGGCCGGGAAGGTGCCTTCGAGCATGAAGTAGAGCACCGCGCCCGCGGCATAGATGTCGAACTTCGCGCCATCCACCTGGTGCACTTTGACGCCCCGCAGCGCCTGCCGGACCATCTCCGGATCGCGGAAATACTCAGTCCCATGCGTCGTCAGCGTCATCGCCGAACGCAGCGATGTGACAAGGCCGAGATCGACCAGATGCGCCTTGCCGTCGTGAACGATCACGTTCTCCGGCTTCACATCCTTGTGCCAGAACCCGCCCCGGTGATAGGCGGCCAGGGTGTGAACCAGGTCGCACACATATCCGCTCACGCTCGCGAGTTGCGCCCGCGAAAGCCCGCCGCCGTCTGTCCGTGCGTGCAGATCGCGGGCCACGATTCCCAGGTGCTCGCCGGGAATGTACGGCATGACGTAGTGAAAGCGGCTCTCCGTCATCGCGTGCTCGACCACGTGGCCCATCGACTTCGCGCACTCGAGCGCCCGGCTCTCGCGCACGATCTGCGGCAAGGATGACCCATCCGACAGCGCGAACGCCTTGATGACGACGCGGTCGGGGATTCCCGGGATCGCGGCCCGCTTCTCGACAGTCGGCTCCGCGATGTACAGCTTGCTGCCCGAGCCGCCGCCCGGCAACGAACCAACAATCGTGTAGCCCTCGAACTGCCCGGTCCGGCGACCGGGGAGATCCCGGCCCGGGGCCGCGTTCATCGCTTCGGGCAGGCGCTGCTCGAATCCCTCCAGCAGCCCGTGCAGCATGACGAGTTTCAGCGGCCGACGGATGCACGCTCGGTAGATGCACGCTGTGGCGATCTTGCACTCGCGCTGCGAGGAGTTGGCAAAATGGCCCGCCGCAGACCAGCGCCCGATCACCACGTTGACCATCGCCAGCGCGCTGAAAATGAGAAACACCGGAATGCCGCCGAGAAACCGGATCACATCGCCGACCACCCCGAACACGAACTCAAAGATGTGCAGGAAGAACCACCCCACGGCCTTGAAGAGCCCGCCGATCGCCCACCCCACGCCCTTGAACACCGGCACCAGCACGAACACGATGACCAGCACGGCCACCGTGACGCCGATGATGCTCGCCAATACCGCCAGAAATGGTCCGCCGAATCCCCAAGACATGGGTCATTCCTCCAATCGCTTTCAATACGATTGGGAAGCCGCCCGCTGATCTTCCAGCACCAGCCGCGATTGTGTGTGATAAATGTCCGCCAGCGCCTCATCAAACATCTGGTCCTCCCCGCTGAGGCCCGCCCGGTCCGCCTCTGCGACCTCCTCATCCGTAAAGCTGTAGGTGGCGATCGTCTCCGAAAGCCGCCGCTTGATCTGCACGCGCACTTTCTGGAGATACCGGCTGACCGTCGGCTCGCTGACACCCAGGTGCTCAGCCACCTCGCGTCCCGCCATGCCGTCAAACACCCTCATTCGATACACCTGAAAGGTCACGAACTCCGATTCCTGCTCCACCTTGCGGATCGACGCATACACCTTGGCGCGGAAGACGTTGGCCTCATAGGCATCGTCGGCTTCCACAGTCGCGGCTTTGGACATGAACCGTTCGTCAAACTCCGTGGCCTTGCGGCCACCCCCGCGCTTGAGGGCCATTCGGCGGTCCATTTCGTCCCCCAGCGCGTGCTTGGCGATCGAGAGCAGCCACGTCGAGAACCGGGCACCGCGTGAAGGGTCGTATCGCTCAATTGAATCGGAAAGTGCCGCCAAGGTCTCCTGGGTCAGGTCCCGCACCGTCTCCACGCCGATTCTCCCCTTGCCCCATTTGGCCAGTTGTGCCCGGAGAACCGGCCCAAAGACCTCCCACAGCTCAAACCATGCAGACTCATCCCGGTCGCGCAGCCGCTTCACAAAGGATGTGGTCAGGGCATTGAGCACAGCCCCCTGTTTGTGGGCAGTCATGGGCGATCCTTTCAGCGCAACCCTCCTCGCAAGCCGGGCCGTCCCCGGCCCCGGCATCGTTGGCAGTCCGAAAGCCGCCGTGGCACCCGCAAGTGTACCCCCGCCTCATCTCATTGCAGATGTCCTTTCGATCGAACTTTCGGACCTGAAAAAAACAGGACGAAACGTGAAAAACCGCCGGCGCCCTTCCCAAACATTCGGTTGGACCGCAGCGAGCCGTGCCGTCCGCGGCCACGGCATCGCCGGAAGGTCGGGAGTTGCCGGGCCCTGGACGGGCCGGCTCGCAACACGTTTCACCGGAAAGGACAGCAATCATGTGCATCGGAAGAACGATTTTCAGGACGGCATTGATCGGCGGGCTGGCCGCGGGCGGCTTGGCGCTGGCCTTTCCCGACAAGGCGGTCCACGTGTTTCACGGCATGAAGCATCGCGTCAACGCGGTCGTCGCGGAAGCCACCGATGACCCCGTCGTCCTCCGCCGCCAGCTTCAGGAGTTGGCTGACGAGCTGCCCCAGAAGATCGCGGAGCTCTACGGCGAAGTCTCTGAGGTCGATGCCCAGATCGCCATGATCACCCGCGACACCGAAATCGCCGAAGGCGTCATCGCACTCACTACCGAGGACCTCAAGCAGCTCGACGAGAAGCTGGCCCAGGCCGCGGCGCTCGGCCGCAACGGCACCGTCGCCATCCACTTCAAGGGCGCTCGCTTCGATGTCCGCGATGCCCGCAGCGAGTTCAACCGCATCAGCGAAATCCGCACCTCCTACCAGGATCGGCTTGCGGCCAACCAGAACGATCTCAAGTACCTGACCGAGCAGAAGGTCCGTCTTACCGACGTCGTCACCAAGCTCGAGCAGGAAGAGACCACCATCGAAGCCCAGATGTGGCAGATCGACCGCAAGATCGCCGCCATCAGCCGCAACGAAAAGCTCGCCGATCAGCTCGAGGACCGCGAAGATGCCATGTCGGAATACGACACCCGCTTCGACGCCTCATCCCTGGCGCAGATCCAGGCCAAGCTCCGCAAGTGGGAGACCGAAGTCGGCGCTCGGCTCAAGAGGTTCGACCGCAAGATCGAACGCGATGACTACGAGCAGCGCGTGATCTTCGAGCTCGACCAGCAGCCCGAGGAATCATCCTGGGATGCCGAAACTGAGACTACCGAAGAGGGCGAGCCTTACGCACGAGTGATTGACTGAAACCGATTCGGACCACACATCTGTTCTCAAACCCGAAGCCCACGTTCACCGAACGTGGGCTTCTTTCTTCTGATAATCACTCCCTCTTCACCACCACCTCAAACACAAACTCGTTTTTGTCGAGGTCTCGTATCCACTTCACTTCGAGATTGTGCGGCCGCAACCCCTCGGTTTCCAGCGTGGAAGGAACCGGGTATTCCAGATTCAACTGCCGCTCGCGGTAGCTCATGCCGCGCGTCTCGGTTGTGCGAAGATTGAACTTCGGGGCTCGATCATCTTCTTTGAGCAGATCATCCGGCGGAATATTGAACATCGCATCATCAGCCGCGGAAAGTGTCGTCTCGATCCCGTGCTCGCTCATCGTATAGGTGAAGTTGATCAGCCGAAGCTGGTCGCGCAGATCGTCGATTGTCTCCGGATACGTGCCGCGCACTGACAGCGCCTTGAGGCCCGCCGCCAGAAACTCCGCCCGCTCCATTGCTGTCGTGAACGAACTCGGCCGGGCGTTCTGCGCGAACTCGATCCATCGCCGCTCGAACCCGTCGATGTTGTCCGTGCCGAAGGCGCGCACGAAGGCGTCGTACTGCACCATGCCCACGTTCAGATATCGCAGAAAGTCACTGAACTCCTCGGCGTACTTCCCGCCCTCGCCATACACGAGAAAGTGCACCATCGACCACGCCTGCTCGTACTGCATCTTGGCGCTGCCGTTGCTCACGTTGGCGTTCCACGCCGTCCCGTCCATCGTCAGCATCTGCAGGAACGGAATGTACGCCTTCGTCTCGATCGCCTCCTTGATCGCGGCGATCACGCGCGGATTCGTCTGCCCGATGATGAGCTGGCCATCGACCATCACCCCTTCTCCGAAAAACTCCGCCAGCCCCTCGTTCACCCACGGCGGCAGGTTGTCCTGAAAAAGCGCGAAGGCAACCTGGTGAAACCCCTCGTGCTGAATGACATGGTGCACCCGCGGCCGGGGCAGCCCTTCCGTCCAGATCGCCAGGGCGCTTCCGCGCGGGTTGTGGAAGAACATCCCGCCCGTGCCCGCCGCGTTGATGGAAAAGTTGTACCGCAGCGTCGTCTCGTAATCCGAACGCTTCGCGAAGATCATCACGTTGAACGAGGCGGGCAGGTTCTGCCGCAGTGAACTCAGCCGCCTGCGATACGCCTCGAAGGTGGCATCGAGGTGCGCGGCGTACTCGCGCAGCTCTTCCTTCGGCAGGTCGCTCTTGATGTCGTAGTACCGGCTCTTCCAGATCGGCGCCCGATCCATCCACGGCTTCAATAGCTCGACGGGATCCTGCCCCTGTTCCAGCAGCCGCGGATTCACCGCCGCTGGCGGCGAAGCACCGCCCAGCATCGCAATGGTCGCCAGGATGGCAGGAAGCATTCGCAACATCTCAGCCCCTCCGTCCTCGCTCCTCAAAATGTTCCACGTGGAACACTGTCCGGTGGACCGGACTTTCAGTCCGTTCGAGTGTACCTCACACAGGTGGGAACAATCCTGCCCGAATCAATGCGACGATGCCCGACCTCAATGTACCTCACCCAGATGGGTGCAATATCTGCAAGTCTCGCGGGCGCCGAGATTTGCAACACCGCAGGCCGACAGTCGCGGGAGGCTGTTTTCATCGCCCTGGGTAGGACGCACTGGCGCTCCGGGTGTTCCACGGAAATCGAGGCTGTCCGAAGGCGACCGCCGCCGCTGCGCAGAAAAAGGCCCGGTCGCGACTAGCACGGCCGGGCCATCCGAGGAGAGGAGGAGAGAACTGTGAGAATGAGCGGGTTTCACTTCGCTCGCCCCCGCTCCAGGTCCCCATTCGGTTCCCCGGCGAGGGTCCGCTTTCCGCTCACAATTACCTACTCTCCCCAAGTCCAAGCTGTTCGCGCATTTTGTCCGTAAATTCTGTCGCCACCGGGACTTGGCCTTCTTCCGCGTTTTCGCCCCCTTCCGGCGATTCCTCCGGGGTGGGATCGACGACCACCACCGCGGCCGCCTCCGTCACAGCCACCGCCACGTTGCGCCAGGCGGCAAAAACCGGCCTCAGATCGGCCCGCTTCGAAATCAGCTCAAAATAGGCATCCGAACCGAATTCCACGACCAGAAGCTCATGCTCCGCCGAAATGGTCTGATCCACCAGGAACGGCCCCACCCGCAGGAACATCCGGCCTGCGATCTTCCGGGCCGCCAAGGCATCCGGCACCAGCCTGGCTTCATCAGTGCTGGCCGCCTCGCGGAGCTGGCCCTGATATCTGGCGATGACGGTGGCATCCCGGCCGGTGGATTCCGTGACAGCGCGCTCTGCTTCTTCGTACGAAAGCTCATCGGCCTCTTCGAAGACATCGCGTCCCTGTCCGGCTCGACCAGCGCCGCCGCCCCCTCCGCCAAACCCACCCCCAAATCCGCCTCCCCCGCCACCGCCGCCCGGGCGTGACGGTGCCGGCGATGAGGCCCGATCCTCAAGCACGCGCAGCCGCCCTCCCAAGTCCTGTCGTTCCGGTTGCACAGGCACAATACCCCGCCGCGCCAGCTCGATCGTCTGCTCCGGGTTGACCAGCCATGATGTGTACGGCGTCTGAATGCCATACTCCTGGCTCAGCGAGATCACCTCATCCACCATCTCCCGGTTCTCGCCGTGCTGCCTGATTTCGTCGATCAGGAACGCGATCTTCCGCCCCGCCCAGATCGAGGCCACATAGTCCGCCTCATCCGTGTTTTCGAACTCGATCTCATCCCACGTGTACTCGACCGGCTGGCCGTTGCGCATCCCGCGCAGTGTCAGCGGGCCTGACTTCTCTTCAGAGAATTTGCCCGCGATCGTCAACTGCTGGCCGTGATAGAGGTCGCCCAGCGCGGGCGGGAACCGCTCCGTCACGCGGATGTCCGGCATCTCGATGCGCAGGTTCGTCAGCACCGGCTGGCTGATCGTTGCAAAGAAATCGCCCAGCACCAGTTCAAGGTCCTCGCCCGGCTGCACGTACACCGGCCGGCCGTGATATCCCGCCGCCAGGCGATCGAGGAAGAGCGTGTTGACATCGTGCCCCACGCCGAAGGGAAAGATTCGCATGGGTGAGTTCTCGCCCGCGGCCTTCTCGAGGTCATCGAGCACCTCATCCGGCGTGCGATTGCCTTCACCATCGGTGATGAAGACAACCACGAACGGGCGGCCGCCTTCTTCGTCCTTCACGCTCTGCTGCATGCCGGCCACGTGCACCAGCGTGTCGGAAATGTTGGTTCCCCCCGCCGCGGCGAACTTGTCGATGAATCCTTCCGCTTTCTCCTTGTTCTCCGCATTCGCTGCGACCACACTGTCAAACAGCACATCGAATCCAGTCGAGAAGCGCACCACGCTGAAGCGATCGCGCTCATCCAGCGCGTTCACCGTGAAGCGCAGCGCCTCCTTCGCCTGAACCAGCTTCTCCCCCGCCATCGAGCCGGATGTGTCGATGACGAACACGACATCCTGGGGTGTGTATTCATCCTCCGGCCACAATTGTTTCGGCGTCAACAGCAGCAGAAAGTGCCCATCCCGCTTCTCGCTGGGCTTGTGGGCGATGACTGAAAGACCCAGATCGCTTTCATCCGTCGAGTAGAGCAGGATGAAATCATCTTCCAGCGATCCGCCCGACGCTTCATAGGCGACGTGCGCTTCGTTCTCGCCTTTGCGCACGACTTCGACCGAGTGCGTGGGCGACCAGATGTTCTTGAGCGCTTCAGTGGTTTCGATGTCGGCCTCGAAGCGCACCGTGCCATAGGCCTGCCCCGCCGTCTTGCTGGTGCGCAGCGGATAGTGGTAGCCGTTCATGCCGCTCAGCGGCCGCGTCACATGCTGGTAGCGCATCTCGATCGTGGTGTCGCTGCCGGGCTCGATCGGGAAGATGCGCATCTTGAGCAACCGCGAGCCGATGAACTCGATGAGGCCCGGGTCCTTCATCTGCCGAACGATCGATTCATAAATGTGGCGCGCCTTGTCGGCCTCGACGATCTCGCCCTGCACCATCTTGCCGTTGAACGACATCTCGAAGTTGGTGAGGTCCGCCCCCTCCGGCAGCGGGAAGATATACGTCGCCTCCACGCGATGCCGGTGATCGTTGTGGAAGGTCTGCGTGATGCTGGTGATGGCCACGCGCTCGTGAATCGAGATGTCCACGAGATGATCCGTGATGCGCAGGGGCGGCAGCTTGGGATCATCCGGCACCAGCAGTCCGGAGGCCCCGGCGCGACTCGCGGAAATAGAGGCAAGCACGGCAAAGAGGGCACCGCGGATGAATCGCGACAACATGGCTCGCTCCTTCATGGAAACTGCGGGGCGGAATGGGCTGTTGAATGATGACCCCCCTCACCCTCTAGACGCACGAGATCGCTGCGTATGAGGGAAAATCCATTCCGTTCGCCCCGGGCTCTGCCGGGGGGTCGCAACATCACGGGAATTCGACAGTGACCAACCATCAAACGCCCTCCCCCGTGATCCCCGGGCTTCGCCCGGGGGTGGATGCGCTGCGAGCAATCGACGGTGAACGACTGTCGGACGCAAGTTGACGTTCGACCCCCCGGCGGAGCCGGGGGCTAACGGGGCGCACTTTGCAAAGGGGTTTCGTTCCCGACCGCCCGGTTCATATACTCAGGGTATGAAGGCGCGCTTGATCCATTTGCGCCGGGCCGCGCGGCTCGTGATGGTCGCGGCTCTGCTTCTCCTGCTCGTTGCGCACCTGGCAGCGGGCGTTTCGACTGGTCAGGAGGGTTCGCAGGCCCGGCAGCCGGCGGGGCCCGGCGTTCAGTTCGTTCCCGGGTATCGGCAGGCGGACCGGGTGGCGGTGCTGACGGTCCGGGGCGAGATCGACATGATCACGCTGGCCTCGCTGGAGCGGCGGATCGAGAAGGCGCGGGAGATCGGATGCGATGCGGTGGTGATCGAGCTCGACACGCCGGGCGGGCGGCTGGATGCGGCCCGCGACATCGTTCACCTGATCAAGCACACAGCCCCGGTGAACACGGTGGCGTGGGTGAATCCCGATGCGTTCTCTGCGGGGACGCTGATTGCGCTGTCGTGCCGGGAGATCGTGGTGGCGCCGGACGCCACGTGGGGCGATTGCGCCCCCATCATGGTGAGCCACATCGGCGAACTGATTGCGATGCCGGTGGATGAGCGCGCCAAGGCGGAGGCGCCGTTGCGGATGGATGTGGTGGATTCAGCCCGCCGGCACGGCTACGACGAGAACCTGGTGCAGGCGTTCATTTCCGTCGGCATCGAGCTGTGGATGCTGGAGAAGAAGGACGGCAGCGAGCGCATCTTCGTGGACCGCAACGAGTATCGCCGGGTGTTCAGCGAGAATCCGCCGGACCAGATCGGGAGCGTCACGCCGCCGGGAACGGGGGTGGCGCCGCCGACGCTGCCGATGTTCGGCAATCACCCCGGATACGTCAATGAGTTCGAGGGGTTGACGCCGGAAGAAATCGAAAGCGAGAAGAGCAAGCTGGTCGAGGAGGCGCAGACGCTGCAGCCGCGCGCCCCGCTCACGGCGGCGGATGCCGATCAGTGGAAGCTGCTGGGCCAGGTGGATTCCGCGGATCAACTGCTAGTGGTGAAGGCGCAGGAGTCGCTGGCGTACGGTCTGGCGGAAGAGATCGTCAAGGATGACGGCGAACTGGCTGCGTTCTTCGGGATCGATCTGGCGCGAAATCCTGATGGACTGGCGCGCATGGATGAGACGTGGTCGGAGCACCTTGTGCGATTCCTCGTGAGCTTCCCCGTGCGCGTGGTGCTGATGATCATTTTCATCCTGGCGCTCTTGCTGGAGATGGCGATGCCGAGCGGGTTGTTCGGCGTGCTGGCGGTGGTCGCGCTGATGGTGTTCCTGGGCGCGCCCCTGCTGGTGGGGATGGCGCAGTGGTGGTCGGCGTTGCTGATCCTGGTGGGGCTGGGGCTGCTGGCGGTCGAGTTCTTCCTGATCCCTGGGTTCGGAGTCGCGGGGTTCGCGGGGGCGGCGGCGCTGCTGGTGGGCGTGGTGGCGAGCTTTGTGTCGGGCGACCTCGAGTCGGCGGAAGGACAGGCGGACCTGTACACGGGCGTGGCCGCGATGCTGATCGGGCTGCTCGGAGCGGGCATCGGCGTGGTGGTGCTGTCGCGGCACGTGCACGACATTCCCTTCATGCGCCGGCTGGTGCTCAGCGCCACGACGGATGCGGCGAGCGCCGAGCCGGCGAGGCAGGGGTTGCTCGAGGCGATGGGAGCGGGACCCGTGCTGAGCGGGCCGCGCGAGGGTGATCTGGGCGTGGCGATCACGGATCTGCGGCCTTCGGGGCGGGCCTCCTTCGGCGGGCGGGCCGTCGATGTGGTCACGAGCGGCGGGTATATTGCGGCGGGCGCGACGGTGCGGGCCGCGCACGTTGGGACATTTCGCGTCGAAGTCGAAGAGGCGTAGAACAAACGCACAAACGCCGAAACGCCGAAACGCCGAAATGCGGAGGAGTTCGAGGCGGCCATTAGAGCATCGAGCCAACGAACAACTCGGACGCCGCTCACTCTCATCACAAGCCGCGGAACACTGGTAGCTGATCACTAATCACTAATCACTCATGCTTGCATCCTTCTTCTTCATCGCCGCGGATGAGCCCAACAGCGTGTACCTGTTCTGGGGGCTGGTGCTGTTCGGCGTGGCGCTGGGGATTGTGGCGCTGGAGCTGGTGGTTCCATCCGGAGGATTGCTGGGATTGCTTTCGGGCGGGGCGGTGATTGCATCGGTGGTTTCGTTCTTCATGTACAGTCCGACCGCGGGGGTGGTGGCGCTGCTGTCGTATCTGGTGCTGACGCCGATCGTGCTCGTGTTCGGGCTCAAGCTGTGGATGAACTCGCCGCTGGGGCGGATGGTGGTGCTGGGTGATGCAACCGCGGATGAAGAGACCGCTCCGCCGAATCCGCCGGGCTCGCTGAGCGGTTCGACAGCGGCTCGCGCGGCGGACCTGCGGCACCTGATCGGGGCGTCGGGTGTGACCATCACACCGCTGCGGCCGGTGGGCACGGTGAAGATCGGCGAGCATCGCATCGAGGCGCTGGCGGAGAACGGGACCATCGACCGCGGCCAGCCTGTGGTGGTGACCGAGGTGTACGACAATCAGGTGAAGGTACGGGTGGCGTAGACAACCGGTCGCACCCTTTAGCCCCGGGCTTCGCCCGGGGGTTGGCGCGCGACGGGGATTCGAGCGTGAACCACGATTGGGCGCGCGGTGACGATCAAGCCCCTTTAGCCCCGGGCTCCGCCCGGGGGTGGATGCGCCATGCGGCACCGGGCGTGGAGGACTTTCAAGGGCGCACGTTGACGTTCAACCCCCTTTAGCCCCGGGCTCCGCCCGGGGGTTGGCGCGCGACGGGGCTTCGAGCGTAAACGACGATGGGGCGCGCACGTTGACGATCAACCCCCCGGCGGACTTCGGCGAGCTCGCTTCGTCTGAGTTCAGCGTCGAAGACAGTCGAGTCGAGCCGGGGGCTAATGGGGGCGTCTCCTGCTATGCTGATGGCTGCAAACACACCGAACGGTGGGAGGTATCTCATTCATGTCATCGATGCACGTACCGCTGCTGCTGGCTCTTGAGATGTGGGTCTGGGTGGTCCTGGCCTTCGCCGGGCTGATCATCCTGATCATTGCGATGGTGCTGGCGAACTTCATGGGGCTGTGGATCCAGGCCTACGTGTCAGGGGCGCGAGTGGGCTTCCTGAATCTGGTCATGATGCGGTTCCGGAAAGTCCGGCCGCAGACCATCGTCATCAACCGCATCAGCGCCAAGAAGGCGGGGATGGACATTTCGACGGACATGCTGGAGGCGCACTATCTCGCGGGCGGAAACGTTGATCGGGTGGTGCGGGCCCTGATCGCAGCGGACAAGGCGAAGATCGAGCTGCCGTGGGACCGGGCGACCGCAATCGATCTCGCGGGGCGGGACATTCTGGATGCTGTGCGCACCAGCGTCGATCCCAAGGTGATCGATTGCCCGCAGGCGAGTTCGGGGCGGAACACGATCGACGCGGTGGCGCAGGATGGCATTCAGTTGCGGGCCAAGGCGCGGGTGACGGTGCGAGCCAACCTGGCGCGGCTGATCGGCGGCGCGACGGAAGAAACGATCATCGCGCGCGTGGGCGAGGGCATCGTGACGACGATCGGTTCCTCGCCTTCGCACAAGGCGGTGCTGGAGAATCCCGACAAGATCTCCAAGACGGTGCTGGAGAAGGGCCTCGATGCGGGCACGGCGTTCGAGATTCTCTCGATCGACATCGCGGACATCGATGTGGGCGAGAACATTGGCGCCAAGCTGCAGGCCGATCAGGCCGAGGCCGACAAGCGGAGATTCCAGGCCGAGGCGGAGAAGCGCCGGGCCATGGCGGTGGCGCAGGAGCAGGAGTACGTGGCGGAAGTGCAGAAGAACCGCGCGCTGGTGGTGCTGGCGGAGGCGGAGGTTCCCAAGGCGATAGCGGAGGCGTTCCGCAACGGCAACCTCGGCATCATGGACTACTACCGCATGAAGAACATCAACGCGGACACGAATATGCGGCAATCGCTGGCGGCCGAGGGTGATGAGGCGGCGAAGAAGGGGTAGCTGACGCGAATTCTGTTACGGCACATCAGAGCCGGGCTGTCCACAGCCCGGCGACGAATTCGATCGCTCCGTGATCTCGGGGCGTGGACGCCCCGGCTCTGAATCTCTCTTGGTTTTGACGATTTGCTCGCGCTCGCGGACGATTGACCCAGCGTGCCCGTACTCTGGATCGTCATTCCGTTTTACAACGAAGCGCCGACGCTGGAGCCGTGCGTCGCGCGCGTGATTGCGGCGGCGCTGCCGGCGGGGTGGGCTCGCGCGATCGTGTTCGTGGATGATCATTCGCGCGATCAGCAGGCGGGGCAGTTCGGCGATGCGGGCGCCCTGGCGGCCCGGCTGCGGGCCCGGGGCCAGGCGGTGGAACTGCTGCGGCATGAGCGCAACCTCGGCAAGGGGGTTGCGGTGCGCACCGGATTCGACCGCGTGCTCGAGATGAGCGAGGAGTATGACGCGGTCATCATTCAGGATGCGGACATGGAATACGATCCCGCGGATTACCCGGCTCTGCTGGAGCCGATCATCGCGGGCGAGGCGGATGCGGTCTTCGGCACGCGCTGGGGCGAGCACTTCCGGCCGAAGGGGCTCTGGCGGCGGATGCACGCGCTGGGAAACCGGATGCTGACGCGGTTCAGCAACCTGATGACGGGATATCGGGTGGCGGACATGGAGTGCTGCTACAAGCTGATGACCATTCCGGCGCTGCGGCGGATCCGGCCGATGCTGAGCGAGGATCGATTCGGCGTGGAGCCGCAGATGGCGGCGGCCCTGGCGCGAACCGGGGCGCGGCTGGCGCAGCGGCCGGTGCGATATGACCCGCGCGAGATCGAATCGGGCAAGAAGATCAGGCTGCGGGATGCGTTCCGGGCGTTGTACGTCATGGCGCGGGAGCGAATCAAACGCACAAACGCGTAAACGCGCAAACGCACAAACGCACAAACGCACAAACGCACAAACGAGGAAGCGCGCAGGAAGCATTGGCAAAGGTACGATCCGTCGCCATGGCGATGACTCCCAGGTCGCAATCCAAGCGGATTCTTTCGAAGACGCAGATCGTCGTGCAGTCGATCGGCTTTCTGCTGGGCGCGGCGCTGCTTGGTTGGTGCATCTGGATCGCGGTGGACCAGGGTGACTGGTCGCGAGTGGGCGCGGCGGAGCCCCGGCTTGTGCTGGGACTCGCGGGGTTCACGCTGGCGAGCCTGCTCGCAAACGCGGTGATCTTCTGGGTGGTCATTCAGCCCGTGAAGCACGTTCGCCTGCGCGACATGACGTGGCTGATCTTCGTGACGGGTCTGCTCAACTATGCGCCGATCCGCGTCGGGCTGGTGGCGCGGGTGGTGTATCACCTGCGGGTCGATCGGCTGAAGGCTCTGGAGATCGCAGCGTGGTTCGCGGCCATTGGAGTCACGCTGCTGATCGCGCTGGCGGCGTTGTTCTCGGCGACGATTGTGCGGCCGGAAGCTGATTGGCTCTGGCTCACGTTTGTGCTCGCGCAGATCAGCATCATGGCGGTGGTGTTGCGCGTGCTCATGCGACACCCGTTGTGGGCGACGCACGGGCGCGGGATCGACCGGATGCTGCGATCGCACACGGTGCTGTGGGGGGCGATCGGGCTGCGGCTGATCGATGTCGCGGCCCTGACGGGGCGGATGTGGTGCGCGGCCGCGATCATGGGGCTCGCGTTCACGCCGTCGCAGATCGTGATTCTTTCGATCGCATCGCTGTCGTTCAGCCTGATTCCGCTGGGGCGGATCGGGTACCGGGAGGCCGGGGTGGCGTTCGTGGCGGGCCTGCTGGCGGCAGGGGAGGTGACCGCGGCTTCGCTGGATGCGCAGATGATCCAGTTGGCGCTGATCGAGTCCGCGGGCGAGGCGATCGTGTTCATCCCCTTGGGTTTGGCTGCCTTGCCGTGGTATTGGAAGAGGATGGCGAAATCCACGCGGCGATCGAGCTCCCATTAGCCCAGGCTCCGCCCGGGGGTCGGCGCGCGACGGCGATTCGAGTGGGAACGACGATCGGACGCGCGTGACGTTCGACCCCCCGGCGGACTTCGGCGAGCTCAGTCGAGTCGAGCCGGGGGCTAATGGGGTTGTTGCAAATTGCACGCCCATGGATTTTCGACCCCCCGGGGGTGAGCGGGGCTTGCGCATGCAGGAAGCGGGTCGTGCGGGTTTTCGACTTTCCGCCTCGTCCGCTCTACAGTCACACTTCCGACTTTCATCACAATCGAGGGCAGACCAAGTGGCTGAAGATGTACTTGACACCATCATCGGGGTGGGCGCGGGGGCTGCGGATCCCAAGGCGGCCGCCGAGCACTATCAGCGGGGCATCAAGGCGGAGGCCGAGGGCGACCGCTACCGCGCCATCGAGGAGTTCCGCAAGGCGGCAGAGCTGGGCGACCTTCAGGAGTATCGCTTCAAGCTGGCGATGCACCTCGACCTGGTGGGCGAGGAGGAGCAGGCCCTTGCGATCTACGAAGATCTTGCATCGCGTCCCCAGCCGCCTGTGAACGCGCTGGTCAATCTTTCGATCCTGTACGAGGATCGCGGGGACATCGCGCGGGCGGAGAAGTGCCTGCGGCAGATTCTCGACACGAATCCCACGCACCCGCGCGCCCGGTTGTACATGAAGGATGTGCAGGCCTCGCGCGACATGTACTACGACGAGGAGCACGTGCGCGATGTCGCCAAGCGCAACGCGCTGCTCGATACGCCCGTGACCGACTTCGAGCTTTCGGTTCGCGCCCGCAACTGTCTCAAGAAGATGAACATCCGCACGCTGGGCGATCTGCTCAAAGTCACGGAAGCGGAACTCCTGTCGTACAAGAATTTCGGCGAAACTTCGCTGCACGAAATCAAGCAGATGCTCACCGTCAAGGGGCTGCGGCTGGGCCAGGGCCTGGAGGGCCAGTTCGGCCGTGTGCGCAAGGACCGCTACGAAGAATTGCGCGGGACGGTGCCGGAGCAGGTGCTCAACAAACCGATCTCGGTGCTCGACCTTTCGGTGCGGGCCCGCAAGGCGCTGCAACTGCTGAACATTCAGACGCTGGGCGACCTGGCGATGCGCACCGAGGCGGAGCTGATGGGGGTCAAGAATTTCGGGGCCACTTCGCTGGTCGAAGTGAAGGAGAAGCTCAAGCACCACGGCATGGCGCTGAGGCAGTTGGAGTAGGGCCGCATCGCCGCCGGGTCTCGAACAGGCGCTTGTCTTTTGCCTCGCCGCGCGGGACAATGCGCGGATGATCGGTCAGGGACGACCATCAGAAGACCCCGGGGGCGCGGATCGCGGCGCGATGATCGGCCAAGGTGGCCCGTTGGGCCGGCGGCGGTTTCTCGCCCGCATGAGCCTGCTCGCGGCCGGCGCCCTGATTCTCTCGGATTGCAGTCCGGGATGCTCGTCGAGATCGACGCCACCGCGCCCGCGCGGCGACGATGGACTCGATCCGTTCGGCCAGCCGCGCGGCGCAGCCGGAGGGGTGGAAGAACCCCCGCCGCTGGTGCGCCCGGTCATTCCGCGCGAGGAACCCATTGCGCGGATCCGCATCGCGTCGGTCGCTGCGTCGGGCGGTCGTTTGCAGGTTTCGCACGCGTCCGGCCGCGTCGAGGTGCGGGAAGGGCTTTCATTGCGCGGACCGCACGCAGCGGCATCGCCCGTCGCCATCGCGCGGCGAGGGAATCGATGGGATGTGACCGACCGGGCCGGGAACCGGTTCGATCTCGACGGAAGCAAGCCTGTCGATCTGCTTGCGCCGGCAGGCAGCAGCGGGCACCTGCAATTCAACGCGAGCAGCTACCCGGGAATGTTGCGCTGCGCCGTGGTGACGGGCGCCCCGGGCGCGGCGGAACTTGACCTGGTCAATTACCTGCCGTTGGAAACATATCTGCCGGGCGTGCTCTCGAAGGAGCTGTATTCGAGCTGGCACCGCCAGGCGTTCGAGGCGCAGGCGATCGCGGCGCGATCGTTCGCGTGCGCGGAGATCCAGCACTTCGCGGAGCGGCGGCACTTTGATCTGGCCAGCACGCAGCAATCGCAGGCATATGGCGGATCGACCGATCTGGCCGTCGCGATGAACGCGGTGGCGGCGACGCGGGGACGAGTGCTGTCGTGGGAGAACACGCTGGTGCCCGCATACTACTCCAGTTGCTGCGGCGGCGTGGCTGCGAGCGCGGCGGACGAGATCGGGCCGAGCTTTGTCAACGACATCCCGCCGCTGCGGGCGCGCTCGGGTCCCAATGCCTGCACCGCCGCGCCGGTCTATCGATGGAGGGTGGAGCGAAGCGTGCAGGACCTTTCAGCGCGGCTGCGCGCCTGGGCCGCGTCCAACGCCATGCCTGACCTCGCCAGGGTGAGCGAGGTGGTCGGCATCACGCCGTCGCACGTGAACGAATTCGGCCGGCCGGTGTCGATCGCGATCGCGGGCGCGCGGGGCGAGCGCATCGAAATCCCGTCGCGAAAATTCCGCGAGGCTGCGGATTTCACGACCCCATCGCTGCCCGTGCCGGCGAAGGTGATGCGGTCGTCGTTCATCACGGCGTCGTTCAGCGGGGGCGTGGCGGTGTTCGATGGGCGCGGCTACGGCCACGGGGCGGGCATGTGCCAGTATTGCGCGCAAGCGCTGGCGCAGCGGGGGGTGGGACACGAGGCCATGCTCGGAATGTTCTATCCGGGCGCGAGCGTGGTGACGGGGTACGTGTAACCAACGTGGGTTGCGAATTCGAACGCGAGCGATGGTGGAGCGCGCGTGAGATCGACCCCATTAGCCCCGGGCTCCGCCCGGGGGTTGGCGCGCGACGGGGCTTCGAGTGTGAACGACAATCGGGCACGCGTGGACGTTCAACCCCCCCGGCGGAGCCGGGGGCTAACGGAGTTCATCATCGGTGACGGGCGAGGTGAGGCGGACTTCTTCGCCGATGCGGATGAGGCCGGCGGGGCGGTCGATCGCTGCCAGCGTGCGCAAAAGCTCTTCATCGCCGACGCGCTGCACAATCCGCGGAGGATCGGCCCGGTAGCGATCGAGGATGGCGGGATCGGTGGTGATGCGGACAATCAGTGGCGGATGTGGGACGGAGTTCACCAGCTCGGGGGCCGGAAGCGGTGCGGGACCGGGGATGTTCTCGACCCGCAGATCGTTTTCGGGGGCAACTGATCGCGAATTGAGCAGAGGCGCGGCGAGAAGCACCGCGGCGACGAGGATGCAGGCGCAGGATGCCGCGGTCACGATGCGCCGCTGCGCCCGGCGGCGGCGGTGTAGGGTCTGCATCGCGCCCAGGAGATCGGCGAGCATGGCGGACCGGCGGGCGCGACCGGCAGGTGAGAGCTCGATCGCGCTCAACATCGCGTCGTCGTCACGAGCAGATGGATTCAGTTCATGGTTCATGGAAGGTCTCCTTGGCGCTGTCGCGCATGGTCGAGAGGGCGCGATTGATGCGGCCATCGACAGCGCCGGGCGAGAGGTTGAACGCCCGGCCGATGCGGGCGAGCGTCCACCCCAGAGCGTGGCGGAGGCGGATGAGGGTGGCTGTCTCCATGGTCTGAGCTTCGATCTCGCGGCGCAACCATGCAATTCGCTCATCGAGGTCATCCGCGAGGGAATCATGCGCGGATTCGTGCCGCGAAGAATTCCGGTCGCGAATCCGGCGGCGGGCTTCGGCGCGCAGCATGTCCAGGGCGCAGGAGCGCACCACGCGCGAAAGCCACGCGCGGAGCTCGGGCTCGGTGTCGAAGGTCCTGGGGATTGAGCGGATCACGCGGAGCATGGCGTCGTGAACGATGTCGAGGCAGGCTGATTCATCGCGGCCGCTGAAGCGGCGGGCGCAGGCGTACATGAAATCGAACTGCTGCTCGTAGAAGCGCGACAACGCCTCGGTGTCACCCGAGGCGATGCGCGTGCAGAGTTCGCGGGTGGAATCGGACAATGGCATGATGCTGGTCGAATCAGGACGGACGCCACGGCGGTGTTCCTGATCATTCTCGCAGATTCCGGGATTGCGGCACCTGCAATTCCGTCATTGCCCAGGATTGCGCACACGCTGGACTTCCAACATCAGCATTTCCAACCGTGTCTTCAGCCGTTCATTCTCCCGAGTCAGTTCGAGCGATTCCGCCTCCGACGTCAGCGCCCTGCGATTGGCTTCCTCGAGCGCGGCGACGGCGTGCCCCAACCGCATGGACATCTGATCCAGGTCATTGTCGCGCGGTGGCGAGACCGATGATTGGAGATTGTGAATGACCTCCGCGATGACCGCGATCTGTTCGGGGTGAGCGCGGGCGAGAATGAGGCCGGTCTCCTCGTGGAAGCGCACTTCGGGGGCGCCAAGGTCTTCCTGGAGCGAGAGCGCGGTTTCGATCGCGCCCAGAATGTGGGCCGCTTCGATCTGGTTCGAAAGCAGTTGACGCACGGACCACACCGAGGTCTGCAGCGGCGGCTGGGGCGGCCGCTGCTTGATCGCCGTCACCCGGAACACCGGCGCGTAGAACTCGCTCGGCCCACTCGCGAAGTGGTCGAGCGAAAGCTCGTAGCTCTGGTCCTCCGGCTCGAGATCTTCGAGAATCTTGAGCGCATCGATCAGCATCACGCCGCGCAGCTCGAACGCCGGAACATCCACATCCCCCGCATCGCTGTCGAGCATGATGTTGACGTTGGGCGCAGCGCGGCGCAGGACGGCCACGTACTCCTGCACGCTTCCGCCTTCGAACTCGATGGAAATGACGGGATTCTGGCGGAGGAACTCCGGCTCCTGCGGCTCCGCGACCTGCGATCGCCGCCGCAGGTCCTGCTGTATTCTGCTTTCGTCCTGCGCCTGCGGGACTACATCCTGCGCCTGCGGCGCGGCGGCCAGCAGGGCCAGCAGGGCCAGCAGCGAGCCGGTGGCTGCGGTGGCCAGCACGGCCGCAAGGGTCCGACGAGGGTGAAAGGCGTTCATGAATCTCTCCTCGAGTGCAGGGTGAAAGTGCCGTTCCCCCAGATAGAACGCCACCGCCGCCCGTTTTTCGCGCGAAAGAGAAAAAACCGTACCGGGTACGGTTTTCATCCCGCACCCCGGCCCTCCATCTGGTCGCGCAGCCGCTGTTTCGCGGCCAGCAGGCCGCTGGTGGTCGTCGCGGCCGCCTCCCCGGCATCGGCATCCGCGGGCTGGGTGGGCGGTGGGGCAGCCGGAGCGGGCGACTGCGGGCGTGATGCCGCATCCGGCTTTCTTCCTTCGAGGGCATCCAGCGCCGCGCGGATGCGCGCCTGCCGTGCCTCCTCATCGATCGGCTCCTCCTCGCGCGCTCGTTCGCGAACCGCCGGCGCCGCGCGCAGCCCTTCTCCCGCGGCCTCCTCGCGCTGTAGCGCCACTTCCACCATCTCGTTGCGCTGCCGCAGCGCTGCGAGCGTCGCCTTGGTCTCCTCGCCCTTGATCCGCGCAGGCGCGACGCGCGTGATGGCGGCGATGGCCGCGCGGCGGATCAGCTTCGCATCCCACGCGATCCGCCGGGCCGCGATGTCCAGCAGAAGCATCGCAATCACGAACGGCAGCAGGAGATTCCATGCAGGCAGCAGCGATGTGCTCGGGCGCATGCCGGAGCGGTCGTAGATGTTGACGGCGTGGGGATCGCGAATATCGAGCAGCCGGCCGCCAGTCTCTTCGGCGATGCGCTGGAGGAGCGCGACATTGGATTGATACCGGCGGAACTCAACGCCTTCGGGCTGATTCGCCCCGCCGATGACCGGCGGAAGCGCAGCCGCTCCCTGCCGGGGGAGCAGAGCGACGATGTAGTTGCCGCTTTCTTCAGCCGGCACCTGAGCGGAATAGGCGCCGGGCCCGGTCTGGGTGAGCTTCACCTCGATTTCATCGCCGCCGGGCGTGTAGACGGTGGCGCCGACGCTCAGGAAATCGAGGGAATCGCCCACCTGATCGACAGCGCGGAACCGGATGTCGAGCGTGCCTTCATCAATCGTCGTCCCAAGCTCGTAGTCGTGGCTGAAGGGGGGACGCGAAATCATGCGGGCCAGTTGCGTGAATGTGCTGCCGAAGCCGGACCATGGCGTCCAGTGGCGGGACCAGTCGCCGGTGACATCGCTGGTGAAGGCGGCGGCCCGGCCGACCCCCGCCTGCCAATAGGCGAGCAGCGGCTCGTTGTCGGTCGTGACGAGCTCGGTGGTGACGCGCGGATCATTGCGATGGGCGGTGAGCACCAGGCCCTCGAGCGGCGGCGCATCAGCCAGGCCGGCCGCGAGTGTGGTGCCGGTCGGCTGCGGGATTGGCTGAACCGTCGCAATCTTGATGAGCGGCTTGTTGACGACCTGCACGGAATCGACCAGCACGCGCGGGAGCATGGCGGGATTGATGACATCGTGAAACTCGCCGCCGCCGATGTCGGCCATGGCGGAAAGCATGTCGCGGTCGGCCTCATCGCCCACCGCGATGGTGGAGACCTGGATTCCGTCCGCGGCCATGGCGCCGACGATGCCGGTCAACTGCTCGCGGCCTTCGGAGTGGCCGTCGCTGAGGACGACGACATATTTCCGCGGCACGTCAGCCTTGTTGAGCATCTCGTGGGCGCGCGAAAGCGCTGGTCCCATGAAGGTTCCGCCGCCGGGATTGATGCCCATGATGCGATCGACGCTGTCCTCCGGATCGTCGTTGGGTCCAAGGGGCACGCGCACGGAGGCGAAGGAATCGAAGACGACCACGCCCACCAGCGAATCGGGCTGCAGGGACATGATCGCTTCTGCGGCGCCGCGGTTGGCGATCTCCTGCTGCGTGGCACGGCTGCCGGCCACGTTCATCGCCATCGAGCCGGATTTGTCCATCACGAGCACCAGCGCGGCCTGATTGAGGCGCAGCTCCCTGGGCAGGTCGAGTTCGAGCGGAAGGATTTCTTCGATGGCAGTGCCGTTCCAGCCGCCGGCTCCGAAGGAATCTTCGCCGCCCGTCATGATGAGCCCGCCGCCGAAGTCGTTGACATATCGCGCGAGCATCTGCTGCACGGGCTCGTCAAACTCGTAGGCGGGGACATTCTGAAGAATGATGAGGTCGAAGGCCTGAAGCTGCAGGAGATCGGTGGGAACGCGGCCGGGCACGATGGCTTCGACCTCGAGGCCCGCAGCGCGGAGCGCGGCTTCGAGGAGGCGATCGCCGGGTTCGTCGTCACGTCGGACGATGAGGACGGCCCCCTTGCCCGGAGTGGCGATGAACGCGGAAGCGCGGTTGTTCTCGGGAAGAGCGTCGCTGCGAGCGTCATCGGTTTCGAAGGCTGCTTCGAAACGCTGGACGGGCGTGCGGCCGAGCATCACCTGCGCGATGTGAACGGTTCGGCCGGCGGGAAGGGCAAGGTGGGCGCGAAATCCCTCCTGCGGGCCGTTGATGTCCACCGGCGCGCCTTCGTGCAGCAGCGTGAGCCACCCCGTCGTGGGCTCGATCGAATCGAGCAGGATGCGGACGGTGACGACCTGTTCAGGCCGCGCATTGGCCGGGGTTTCCACGCGGACGATCTGAACATCGCGCTCGACACGGTAGGAGACGGGGGCGACATCGACGGGGACGCCGGCGAGGGCCTGCGCCTGCTGCGCGGCTTCACCTTCCGAGGCACGTCCCGCGGCGGTGCGCGCGGCCGCCAGCGCGCTGCCGATGGTCTCGTTGCCGTCGCTGATGAGCACGATGCGCTTGGCGGTTTCGGCGGGGAACATGGCGAGCGCGAGCTGAATCGCGTGCGCGATGTTCGTCCCTTCGCTCATCGTGAGCGACACGTTGTCATCGGCGTACTCGCCGCGCGTGGGGGTGGCGATCGCGACGGCCCGGCCGTCGAAAACGACCAGCCCGAAGCGATCATCCGGCTCGCGCACGCCGGCAGCTTCGCGAAACCACCAGCGGAGGTACTCGAGGTTGGTGCGAATGTCACCCTCGTCGCCGGCAGGGGAAGCGGCGACACTTTCGGGCAATGGCAGGTCGGCGAAGCGGCGAACCGAGCCGCTCACATCAAGCACGCCGATGACGGTGAGCTGATCGTGTGTCCGCCGAAGATGCGGGCCCGCGAGCACGATCACCACGCCTGCGATCAACAGCACACGGAGAGTGAGGACGGTGGCGCGGCGGAGAAGGTCGAACGGCCGCAGCGACCACAGGCCCGCGATCACCATCGGCGCAATCAGCAGGAGCAGCCAGAGGAAGAGAGGTTGTTCGAAGCGGAGGGTGGACATCGATTACGAGCAGTCACATCGCGAGAGTCCGGACATCCCAATATTCGCACACGGGCGAGCCGAAGCGGCTCGGCCGTGGCACCCGGAGATGAGATGATCATGCTTCAGGTTTCTCGGTGTCCTTTTCCGCGGCCTTGTCGATCGTCTGGCGCAGCCGGCCGAAGTAGCGCTGAATGAAATCGTGGTACTGGCGCGGGACTGCTCCTTCGTTGACAGCGCGCTCGGCGGCGCGCTGGGCCTCGGCGACCGCAGTCGCGCTCGAGCCTTCGCGCGTCTCGCCAGCCTCCCCCGGAAGCGGGCGCTCGTCGGCGAGCCATTCCGCGAGCGTGCGCTGATCCCCGCGACGGCCGCGCAAATCTATTTCCTCTGAGCCGGTGAAGAACTCCTCGTCGATCGGATCGGATTGGCGGAGCGCATCGCCGCCTTCGCCCGGCGGAAGATCGGCGCCTGCGGATTCGCCGCGGGCCTGGTCGCGCCGTTCGGAAGGCGAGGGCGCATCTTCGCGATCCTGGCGCTCGAACTCGCGGGCCCACTGTTCGAAACGCTTTCGCTCTTCGGGGGTCATCTTCTCGGCGATCTCGCGGGCAGCTTCGCGGGTTTCCTCGCTGCGGCGGCTGGCCTCCGCGGCATTCTGATCGCGATCCTCCATGTCGCGCAGGATTTCGCGCAACCGCTCGTGTGGCGCTGCGGAATCCTGCCCGCCTTGCGGCGGCGCGCTCTCCTCGCTCTGCTCGCCCTCTTCGCCGGACGTGGGTTGCGATGCGCCCTCGCGGCCGGCGGGCTCGCTGCCCTCATGCTTCTGATCCTGGCGCGCCTGATCCTGTTGCCGCCCCTCTGCCTGCTCCTGCTGATCTTCGCGCTGCTGTTGTGATTCTCCCTGCTGCTGCTCCTGGCCTTCTTCGCGCGATTCCTGTTGATCCTGCTGCCGGCCCTCTGCTTGCTGTTGCTGATCTTCGCCTTGCCGTTGCTCCGGCCCCGACTCCTGGCGCTGCGGCTGCGATGGCTGAGTCTCCTCATCACCAGCGGTCCGGCGCTCTTCCTGTGTGCGATCCGCGCCCTGTTGCTGCTGGTCATCGGCGGGCGGCTCCCCCGTTTCGGGGTCCTGGGGCGGGTGCTCGACCTCATCGGCAAGTTGGTCGAGGGTGCGCGAGATATCTTCGGCAGCGCGATCGGCTTCCTCGCGGGCTTCGCGCTCCCGGCGCTCTCGCGCCAGTTCTTCGCTGAGTCGCTCCGCCTGTTCGCGATCGAGGCCCTGCTCCTCCAACTGCCGAGCGATTTCTTCGGAAGTTGGCGGCGGCGAAGATTCTTCCTGCGCCTGCGATGCAGGATCGGAAGGATCGGCAGCGTCATCATTTTCAGTGGCTTCGCCTTCAGACTCCTGAGTTTGCTCCGCTTCCGCCTGCTCCGAAGGGAGAAGATCGTCAATGGTCTCCTCATCGAGCCCCTGGCGTCGGAGTGCATCGCGCAGCAATTCCTCGCGCGACTCGGCTTCGGCGGAGGATTCTCCGGCGGCCCGATCGAAATCCTCGCGCAGCCGCCGAAGCTCCTCGGCCGCGAGGGCGCGCTCCTCGGGCGACATGCCGGCGAGCGCGGCGGCGAGTTCATCGACAGCGGCGGCGGCCTCCTCGTACTCGCCACGGGCGAGGGCGTCGGCGAGCCCCGATGCGGGGGTCGTTTCCGCAGGCGATTCGCTCCGCTCGCCGACACTCTCGAAGCGACGATCGAGCTCCTCGAGGATGCGCTGATCGCGCTCGGCCTGGTCGGCGATGCGCTGGGCCAGCTCGTCGAGCCGCTCGGCGGCGGCATCGCGTGCGGCGGCGAAATCCCGGGGCGGAAGGTCGTCGCGGCGAAGCTGGGCCGCGAGCTCATCCAGCAAAGTGAGATCATCCTCGCGCGCCGCCGGGGCGGATGCCTCGCGCAGGTCGGCGAGGGCTTCCTCGAGCGCGGCCGCGGCTTCGCGGCGCGACTGGGCGAGGGCGGCGGCCTCCTCGGGACTGTGCGCGAATGGGGCGGCGGCGCGGGCGAACTCGGGGAGATACAGGACCGCCGCGGCCAGCGCGGCGACGATCATTCCGGCGGCGAGCCATGACTGGGACAAGCGCACGGGCGAGACCGAGCGCGGGTTGATCCGTTGCGCGGCCCGCTCGGCATCGGCCTGCACCAGCGGCGCGAATTCGGAATCAGGAACAGCCCCGGATGCGATTGCGATCGCTGTGGCCAGGCGGTTTTTCAGGGCCAGCCGGGCATCAAGTTCGGCCGCGACCTGCTCCCGGCGCGGGGACCTGATGCACGCAAAGATTCCGCCCGCCAGACCGCCGATGAGACAGATTCCACCGTACACCGCGGCCGGCAGATCGATCGATTCGATTCCGCGGTCGAGGAGAATCACAAGGATCGCCGCGAGGCCGCCTGCGAGGAGTCCGCGGCCCGCACCCTCGAGGGCGAGATTGACGGTCATCCGCCGCCTGACCCGCCGCAGGATGTGGTGGAGGCGAAGCATGAGAAGAATCCATCAGATCATAGGACGCGACGAAGCATGAACCGCGTGCGTGCATGCGCCCCCCTTTAGACCAGTTTCATGCAATGTGTAGCGGCGTGAGTTTCCCCCTCCCTCTGAGGGAGGGGGTCAGGGGGTGGGTGTGATCTACGAAGAGACTGAACGCTCGACCCACCCCCTTGCCCCTCGTCTCCAAGGCGACTCTTCGACCTGGAAGGGAGGGGAATCCAGAGACGCTACGTATCAAATGAAACTGCTCTAATTAGCCCCAGGCTCCGCCGGGGGGTCGAAACTCTCCTCACGCGCCCTCAAAGAAAAAAGACCGGCCTCCCAGAGGCCGGTCTTCGTTCCTATTTCACAAGAGGACGACTTGTCGCGTCAATCCCACTTGATGTCGCCTGCGCTCAGAGTGTTCCCACCCTGAACCGCCTCGTAGAGGATCAGCCAGCGGTCATAGCCGGTGCCAAGGCCGCCACCGCCGCTATTGTCCTCCGACTGCTCCAGGAAGTAATTGTCGGGTTCAAGGACGCCCGAATCATTGATGAAGTTGATGCCTTCCTTGACGAAGGAGTCCTCGAGGGTCACGTGGCCGTCGGAATAGGCGATGTTGCCTTCCCACGACCGCCGCCCGGCGTGGAACTGCAGTGTCAGCGAGGCCTCGTAAATCGCCGGAGTCAGCGTGCCGTTCTCGACGCCGCGGTTGCCGAGCATCGCCCACTCCGAATCCACGTTGTCGCGCCACTGCTCGCGGCCGCGCTTGCCGGTCAGCGTGCTGTGGGCATACGACGTGTTCGAGATGTCATCGACATCGCAGGCAAACTCGCCGGCCGACCAGCCGTTGTAGACACCTGTGTTGTCGCCGTCCCAGTAAGTGTCCTGGATCGGCTGGTAGCGCTCGTGGTTGTAGTCGTTCTTGGCGAGAACGCGGCCGTTGACTTCCGACGGGCTCACCACGATCTCGGTGCCGAAGAAGTTCTGGGCGATGCACGCCGAGTACAGGTTCTGCGATGTGTTCTTGCTGATGTCCTCGGAGCCCAGGCCCGGGGTCTCCACGCCGTTGAACGCCAGCGGGTTGATGATGCCCGGCTTGGGGAAGATGCCGTCGAACTGGCGGCTGAAGGTCACCATGCCCTTGTGGATCTGGGCGAGCTGGGTGCTGTCCTTCACCGTCTGGGCGGCCCGGCGGGCGTTGGCCAGCGCGGGAAGCAGGATGCCCATCAGCAGCGTGATGATCGCAATGACCACCAGCAGCTCGATGAGCGTGAAACCGTGTCGTTTTCTCATGATGTGTCGCTCCATTCTGTTGCGGTTTGAGGGAACGTGCGGATCTGGTGAATTCGTCGCTTGAACGCCAAGGCGAACGATTCGGACTTTCCTGAATGCGGGGCCAGCCGGTTAGGCCGGCCCCACGTGTTGCTGGAGCTTGTCGCTCCGAAGCTCCTGTCAAGAGGACATCAGTTCAACAACGGATCCCAGATGGGTGAAACGTTGAACTCAGCGTGCGGGGCAATCGTGATGGTCAGCCACGCATCCGACGCCGATTCCCTGGTGTCGCCCCCGGGGCCCGAGGGGAACTCGGCCGAGTAGATGTTGTCCTTCTTCTTGCCCGTGTTGTTGCCCATGTCGTGCGACGCGAGCACCGGGAAGAACGACTCGATCGTGTCGGTGTGATTGTCGGCGAAGGCCACGTTGCCCACCCACTGCCGCTTCGGGCCATGAAGCTCGAGCGTGGGGCTGAGGTCATACTGGGTGCCGGTGTCCTGGCCGCCCTGGCCGGTAAAGCCGCCGCCCGTGTAGGTGCCGCCCGTGCCGCGCGTGCCAAACATGGCGTAGCCGGAGTCGGTGCGGTTGCGCCACTTGACGCTCTTGCGCTCGCCGCACAATGCCGCGTGCGCATACGAGGTGTTGGAACCCGTGTCCGGTCCGGTGAAGTCCTGCGTGACGTTCGCCCGGAAGGTGGCGTCCCAGTAGTTATCCAAGGCCGGGGAATAGTCGCTGCGATCGTAGTTGAGGTCCTGCTGGACGCGGGGGTTCACCTCGGTCGGACCAATCACGATGTCCGTGTTGATCAGGTTGGCGGCGATCATCGCCGAATACACGTTCGCCGTGTGATTCTGCAGGTGATCCTCGTCGCCGTATCCCGGACGCTCGCCCAGCTCGGTGGGCAGGCGGTCGATCAGGCCGGGCGTCGGCAGACGGCCGTCGTTGCTGTTCGCCCACACCAGGGCCGCCTGGTGGATCTCCTTGATCTGGGCCGAGTCCTTCATGGTCGCCGCGTTTCGCCGCGCCTGCGTGATGGCCGGCAACAGCAGGCCGACCAGCAGGGCGATGATCGCAACCACCACGAGGAGCTCGATGAGCGTAAAGCCCTTCCTACGGTTTCTCATGTTGCGTCTCCAAAAGAAAAAGAATGATGGGAAATAAGGAACGAAAAACTGCGCGAGCCCGCGAGTGGCGAAGCTCGCACAGGCTCAGAAATCGGCAAAAATCCCCGGCCCCCGGAATACCCCTTCCCCCGCACGAAGCCCCGGATCTCCCTCCTCTCCTCGGATGCCCGTTCATGTCCTCCTCGCCTGCTCGCGACTGCTCCTCGGGCATGATCCATCGCGCACCGGTCCCGGGTCGCGGCGGAACGACAGTTGCATGGGGTGGATGCAGCCGCCGCCCCGCCGAAACCGTGAAGGGACCTGACCCCACTCCCCTCGTCGCCCATTGTCCGTGTCGTCTGCTTCATTCCTGCTGCGTCACCCGCTTCCACCCACCACCACGAGGGAGCCGATGCACCTTTCGAGTTCGGGCCGCGGCCTATTCGCCGCCATCCCGACCTCAACCCGCTCTTGCACGCACCTGCCAGCCGAGCCTGCGGAGTCCCCTTGCGGAGAAAATCTGCATGCGAACGACCCGGACCATGGTGCGACGATGGCACACCGCCGACGGCATCCCTGCCTGATCCTGATTTGACGTTTGGCCGCGAACCTTCCCGATCAAGCCAACCTCTCACACACTTCCATGTCGGCTTCGGTAAGGCGTCGAATTGTCGACTGCTGCGGCGGAATGAAGGTGGCCGTCGAAACGACCTATGAGAGCATGATCAAGCGTTCACTATAATCGATGCCGCTTCAGTCAGGTTGTCGGTGGCGGATTCGCCACCACCAACAAGATAATTCGCTCCCCTCGCGTGTCAAGATGCAACCGGTTGCAAAATCCACAAAATTTCTCGCAGCATGTGCCCCACACGCCGCCCTGCCCCTGCCGGCCAGCCCGAAGCCGCCCCGGCACTTGCCCCACAGAAAAACGCCGACCCTCCCCAACTCGGAAGCCTGTTCACCATGAGCCCACAATCCCCTTCTTCCCGCCTTACGGCACTCGGAATCACGCTCCCAGCCGCTCCCAAGCCCGTCGCCGCATATATCCCCGCCGTTCGGACTGGGAACCTGGTCTTCATCAGCGGCCAGATTCCCATGCGGGATGGCCGGCTGGTCGCGACCGGCCCGGTCCCCTCCCAGGTGGCCGTGGAGGCCGCAGCCGAGGCCGCCCGCCAGTGCGTCCTGAACGGCCTGGCCGTGCTGGCGGGAATGCTGGAAGGCGACCTCGACCGCGTGAAGCAGATCGTCCGGCTCGGCGTCTTCGTCTGCTCCGACCCCGGGTTCACTGAACAGCCCAAGGTGGCCAACGGGGCCAGCACGCTGCTCCAGGACATCTTCGGAGAGGCAGGCCGCCACGCCCGGGCTGCGGTGGGCTCGGTTGCTCTGCCGCTCGGCGCCACCGTCGAGGTCGAGATGCTCGCCGAAGTGCGATGAGCTCGCGCGCGATGGAACCTGCTCGCGCCATCGCTACAATCCCCGCCCTACTTGCAACCCAAGCAACCAGAGGAATCGCGCACATGGCGAAATCGAAGTCAACTGAATCGCCGGCCAGGACCAGGACCGCAGCCAAAGGCGAGCGCAGCGCTCCCGCGGCCAAGCGCGCCGAACTCACCCCCGGCAGCGAGGTGACTTTCACAATCGCCAAGGTCCCCGCCCGGCCCGCCCAGCAAAAGACCATTCGCCGGCTGATGCGCATGCAGCCAAGGATTCAGACCGGCCTCCGCCGCCTCTCCATTCGCCGCCAGCGCGATGTCAACGTCCCCAAGCAGCGCGGCGGGCGCACGTGGGTGAACCGCGCCCGCACCACCAAGCTCACGCACGTGGGCGAGGGCGAATCGTTCACCATCACCGTCACCCCTCAGATCATTCCTGACATCCGCAGCGTCGAAGCGTTTCTCACGATCGGCAAGGTCTGATTCTCTGACGCTCATCTCCAAAGACAAAAGCCCACGGATAGCAATCCGTGGGCTCTTCATTTGCGCGTTCAGAATATCACCGCCCGCGATCGCGATACGATTCTGCCCGTGCCTCTCCCGCCTGATCGCAGCCACCTGACCACCGAGCAGCGCCACCACGCCTCAATGAATCTCGATGCGCTTTCGACGGCGGAATGCGTCGAGCTGATGGCGGATGATCACCGCGCTGCAATCAAGGCCGTGCATGATGCCCGCGATGCGCTGGCCGCTTTCATCGATCCCCTTGCCGAGCGCATGCGCCGCGGCGGGCGCCTGATCTCCATCGGGGCCGGAACCTCCGGCCGGCTGGGCGTGCTCGACGCCTCCGAGTGCCCGCCCACATTTCAATCCGATCCGCAGCAGGTGATCGGCCTCATCGCAGGCGGCGACAGCGCCCTGCGCGCCTCGTCGGAGTCAAAGGAGGATGATCCGAACGGCGCGCGAAGCGATGTGCAGTCGCTGAACCTGACCGAGCGCGACACGCTCCTCGGCATCGCCGCGGGCGGCACCACGCCCTATGTCCTGGGGGCACTCGACTTCGCGAAGTCGCTCGGGAGCGCGACAGGTCTCATCACCTGCGCGCAGCGCGTGCGGCCGGCTGCGTGCGATCACCTGATCGTTCTCGACACCGGCCCCGAGCTCCTCACCGGCTCAACCAGGTTGAAGGCTGGCACCGCCACCAAGCTCGCGCTCAACATCATCTCGACCGTCGTCTTCGTCAAACTTGGCAAGACCTACGGCAACCTGATGGTCGATCTCCGCGCCAGCAATGACAAACTGACCGACCGCGCCCTCCGCATCCTGTGCACGATCGAGCCGGAACTTTCGCGCGAAGACGCCGCCCGCCTTCTCAACGATGCCCGCGGCCACCTCAAATCCGCGCTGGTGATGGCCAAGCTCGGCGTTGACCTCGCCACCGCGCAGCGCATCCTCGCGGAGCACCACGGCCACCTCCGCGCGGTCCTGGGCGCTTCGCGCGAAGGATGATGGTCAGTGAAAACGAGACGCCGGACCTGAGTCCGCGAAGGTCCGGGTGATTTCCAGTCCTATCGGCGCCGCTCTGAACCCCTTGTCTCGCGTGACTGCTTGCGCCTGGGTCGCGATGTTGACGTGCTGCGCCGCTCCCGCGCCTCCTCCCGCCCGCCTCGCCGGCGCGGGCTGCCGTTCGTCCGCCCCGCCAGGCTCGCGCGCAGCACCTCCATAAGGTCCTTGCCTTCAACTTCGTCATCGCTCCCACCCGCCGCCTCGGCCACCATCGCTTCCACCTCGACCACATCTTTGTGCTGCTTCCGCTTGTGCTCGATCAGTTTGATCAGGCGTTCAGTTTGCGCGTCCCGGAGTTCCAGTCGATCAAGCGACTGCTTCGACAGCTTGGCGATGGCCCGGGCGAACTTCTCGCGCGCCGCCGCCTTCACGCGCACCGGCTCGGGCAGGTCGATCTCCTCCGGCGTGCGAATCTCGTCGAAGAACCGCATAGTCTCCGCGCGCAGAATCCCCCTCTCCGAGATGATGGCCACCAGATACTCCTTGTCGCGCATCACGAACCGCGCGACTCCCGCCTTGCCGGTCTTCTCCATGGCCTGCGCCAGCAGCCGGTAGGCCTTCGTTGAATCCGAATCCGGCACCAGAAAGTACGCCCGTTCGAAGTACACCGGATCGAGCGCATCGGTGTCCACGAACTGCTGCAGGTCAATGTCGCGCGATTTCTCGGGCTCCAGCGATTCCAGCTCCTCGCCCGTCACGGTGATGAACCGCCCATCCTCCACCTCGTATCCCCTGATCAGATGTTCCGGGTGCACTTCGATCCCTTCCTGCGGGCAGGAATACCGCCGGGCCAGCGGCGTGCCGTCCGGCCCCAGCATGCGCAGCCGCGCACCCAGATCGCGCACCGCCGGATAGAGCGCCACCGGCACCGAGACAAGGCCGAATGTGATCGTCCCCGACCACATGCCGCGCGGGCGATGCTCCTGCTCGATGTCTTCCTCCTCGTCAGCCACGACTCTTCCCCTTCTTGCGGACCGCTGCCAGCGAGGCCGACAACGCATCCGTCAGCGATCCTTCTGTCTTCTTCGCAACCGGCTTTCTCAACGTGATCTTCTCTCCTCTGGCCTTCTTTTCGATCAGCTCGAGCACGCGATCGCGAAACTCATCGCGGTATTCGTCGGGTCGGAACTCATCTTCGAGCGCCGCCACAAGCTGCTCCGCCATCTTCAACTCCTTGGCGCTGAGCGCGCGCCCGCCAGGCGGTTCGAGATCGCTCGAGGAAATCACCTCACCCTGGTGCCGCAGTGTGATGAGCATGAGGTACCCCTCGTGCAGCCGCAGCGCGCCCGCATATTCCTGCTTGCGCATCACCCACCGCGCGATGCCCTCGCGACCGCTCTCCTCCAGCGCCGCCGCCAGCGCCCAGTAGTCTTCGCGCGCGCCCTCATCGGGCCCAAGGTAATAGGGCCGCTGATACCACTGATGGCCGATCTCGCCACGGGGCACGAATCGGGTGATCTCGATGGCGCGCGATGGCTCGGGCTCGACCGATGCAAGATCTTCCTTACCGAGAATCACAAAGACGCCCGGCTCCACCTCGACGCCGCGCTCGATGTCCTCCGGCGCCACCTTCTTGCCCGTCTGCGGGTTCACCATGTGCTGCCGCACCGGAGCCATGTCCTGATCGTGCAGCAGGCGGAAGCGCACGGAGCGATCCTGGGCCGACGAGTACAGCTTGACCGGCAGACTCGCCGAATCGAACGACAGGACACCCTTCCAGATTGATCGCGCCGCCATACCGCCGACTCCTCAGTTCCCACGAGAGATCGTTGCCGGCGGACGGGCGCGCAGCGCGGTGATTCCCCGCTCCGCGCCGCGAAATGCGGTCAGTTGCCCATGCAGACTTGGTGTCTGTCGGGGAAAACTGTACCCGGTACGGTTTTTACGCGCTCTTGCGGCGTTCCACGGGCTCTTCACCGACGGGGCCAAGCGGGCCGCTGATCCTCACCCGCGTGCGATGCCCCCGCCGGGTTGTGCCGTTGCAGCCGTTTGTCCCGATGAACCTGCTCGGTCGATCATCCAAGAGCTGCGACTGGATCTTCCGCAGCGCCTCGACCTCGATCTGCCGCACGCGCTCGCGCGTCAGCCCCACCTCGCGGCCGATCTCCTTCAACGTCAGGGGCTCCTGACCTTCGAGACCATATCGCAGCTTCAGCACGCGCGCATCGCGCTCGTCGATCGCGTTGATCAACTTCATGATCATCCCGAACTCATCGGTGTTGGCCACGGCCTCGTCGGGCTGCTCGTTGCGGGTGTCCTCGAACATGTCGCCCACGTCGATCGACTCGCCCTCGCCGTCCACCGGTGCGTGGCCGCGCGAGTGCGACGCCTTCAATGCTCGCCGGATGATCTGCACCTTCTTGAGCGGCAGCTTCATGCGCTTGGCGATTTCCTGCATGGATGGCTGCCGCCCCAACTCCTCTTCGAGGTCCCGGAACGCTTCCTTCCATCGTGCGATCAGCTCCACCATGTAGGCGGGAATGTGAATCGGCTGCGTCGCGTTGATCAGCGTCCGCCGGATCGCCTGCTTGATCCACCACGACGCATAGGTCGAGAACCGCGCGCCCTGGGCCGGATCGAACCCCTCCACCGCGCGAATGAGCCCGATGTTGCCTTCCTCGATCAGGTCCGCCAGCGTCAGCCCGCGGTTCACGAAGTTCTTGCAGATCGAAACCACCAGTCGCAGGTTGGCCCGCACCATGCGATCGCGCGCTTCCAGATCGTTGTCATTGATGATCCGCCAGCCCAGCACCCGCTCCTCTTCCGGCGTGAGCAGCGGAGTCTCGTTGATCTGCTTCAGGTAGAGCTGAAGCTCGGATTGGATGGCGGTGCTGCTCATGCGCGCACGTCACGACTTGACGAGGACGGAGTGGTACCGGCCGATCGAAACCACATACTGCCGAATTGAGCGCCGTGCCGGGACGATGCCCCGCGCGCGGCGAAGAGAAATGAGTCCCCGGCATAAGGTCCGCACCCCGCTGCACAACGGTTGCAGGATCGGACCTGGAAAGAAATGCGCATCGATCGTAGCCCTCCACCCCCGGCGGATGCAAATCGGAACTTCCCCCCGTTGTGCTTCGGCCTCTGACGCGCCCCGCTTAAGCAGGGCCCGTCCGCGTTCCATCACGGAGCACCGAATTCTCCGCCGGGGGGAATTGGGGGATATCTGGCCGCTCGGCGCCGCCCTCGCAAATCGCACAGTTCCACCTGGCGCGGGACTATCCTTTCTGCAATGCCGGACGACATCTCCAGCATTCTGCGCGGCTGGCCGTTTGAGCCCGGGCGCATCAACGTCCGGCTCGTCGAAGGGGCCGATGGCCGCAAAAAAATGCAGATCAGGGTGCAACTGGGATTGTTGCAACTGGAGCTCGAAGGGCGGCCGGACGGTGAGCGCCCTCATGGCTTTGAGTCGCTTCTGGAGTACCAGCTTGATCGCGTCCGCCGATATCAGAAGGACAGCCCCGGCGCCTCAGGCTTCGTGCTGACGATCGACGAGTGCCGCGCCCTCCGCGAGGAGGCGGTCATGTTCTACCACCGCTACGTCGGCCTCTTCGTGCTCGAGGAGTACGAAGGTGTCGTGCGCGACACCAGCCGCAACCTCGCCGTGATCGACCTCCTGCGCGACTATGCGGCCGATGAGCTTGACCGGCAGACCCTCGAGCAGTTTCGGCCGCACGTGATCATGATGCGCGCCAGGGCCGAGGCCGCCCGCGCCATCTCCCAGAAAAACCCGCGCGCCGCCCTCAAGCTGCTGGAAGCCGCCATTGTGGAGATCCGCGCCGCGCTTTCTGAGGCCGGGTCCTCCGGCGATTCCGACGAGTCGAACGAGCTTCAGCTCCTTGAGGGGATGCGCGATGCCCTTGTCCCCCGCCTGCCGGTCAGCCAGCGCGTCGAACTCGAAGAGCGACTTCAGGCCGCCATTGCCGCGGAGAACTTCGAGCTCGCCGCCATCCTCCGCGATGAGCTGCGCATGCTGAGGGAGTCGTAACTCCTGCGATTCTCACGAGAAAAAGCCCACGCCGTGCACGGCGTGGGCTTCGATTTCCATCATATCAGGGGAACTCATTACTCCTGGAACGAACTCAGCCGCAGCGATCCCAGAGCCGGCTTGCCGGTCCCGCCCGTCTTTTTCAGCTCCACATCCACGAAATACGCGAAGCTGAAGAAATCGAACGTGAGGTCGCAATCGAATTCGTTGCCCAGTTGGAAAGCCGAGGAGCTCGGGAAGTTGTTGCTGTTCACGGTCAGCAGCGTCTTGATCTCGCCGGTTGAGATGTTGTACCGCTTGAGCTTCGCGATGACTTGCGCGTTGTCGCCATTGTCGCGGAAGCGCGAGATGAGCAGGATGCAGCCGAGATTGTTCACGAGCCCGTTCTCCGCCGTCACGTTGTAGCGAACGTTCAACGTCGCATTGTTGGGCGCGGAGTTGGCCATCTGGATCACCGCGCCGCTCGTGCGCGCGATATCCAGGTCATTCGTGTCAATCGTGCCCGTCGCGCCTGTGGTGCTCCAGGGTTCGACCGGCGCCCCCAGCGCCAGGTTCATGACAAGATCGGGCTTGAAGGTGTCCTTCTCAGGACCCGCAGCGTGAAATCCCGCCCACACCGCCACCGCCGCCACGGTGGCAATCACCGTCGCGCAGGCAGTCCAGCCCAGCCACGTTGCACCTGCCTTCAAGCCGTTCAATGACGCAATGAATCTGTTCAGCATCGTCTTCTCCTCAATGGTCCCGCAGAGGTCCCGTGTGCCACTGGATGCCCGCTCGCCAGCCTCCGGCGCGAATCGACGAACCCCCGCCCGCCGCGAGCCGTGAGAATAGGACTGTAACGGAGCGGGACAAGGCAATGCAATAGTCCTCGCCTCGCCGCCAGCAGCCCGAAGTTGGCAATTCCTCCATCGCCTAAGCGGTCTTCTGTAAATTTGTTTCGGCAGGAAGAGATTGAGTCGATGAATGAACGACGCTCATCAGGACGTTGGATGAAAGGATTCGTCCATGTCACAAATCTTGTTCGTTCGTCGATTGACGA
>Ga0326597_10001198_pt1 | contig 42658 bp, 37 predicted proteins | sample RVTome_12_FD_203789 | JGI IMG/M metagenome (GOLD analysis project Ga0326597, IMG submission 203789) | Soil microbial communities from uranium-contaminated site in the Upper Colorado River Basin, Wyoming, United States - RVT100D185 | ecosystem: Environmental > Terrestrial > Soil > Contaminated >...
AAGTGGCCGGTCGCGGTCACAAAGTTCTGCGATGACAAATGGCCGCAGCAGGAGCTTACCGAATGCCTGCAGCCCAACCGGCGGGTGGTGCTCGAGATCGGCGGCACCAAGCCGCCGAAGCCAGCGGCGAAAAAGCCGATGCAGGTGGCGGAGCAAAAGGCAGCGCCGGAACAAAAACCCGCGGCAGAAGAGCAGGCAGCGAAGCCGAAACCCAAGGGCAGGCCTCAGTCGGTGCTTGTGAAAGTGAACGTGCAGGGGGAGTCGGCCTTCGATCCGGGCTCGGCAGTTCTGAAGCCGGGCGGCCGCAGCGAGATCGACAAGCTGCTCAAGACGGCACGCGAGGGTACGAAGCGCGATCCGCGGCCGCTCACGATCGGTACTGTAATCATCTCGGGACATACGGACCGGCTCGAACCGGAGACGCTGGCTCAAGCCCGCGCAAGAGCCGTGTGGGGTTACCTTATCAGCCAGGGCGTGGACGAAGACCTGATTTTCTGGGAAGGGCAGGGGGCTAAGTGGCCGGTCGCGGTCACAAAGTTCTGCGATGACAAATGGCCGCAGCAGGAGCTTACCGAATGCCTGCAGCCCAACCGGCGGGTGGTGCTCGAGATCGGCGGCACCAAGCCGCCGAAGCCCGCGGCGGGCAAGTCGTAGGGTGAGGGGTGCGGCGGGTTGTCGCGAGATGCCTGTGGTCCACAAATATTCCATCCGGCGGGGCAGGGTGCCGGCAAGGTTGGCGATAAGCGGAAGCGATGGGGAATAACGACCCTGGCTCTGTTGCGACGGTTGGGGGAGGGCGTTGCTGTGCTCTCAAAAGCGGTGCTGGGTGGATACCCACTTGCTATGGGCCGGGATATGACGGCGCGCATCAGCGAGAAGGCCGATAAGAATTATGAGGAGGACACGTATGCATCACCGGACATCGCTGTACGCGCTCATCGGCCGAGGCACTGCAGCCGCCATTCTGGCCGCAGCTTCCGTGAGCACCGCTTGGCCGCAGGACTATCCTTCGCGCAACGTGACGCTCGTCGTCCCGTACCCCGCGGGCGGCGGTACCGACCTTTTCGCCCGCGCCATCGGGCAGGAGCTTTCCGCGAAGCTCGGCAAACCGATCATCGTGGAAAATCGATCGGGAGCAAGCGGCAACATCGGTGCCGAGGCCGTGGTGCGTTCCGCACCGGACGGCCATACGCTGCTTTACACCGCGTCTCCGATTGCGTTGAGCCAGGCTGTTTACAAGAAGCTGCGTTTCGACGCACTGCGTGACCTCAAGCCGATCACGATGGCGGTTTCGATTCCGCAGGTGCTCGTCGTGCACCCGGCGCTGCCGGTGAAAAGCACCAAGGCGCTCGTCGCACTCGCCCAGTCCAAGCCCGGGATGTTGACTTTCAGCTCCGGAGGCGTCGGTTCGGCCGGGCACTTCGCGGCAGAGCTTTTCAAGCTCATGACGGGAGCCGACATGCGCCATGTTCCGTATCGCGGTGCAGCGCCCGCCCTGGTTGCATTGATCTCCGGCGAGACGCAGCTTGCGTTCCTCGTTCCGCCCGTAGTGCGGCCGCAGCTCGAGGCCAGCAAGCTGCGCGCGCTCGCCGTAACCTCCCGCAAGCGCTCGGCACTGTTTCCGAACGTCCCCACTCTGCACGAGCTGGGGTACGCGAATTTCGAGGCCCTGCAGTGGCACGGACTCTTCGCGCCCGCCAAAACGCCTGCCGCGATCGTCGACACGCTGGGAGAGGCGGTCAAAGCCGCGCTCGCGTCGCCGAGCGTGCAAGCCCGATTTTCGGCGGAGGGAGCCGAGGCCGTCGGCAGCTCGCCGAGTGAATTCGCCGCGTTCTTCAAGGCGGAGCTCGCCAAGTGGTCGGAGGTGGCGAAGCGCGCGGGCATGTCGCTGGATTGAGCCGTATCGAACCGGAGACACACAGCATGGCCAGAAGACCCTATCGCAACGTGCTCATCCTGATGTCGGACGAACATTCCAACAAGGTGCTCGGATGCCATGGGCATTCGTACGTGCGCACGCCCAATCTCGACCGTCTGGCGGCGGGCGGCGCGCGGTTCGCCAATGCCTACACGAATTGCCCCATCTGCATTCCGGCGCGCGCGTCGTTCGCGACGGGGCGCTACGCGTTCGAGACGGGGTGCTGGGATAACGCCCTTGCCTACACGGGCGTGCCGCCGTCGTGGGGCCATGCGCTGCGGGCGCGCGGGGTGCCGTCATATTCGATCGGCAAGCTCCATTACAGGAACGAGACCGACGACGCCGGGTTTACCGAGCAGATTCTGCCCATGCACGTGGTCGACGGCATCGGAGACCTGCTGGGCGCCGTGCGCGATCCTCTGCCGGTCAGGTACAAGAGCACGGCGCTGGCGACCGAGATCGGTCCGGGGGAGACCCCGTATACCGAGTACGACCGCAAGATCACCGATGCCGCCTGCAACTGGCTCGCGCAGCGCGCGGGGCAGGGGCCGTGGACGACATTCGTGAGCTGGGTCGCACCGCATTTTCCGCTGGTCGCGCCGCGCGAGTTCTACGACCTTTATTCCGCGCTCGAGCTGCCGCTGCCCAAGGCCTCCGCGCCACAGGACTGGCCGGCGCACCCGTGGCTGGACGCATTCCGCCAGTGCTTCATCACAGATCAGGCGTTCACCGACGAGACGCGCCGCGTTGCGATCGCGTCGTACTATGGCCTGGTTTCGTTCCTCGACAGCAACATCGGCCGGGTGCTTGCCGCGCTCGAAGCGAGCGGCGCGCTAGCCGATACGTTGGTGATCTACACCAGCGATCATGGCGACAACCTCGGCACGCGCGGCTTGTGGGGGAAATCGACGATGTACGAGGAGTCGGCAGCCATACCCATGATGCTCTCCGGAACGGGCATCGCCGGTGGCGCAGTGGTCGAAACGCCGGTGTCCCTCGTCGACGTGCACGCGACGCTCCTGGATGTCTTCGAGTGCGAGGACGCCGCGCGCGGCAGGGGCGAGTCGCTGCTCGAGCTGGTCCATCGAAAGCACGAAAGCGAGCGCGTCGTTTTTTCCGAGTATCACGCCGCCGGGGCGAAGACTGGCGTATTCATGCTGCGCCAAGGCGCTTACAAGTACGTGCATTACGTCGGCATGCCGCCGCAGCTCTTCGACCTCGAAGCCGACCCGGAGGAGCTGCAGGACCTGGCGGCACACCCGGCTCAGGCCGCGCGCCTGCGGGCGTTCGAGCGCGAGCTGAGAAAAATCTGCGATCCGGATGAGGTCGACCGCCGCGCGAAGGCGGATCAGGCGGCGCTCGTCGAGCGGCATGGCGGGCGCGACAAAGTAGTCGGTAAGGGCGGCTTCGGCGCAACACCCGCGCCCGGTCACCGTCCGGCCTACGCAGCGGCTGCGCAGGTGGAGGCCGAGCGCGGCGGAACACCGGTTTAGCCGGGCGCAATCAACATCGATGGCGGTCATCAGCCGCATCCAGACGTACGTTTTCCGCTACCCGCTGAGAACGCCGGTCGTCACCTCGTTCGGTACGATGCACGATCGTCCTGCGGTGATCGTGCGCGTGGAGGACGCGGATGGCGCTTATGGCTGGGGCGAGATCTGGTGCAATTTCCCCAATTGCGGCGCAGAGCACCGGGCGCGCCTGGTGGACGCGGTGCTCGCTCCACAACTCCTGGGCCAGGAGGCCGAAAAGCCTGATCGTATTTTCAACGCGCTCGAGCGCAGCCTCGGAATACTGGGCCTGCAAACCGGCGAGCCCGGCCCCCTCGCGCAGACCGCAGCGGGGGTAGACATCGCGTTATGCGATCTTGCGGCGCGCAGGGCCGGTGTGCCCGTACGAAAACTGTTCGACGCCGAAGCCGCCGACACGATCGCCGCTTACGCCAGCGGCATACACCCCGACTCGCTAGCCGATGCTATCCCTGCGGCACGCTCGCGCGGCTACCGTTCGTACAAGCTGAAAGTCGGCTTCGGAATGGAGAAAGACAGGATCGCCGTGCGCAGATTGCGGCACATGCTGTGCGACGGCGAAAGCATGATGCTCGACGCCAACCAGGCGTGGGATCTCACCGCAGCGGCGGAAATCATGCCGCATCTTGCGGAGATCAGTCCCGATTGGCTGGAAGAGCCGCTGGCAGCCGACCGACCGTGGAGCGAGTGGCAGAAGCTCGCGCAATGCACGGCTGTCCCGCTGGCCGCGGGAGAGAATTTGCGCGGCCACGCTGAATTCGATGCTGCGATCGAGAGCGGGGCGTTCGGCGTTGTCCAGCCCGACATGTGCAAGTGGGGCGGCTTCAGCGGGTGCCTGCCCGTCGCGCGCCGCGTCGTAGGCAGCGGACTGGTGTACTGCCCGCACTTTCTCGGCGCGGGACTCGGCCTGATGGCTTCGGCGCAGTTGCTGGCCGCGATCGGCGGCAGCGGCACGCTCGAGGTCGACAGCAACTCGAACCCGCTTCGGGAACTGCTGGCCCGACCGCTGCCGCCAGTGGTCGACGGCCTGATGAGTCTTCCCGACACGCCCGGGCTCGGAGTAGAGCCCGACCTCGACGGCGCAGCCGAGTGGCTCGCGTACTCCACCTAGCCGCAACAAAGATCATCGCGAGGAGCGTAGCCGCAGCCCGGACCAGCGACTGTCACTGCGAGGCACGGTGTGCTGAAGCAATCCGTTACGAACGATCGTGCGCCACCAACGATGATTGATCGGATTTCGCCGTAGGGCCGCCACATGAATGACCTTGTAGTCCGCAATTATTCCATCCGGTCAGCGCTGGTCGACCTTCCTGAAGAATCACGCGAAAGCTATTCTCGCGTGCGATTTCTTCGTTGCCGTGACTGCGACTTTCCGGACGCTGTATGTCTTCGTGGTAATCGAGCACGGGGCTCGTCGTTTGGCGCATGTGAATGTGACTTCGCATCCGACCGCCGACTGGACGGTGCAGCAGTTGCGGGAGGCGGTTGGAGACGAACGCGCACATCGGTAACTGATTCATGATCGGGATCAGATCTTCTCAAAGCACCTGGATGAATCGATCAAGGGGTTGGCGTAGCAGTGCTGCGGTCACCGGTGGCGAGTCCGAAGGCAAACGCGATTTGCGAACGGGTGATCGGTACGATCCGGCGGGAGTGCTTGGATTGGATGATCCCCGTGTCCGAGATACATCCACGTTCGATTTTGAAAGCCTGGGTAACCCATTACAGCCGGGGACGTCCTCACAGTGCGCTGGGGCCTGGTGTACCGGATCCTCCGCAGGAGCTTGCGGCGTTCCCGAAGTCGAAATCCCGACATCGATTGGCGGCGGGCGCGTTCGTGCTCGCGAAATCGGTGCTGGGAGGCCTGCATCACGAGTATTCGCTCGCAACGGCACCGGCGGGTGCGCGATCGTTCGCCAAGAACCGGCGGAAATAGGCTCCGCGCCATTATTTGCGGAACACAGACTATTTTAAGCCGGAAGGCGGAAGGCGGAAGGGCCAAGGTTACAGTTTTGAATGCGGCGGTGAATAGTTTTCGCCGTGGTGGCGGGTTACGGCCTGTAATATACAAAGGTTCGGGGGCAGAGAAGGCGAGATGAAGGCGGACCGATGAAGTTGCCGCAGTTCGACTATGCGGCGCCTGCAACGCTTGAGGATGCTGTTGCGTTGCTGGCGGCGCACCAGGGTGATGCCCGGCCCATCGCAGGCGGGCAGAGCCTGATCCCGATCCTGGCCTTCCGGCTCGCTGGTCCTTCGCTGTTGGTCGATCTCCGCAAGCTTCCTGGACTGGACCGGATCTCCGTGTCGGACGAGGGCGTGACGCTGGGCGCCATGGTCAGATGGTGCGATATCGAGGCCGACCGCCGGCTCGACACCGCGCATCCGTTGCTCAGCGCCGCGGTGGCATGCATTGCCCACTATCAGGTTCGCAACAGGGGGACGGTCGGCGGAAGCCTCGCCCACGCCGACCCCGCGGCGGAGCTTCCCGGGATTGCCATGACCAGCGATGCCGAGATCGTGATTGCCGGGTCGGCTGGTTCACGGACTTTGAAAGCGGCAGACTTTTTCCTGGCGCCGCTGATGACGGCGCTGGGTCCCGACGAGCTGGTCGTGGAGCTGCGCCTGCCGGCATGGCTTCCGGGGCGGCGCTGGGCGTTCGAGGAGTACGCGAGGCAGCAGGGGGCATTCGCATTGGCAGGCATCGCCCTTTTCTATGACGAGCAGGACGGCGTGGCGAAGAACGCTCACATTGGGGTCATCGGCGCGAGCTCCGGGCTGCACCGGCTGGCGGCGGCGGAGGCCGCGGTGAACCGCAGGTCCGTGGACGAGCAGGTGATCGCCGAAGCCGCTGACGAAGGCGCAGGGGAGGTTGATCCTGCCGACGACATTGATGCAAGCGCGGATTACCGCCGCGCGCTTGTCCGCACGTTGCTGCAACGCGCGCTTGGGGCGGCGTCAACGAGGGCCGGCGGACGGCGGGAGCGAGGACTGCCATGAAGATGACCTGTGTGGTGAACGGAAAGCGCATCGAGGCGGACGTCGAGGCGCGCCTCACGCTCGCGGACTTCCTCCGCCACGAACTCGGCCTGAGCGGCACCCACGTCGGATGCGAGCACGGCGTCTGCGGCGCCTGCACCGTGACGCTCAACGGCAGCGCCGTCCGAAGCTGCCTGATGCTCGCCGTGCAGGCGGACGGGGCGGAGGTGCGGACCGTCGAGGGACTTTCGGACGGTGCGGCGCTGTCGCCGCTGCAGGCGGCCTTCCGGAAGCACCACGCCCTGCAATGCGGCTTTTGCACGCCTGGAATGCTGATGACGGCTCACGCTCTCCTCGAAGTGGAGCCCGATGCCGAGGAGGCGCGGATACGCGAAGTGATGTCGGGCAACCTGTGCCGGTGCACTGGATACGTGGATATCATCGAGGCGATTCTCGAGGCCAGGGCCGCTTACGGCAGCGCCCGGAGCGGGGGGGCCAATTGACCAGGAAGCCGACATACATCGGAAAGCCGGTCGAACGGCTCGAGGATCTGCGCTTCCTGACCGGGCGCGGACAGTATGTCGATGACCTGAGGCGCTCGGGCCTGCTGCATGCGGCCATCCTGCGCAGCTCGGATGCGCACGGTCATATTCGCGCGATCGATACGGCCGCGGCGCTTGCGATACCCGGCGTGCATGCCGTGTTCACCGCGGCGGATCTAGAGCCGCAGGTGCCGAGGATCCCGGTGCGGATGGAGGGAAACCCTGCGCTCGCACGCTTCGTGCAGCCCGTCATCGCCCAGGGGAAGGTGCGCTACGTCGGCGAGCCGATCGCGCTCGTCGTCGCGTCGAGCCCCGCCGTCGCCGAAGATGCAGTAGGCGCAATCCAGGTGGATATCGAAGCGCTGCCGGTCGTCTCGGAACTCGAGGATTCGCGGGCCGGGGGCGTGCTGCTGTTCGACGAGCAAGGCACCAACCAGGCGATCACGCTCACTGGCAGCCGCGGGGACGTCGAGCAGGCTATGAAGTCGGCCGATTACGTCCGGAAAGAGCGCTTCCGGGTCCAGCGCGTGGCGGCGATGCCGATGGAAACCCGGGGCATCCTGGCGGAGTGGGACGCGGCATCCGCGAGGCTGAAGGTTTCGGGCGCCATGAAGGTTCCCTTCGCCACGCGCGGTTACCTCGCGCGCCTGATGGACCTGCCGGAGGACGCGATCGAGATCGTGGAGTGCGACGTCGGCGGCGGATTCGGGGTGCGCGGGGAGTTCTATCCGGAGGACTTCCTCATTCCGTTCGCGGCGCGGCGGCTCAACCGGCCGGTCAAGTGGATCGAGGACCGGCGCGAGCACTTGCTCGCCACGAACCACGCCCGCGCGATCGAATGCGAGCTCGAGATCGGCTGCGCGCGCGACGGCACGATAGTGGCCCTGCGCGGACACGGACTGTCCGATTCGGGTGCCTACGTTCGCCCCAACGCCGTCACCGCGCCGCGGAACGTTGCGCAGATGGTAGCCGGCCCCTACCGGATCCCCAACGTGCGCATGGACGTCACCATGACCCTGACCAACCGGACGCCGACGGCGAGCTACCGGGGCCCGGGGCGCTTCGAGACGGACTTCTTCCGCGAGCGGCTCATCGATATTGCGGCGAAGGACCTCGGCATCGACCGCGTGGAGCTGCGGCGTCGGAATCTGCTCACCGACAAGGACATGCCCTATCCGCTGCCCACCGTCCTGCCGTACGGCACTTCGGGCGAAACTGACAGCGGCGACTATCGCGTCACGCTCGACCGCTGCCTTGCGGAGTTCGGCTGGGCGGAAAAGACCAAGTTGCGGGGCAAGCTGGTGGACGGGCTGTACCACGGCTTCGGGATCGGCTGCTATATCGAAGGCGGGGCGACCGGCCCCAGGGAGAACGCGCGGCTGGTATTGGAGACCGACGGCACGATTTCGGTCTACGTCGGGTCGTCCGCGATCGGCCAGGGCCTGGAGACGATCTGCGCGCAGATCGCGGCGGACGCGCTTGGCGTGCCGATGGAACGCATCCGCGGGGTACACCACGGCTCCACCAGCGTGATCCGCGAGGGTCTGGGATCGTGGGCGTCGCGCGCGACGGTGATGGGCGGCTCGGCGATCATCGACGCCGTCGGAAAACTGAAGCAGGCCATCCGGGACCGGGCCGCCGAGCAGTTCGGCTGCCTGCCGGCGGAGGTCGATCTTTCGGCCGACCTCAAGACCGTTTCGGCCGAAGGAAGGATGCGGACGGTGGCCGAGCTCTCCGCGACCGGCATCGCTGCCGAGGGGACGTTCTACAACTCGAAGCGGACCTACAGCTACGGGACACACATCGCCCACGTCACGATAGACGCGGGCACGGGCGATCTGCGCGTCGTCGAGTACGTCTCGGCGGAGGACGTCGGGCGCATCATCAATCCGGGCACGCTGCACAGCCAGGTGCTCGGTGCGATCGTTCAGGGGCTGGGCAGCGCCACGCTTGAGCAGCTGGTGTACGACGACGAAGGGCAGCTCCTCACCGGATCGCTCGCAGGCTATCTGATGCCGGCCGCAACGGATTTCCCCAACATCAGGGCCATCACGCTGGAGATGTATCCGTCGCCCACCAATCCGCTGGGGGCGAAGGGAGCCGGCGAGGGCGGCATCATTCCCGTCGGCGGGGTGATCGCCAATGCGGTCGCCTCCGCGCTCTCGTCGCTCGACGTTCAGCCCTTCGAGCTGCCGCTCACCCCGCCGCGGGTCTGGCGCATGATTCAGAATGCGCGCGAGCGCGCCGAACGCAAACGGGACCGGCAGGCGGCCTCGCTGGCCGCTCGCGGCTGAACAGCCAAGCCATGGCATCCATACGAATACTCGGCGAGAACGATGTCCGCGCGTTGATCGACTTCGATAGCGCTCTGGAGATTGCGCGGCGAACCCTGCGCGATCAGGCCGAGGGGAGGAGCTTCCTCTCGACCCCATCGTCCATGCGGATGGACACCAAGCGCTTCGGCGGCGGCGATTTCAAGTTCAAGGCGGCTTCGGTGGGATATCTTGGCGCCTCGGGCATCCGGCTCATTTCCCGCCTTTCCCCGACGGACCCGAATGCGTGCAACTACTGCGCGGTGTACAACCACGGCGGCGTTTCCTTGAGCGGGCTTGTTGCAGAGCTATGGATCAGCAGAATCCGGACCGCGGCCTTCGGCGTCGCGACCGTTGAGCACCTGGTGAACCCGGGGCCGGTCGTGGTGGCGCTTTTCGGCACGGGGAAGATCGCGCACGAGATTGTGCCGATGCTCGCCAGTGCCCTCCCGGTGGTGGAGCTCCGCGTCAGTTCACGGCGGCTGGAGAACATGGCGCGGTTTGTCGAGGGCCACGCGGGGCTGCCGTTCCCGGTGCGCGCGGAACCGGATGGGCGGCGGATGATTGAGGGTGCGGACCTGGTGATCACGCTGACGGAGGCGAACAGTCCGCTCGTCTTCCCCGGAACGTTGAAACGCGGCGCCGTCGTATGCTCCATGGGCGGCAAGAACGAGCTCGACTACGGCGTGCTGCTCGAGTCCCAGCGCCTGATCGTCGACGACGTGGATTTCGCATCCGAAGTAGGCGACGGCGGCGCCTGGATCGCCCAAGGGAAGCTTTCGAAAGATCAGTTCAGGGAGCGGATGGACGCGCTGGCCTGCGAAGTAGCGGGGAAGAAAAAGCCCGGGAGGCTTAGCGCCGACGAGAGGATTGTCGCGATCGTGCAGGGCGTGGCTGTCGGCGACGTGGCCTTCGCCATCTACGCCTTGCGCGAGGCAGAGCGCTTGAACAAGGGGCTCGCGGTCACGCTTCCCGGTTGACGCCCCGGGCGGCAATAACGCAGGGACTTCGTGCGCATTCGTGTGCGTTCGAGGCGCCGCTGCAAGTGTGGGGTGCGCCGGATTGGCGGCGCACAGGGCTGGTGGGCAGGTTAACCGGAAACTGTTGGAGGAATCGCGATGAGGAAATACACGGGAGTAGTGTTGGGCGTCCTGGCGCTCGCCGCGGCCTGGAGCGCCCAGGCGCAGACGTACCCGGCGAAGCCGGTAAAGTTGATCGCTTCCTATTCGCCGGGCGGCGCGACCGATGTTCTGGCGCGCCTGCTGGCGACGGAGTTATCCAAGCACTGGGGAAGCAACGTCATCGTGGAGAACCGCTCAGGCGCGGGTGGGCGCATCGGCACGCGGGCATGCGTGAAGTCGCCCAACGACGGCTACACCTTCTGCATGGTGTCTCCGGCCCAGGCGATAGCGCCGACGCTGTTCAAGGACGCGGGCTACGACTTGGGCGATCTGTCCTATGTGACGCAGATCGCCAAAATACCGAACCTGCTGCTTGTGCACCCGTCCCTTCCCGTGCGTTCGGTGTCGGACCTGATCAGCCTGGCCAGGAAACATACGGGCGGCCTCAGCTACGCGTCGAGCGGCGGGGGGTCGAGCGCACAGCTGGCGATGGAACTCCTCAAGCAGCAGGCGGGCATCAATATCGTGCTGATCACGTACAAGGGCACCGGCGCGGCCATCGTCGACCAGATCGCCGGCCGGGTCGAAGTCGCGTTCAATGCGGCGGTCGGCGTTGTGTCCTATGTTAATGACGGGAAGCTGCGTGCGATCGCGGTCTCGACCCTGGACCGGTTCCCGGTGTTGCCGAACGTGCCGACGCTCGATGAATCCGGCGTCAAGGGCTTCGAGGGAAGCTCGTGGCAGGGAATCGCCGGGCCCGCCGGGATCCCGGGGGACATCGTCCAGCGCGCCAGCGCAGATCTGGCCGGCATACTCCGGGCGCAGAGCATGAAGGAGAAGATTCTGGGACTGGGCGGCGTCGTGGTCGGAAGCAACCCTGCTCAGTTCGACGCCTTCTTCAAGGCTGAGGCGGTGAAATGGTCGCGCGTGGCGAGAAAGGCCGGCCTCCTCAAGAACTGAGGCTGCGATGCGGGGTTTCAGGCGGACGAAACTTGCCGGGCAGCGGACGCTGGCACGGCGCGCCGCAGGAGAAACTCGAGCGCGTCGGCGGCGCAGCGGTCGGGCATATAGTCGGTGATGTTGTGGTGGCTCTGGTCGTACGTGATCAGCTCGCTTCCCCGGATCAGGCCGTGCATCTCCTGGTAAGCGGATGCGTTGCCGATCGCGTCGCCCTTGGGGGCGACGATCAATGCGGGACAGGCGATATTGGACAGATCGGACATCCAGTACTGCGTGGTCATGTACTGGACGAAGCGCCTGACGAAGGATTCGTTGTTGCGCGATATTTCGTCAAGGAACCAATCGACCTGGCCCTGGCTCACCTGTCCGAGCGGCAGGCGCTCTTCGATCGTCCTTGCGATGAACGCGCGCAAACCGGTTCGCTCCATCTCGGGAATCCAGGCCGCGCCGTTGCTGTCCTTGAAGCCAGGTCGGGACGCGAACAGGAGGATGCTCGAAACGCGGGCGGGATGGTGTATCGCGAGCTGCTGGGCGATGTAGCCGCCTCCGGAAGCCCCGAGAAAATGCGCCTTCAAGATCTCGAGATGTGCCATGACGTCGAGCACATCCTGCGTGAGCCGTTCGAGGCTCAGCTTCTGGTCGCCGCGCGGCACCTCGGTTGCGCCGTGTCCGCGCAGGTCCACCCGCACGACACGGAACCGGCGGGCGAGGTGCGGAACCATCGCGGCCATGCGGCGCGAGCTGCTCATGGCGGAGTGCAGGAGGAAGAGCGACGGCGGATCGATCCAGGGATCGGTGAAGTCGTCGATGTAATACGCGATCCGCAGTCCGTCGCTGGTCGTTGCGAATTGAGGCAAAGCATGTCGGTCGTTCATGAGTCGATCCCCGTTGGTATTGCAGATCGCGGCTGCCGGCGTGCCTGTGCCGGAGGCTTGCCTGCCACGGGCTTGCTTTATTATTGCGGATGCGCAGCGGGCTGGCCCGCGGAACCGGCGCGGCCGCCACTTGCAGCGGAGCGCAGGCATGGCTCACACCCGCGGATCCGGCCCACCTCTGCTCCATTGCTGTCGAGGACAGGCGGTTCTGCCAGAGCCGCCAGCGCCCTCCGTTCCTGCTCGTCGATCAAGGATGCCGCGGACATCAACGCGATCAACGCGGGCACGCGGGCACGCGCTTCCCCGTCGGACACCTTTAGCGCGATGCCCAGCCCCTGCCCCGGCGCAAACACCGAAATGAAGCCTTCAGCGCCGGTTTTCATGATGAGTCGCCCCTGGGTCACGCGGGTGACCATCACGCCCGGTTCCGCGCTGCCCGAGACATACGCCGGATGGGATCGCATCGCGTCCTGGATTGCGGTGATGGCAGACTGGCGCCGCGGCGATGCTGCGCGCGCGCCTGCGAACCGCGCGATGAGCTTTGCAAATGCGCCGACGGAGAGGGCGGCCGCGGGCAGGCTGCAGCCATCCACGCCGAACGGGAGCTTCCGCGCATCGCAATCGGCGAGCTCGGAGAGCGCGTCGAGGTACAGCTGTTGCACGGAATGGTCCAGGCGGTGATATCCCTCGACTGGCCAGCCGTGATGGCGCGCGACGGTAAGCAGCGCGCAATGCTTTCCCGAGCAGTTGTTGTATATGCGGCGCTTGGAGAGGGCGCCACGCGCGGCGGCGAACGCCGCCGGCAGGTCGGCGGGGTACTCGGGGCCGCAAGCCAAGGCCGCCTCTTCCAGGCCAAGCTCGAGGAGCCATTTCTCCGCGAGGTCGCGATGCAATGGCTCGCCGCGATGGGATGCGCAGGCGAACGCGACGTGCTCCGGCCCCAGATTCCGCGCGGCGGCCGCGCCGCTCTCCACCAGAGGAATGGCCTGGATAGGCTTCAACGCAGAGCGGGGATAGGTCACGAGCTCCGGATCGCCCCAGCCGGCGATGATCTCGCCGTTCGAGTTCGCGATGGCGGCCGCGCCGAAATGGACGCTTTCAAGCACGCTGCCGCGCCAGACCTCGACTAGTTTTACGAGCGACATCGTTTATGGAAACTCAGCATGCACTTCGTGTCTGAACCATGCAATCGGTCCTGCGGGCGCCGGAGTGCCCGTTGCAGCGGTTGCGCAGCCATCAATGGGAAATCGGCGGGGCGAACTCGGCACGTGGCGCCGCCCGGAGTAGAGGGCCCAAGCGCCGCAATTCTTGCACGCCTTTACCGGGCAAGCAATGCAGCTCTTCGGGGCAGGCGAGCGGTCGCAATGCGCGCTCCGCGTGAATCTGCGATTCGCCGGGTGGGCGGGGCGGGTGTCTCTGCGTTGCGGCGCGCGTGCAATCCAGATGATGGAGGACGCGAGCGGTTTGCGGCTGGTTTGCATGGACGCAATCGCATGCGCTTCCGGAGCGCGTTCGCCGCCGCGGGCAGTCGTTCGCGGACGTGCGCTGCCCCGGCGTTCTCCCGCTCCGTGGTATTCGCTGATATGCGAAGTATTCATTCCCCCCACTCGTAAGGATTCATGAAGATGTCAACAACGAAAGAGGCTGCCATCAAACTCGCCGTCGATATCGGGGGAACGTTCACCGACGTCGTTCTGCAGGCGCGCGGCCGCCGCTGGACCGGAAAGGTGCTGACGACGCCCAGGGCACCCGAAGAGGCGGTCGTGGAGGCGGTGCAGGACATTCTGAGGCAGGCGGAACTGTCGCCCAAGGCGGTTGATCTCTTCATCCTCGGCACGACGCTTGCCACCAACGCGCTGATCGAACGAAAAGGCGCGAAGACTGCGCTGATCACGACAGAGGGGTTTCGCGATCTCGTGGAAATTGGATGGGAGCACCGCTTCGCCCAGTACGACATTTTTCTCGACAAGCCAGCTCCGCTCGTGCCGCGGTACCTGAGGCTGACCGTTCCGGAGCGCATAGACGCCAAGGGACGCGTGCTGCTGCAGCTCGACGAGTCCGCGGTGAAGCGCCTGATCCCCGTCCTCAAGGACGAAGGCATAGAAAGCGTGGCAGTCGCCTTTCTTCAGAGCTTCACGAATCCGGCGCATGAGCGCCAGGTGCGTTCCATTCTCAAGGCGGGGTTGCCGGAGCTTTGGCTGACGCTTTCGTCCGACGTCTGTCCAGAGATACGCGAATACGAGCGCATTTCCACTGCGTGCGCGAATGCGTATGTGCAGCCGATCATGGCCGGGTATCTGAACCGATTGGCTGCCCGCCTGAAGCAGATCAACATGCCCTGCCCGGTTTATCTGATGACGTCGGGCGGAGCGCTGTGCACCATGGAGATGGGTGCGGCCGAGCCCGTGCGGCTGGTGGAATCCGGACCCGCGGGAGGCGCGATCCTGTCGCGGACGATCGCCGAGAGCTGCGGCGCCGGCAAAGCCCTGTCGTTCGACATGGGAGGAACGACCGCAAAGATCTGCTTCATCGACGATTACGAGCCGGAGCTGTCCCGCAGCTTCGAGTTCGGGCGCGTGTACCGGTTTCTCAAGGGAAGCGGTCTTCCCATTCGCATTCCGGTTATCGAAATGGTCGAGATCGGGGCGGGCGGCGGATCGATCACGCGTGTGGACGACATGGAGCGTGTGCAAGTGGGCCCCGACAGCGCGGGGTCCGAACCGGGGCCGGCCTGCTATGGGCGGGGCGGCACGAACGCCACGGTGACCGATGCGGACTGCGTCATGGCGTTGCTCGATCCGGCACGCTTCGCGGGCGGCCGGGTAAAGCTCGACACGGAAAAGGCAAAGGAGGCGATTCAACGCGACGTTGCTGCGCCGCTCAAGCTGGATCTGGGCATGGGAGCGCTGGCAATTTCCGAGATCGTCACCGAAAACATGGCCAATGCGGCGCGGGTTCATGCCATGGAACTTGGCAAGACAGTGGAGAATTACACGCTTATCGCGTTTGGAGGAGCAGCGCCTCTGAAAGCAGCGCACCTCGCAAGGAAGCTCGGGATCAAGCGGGTCATCATTCCGGTCGGGGCAAGTGTGGGATCCGCTCTGGGATTTCTGACGGCGCCCGTCGCTTTTCAAGCGGTGCGCAGCTGGTACCAGTCCGCCGCCACGCTGGACACGGGCACCGCAAACCGCATTCTCGATGAAATGGAGAGCCAGGCGGCCGGAATCGTGCGATTGGCGAAGCCTGCAGCGGAGCTAATCACGGACCGCCTCGCGTACATGCGCTACTCGGGCCAAGGCCATGAGATTCCGGTCGCATTGCGTTCCGGTCAATTGGGCGCGCGGGATGCCGCCGGCCTCAAGCAGCGTTTCGAGACAGCCTACCGGCGGCTCTACGGTCGAACGATCCCCGGTATGAACGTCGAGATCATGAGCTGGTCGGTGACGGTCTCCACGCGTCCGAAGCGCGCCGCCAAGGCCCGGGCGGCGGCGAGAAGGCGCGATGCGCCCGCGATCAAGCGCAGGATGTTCGACACGAAACTCGCAAAGTGGCGCGATATCCCGGTCTACGAGCGCGCAGCCATGCAACCGGGGTCAACCGTTTCAGGGCCGGCCTTGATCACGGAAGACCAGACCACAGTGGTCGTGACCGGCGATTTCGATGCATCCATCAATAGCCTTGGCCACGTCGTTCTGGACCAGCGCCGGAAGAAAGGAAAGTAGAAATGTCCAAGCTCGAAACCATTCAGAAGCAGGTCATGTGGAATCGGCTCGTCTCCGTGGTGGAAGAGCAGGCGCAGACGCTGGTGCGCACGGCATTCGGCGCGGCGACCCGGGAGGCTGGAGACCTTTCCGCCGGCGTCTTTCTGCCCGACGGCCGGATGGTCGCGCAGGCGGTTACCGGAACGCCGGGTCACGTGAATTCCATGGCCGAGTCCGTCAAGTACTTCCTCGAGGAGTATCCGGTCGAATCGATGGTGCCCGGAGACGTGTTCCTGACCAACGACCCCTGGAAGGCGACGGGCCATCTGAACGACCTCACCATGGTGACGCCGGTATTCAAGAGCAAGCGGATGGTGGCATTGTTCGCTTCCACGGTGCACGTGGTTGACATCGGCGGGCTCGGACTGTCGGCGGACGGTACGCAGATCTACCACGAGGGCCTCTTCATCCCCATCATCCGGCTTGTCTCGCGCGGCCGGATGGACGAGACCGTGTTGAGGATGATCCGGGCGAACGTGCGGGAGCCCGTGCAGGTGGAGGGGGACATCTATGGGCTCGTTGCCTGCAACGAGGTCGGCGGGCGCCGGTTGCTCGCGATGATGGATGAGTACGGCCTGAGGGATATCCGGGCGCTCTCCGAGCACATCATCAAGCGCTCCCACAGCGCCATGCTAGCGGCGATTCGAGAATGGCCGGAGGGCAGATGGTCGTATTCGATGACGACCGATGGCTACGATGCGCCGATCACGCTCGCCGGCGCCCTCAAGATATCGAAGGGCGGCATCGATATCGACTTTGCGGGAAGCAGCAGCGTCGTGACACACGGAATCAACGTGCCCAAGAGCTACACCGATGCGTACACGTCATTCGGGGTGCGCTGCATTATCGGCCCGCATATCCCGAACAATGCCGGCTCTCTTTCCGCGGTCCGGGTCGCCGCCCCGGAAGGCAGCATACTGAACGCCCCGTTTCCGATCGCGGTCGCGGCGCGTTCGATCGTCGGCCAGATGCTCCCCGACATCGTGTTCGGCTGTCTGCGCCAGGCGCTTCCTGGGAAGGTGCCGGCCGAGAACAGCTCGGCGCTCTGGAATCTTCGCCTGGCCGGCGGACAGGCAATCCAGGGCGTGAAGACCGAGGAACTTCGGGGCATGACGCGGTTCAACGTCAACGGCTTCAATACGGGCGGGACGGGCGCGCGCCCGAACAAGGACGGGCTTTCCGTGACTTCGTTTCCGAGCGGCGTGCGCAACGTGGCAGTCGAGATCATGGAGACGCTCTCGCCGATCGTATTCTGGCGCAAGGAGTATCGTCCTGATTCCGGCGGAGCGGGCAAGCACCGCGGGGGTCTCGGGCAGATGATGGAGATCTCGAACGGCGAGCCCGCGCCGATGATCATTTCGGCGACATTCGACCGCATCAAGCACCCGGCGCGGGGCTGTGACGGCGGCGGCAACGGGGGCGCTGGCCGGGTATCGTTGAAGTTGGGGGGCAGCCTTCGGGGTTTTGGGCGCCAAGTGATTCCGGCGGGAGACAGAGTCGTGATCGAGACGCCCGGGGGAGGGGGAATTGGGGACCCGAAGCAACGCCCGCGGGAGAAGGTCGCGCAGGATGTGAAGAATGGGCTCGTAACCCCGGAGCAGGCGACCCGCGTGTATGGATTCGACGGCTCGGCCCCGCACGGGAGCGATGTCCCCGGATGAGGAGCGTTTGGGCGTTGATCAGACGCGGAGTTCCCCAGCCATTCAAGGAGACAGGTCATGGCACGTATCCGGCATATTGCGATCGGCACGCAGGATCCTGAGAAAACCCCGAAGTTCTACAAGGAGGGACTCGGGCTGAAGGAGGTCGGGCGGGTGAATTCGTCGACCGCCGAGGGGTACTACCTCTCCGACGGTCATGTGAATCTCGCCATCCTCAAGTACAAGAGCGATGACCCGGCGACGACGGAGGGCGGAGGGTATGGTCAAGTACACCGGGATGCACCACTTCGGCGTCGAGGTCGAAAACATGGCGGAGGCTCGCGCCCGGAACGAGAAGGCCGGCGCCAAGCATCGGACCTATCCGGGGACGGAGGAGATGGCGAAGCGCGGGAACATCGAGGTGAAGTTCACGGGGCCGGATGGGGTGACGATCGATTTGTCGGAGGATGGGTGGGTGGGGACGAAGAAGGAGGAAGGGAAAGCCAAAACCGCCGGCGGTCACGAGTGACCGCGTGTGGGGCGCGCCGGGCGGCGCGCTTTTTTTCGCCTTCAGCGCGCGGCGCAAAGGAGCACCGGTGCGCTGAAGCTGCACCCTACACCCCCCTACATATGAATGCCTATTTCGTTTCCCGGCTCTCAGCGGCGTTCGGGGCTGCCTGCTCGGTATGAGTGGTTGAAAGCCAGTCGATAAAGGCGCGGACTTCCGGTCGGGCAGCAGCTTGCGGCAGGCAAACGGCGAAATACACGCACTCGATCGAGACGTCGAACAGCCGCACCAACCGGCCCATCTCGAGATCATGTTGTGCTAGCACGTCGCGCGCCAAGGCAATCCCTTGCCCCCTGACGGCAGCGTCGAGCATCAAGCCGGAGTCGCTGAACAGCGGACCGTGGAACGGCTCCTGGCATACGACGCCGGCGGCTTTGAACCATGGCCGCCATGGCTGGCGGGAGACCCGGAGCAGGCAGGCTTGCAAGAGGTCGCTCGGGGTCGCGAGGCTGTGCAGCGAGTCGCGATATGCGGGGCTGCAAACGGGAAAGACCCGGCATTTCAGTATTTCGAGGCATTCGAAGTCTTTCGATCCGGGCTGCCCGTCGTGGATGGCAACGTCTGCTTCCCCGGACCGCAACGAGTCAAGCTTCGCCCGCGCGGCCCGGGCACCGTTGATATCGATGTTGATGTCCCGCTGCAGGCGATAGAAGCCCCCGAGCCGTTCGATGAGCCAGTTCCGGGCAAACGCCTGGCCGACGCTCACCCGCACGGTATTGAGGTGGCCGTTCAGGAGCTTCTGCTGCGCGCTTTCCAGCGCGTCCAAGGCCGTCATGACCGCATCGAGGATCAGCTCTCCTTGCCGGGTCAGGTGCACCGAGGAGTGCTGGCGCGAGAAAAGGGCGGTGCCGAAGTGAGCCTCGAGCGCCTTGATGCGATGGCTGACGGCGCTGGGCGTGACGGAAAGTTCTTGTGCCGCTTGAATAAAACTGCCTTTCCGGGCGACCTCCACGAAGGCTGCGAGCGCGTGCAGGGGCGGCAGTGTACGGGTCATGGATGAAGGTTGTGCATGCGGGAATGAACACTTTTCGCCATCCCGGCCAGCGCGGGCCGGTAATATGGTTTTTCACAGGAAAAACAGCTAACTGAAGTATAGCACCGGCGCCCGGGCGCCCCTCTTCCACCAGATCCGAAGGATGTCAAATGGCCGGGATGCACGCATTGCACAAGATTTTAGCGAAATGTGCCCGGCCACAGCGAAAGTCGGTCGCGCCCGGAGAGTTCCTCGAGGTAGAGCCGGATGTCTTCGGCGTGATCGTCGGCGTCAACGGCACCGAAGCGAAACGTCTCGCCGCCGACCTGGAGGAGCTGGGAATCACTGATCTGCCCCTCAGGGAGCGTATCTTTGCGGTATCGGACCATGCTTCGCCGGCGCCGACGGTCGCCATTGCCGCGGCGCAAAAGCTCTGGCGGGAGTTCTTCAAAGCGCACGGGATCCGCACCTTCGACGGGGGCGCGGGCGTGTCCCATCTGGTGCTGTGCGAAGAAGGCCTGGTCCGCCCCGGCATGCTCGCCATCGCGATCGATTCCCATGCGCCGACCATGGGGGCGATCGGCATGTATGCGGGCTCTCTCGGCGGCGGGAGGCTCACGCTCTACGCGATCGGCCGTTATGTCATCGAAGTGCCGAAGGTGACGCTCGTTCGCATCACGGGGAAGTTGGCGCCCGGGGTGTTGGGCCGCGACGCCTCGCTATACGTCAATGGCCGGCTCGGCCAGCGTGGCGCGTACAACAACGCCGTCGAGTTCGCGGGCGTTTTCATCGATACGCTCAGCATGGACATGCGCTTCACCTTCGCCAACATGGGCACGGAGATGGGTGCCGTTACTTCTTACATCCAGCCGGACGAGATCACCCTCGAGTGGGTCCATAAGCGCGGCAAGCGCGACTACACGGTGTGCGAGACCGATCCGGACTTCCGGTACGACAGCGTGCACGAAGTCGACGTCTCGAAGATCGGCCCGCAAATCGCGGTTCCCCACGCGCCGGACGATGTGAAGCCGGTCGACGAAGTTGCCGGCCGTCGCGTCGACCAAGCCTATATCGGGTCCTGTGCCAGCGGGAGGCTCGAGGACATCGCCGAGGCGGCGCGCGTGCTGAAGGGCCGCAAGGTGCACCCCGATGTGCGCCTGATCGTTACGCCCGGCTCGCGGGAAGTCCTGAAAGCGGCGACGGCGCTGGGATACATCCAGACGCTGCACGAAGCGAACGCGATTGTCACGAGCGCGAATTGCGGCGCATGCCCCGGGCTCCATGGCGGGATACTGGGTCCCGGCGACGTCGCCATTACTTCGATCACCCGCAACTTCGAGGGCAGAATGGGGCCGGGCGGCGAAATCTATCTCGCCTCGCCGGCGACGGTTGCGGCGTCGGCGGTCGAGGGGCGCATCGCGAACCCCCTTCAATACCGTTGAGGAAGACTACACGAATGAAGCTGACAGGTCGCGTCTGGAAATTTCCGCAGAGCGATATAAACACGGGGCTGATCCGCAAGCAGATGTACAACCATCTCCCGCCGCAGGCGCAAGGCAAGCACTGCATGGAGGCGATCGATTCCACCTTTGCGTCGAAGGTGAAACCGGGTGACTTCATCGTTGCCGGCACGAACTTCGGATGCGGATCGTCCACGCCTGCGCATTACTCGATCGTTGCGCTCGGCATTCCGGCCGTTGTTGCGGAATCCTTCGGATCCTTGTTCTTCAGCAATTGCGTCGGCGGTGCGCTGTGGCCGATCGTGTGCCCCGGCATTCTTGGCCTGGTCGAGACCGGGGACATGCTGGAGATCGACACCGACACCTACGAGGTCCGCAATCCGGCGACGGGGGAGACGCTGCAAGGAAAGGTGCTGCCGGAAATCTACCGCAAAATGATTCTGGCGGGCGGCGAGAAGCCGTACCTCAAGGCACGGCTTGCGAAAGAGGCTCGAAGCTGACGGAGATGACGACAGCGCTTCGGCTGCTCAGCGCCGGCTCCATCAGGCGGGGCGTCTCGGGGGTGGTCGAGATGTTCGAGCGTGCAACCGGCGTTCGCGTGGAGGTGGATTTTACCTCTGCGCCCAAGGTGCAAGCGCGCGTGCTGGCGAGCGCGCGCGCGGACGTGGTGATCGCCTCCGCGAGCGTGATCGATGAGCTGATGAAGGAATCAAGGCTGGTGTCGGGGAGTCGCGGCGTCGTCGGTCGAACAGCCATGGCGGTGGCGGTGGCGGTACGCGTCGACGCGGCGTTTCCCGATATCTCCAGCACGAACGCCTTCCGGGAGGCCATGCTCGACGCGGACCTGCTCGCCTACAACCAGGGGACGAGCGGCATCCCTGCCCGCCAAGCGGCTGGGCACGCCCGAGGAGTTCGGCGACGCGTGCGCTTTTCTTTGCAGCGCGCAGGCAGGGTTCATCACCGGCCAGAACCTGCAGTTGGACGGTGGATCGTACCAGGGACTTGTTTGATTCCGAAAGGCCAATCGCGCAACGCAGCGGGGCGCGCAAACCGGAAAACGAGGAGGAGACGATGCCGAACCATTTGAATTTCCATCGTGCTGCACGGATGTCGTTCGCCGCCATCTTGGCCTTGGCAGCGAGCGCTGCTTTCGCTCAGGGTGCTTATCCGACCAAGCCCGTTCGGCTCATCGTCGGATCGTCGCCCGGCGGTGGCACGGATACGACGGCGCGGTTGATCCAGCCCAAGCTCGCCGAGCTTCTCGGCCAGCAAATAGTGGTCGAGAACCGTCCCGGCGCCGCATCGATGATCGGCACCGAGCATGCCGCTCGCTCCGACCCCGACGGCTATCCGCGGCAGGTTTCGGTGCAGGGAACGGGAGGCGAAGGTGAGTCGATGAAGTTGCCGCGGTTCGAGTGCTGACAATGCAGGAGTCGTCCATCGGATTCCGCGTCTCGGTGGAATGCTCAACTACTACGAGCGCGCAGCAGCGTGAGGGCTTCGACCGAGTTTTTGGACACTACGCGGAGATCTTGTGCGCGCACCTTCAGTTCGCTGTCGCGCCGGACTGTTTCACGACCTTCGCCCATTTCTGCGCGTCCGAGCGCATGTATGCGGCGAACTGCTCGGATGTGTTGCCCACCGGCATGGCGCCTTGGCTTCCCATGCGCCGCTTGAGCTCCGGATCGCGTAGCACTTTGACGGTTTCGGTGTTGAGGTAGGCGAGCACGTCCTTGGGCACGGCCGCGGGGGCGAGCAGACCGTACCAGCCGCTCACTTCGTACCCGGGGAAGCCCTGCTCAGCGACGGTCGGTACGTTGGGCAGGAGCGGCGACCGCTCCTTCGTCGTGACCGCGATTGCGCGCAGCTTCCCGCTCTTCACCTGCGGCGTGCCCGAGATGATCGTCGGGAAGAAAGCGTCCACCTCGCCGGAGATCGTCGCCATGAGCGCCGGAGCCGCGCCCTTGTACGGGATGTGGGTGGCTTCGAAATTCGCCATGCTCTTGAGAAGTTCCATCGCGAGATGCCCCAGAAGACCGGCGCCGGAGGACGCATAGGTCAGTCCGTCTTTGTGCGACTTCGCGAGGGTAATGAACTCCTTCACGTTCTTCGCAGGCATGGTCGGATGCACGACGAAGATATAGGGCTGGGCGGTGAGCTGGGTGACCGGCGCGAAGTCCTTGATCGGGTCGTAGTTGAGCTTCTTGTAGAGCGCCGGATTGATCACGTGGCTCGCAGTCGTAACCAGCAGCGTGTAGCCGTCGGGCGCACTCTGCGCGACGAGCTCCGCTGCGATATTGCCGCTCGCGCCGGGCCGATTGTCGACGATTACCTGCTGCTTGATGTTCTGGGCGAGCTTCTGCCCCACCATGCGCGCGACGGTGTCGGTGCCGCCGCCGGGGGCAAGGCCGACGATGAAGCGCACGGGCTTCGCCGGAAAGTTCTGCCCAGCGGCGGGTACTGCTACAAAGGCCATCACGAGCGTTATCAGGGTGCGCATTGCTTGCAGCTTCATCGTTATCTCCTCGATATCGAAAATATGTTGAAGGCTAGAAGGCGAACCGGCTAAGGCCGCCGTCGACGGGTATCACCGTGCCGGTGATGTAGCTCGCGCGCGGCGAGCACAGGAATATCGTCAGCTCACTGAGCTCCTGCGGCTCGCCGAAACGCGCGATCGGAACTTCCTGTGTAAAGGCGCGCCGCTTCTCCTCGGTGGGGTACATGCGTAGCATCTGCTCGCTCGATATGCGACCGGGCTGAATACAGTTCACCGTGACGCCGTGCTTCGCGATCTCATCGAGGAGGTGCGCGCGGCGCGCGGTGATCGCGACGCGCACGCCTTCTTCGGCGAGTCCTATCGCGATGACGCGCCCGATGCCGACGCTGCTCGCGCCGGTCACGAGCGCGGTCTTGCCTGAAAGCCGGAGATCCATCGATCGGTACCTAGTAGATGTCCGCGCGCTCGTACTGCACGGGCCACTGGATCCTTGCGCGCAGGGCCTTCGCCGCATGCAACGGCCAGTACGGATCCGCGAGCAGCGCACGGCCGAGGACGACGAGATGCGCACGAAGAGCGGCAGCTTTTCAGGCCATTCGGAGCGCACCGCGGCAACGACTTCCAACAGGAGGCGCGTGCGGTTTTCGAAGCTGCCGCCATAGTGATCGCTGCGGCGGTTCGACAGCGGCGAGAGGAATTCGTGGATGAGATAACCGTGGCCGGCGTGGATTTCGACGATATCGAACCCGGCTTCGCGCGAGCGCCGTGCGGCGGCGGCGAACGCGTCGAGCGTTTCCGCAATCATCACGGTATCCATCTCCACCGGCATCGGATAACCCTCTGCCACGGGCACCCCAGACGGGGCCACGCCGCGCCAGCCGCCGTTCTCGACAGCGATGGGTTTGTTGCCTTGCCAGGGCCGGCTGGTCGACGCCTTGCGACCGGCGTGTCCGAGCTGTATGCCCGCGGCGGCGCCCTGCGCCTTGACGCAGCGGGTGATCTGTCCAAGTGCGTCGCGCTGCTCGTCGTTCCAGAGACCCAGGAAATGCGGCGTGAAGGGGCCGCAGCGTTCCACGTGGTTCACTTCCGTGAAGACGATGCCGGCCCCGCCGACGGCGCGCGAAGCGAGGTGCTGGAAGTGCCAGTCATTGGCGAGTCCGTCGGTCGCCGAATACTGGCTCATCGGCGACATCATGATGCGGTTGCGCACGCGCACCGATCGAAGCTCGATCGGTCGGAATATGTGAGGAACCGCCTCGCGCCGGAAGATCTTGCGCTCGTTTTCCCCACGGGATGCGTCGAACGGGCTGGCCGGCGCGGCGCTCATCGCATTACGCGTCAGTGATAGACGACCAGCAGCAGGCCGAAGAAAGCCACGATCGCGCACCAGGCGAGCGTCAGAGCGAGCGTGACCCCGAACCGGTCGCGCTTGACGGCGACGCGGCGCAGCCCCGAATAGCCGTGCACCAGGATCACCGCCAGCAGCACCGCGTTGAGCAGCGCGTTCGCTGCCGTGGCGCTGGACCACATATGGATGAGGACGAGCGGCCCCAGCAGCACACCAGAGGCGCGCTGCGCGATCCACATCCAGACCGGGGTCGCCTTGAACGCGCGCCCGTAAACGACGCGGTCAGATACCGGCATAACGAAGCACCTCCCTCAAGCCCACGAGTGCGCTCAACGCCACGTTCGACCAGAGCGACGCGCGGTACCCCATGCGAATGCCCGTTTCGCTCGCCAACAGCTTGAGCCCGTATAGCGTGTGAAACACGATGCTGAAATAGAGCAGAGCATGCACCCAATGCTGCGACTGCACCGTGGGCAGCCACGGCATGTCGGCCTTGACAGCTGCGAAGGCCGGCACGTGCAGGATGGTCTGCGCGACGACGTGCACCAGCACGAAGAGCACGATGACCATGCCGGTGATGCGGTGCAGCCAGCGCGCGATGTTTCCATGCAGCGGCTTCTCCGCCTGCTGTGTCGTATTGCGCGGAAGCGTGAGCCCCTGGCTCATCCCGGTCTCCCTTGCAGCGGGCGCTTGCCGCCGAACATGAGCTCCTTGCGGAACTCGCGTATCGCCTGCGCGGGGCTCAAATCGGCAGGGCACACCTGCGTGCACACGTCGCAGTTGAAACACTCCAGCATGCCGTGCTCGACCGCCTGGTCGAGACGGTTGCGCGTGTCCTGGGGGTGTTTTGCCATGTGCCGCAGCTTCAGCATGAACGCAGGCCCGTCGAACGGCCGCTCTTCGACGGCCGGGCAGGCGGACACGCACACCATGCAGAGCAGGCACGAGTCCATGTGACAGAGCTCTTCGGCGAGCTTGGGCGCGATCGGCTCCGGCATGCTCGGATGCTCGGTTGTGCGCAGAGGCGCGAGCTTGAGCTGCTCGAGCCTCCCTTCGATCTCCGTGCGGTCGACGACGAGATCGCGCAGCACCGGAAAGGGCTTCAGCGGCTGGATGCGCATATGGGGCTTGCACCGCTCCTGGCATGCGAGCACCGATACGCCGTTCACGCGCACAGCGCAGGTTCCGCAGCGCCCGATGCGGCACGCGAACTGATAGGCGAGGTCACCCGCCTGGTTTTCATAGATCGAGCGGATGACATCCAGCACGCGCATGTTCGCGAGCCCCGTGACTTGGAAAGTCTCGAAGCGGGGCGCCTTGTCGCATGCGGGATCGAACCGCTGGATCTCCGCGGTGACCGCTATTTTTTCCACCGTCATGCCTAGACCTCTCCTAACGTGAGCGCCGCCTTGTGCTTCGGCCCGGCAGGCTGCGGCCCGATGCTCGTCTGCACGGGGCGCTTTTCGACCTTGAGGCTGCGACCGTCGCGATTCACCCACAGATTCGCGGTCCACTGCGGGTCGAGCTCCGGGAAATCCGTGCGGTAGAACGCGCCGCGGGTTTCCTGACGCTGTATCGACGCGGCCGCCATCGCTTCCCCGATGTCGAGGATATTCTCGAGCTCGATCGACTCCATCCATTCGCGATTGAGAACGCGCGCCTTGTCGGTCACCTTGATCGTGGGCAGTACGTGCTTGCGCGTATCGCGGAACGCGCGCAGTGTCTCCTCGAGCTTAGGACCGCTGCGCACGAGGCCGACGTGGTCCCACATGAGCTTCTGTAGCCGCTTCTTGATCTCCGGAGGGCGCACGCCCGAACTTGCCAGGAGCGGCTTCGTAAGCTCGGCCGCGCGTTCCCGCGCGCGCTCAAGTCCCGCACCGGGCACATTGCCACCCGCGCGTGCATCCTCGGCGGCGGCAAGGCCTGCGCGCTGGCCGAACACCTGGATATCTGACATGGAGCTCCCGCCGAGGCGGTTAGCGCCGTGCACCCCGCCCGCGGCTTCGCCGCTGGCGAGCAGCCCCGGCACCGAGGTGCGGCACCAGGCGTCAATGCGCACGCCGCCCAGCGTGTACAGGGCACTCGGCATCACCTGGATGGGCGCCTCGAGACGCGCCTGCGCTTCGCCGTAGTTTTCGAGCAGCCGCTTCACGTAGATCGGGCGCTCCTTCAGGTACGCCTCAAAGACGTCCGAATCGGGGATCATGAGCACGCCGCCTTCGGGCGTACCGCGGCCCTCCAGGATCTCTAGCATGATTGCGCGCGCTAGGATGTCGCGCGTGCTGCCTTCCTTGCGGATCGGGTCATGCTTGAGCACGAAGCGCTCGCCCTTGTTGTTCAGCAGGTGCGCGGCCTCGGCCTTTGGATCGAAATGGCGCTTACCGTAGTGCGCCGGCTCGGTGAGCGTGTAGCCGCGCGCGCTGGGCGGATAGACGAAGGAGATCGGGATGAACTGCATGAACTCGATGTCCACGAGCTCGGCGCCCGCGCGCATCGCGATGGCGATCCCATCGCCGGTGTTGATGGTCGGGCCCGAATTCGTCTCGTACACCTGGGAGGTCCCGCCGGTAGCGATCACCAGCGCCGAGCACTCGAAGTAGCGCCAGACGCCTTTCGATAGGTCGAGGACGAGGCCACCAACGACACGGCCGCTGTCGTCCTTGATCGCATCGACGAGCATGTGGAAGTCGCAGATGCGGATCCCGCGGACGTGCATCTGGTGCAGCATCACTTCGGTGATGCCGATGCCTTCGTCCACGGAACCGATGGTGCGCACGTAGGTGCCGCCGCCGGTCATCGACATGTAGTACTTGGTTACGTCGGTGCGGTCCCAAGCGAGGCCGTACTCCTCCAGGTCGTAGAGGCGCTCGAGCGCCTCATCCACCAGGATGCGCGTGAGTTCGTAGTTGTTGATGCCGACGCCCGATTCGATGGTGTCCGCAAAGAACGCGTCATTGCTGTCGTTGGGATTGAGTCCCGTCACTACGTTGTAGCGGCCACCCGACATGCGCGTGTGGTTGGCGCGCCGCGGGCCCTTGGCGAGCATCACCACCGTGCCGGCGCCCGCGTCGTGCGCCGCGATCGCGGCGCGCATGCCTGCCGCGCCGCTGCCTGCGATCAGGACATCCACGCGCTCGACTAGCACTTCGGGTGGGATAGTCATCGCGAGTCCTTACAGGTTTTCTTTCACTTTGCCCTTGAGCGCAGCATCCACCCACGAGTCGCCATAGAGGATCTCGAGGGGCCTCTTGCCTTCCTTGATGTCGCGCGCCTGCTGGTATTCCATGTCCATGCGCGACCTCGCCTTCGCCAAGACCTCTTCGGCGACCGCAAGGGGCACCACGCCTACGCCGTCATCATCGCCGATCACGATGTCGCCGGGGCTCACGACGAGCCCGCCGACGTGAACCGGCACGTTGATCGATCCGGGGGTGTTCTTCTGCGCTGAGCGCGCGCACACGCCGCGGCAAAACGCCGGGAACTTCTCGTCGCGGAGGAGCTTGATGTCGCGCATGCAGCCGTTGCTCACGAACCCGACTGCGCCGCGGTTGCGTGCCTGCAATGACATGTTGTGCCCGAAAGATCCGGTGTTGTTGTCTCGTCCCTCGTCGATCATCAGCACGTCACCCGGCAGCAGCATCGTGAGCGCCTTGTGCGTCGTGATGTTATCGTTCGGATAATTGAGAACGGTGAATGCGACGCCGACGAAGCGGATGTTTTCGAAGATCGGGCGGATCTCCGGCATCATCACCCCGTGCCGTCCCATGGTGTCGGCTATCGTAGAAATCCAGATGCCTGCGAATCCTTTGACGAGCGCCTCCGAAGGGCGCGGGAAGCTGTAGTTGATGACCCCGTACATGCGTGTCTCCGTGGAGCGGTGCGAGCGTCCGAATCAGCAGCTTGCCAACGGTGAAGGTTACCAGTAGTGAACTATCAGATAAATTGAAAAAAATGAAGCGATACTATACGTTTTTCAAATAGCATAGGCATCACAGCTCCGGTATTTTCCGCGGCGGCGTGACGCGGTCGCCGGCGAGCGCGCGATCCACACTGTCGCGCGTGACATTGGGGGCGAACATCCTGATGAACTCCAGCATGTACGGGCGCAAGTATCCGTGCCGGCGAATCGCCACGCGCAGCGTGCTCGGGGGGAAAAGGTGCCGGGCGTCGATGCTACGCAACTGCTTGTCGCGCGTAGCATCGAAGGCAATTGTGGCGAGTATGGCGATGCCGAGACCCATCTCCACGTAGGCCTTGCTCACGTCGGCGTCGATTGCGCTCAGCACCACGTCCGGCTCGAGGCCGCGCTCCGAGAACGCACGGTCGAGTATCCACCGGGCGCTGAACCCCTGGTCGTAAGTGATAATTGGGTAGCGCGCCACCGCTTTGAGCGTCAGCGGCCTCACACGCAGGAGCGGGTGCCCACGCGGGACGACCACGCTGCGGTTCAGACGATAGGCCGGGATGCCGACGACGTCTTCTGGGTCACCGGGTGTCTCAGTGCAGATCGCGATGTCCACCGCGCCGCGCGCCACGAGTTCCACACACTGAACGGGTGTGCCCTGGCGCAGGCTCAGCCTTACCTGGGGATACCGGGCTTTGAACCGATGGATGACGCGCGGCAGTGCGTAGCGGGCTTGAGTATGCGTGGTGGCTATGGTGAACTCTCCGCGAACGACAGCGCCGGTGTTTTCACTCGCGCTGCGGATGCTATGGACCTCGCGGATGATGCGTCGCGCGCTCGTGAGGATCTCGCGACCTTGGGGCGTGAGACCCAGAATCTTATTTCGCTTTCGAAGGAAGAGGTGAGTCCCGAGCTCCTGTTCGAGCTCTTGCATCTGGCGGGTGATGCTCGGCTGCGAGCGGTGTAACGACTGTGCCGCAGCCGAGAGCTTGAGCCCCTTATCGACGATTTCACAGAGGGTGATGAGCTGGCGCAGGTTCAACTATGATGTCCAAGTTCCGATACGCGTGTTTGCGGGGTGTCTGAATATCGACTAATGCTCGCATCACTGGAACGGGTCGAAGGCGCACTCGCTCTGCGTGGCGATGTGGCAAACTGCATCGGTGACGTGAAAAAGCTACTCGGCACAAGAGATTTCGATGTTTCAGACCGAGCTTGAAGAGGACCAGAAGCGTGCAAATGAAAAACCCCGGCCGCAGTCCTGGGACGATTCCAACCGCAATCCAGAAACAAGTCTAGGGTTGTTGGGCGAGTGCCAGCACCGGCTGACACGAATGTAAATTATAGCAGCGTAGCGCCAATGAGGTCCCGCACAGCCGTGACATCAGCACACAGGTACGACTCCATTCCAACGGATCGCCTTTGATATGCGTCAAACTCACGGCATATTTTGTAGCCCATCCTTCGGCACGCGCTCGCGCGCCGTCTGTTTTGTACTTGCTGCTTGCCACCGCGCCCGCAGCCGGCCAGATGCTGGACTTCACGCGCCCAATGCGCGACGAAGGGTGCGCCGTGGTAAACGTCAGCACCCGTACTCCGCATATATTCGATCCGGGGGGCGGTAATCGACAGATCGCGGTTCATGGTCGCAAGCGCGTATACCGGCTATATCGCGAAGCTGCCCTGAGCGTCCGTAGGGAGTGCCGAGATATCGCCGTGGATTACGAGGCGGAAGAACGCGCCGGCAAGGCGGTCTGCGTCATCGGCGAAACGGTGCGCCGGAAACCGTCCGGCGCACAGAACCCGATCGACAGCGAAATCCGGATCAAACAATTTGCCTGCGAAGTGATCGGGTCGAGTCAAAAACGCTTCACGGGGCATTGAGGCCGCGGAGAAAGGTTGTCTCCTTGTTGTCAGCAAGGAGACGGACGCGGTCGATGGCGCAAGTCCGCCAGGTCGGGCATCGTCTGCGCCCGCGCGCCGAGGCAGGACGCGCCTACTGGGCGATCCCTGCGGCGGTTATCGCCTTGGTCCACTTGGAGACTTCGCTTCGGATGAACGCCGAGAACTGGTCCGGCGAGCTGGATGCCGGTTCGCCGCCCAGGCCGGTGTAAAGACCCTTGATTTCGCGGCTGTCGAGGATCTTCACGACCGCGGCATGCAGCTTGCTGATGATGGGTTCGGGCGTCTTGGCCGGCGCCAGGATTCCCCACCATTGCCCGACGTCGTATCCGGGGACGCCCGCCTCGCCGATGGTCGGCAGGTCCGGGAACACCGAAAAGCGCTTCTGACTGCTTACGGCGATTGCCCTCAGTTTTCCGGCTTTCACGTGGGGCAGCGTCGGAGGGATCGGCGCGAACATAAGGTCCAGCCGTCCGGCGATCAGGTCGACGACGGCCGGGCCGCTTCCCTTGTATGGAATGTGCACCAGCTGCACGTTCGCCATCTGGTTGAACAACTCGCCGGCCAAGTGCACCATGCTGCCTGTGCCGGGGGAGCCGAAATTAAGCTGCTTGGGCATCGATTTGGCGATCTGGATGAGGTCCTTGACCGACCTCGCCGGCACGACCGGATTCACGATGAGGATGATGGGACTCGTCATAACGCGTGAGATGGGGGCCAGATCCTTCACTGCGTCGTAGGGAAGATTCTTGTAGTAGCCAGGCGCCGTGCCGAGCGGGCCAGCACTGCCTATGAGCAGGGTATAGCCGTCCGGCGCCGCACCCGCCGCGCGGGCGGTCCCGATGGTGCCCCCCGCACCTCCGCGATTCTCGACCACGACGGGTTTGCCCAGGGCCTCAGTAAGCTTTTGCGCGAGCGGCCGGCCGACGAGATCGTTGGTACCCCCTGGCGCGAACGGCACAATCATGGTGATCGGCTTGGCGGGGTAGGTCTGTGCAACGGCGGGGCTCGTCGCGCAGCAGACGACGAGCACGAAGAACATGCGGTTCCAAGCCTTCATGATTCCTCCTCGTGGGTTGATTAATCCGCGGCCCGGCGGACCTCGCCGCCGTTGATGAGAAAAACGTCGCCACTAATCCAGCGCGCGTGCGGTCCGCAAAGGTAGCGGACCAGCTCTGCGACTTCCTCGACCGTTCCGGGCCGTTTTATCGGGATGGTGGAAAGCCGCTTCTCCCACCGCGCGGGGTCGCGAAGGATATCGATGCGGGCGGTATCCAGAAAACCCGGCGCAACGACATTGGCGGTGATTCCATGAGGGCCGAGCTCGTCGGCAAGGGATGAGTTGAGGGCATGGATGCCTGCTTTCGATGCGGCATACGCGGCAAACGTGGCCGGGGCCTTCAAGGCGGCGCCCGACGAGATGCTGACGACGCTCCCGCCTTCGCCCTGGGCGATCATCTGCTTCGCGGCGTACTTGGAGCAGAGCATCGTTCCGGTGAGGTTTACGTCGATGATCGTGCGCCACAGCTCGTCGTCGAGCTCCTGCACCGGGACCCGGTCGCCGGCCCGCGGATACGTGGCATTGTTGACGAGGATGTCGACGCGCCCCAGGCGCTCCACGGTCTCACGCACCATACGCTGAACGTCCTGCGGCTGGCGGACATCCATGAACACGGCGTGAGAGCGGACGCCGAGGGCCGAGATCTCGTCCGCGACGTCCAGCAGTCCGCGCCAGCCTTCCTTCTGCTCGTCGGGGGTGCGGTGGGGCGGCTGCCGGTCGCTGCCGGTAACGACGACGTCGGCACCGGCGCGTGCGAGCGCGATCGCGATCGCGCGTCCGAGTCCGCGCTTGCGCGTCGCGCCAGTGACTATCGCAACCTTCCGAGAAAGCTCTGTCATGTCGAGGTTCTCTCCGCTCTGGCAAGATGCGCGCGCCGCAAGGTCAAGGCCGTCGACACACAATGTGAACTAGGCTTGCCCGGCGGCGATCTTCTGCGCGCCGTAAGGCACGGTTGCGGCAGGCATAGTACAGCTCGGATTCTTATGCAGCAGACGATCTAAGTTACCTTGGAACATGCAGCCGTGGCAACACATACGCTATGATGATCCATGCGCGGGGCCACAACGTGGAATCAACGCCGAGCGGCGGCGCAGTCTCGCGCGCTCTTGCCGTGAATCCGGAGGACGCAATGCCATTTGAAGATCTCATCCGCGAGTACCAGCAACGGAAAGACAAAGCGCTGGCCATGGGCGGGGCCGAGAAGCTCGCACAGCGCAAGGCGCAGGGCTATCTCAATGCGCGCGAACGCATCGACTATCTGCTGGACCCTGGAAGCCTGCAGGAAATCGGGCTTTTCACGACGTCTTCCCGACCCGAGGTGCGAGACAAGACGCCCGCGGATGGCAAGGTGACGGGTTTCGGCAAGATAAACGGGCGGAACGTGGCGGTCATATCCAACGACCTGACCGTGATGGGGGCATCGAGCGCCGTCACCAACGGCAAGAAAATCAAGTTCATGAAGCAGGTTTCCAGTCGCCGCGGTTTGCCGCTCGTATTCCTCGCCGAATCATCCGGCGCGCGGATGCCCGACCGCATGGGCGCGTTGGGGCGGACCATCGCGGGACTGGACCCGAACGAATTTCTGCGGCTGCGGGAAACGCCTTGGATTTCCGCACTCCTGGGCCCGTGCTACGGGTCGTCGACCTGGTATGCGTGCATGTCCGACTTCGTGGTCATGCGCAAAGGCGCGGCGATGGCGGTCTCAAGCAACAAGGTGACGTCCGGTGCGATCGGTCAGCCGATTGACGCGGAGGAACTCGGCGGCTGGCGGCTGCATGCCGAGAAGAGCGGGTTGGTGGACGCGGTCGTCGACACCGACAAGGAGGCGCTCGATAAGGTGAAACAATTTCTGAGCTACATGCCAAGCCACCACAACGAGCTGCCGCCCGAGGCGCCCGTGCCGGAGAACTCGGACGCGGCATGCAAGGAGATGCTGAAACTGCTTCCCGAAGCCCGCACGGCGGTCTATGATGTCCGCAAGATCATCGGCGCGGTATCGGATACAGGCAGCGGGTTCGAATTGAAGCCGCGCTTCGGCAAGCCGATCACCACGGCGCTCGCGAGGCTGGACGGCAAGACCGTCGGGTTTATTGCCAACAATCCGCTTTTCAAGGGCGGTGCGATGGACGTCGATGCGTGCAACAAGGCGATCAGCTTCATCGTCCTGTGCGATTCATACAATATCCCGATTGTTTTCCTGGTCGACCAGCCGGGGTTCCTGATCGGCGTGGAAGGCGAGATGCGCGCCGCGCCCGGTCGCATCATCAATTGGATGAACGCCTTGCCGCTGTGCACCGTGCCGCGGCTGTCGATCATCATGCGCAAGAGCTACGGGCAAGGCTACCTCAATATGGGCGGCAGCCAGAATTCCGACCAGAACGCATGCTGGATTAGCGCCGACCTGGGGTTCATGGACCCCGTGTTGAGCGTCAAGGTCGTCTACGGAATCACCGAGCAGGACGATCCGGCGCGGTTCAAGGAGGCGCTCGCGGAGATGAACAGGAACAGCGCTCCATGGGATCTTGCGGCGCTCTTCGAGACGCACGATATCATCGACCCGCGCGACACGCGGGACTGGCTCATCAAGGCTCTCGACGTGCATCGCTTGCGCCTGAACGACGGGATAGGGCAGCACCGCCTGAGCAGTTGGCCGACGACGTTCTGACCGATGGTGGTGCAGCACCGGCCCGTCGGCCGGCGGCAGGGCCATCGAAACAGGCGGACGAGTGCTCGCCGCGACATTCTTGCGGAGCACAAGAGGCGAATGTGGCTTAGACGCTGACCCGCGCCGCCCCTTTCCTGTACCCCAGGGCGGTTGAGATTGCTGCGCCGGTTTTCATCACTAGTGTCGCTAACTGATCTAGGCGTTTGGACGGCAGGCGCTCTGCTGGCCCGAACACACCCACGGCTGCCACGGTTCTTCCACTGCCATCCATAATAGGCACTGCCACCCCACGCACGGAATCTCGCCACTCACCGCGGTTCACGGAGTAGCCGACCTGGCGGACCTTCTGCAGCTCACTCGCCAGGTTTTCCGCGCTCGAAACGGTGCGGTCTGTGTGTCGTTCGATCCGCGCAGCTACCCTTTTGATCACTTCCTCGGATTCGTACGCAAGCAGGGCTTTGCCGGTCGATGTGCAATAGGCTGGGGCACGTCTTCCCTCCGGCGTATACGCTCGCACAGGCCTGGGGCTGTCGATCTTGTGGACATAAACGACCTCGTCATGGTCCAAAATAGCGAGATTAACTGTCTCCGTCGTCGCTTCGGCGAGAGAGGCGAGATAGGGCGACGCAACGCGTCTCAAATCCAGTCTTCCTAACACCCGGGTGCCGAGCTCCCACAATTTGATCGTCAGGAAATACTTCTTCGTGCCTACGTCCTGCTCTACGTAGCCGTTGGCGCAGAGGGTCGATAGAAGAAAGTGCACGTTGGATTTCGACACCTTCAGGTGGCGCGCCAGCTCCGAGATGCTCGACGGCTCTGCCCGTTGGGCGAGAAGCTCAATCACAGTGAGCGCTTTCTTGAGGGTGGTACTCATAATCCTTGCACATGACGCTTGACGCTCCGACAAGCGGTGTCGTAGCATCGTTCGAAGATAAGAAACCTCGTTCCACATTGTAGAACGGTTGGCGCGCAGGAGCAACTCTCCTCCGCCGGCAACCGGGTGGCGACATCGTTGGAAAGAATCGAGCGTTTACTCGTAGGTGGTATTTGGCGGCTGGGAGGGCGCTGCTGCCAACCCATCGGGCCGACAAAGTGCGTGGCGTCTCGTCCGTGCCTGACGAGCGTCCGACACCATTGTGGAAGCGGCCATGCACGAGTGGCAAGACAGACCGTAAGTTCCGTAGTCAGGTGCCGAAGCGCCGCGGGGTATTTGCATGTTGCGGGAGCGTGTGCGAGGCCATGGAGTCGGATCGGATTACGGAGCAACGGAAAGCGACAACTTGAGGGAGGAGAATCTTATGATGATAGGAACTCGGCAGTCGGTTGCTCCAGTCAACCGCGTTTGCTTGCCTGACCACGTAACCGTGAGCCGTCCGGCCAGCCCCTTTGGGACGTGCGAACCAGACAGCGGGCCAGCGAGCCCGGCGCGACCAGGTGTCGTGAGGGTAATGATAGCGATGTTGTTCAGCATCCTGGCTGCGGTTTGGGCCGTACTGGCCGTTGCCGCATCGAATTATCCGAGCAAGAACATCATGATGGTGGTCCCGTTTCCAGCGGGCGGACGCAGCGATATCACGATACGCATGCTTGCGCCGTATCTCGAAAAGGAACTCGGGCAGCCGCTCGTCATCCTGAACAAGCCGGGCGGAGGAAGCTCGATTGGTTTCAGATACGTGGCGCAAGCGCAGCCTGACGGTTACACGATCGGCCTGAACACAAACGCCGTGGTAACCGCGCAATATACCGTCCAAGACAACCTGGACCTTCGGGATTATGAGCCGATCGCGTTGATCAATTCTGATCCGGCCGTGATGGCGGTCGCATACGGCGGGCGTTGGAAGGATGTTGGGGCATTTGTCAGTTTCGCCAAGCAAAACCCCAAGAAGCTCCTGATTGGGATAAACCCTGGAGCGTCTGCGCACATCTTTGCGGCGTCTTTTTTGAGGGCGGCCAAGATAGAAGCAACGCTGGTGCCGTACAAGGGAGGATCCCAAAGGGTCGCGGCGCTTGCCGGAGGCCATATCGACGCGGATTTCGGCGTGCTCGCGCAATACCGACCGATGATCGATACTAAACGAGTGCGCGTCATTGCGATTGCGTCCGCTAAACGAATGCCCGCTCACAAGGATTTACCGACCTTCAAGGAGAGCGGTGTCGATCTTCAGATCAGCGGTTGGCAGGGATTTTTCGTGCCAAAGGGTGTGCCGGCGGACGTCCGGAAGCGCCTCAGCGAAAGCGTCAGGGCTGTGCTGACCGCCCCCGAGGTGGTGCAGAAGTTGAAGCGCCTTGAGGTGCAAGTCGCGTACAAGTCTCCCCGGGAGTTCGCTCAGTTCTTGAAGACGGAAGATGCTGAAATGAGGCAGTTGATCAGGGAGCTCGGCCTTATGGTGGCGTCTCCGAAATGAGCGACTGCAAGATCGCGGTAACGGTGAACGGGCGGCGGTATGAGGCAATCGTTGAGCCGCGCATGTTGCTTGTCACGTTTCTGCGCGAGACGCTGGGCCTCACGGGCGCTCATGTCGGGTGCGTCATCGGGGAATGCGGCGCCTGCTCGCTTCTCCTCGACGGTGAGTTGGTAAAATCCTGCCTCGTGCTTGCCGTCCAGGCGGACGGGACCGAGATCACCACGGTCGAGGGATTGGAGACGGGCGGCGTGCTGCACCCCGTGCAGGAGGCGTTCGTGCGGGAATACGGAGCCCAATGCGGTTTTTGCACGCCGGGGATGGTGATGGCCGCGCTCTATCTTCTGCGGGAGCATCCGAATCCGTCCGAGGAGACGATTCGCAGCCGGCTGGCCGGAAACCTTTGCATGTGCACGGGATACATGCAAATCGTGAAATCGGTTCAAGCCGCCGCGGTGATGCTGGGCGAGCGCGAGGCATCATGAGCTCAGGGGATGCGCCGCAGAAACTCCGCTTCATCGGCCGGGATGTGCGCAGCAAGGAAATTCCCCGGCACGTCTCTGGACGCGGCCGATTCGTCGACGATCAGCACGTTCGCGGCCTTGCCTATGCCGCTATTCTAAGAAGCCCCTATCCGCACGCGCGGATTCGCGGCATTAACGCCGACCGCGCTTCCGAAGCGCCCGGCGTCCTGGCGGTCGTCACCTCCGAAGAAGTGCGCAGCACGACGAGCCCGTTCAAGCTCGGCCGCTACGCGGCCGGCATGCCCGTGGAGGTCTCGGAGTTTGCCATGGCCGTCGGCAAGGTGCGGTATGTCGGCGAACCGGTGGCCGCCGTGGTCGCGACAGAACGGATGAAGGCCGAGGACGCGCTCGACATGATCGAGGTCGATTACGAGCCGCTACCGGCGGTGGTCGACCATTTCCAGGCGATGGAACCGAACGCGCCGCTCGTGTTCGAGGAATGCGGCTCGAACGTCGTCGTCAACAGGACCCTCATGTTCGGAGACGTCGACGCCGCGCTGCGCGACTCGGACGTTATCGTACGGGAGGCGTATCGGGTCCATCGATACAGCTCCACCGCATTGGAGCCATTCGCCTGCCTCGCGTCGTACGATCCCACAGCCGACGAGTTGAGCGTTCTGTGCAACGCCCAGATTCCCGAGGTGATCCACGATGGCCTCAAGGAAACGCTTGGCATCGGCGCGATCCGTGTATCGATCGCAGAGGTCGGCGGGGCGTTCGGGCAGAAGATTCACCTCATCCGCAAGTACGTCGTCATCACGAGCCTGCTTGCTCGCAAGTGCGGGCGCCCCGTCAAGTGGATCGAGGACCGCACGGAGCATATGATGGCGGGCGGGCATTCCTGCGCCCAGGCGTTCCAGGTGGAGGCGGGCGTTCGGCGCGACGGCACCGTCCTCGGACTTCGCATCCGTGAGGTCGACGACGTCGGCGGCGCGGTGAGCACGGCCAGCATACACTTCACGAACAAGCTGAGCGCCCTGGTCAGCACTTACCGGGTCCAGAACGTCGCGCTCGAAGGTAAGGCGGTCGTCACCAACAAGTGTCCGGTCGTGCCGAACCGCGCGATCGGCAAGCCGGCGCTGTGCTTCGTGTGGGAACGGACGATGGATGCCATCGCCCGGCAGCTCAAGCTGGACCCGCTGGCCGTGCGTTCCGTCAACTGTATCCGGAAGGACGAGTTCCCGTACCTTACGCCCTCCGGCAATCTGTACGACAGCGGGGATTACCAAGGGCTCCTCGACACCGCGGCGAATGCGTTCGATTTTCCAGGGCTGCGCAGTGCCCAGGCGGAAGCGCTCGCGAACGGGCGCTATCTCGGCGTCGGTCTCGCGATGGCAATCGAGCCCGGCGGTCGGAATGCCGCGCGGGACATGTCGATCGCGAACGAACGGGCGGTGGGCGCAGCGGGCGGCATTAACGGCGCAACGGTTCGCCTCGAGCGCGACGGCACGGCCGTTCTCGTGCTTTCCACGCCGAACGCGGGCCAAGCGCACGAAACCACGGCCTGCCAGGTGGCCGCGGAGGTGCTCAACATGTCGCCCGAGTTGATCCGGGTCGCCGGCCCCACGTTCGACAGCGCCGTGTCGGCATGGGGCATCGCGTCCGCGAACAGCGGGCAGAATTTTCATCTTTACGACATCGGGGCGGTGCAGGGCGCATGCCAGAAGCTGCGTGACAAGCTGCTGGCATTGTCGAGCGCGATTCTCAAGGTTCCCGCCGCGGACCTCCTGATCAGCGACGGCGCCGTGTGGCGCCGGGATCCGCGCGAGTCGCTGATGTCCGTGGCCGAGGTGGCGCGGCTCTCCTACAGCAACCAGACCGTGGTGCCGGACGGGCTGGAGCCGGGCCTGCAAGCAACGTACTTTTACCAGTATCCTTATCCGACGCCCTTCATGCTCCCGGGCGTCGATGGCCGCGTCCAAGGGCAGTTCACGTTTTCCGCCGGCGTGCACTGCGCCTTCGTGGAGGTGGACGTCAAGACGGGGCTCGTCGACGTGCTGCGCTACCTCATCGTGAGCGACTGCGGGACGATCATCAATCCCAAGGTCGTCGACGGGATGATGTTCGGCGCGGCGGCGCACGGCATCTCGGCCGCACTCGGCGAGGGGCATGTCTATGACGACACGGGGCAGATATTGACCACGACCTATTCAGGGTACGGAAAGCCGTCGATGCACGACACGCCCAGGATCGAGATCATCCATCAGCCTTCGCCTTCGCCGCGCAGCGCTTTTGGCCAGAAGGCGGTGGGTGACGGGGCGGCGATTCCGGCGCTGGCGGCGATCGCAAGCGCGGTCGAAAACGCGCTGAAGCCGCTCGGCGTGTCCGTACACGCACTGCCGCTGGGACCGGAGGCGGTGCGCGCCCTGGTGGACGCCGCGCGAATACGGGAGGGAACGGGTGTTTCCCAAGGCGTTTGAATACCTTGCGCCTGCGACGCTCGCGGACGCGCTGAAGGCCCTGCATCTCTACGGTGAAGGCGCGCGTATGCTCGCCGGCGGGCAGAGTCTTATTCCGCTGATGAAGTTGCGCTTTCTCGAGATCGAGAACGTGATCGATCTGCGCCGAATTGCGGAGTTGCGGGGCATCGAGGAACAGGGGAAGGAGATCCGGTGCGGCGCAATGGTCCGGCACAGCGAGATCGAACGCTCGGCGCTGATCGGCAGCCGCATCCCGCTCCTGCGTGAAGCGGCGGTCGAGATCGCCGATGTGCAGGTCAGGAATCGGGGGACGCTCGGCGGCGCGCTGTGCCAGGCGGACCCGGCGGGCGATTGGGCGGTCGCGTGCCTTGCCCTGGAGGCCCGCATGCGATGCGTGGGGCCGCAAGGCGAGCGTGTCATTCCGGCGCTGGCGTTTTTCAAGGACACCTATACCACCGCGCTCGCGCCGGACGAAATTCTCACCGACGTGTTTTTCCCCGTGCCGCCCGCCGGGAGCGTGGGTGTGTACGTCAAGATCCGGAAGCGAAGCGGCGACTTCGCCATCGCCAGCGCCGCATTGCAGTTGACGATCGGGGCGGATGGCCGCTGCGAGAAGGCCGGCGTGGGAATCGGGGGCGTCGCTCCGACCCCGGTTGCGCCACGGCGAATTGCCGCGTTCGTCGCGGGCAAGACGCCATGCGATGCCGTGTTTCAGGAGGCCTGCGCGATGCTTGGAGCGTACCTCGACCCCATCGACGACCTGCGGGGATCGGCGGACTACAAGCGAAGCATCGCGGGGGTCGCGCTCGAGCGCGCGTTCCGCCGCGCATTGGAGAATGCGGCGCCGCATACCAACAAGCAACGCTGAGGAGAAATCATGCTGGAATTTGCCGGAAAACAGATACCCGACACACTGGATGAGATCACCGCCCCCGGCCGCACGGCATTGCTGCTGTGGGACATGCAGCAGGAGATCGCGACCAGGGCCTTCAACTACAAGGACATCGTTGAGCGGATGCAGCGATTGGCGCTGGCGGCCAGGAAAAGCGGGGTGCCGGTCTTCTACTCGCAGCAGACCACGTTCGACTTTGCCAGCGAGGAGAACGCCGTCTGGATCCGGCTCAGGATGAAGCGGGTGGGCGCCACCGAAATCGCGAAGGTGCCCCGCACTACCGAAGGCTCCCCCGGATGGCAGATCGTACAAGAGCTCGCGCCCCAATCCGGCGATTACGTTTTCAAGAAGCGGCGGCCGAACGGATTCGAAGGAACGGATTTCGACCTTGCCCTGCGCAATCGCGGCATCGGCACCGTCCTTATAGCGGGCGTTTCGACCGAAGGCGGCGTCGAGGTGACGGCTCGTAACGGACTGAACCTGGGCTACTACATGGTTCTTTTGCGTGACTGCGTTGGGTCGCGGCGGGCGGAGGTGCGAGACCTGACCCTTGCCTTTCTGGAGAAGACGCATCTCGACATGACCACTTCGGACGAGGTCATCGCATGCTGGCGCAGGGCGGGCCATGCGGTTTGAGCGCGAGTTCATCGTTCCGCTTCCTCCGGAAGCGGTTTGGGCCATGCTCTGGGACATCGAGCGCATGGTGGGGTGCGTTCCAGGATGTGCCGGGGCCACCGTGGTGGAGGAGAAAAGGCGGTACAAGGCTTCAATCGTGGAAAAAGTAGGGCCGTTCAAGCTCGACATCCCGCTCGAGATCGAGATCGGCGCGATCGACGCTCCCCGGAGTATGCGGATGCGGGCGGTCGGAAAAGACAAGCGCATCGGGACCGAGGTGACGTGGGACCTGGGGCTGGATCTCGAGCCGCAGGGCGGGCAGACGCAATGTCGAATGAGCATCGATGCTGAAGTGGTGGGACGCCTGGTCAGCCTGGGCCAAGGGGTGATCAAGTTGAAAGGCAATCAGACGATCACCCGGTTTGCCGATTCGCTGCTCGCGAACCTCACGGCTGCAAACGGGCAAGCCACGAGGCCGGTTCAGTGACGCCGCTGCCTCACCGAAGGGACGCTTGGCTGACGCGGCGGCCCGCTTCGACGAACTCCTCTGCCAGACAACGGGGTAAAGCGTGACCACCGCAGCCCAAGATGTCGCGAAGGCCCTGAAAGCATGGAACATCCGGCGCGTGTTTGCGCTGTGCGCGGATCAGACCAATAGTCTCCTGGATGCCCTGTCGGACGAAGGCATTGTCGTCGTAGGCACGAGGCAGGAGTCGGCCGCCGTTCACATGGCCGACGGGTGGGCGCGCGCAACGGGAGAACCCGGCGTGGCCATTGTCGGCGGGGGGCCCGGCTTCCTGAACGCCGTAACGGGATTTGCCGTTTCCCAAAGCGCCGCGACGCCGGTGCTCGTCATCGCCGGGCAGCCGGCGCTGCATACTCGGGACAGGAATGGCCACCAGATCCTGTACCAGGCGGATATAGTGCGATCGCTGACCAAGTGGTCGCAGGAGGTGGTGAGCCCCGCGATCGCGGCCGAGTTCGTGTGCCGGGGAATCGGCATCGCCACGGCTGGCAAGCCGGGTCCCGTGCACATCTCCATTCCCGTCAACGTGATGGACGCGGACGCCGAGGCGTCCGTATATCGCATCGTTCCAGGGGACTGGCGCTCGCAAAGCTACGAAACGGTGAAGGGCGATTCGATGTCGAGGGCGCTTGCCTTGTTGAATGCGGCGAAGCGTCCGATGATGATTGTTGGCGGGGGAGCCTGGTGGGAGCTCGGACGCGGCGAATCGAAGCGCCTGTCGGAGATGCTGGGGATCCCGATTTTCACGACGGAACTGGCCCGCGGGCTCATCGCGGACGACGGGGCATCGTGCTTTGGATACGCTCATCCATCGTTTAACAGGACGTTCAATGCGATCAGTTCGGCCGATCTCTTGATATTCGCCGGTACCGAGATGAATCTGCACACCGGCGCGGCGACCAGAGGACTCGTCGGAAAGAATACAAAGATCGTTCAATTACACCGCGACCCTGCTCAGATCGGAATCGGCCGGGCGACGGACGCCGCATTGCTGGGTCCGCTCGACGTCTCGTTGTGCGGATTGGCCGGAGGAATCGAGCACACAGCGCGCGTCGCCCACGGTGCGTGGCTGGCGGAAGTGCAGCAGATTCATGCCAAGCACCAGAAGGAGTGGGACGCGATCCGGGGCCGGGTCGGCCGCAGCAAGTCATCGTCGGTGCACCCGCTGCTGGTGTGCGACAGCATGCGGCGACACTACTCGGACAAGGTCCGCGTCGTTATCGACGGCGGCGACTTCGTGCATTGGCCTCGCCTGTATTTCCGGGCGC
>Ga0326597_10001199_pt1 | contig 42657 bp, 26 predicted proteins | sample RVTome_12_FD_203789 | JGI IMG/M metagenome (GOLD analysis project Ga0326597, IMG submission 203789) | Soil microbial communities from uranium-contaminated site in the Upper Colorado River Basin, Wyoming, United States - RVT100D185 | ecosystem: Environmental > Terrestrial > Soil > Contaminated >...
TGGAGCACCTCTACCGCGCGGCGCGCGAGGGCGGCGTGACGACCGCGATGGACTCGGTGGTCTGGTACGCGAACTGGATCGAGAGCGGTGAAGGCCGGACACCGGCCGCCTCGGAACGGTTGCGGCAGATCGAGCACTACAACCGGGACGACTGCGACTCCACGCTCGAGCTGGCCGAGTGGCTGCGCGCGCGGCAGGCCGAGAGCGGGATCGCCTACGGCGGCGCGGTGGAGGAGACTCCGGACGAGGAACCGGCGGCCGCACAGCCCGATCCAGCGCGGCAGGAGCTGTACGACCGGCTCGTCGCACGAGCCGCGGGCGATCGCGAGAGCGTGGCCACGCTGCTCTCGCAACTGATCGGGTTCCACCGCCGGGAGGACAAACCGAAATGGTGGGCGGTGTTCGAGCGGGCGGAGAAGACGCCGGAGGAACTGATCGAGGACCTCCACTGCCTCGGCGGGCTCGAACGCGAGGACGGCGAACCGCTGATGGTGCGGCGTTCGCTCGGCTGCTGGTACCGCTTCCCGCCGGAACAGGATTCTCGCATCGGTCCAGACTCCAACGTGCGGTTCGTGCACGATCCGTTCCTCAAACCCGTGATCGAGGAGTTCGATCCGAAGCGGGGCCGGGTGCTGCTCTGTGTGGGCAAGAAGGCGGCGGCGCTCCACGAGCGCCCGTTTCCCCGGCGGACCGGTTTGATGCTCGATGAACTCGTTCCGGCCGGCGTGATCGAAGACAGCATTGTCGACCTGGCCCGGGACTTCGCCGAGGGACGCCCGCTCCCGCCGGCGCTGTCGGACCTCCTGCAGCGCAAACCGCCGCGCATCGACGGATCTGCGGGCGGACCGCTGATCCGCGCGCGCGAACTGCCGGGCGACGCGCTCGTGCGCCTCGTGCCGCAATTGCGCGACACCACGCTGTGTGTCCAGGGCCCGCCGGGCAGCGGCAAGACCACCGCGGCGTCGGCGGCGATCCTGCACCTGCTCGACCTGGGCAAGACGGTCGGGATCACGTCGAACAGCCACGCCGCGATCTGCAACCTGATGGCGGCCTGTGCAAAGCGGCGCAACTGGAAGCTGTCTTGCATCAAGGTCGAGAGCGGGCGGCAGACCGACTTCGTGGAACGCTGCGACGGCGCCATCCGGGTCGGCTCGGGCCAGGCCGCCTCTGCGCTCGGACCGAACACGCCGCTGATCGGCGGCACGGCCTGGCTGTTCAGCCGCGACGACCTGCGAGGCCGCCTCGACTACCTGTTCGTGGACGAGGCCGGACAGGTGTCGCTCGCGAACCTGGCCGGCATGTCCCGCTCGGCCGCCAACCTGGTCTTGATCGGCGACCAGATGCAGCTCGCGCAGCCGACCCAGGCCTGCCATCCGGGCCGCTCGGGACTTTCCTGCCTGGACTTCGTGCTCGAAGGACACGCCGTGGTACCGGCCGATCGCGGGCTGTTCCTGGGACTCTCCTACCGGATGCATCCGGACCTGTGCGGGTTTCTCTCGAGCGCGGTGTACGAGGGGCGGCTCGAATCGGCGGACCGGCGCGAGAACCGCGTGGTCTGCGCCGAACCGAAGGCCGGCATCCGCTTCGTCCCGGTGCACCATCGAGGGAACACGCAGTGCAGCGCGGAAGAGGTGGAGGAGGTGGCGCGGATCGTCGACGAGCTGCTCGACACCGAACACACCGGGCTGGACGGCGAGAACCTGGGCCGGCTCACGCCGAAGGACATCCTGGTGGTGGCGCCCTACAACATGCAGGTGCGTTTGCTCGAGGAGCGGCTACCGGCGGGCGTCGCCTGCGGCACGGTCGATCGCTTCCAGGGCCAGCAGGCCAAGGTCGTGATCGTCTCGATGTGCGCGAGCGACGGCGCCGAGTCGCCGCGCGGCGTGGAGTTCCTGTTCCAGAAGAACCGCCTCAACGTGGCGCTGTCGCGCGCCGAGAGCCTGGCGATCGTGGTCGGCCACCCGGACCTCGCGCACACGCCGTGCTCGCGGGTGGAGCAGATCGAACTGGTCAACCTCTACTGCCGCATCCTGATGGAGGGGTGACCCTGGACGCCGCCCTCACTTCCGCAACGGTTCCAGGGGATCCGGCGGCGAACGCGAAGAGCGGCTCAGGGCGCCAGGGGGAAGACGCGCCGGCGGACGAGCGCCGGATCGACTTCCTCCAGGAACGGGCTGGCTTCATTGTGCGTGTGGGTGATCCAGAGTTCCTCGCCGGCGCGCGAGCAGGCCACGAAGAGCACGCGGCGGGAGCGCTCGAGGTGAACCGCGGCGTCCTTCTCGTCCTGCTCGTCGGTCTCGTGGGGGAAGACGTTTCGGTTGACGTCGACCAGGTAGACGATCGGGAAGTCCAGGCCCTTGGCGGAGTGGCAGGTCATGACCTTGACCGCATCGCGCGCGCCGGGGACGCAGTCGCCGCCGACTCCGAGGTCCTGGTGGGTCAGCACGTGGAGGCCGCGTTCGCGCAGGCGACGCGCGAGGGCCAGGACGACGCGGTTCTTCAGCGCCAGGATGCAGACGCGGCCCGGTTCGACCTCGCCGTTCTTCACCCGGCGGGTCACTTCGGAGAGCACGAAGTCGAACTCGTCCTCGAGGTGCGGGCAGCGGACGATCGTCGGCGGGTGGCCGGCCTTGAGGCTCGGGTGGTGCGGCACCTCTCCGAGGGCGTCCTCGGGGCCGGCGGTGTCCCTGGGGTCGACGATGCGGTCGCCGAGCGCGCGCACGAAGCGGTGCAGCGCGGCGCTCTGGCGCAGGTTGCGGGTCAGGATTTCGGTGCGCCCGCTCAGGTTCAGTCCGATGTCCTTCCACTGGAAGCCGGGGCGGTAGATGTTCTGGGCGGCGTCGGCGAGGAAGAGCACCTTGCCCTGGTCGGCGAGCTGGGCGGCGATCGCGAGCTTGACCGGCGAGAAGTCCTGGGCCTCGTCCACGACCACGAGGCGGTAGAGCGGCGGTCGTTCATCGCGGCCGAGCTCCTCGCGGGCGATGAGCCCGAGGCCGTCCCAGTCGAGGCCGCGGTAGGCGGCCTGGAGGCGGCGGACTTCCTCATACACCTGCCAGACGGTCTGGCGCTGCGCCTCCTCGAGCGGGAAGCGCCGGCCGAAACGGTTGATCTTGCGGTAGGCGTCCCAGTGCGCGGCCGGACGGCCTTCGATCACCTGCTGGATCTCCTCCTGGAAGAAGGTCACGGAGCGCTCGAGCAGTTGCGGGTCGCCCTGGGCCCCGCGGAAGCGGACCTTGCGCAGCGCGTCGCGGATCAGGCCTTGCGCGTCGTCGGGGCGCAGGATCGTCGCGGCGCGCCCGCGCGATTTCAAATAGGCCTGGCACCATTCATCGATGGTGCGGACCTCGACGCGCGTCTGGCCGGCGCCGAGGTGTTCGTCGAAGGCCCACTGCATGGCCCGGCAGAGCAATCGGTTGAAACAGAGGAACAGCACCGGCGCCTGGCCCGCGGTCTCGAACAGTTCGGTCTGGCGGGTTTCCAGGAGGGCGCGGTGAAAGGCCAGCGAGGTCTTGCCCGAACCGGCGCTGCCCTTGACCAGCAAGGGGCCGTCGAGCTTGCGCTTCAGCAGCGCCCGGTGTTCCTCCGGGAGTTTCCAGCGGAACGGGACGGGACGTTCGAGCGCGCGGGCCACGTCCTGCTCCGATTCGGGTTGGACCGAGAGCAACGGCCGGCCGCCCTCCGCGTCGAGCGCGTCCAGCAGGCGTTCGGCCACGGCTTCGTCGAGTCCGAGATCGATCAGGGCGTCCTCGTCGGGGCAGAGGATCACCGCTTCGAGGCGGTCGGGCGGCACCCCGGCGCGCAGCAGGGCGTCGGCGAGATCGCGATCGAAGAGTCCGGCGGGCGCGGGCTCGGCGACCGACTCCGCGAGGGCGAGGCCGGAGTCCGACAGGTCGAGCGTTTCGGGCGCCGCGATCAAGGGCGCGCGGCGATAGGCCTGGTCGTGCGCGGCGACGGTCAGCACGATGAAGGCCTGGCGCTGGGCCTCGACAATCAGGCGGTAGTGGTCGTCCAGCCGCACCTCGTAGCGCTTGCGCCGGGATCCTTCCACGCGTTCGGTGCCGAGCGAGGGGTGGCGGTGGTCGCGCGCGAGCAGGAGGAGCACCCGATGGAGCTTGGGCAGGAGCGCCCGATCCAGTCGCTCGATCTCCCTGGTCGCGCGGTGCGTGAAGGCGATCATCCGGTTGTCCGGCATGGCAGCGCTCCGAAGGCGGCGGGTCCCGAGACGCCGCCATCCTACCCGCCATCCCGGCGCACTGGTTGTGCCGCCCGGGCTGGGATGCGAGGATGGCCGCCATGGAAGTGAACGACAGGCCGCTGGCGGAGGTCGAGGTGGCGGTGCTGGACGTCGAGACGACCGGACTCTCTCCGCCGCTCGGCGATCGGGTGGTGGAGATCGCGGTGGTCAGCGGCCGGCTGGACGGGGAGCCTCGCTGCTGGTCGACCCTGATCGACCCGGAGCGGCCGATGGCGGCGGAGGCCACCCTGGTCAACGGGATCACGGACGAAGATCTGGCCGGCCGGCCGATCTTTGCGAAGGTGCTGCCCGAGTTGAAGCGCCTGCTCGAGAACCGGATTCTGGTGGCGCACAACGCGCCGTTCGACCTGCAGTTCCTGCACGCGGAGTATGCGCGCGCCGGGGAGGAGTTCGAGCCGGGGGTGGTCTTCGACACGCTCGGACTGGCCCGCCGGCGCTACCGGTACGAGAGCAACGGCCTGGCCCGGGTGCTGTTGGAACTCGGTCTGCAGAATCACGATCCGCACCGCGCGCTCGGGGACGCCCGGGCGACGTTCGAGGTCTACCGGCGCTTCGCACTGGACCTTCCGTTGGACTGCCCGCGCGTCTGCGACTGGCTGGAGGCCCAGGGCGGTCCCGGTTTCCACCAGGGTCCGGCGGCGCCCGAGCTTCCGGCGGATCATCCGCTGCTCATCGCGCTCGAGCGGAACGCCGGCGTCCGCATCCGCTACACCGACGGGCGGGGCGCGATCACCGAACGGAGCATCGTGCCGCTGGCGATCTCCGGAATCCACCTGAGCGCCTGGTGCCGCCTGCGCGAGACCGACCGCACGTTCCGCGTGGACCGGATCGAGGTGATCGAGCTGGAGCGTTCCTCCTGACGGGCCGGTCGACACTTGATACCCGGTTTGCCGCGTCGCCTCCGGAGGGTGAACAGCGGAGGAAATGGTGCGACGGAATGTGCAGGTGTCAGCGGAGGAGGCCGGCGGCGATGACGAGGCGTTGGATTTCCGAGGTGCCTTCGTAGATCTCGGTGATCTTCGCGTGGCGGAAGAAGCGTTCCATCGGGAAGTCCTTCATGTAGCCGTAGCCGCCGAGATTGGCCCCTCCCAGAGCGCCCCCCGACCTCTTCTCGACCTGAGCGGTCAACATGCTCCCGCCCCGCAGACCCTCCTGGTGACCCAGCAATGTTCACCGGGTATGGATGTTCGGTATCCTCGGGCTCATGGAACGCCCCGTCATCCCGCCGTCCGACACCTTTCGCGCCCGCTTCCGCCGCCAGACCCGCTGGTCCGACGAGGACAAGCAGTCGGTCCTGAACAATGCGGTCTATCTTTCCCTGCTCGAGGAGGCGCGGCTCGACTACTTCCGCGAGCTCGACCTCATGATCGAGGGTGAGTTCCCCTTCGTGCTGGCGCAGACCAACATCCGCTTCGCCGCTCCTGGCCGCGGCGGGGCATGGGTGGAAATCGAGTTGCGCACCACCGACCTCGGCCGGAGTTCCTTCACCCAGCTCTATCGCGTCGTCGAGGTGGAGACCGGTACCGTGCTCGTCGAGGCGGAGGCTGTGCTGGTCTGCTGGAACCGCGAGCGGCGCGGCAAGACCGACATGACGCCCGAATTCCGGCGGCGCGTCGCGGCGTTCGAGGGGCTCTAGGGGCCGGCATCACCATGCGCCGGAGCGGCCTCCCACGCCCGGTTGACACTTCGTTCTATTGATCTATCACAAGCGATCGACCGCGTGGAATCCCCCTTCGCAGTTCGGCGTCCGCATCCGCTACACCGACGGGCTGGGCGCGATCACCGAACGGAGCATCGTGCCGCTCGCGATCTCCGGAATCCACCTGAGCGCCTGGTGCCGCCTGCGCGAGACCGACCGCACGTTCCGCATGGACCGGATCGAGGTGATCGAACTGGAGCGTTCCTCCTGACGGGCTGCTCGACACTTCAAACCCGGTTTGCCAGGTTGCCTCCGGCGGGTGAACAGCGGAGGAAATGGTGCGACGTAAAGTGCAGGTGTTAGCGAAGGAGATGGGTGCCGGTGTCAGCGGAGGAGGCCGGCGGCGATGACGAGGCGTTGGATTTCTGAGGTGCCTTCGTAGATCTCGGTGATTTTGGCGTCGCGGAAGAAGCGTTCCATCGGGAAGTCCTTCATGTAGCCGTAGCCGCCGAGGATCTGGATGCCCTTGGTGGTGGCGCGCATGGCGACTTCCGACGCGTACAGCTTGGCCATGGCCGCCTCGGTCGAGAAGCGCGGCTTGTGGTCCTTGGAGTAGGCCGCGCGGTAAGTCAGGAGCCTGGCGGCGTCGATCTCCGTGGCGATGTCGGCCAGCATCCAGGAGATCGCCTCGAAGGTGCCGATCGGCTTGCCGAACTGCTGGCGCTGCTTGGCGTAGCGGACCGCCTCCTCCAGCGCGCCGCGCGCGATGCCGACCGCTTGCGCGGCGATGCCGATGCGGCCGCCGTCCAGCGTCTTCATCGCGATTTTGAAGCCTTGCCCCTCCTCGCCGAGACGCTGATCCGCCGGAATGCGGCAGTCCTCGAACAGGAGCTCGGCGGTGCCCGAGGCGTTGATGCCGAGCTTGCGCTCCTTCTGGCCGATGTTGAACCCGGGCGTCCCCTTCTCCACGATGAACGCCGTGATCCCCTTCGTGCCCTGCTCCTTGTCGGTCATCACGAACACGAGCGCCGTGTCCGCCACCTCGGCGTTGGTGATGAAGATCTTCATGCCGTTCAGCACGTAGTGATCCCCGTCGCGGACCGCCGTCGACTTCTGGCGGGCGGCGTCGCTGCCCGCCTCCGGTTCGGTCAGGCCGAAGCAGCCGAGCTTCCGGCCGGAAGCCAGCGGCGTCAGGAAACGATGCTTCTGTTCGTCAGTGCCGAAGGCCAGCAGCGGATCGCAGACCAGCGAGTTGTTGACCGACAGGATCACGCCGGTCGAGGCGCACACGCTCGAGATCTCCTCGATCGCGATCGCGTAGCTGATCGTGTCCATCCCGCCGCCGCCCCACTCCTCGGGGATCGCCACGCCCATCAGGCTCATCTCGCCGCAGGTCTTGATCAGCTCGCTCGGGAATTCATGGCTCTCGTCGCGAGCCGATGCACCCGGCTTGACCTCCTTCTGGGCGAACTCACGCGCCGTTTCCTGCAGCATCTGCTGCTCTTCCGTCAGTTCGAATTTCATCTCGGACCGTCCTTGGTGTGTACACCCCGCGCCCAGGAGACGTTCCAGTCTACCGGCCGAAGGGCCGGGCGGAACGGCATTTGAATCGTGCGCGAATCGTTCATGCCCCCTTTCGCCGCCCTTCGCTGTCCAGGAGGTTGACTGCCATGATTCGCCCCGCAGTGCTCGCCTTCTCGCTGGTCACCGCCGTCATGATCCCCGCCGCCCTTTCATTTCTCGCGGCGACATCCGTTCCGACTGACATCCAAATGCCCGGAACACAACCACAGGAAGTCAGCCAACTCCAGAGTGTGGACCGGTGCAACAATTGTCATGGAGGGTACGACCTCGCGGTCGAACCGTTTTTCACCTGGCAGTCGAGCATGATGAGCCACGCCACGCGCGATCCGCTCTTCTGGGCAACCGTCGCCATCGCAGAGCAGGATTTCCCGGGCGCTGGGGATCTTTGCCTTCGCTGTCACACTCCGGAAGGCTGGATCGGCGGGCGATCGGTCCCGACCGATGGATCGGCGCTCGCCGCGGGCGACATGGACGGCGTCTCCTGCGACCTCTGCCACCGTCTGACCAATCCCGATTTTTCGGAGCACCAGGGGACCATGTCGCCCCCGTTCCTGGCCAACGACGAGGATCCGATCGACCCCGAGGGGTACTACGGCAGCGGAATGTACGCGGTCTGGAATGGGAACTCGAAACTCGGCCCCTACGACGACACGGTCGCGCGCCACGACTTCCTCGGTTCGGACTTCCATCGCGACGCGTGCGCCTGCGGCACCTGTCACGACGTCTCGAACCCGGCCGTCGGCGACCTGGCGCACAACAACGGGGCGCAGGTTCCGCTCGCGCCCGGGACGTTCAGCGGCGTGCCGGGAAGTCCGGTCGATCAGAAGGCGGCCTTCAACAACTTCCCCTACCAGTACGGCGTCGTCGAGCGCACCTTCTCCGAGCACCAGGCCAGCGCCTATTCCGACCTGCCGATCTCGGAGTACGTCAACCTGCCGCCCGAACTGCAGGCCGGGTCGCTGCGCGAGGCGTATCTCGCCGCGACCGCGGTCCGGCCGGACGGGAACTACGCGGACGGCGACCCGCGCACCTTCAGTTGCCAGAGCTGCCACATGCCGCCGGTCACCGGCAAGGGCTGCGACAAGGCGGACGCGCCGCTGCGTCCCGATCTGCCGCTCCACCGCATGGTGGGCGGCAATTACTGGGTCCCGCAAGCGATCCAGTACCAGGACGCCCGCGGCCAACTGGTCGTAGGCGGCGGCCTGACCGCCACCCAGATCGCCGCGCTCGACGCGGGAGCCGCCGCCGCGCGCGCATTGCTCGAACAGGCCGCCTCGCTGCAAGTCGACGGCAACGAACTCACCATCACGAATCTCACCGGGCACAAGCTGATCTCCGGCTATCCGGAGGGCCGGCGCATGTGGCTGCGCACGCGCTGGTATGACGCGTCCGAGAACCTGCTGCGCGAGGACGGCGCCTACGGTCCGCTGGCCGTCACGATCGACGGGCAACCGGCCGACGTCGACACGATCCTCGACCTGGACGACCCGAACACGCGGATCTACGAGGCGCACTTCGCGATCACCCAGGAGTGGGCCAACCAATTGCTCGGCCTCGGCTGGCCGGCCGACCTCCCGTTGATCCACGACCGCGTTACGGGCCAGGTCGCGAGGACGCTCGGCGACGTCGCCGCGCAGGCGCCCGGCACTTCGGGGGAGTCGTTCCACTTCGTGCTGAACAACACGCTCGTCGCCGACAACCGGATTCCTCCCTACGGCTTCGCGGTTGACGAGGCCCGCGCGCGCAACACCTTGCCGGTGCCGGAGGACCAGTACGGCCATCCCGCCCCGGGCGGCGTGTACGACCATCAGGACGTGTTCACCCTGTCGCCGCCCTCGCAGGCCGCGCGGGCCGAGCTCGAGCTGCTGTATCAGCCGACCTCCTGGGAGTACATCCAGTTCCTCTACCTGGCCAACACCGGCGCGGAGCCGTTCCTCGCCGCCACCGGCCGCGACCTGCTCGAGGCCTGGCGGAACACCGGGATGGCGGCGCCGCACGTCATGGCCAGCGCCACCTGGACCGGCACGCCCGATCCATGGTTCGACCTCGGCCACGGCCTGGCCGGCAGCTTTGGCGTGCCGAGCCTCGAAGGCACCGGCACCTTGCAGCCGGGCACGCCCGCGCGCATCGAGCTCGACAATGCCCGGCCGAACGCGGCGTCCGGCCTGTTCATCGGCTTCAGCCAGCTCTTCGCGCCGTTCAAGGGCGGTACGCTGGTGCCGAACCCCGATCTCATCCTGCTGCTGCCGACCGACGGCAACGGGGAGTTTGCCGTAACCGCGACCTGGCCGAATCTCCCCTCGGACGCGTCGCTCACCTTCCAGTTCTGGATCACGGATCCGGCCGGACCGGCGGGATACGCGGCCTCGAACGCCCTCGAGGGGGTGACGCCCTGACGAGTGGTCCAGGACTCTCGCTCGAGTCCTGGTAGAATGCGCCGCATGCGCGTTCCGCTCCTGTTCTTCTGCTTCATCACGACCGTCTTCCTGCTGCACGCCGCTCCCGCGGATGACGCCCCGCCTCTCGACGCATTCCTGCAGTCCCTCCCGGAGCTGCGCCGCGGCCTGCGCCACGACGAAATCCTCGAGCGGCTCCAGAGCCTGGGGGCCAGGGAGCCGGAGGAGGACGCTCGCCTACGCCTCACGCGCTGGATCGCGGTGGTCTCGGCCGAACGCGCCCTGCTCGCGCGCGCCGCCCCGCTCGAGCAGTTGCGCGGCCGAAAGGCCTCGACACTCCAGGACGAACTCGCCGCCCTGGAGCTCGACGCGCACGAAGCGCTCGCCCTTTCGCGCTGGTGCCGGCTTCACGGCCAGGTCGGGGCCGCCGAGTCTGCGCTCGGCCGCGCGCGCGACCTCGACGAGAGCCTGAAGGACGAGACCGATCGACTGCTCGCCGAGGGACGCGGGGAAGACGTGCCGCGCGGCGGCTACTTCCGCTACCGCGGCCGCTTCGTCCCGCTCGAGCGCCGCGACCGGGAGCGCGCGCTCGACGAGGCGCTCGGCCGGCTGCAAGACGCCGGCCGGCCGGCGCCGGAGCCGGGGTTCGTTCCATCCTCGACCGTCGCCAACCTCGCGGCGTTCGAGCGCCGCTACGGCGAGAGCGGTCCCGAGCTGCTGCGCAGCGCGGCCGCCGAACTGCGGGAGCAACTCGCCTCGCAGTATGAAGAGGTGCGCGGCTGGCTGCCCTCGTACGCGCGCCAGCCGTCCCTGCGCAAGAACCTGCTCGAGCGCTTCGAGGCGCTGCGCGGGCAGCGCCACGGGGCGCTCCAGCTCATCGCGCGCTACGACAAGCCGGAGCAGCCGCAGGTCGACGCCTACCGCAAGACCCTCGAGTCGCTCTATGCGCGCTACGCCGAGCTGCTCGAGATCGACCGCCGCGCGCTCCGCGCGGTGGGCGCCGATCACGCCCACCAGGTGCTGCTCGCCATCCGGACCGGCGAGGAAGCCCTGTTCGCCATCGACGCCTACCTGGAAGGATGGGCGCCGCCCGGTCTGGGCGAGGCCTCGATCGCACCGCCGCCCTCGGCCGAGGCGACGGCGCGCCACGTCCTGCCCGGGCGCCGGCAGTCGTCGCTGGAAGACGTGCTGTGGGTCGTGGTCCACTTCGCCGCCGGCCAGGACGCCGAGACGATCGCGCGGGCCGAGGAGCTCGAGCGAAACCGGCTGCAGTTGACGCCCTGGGAACGCCTGATCCTCGACGAGCTGCGCTTCGACGCGATCGATCGCTACAACGCCGAGTGCGCCTCGAGCCTCGACGACGCGGAACGCCAGTTCGTCGCGGTGGTCAATCAGTACCGCCGGATCCTCGGGCGGGCGCCGTTCGAGATCGCCGAGCGCCTCAACGTGGCGGCGCGCAAGCACAGCCGCGAGATGGTGGAGCTCGGCTACTTCGGGCACATCTCGCCGGTCGCCAGGAACCGCACCCCTACCGACCGCGTGCGGCGCGAAGGGTACGGCGGGAGCGTCGGCGAGAACTGCCTGGGCGGCCACGCCGACGGGCGCGGGGCGTTCGAGGGCTGGTATCACTCGCCCGGGCATCATCGCGGCATGGTCGGCGAGGGGCCGCACCTGGGCATCGGCGCGACACGCGATCACGGCATGTGGACGATGGTCGCGGGCGGAACCGATCTCTCCTGGCGCTCGCTGCACCGCGATCAGGTTCCCTCGGAGAAGCGCCGCCGCGCGGAGCTTGCGGCCCGACTGGCGGCGACTTCGACCGCCTCGGGCATCGACGAGGAAGGCGCCGAGCCGGCCCGCCGGCTGCTGCCCGACCTGCTCCCGAGCGTGGCCCGCGAGACGTTCTCGCGCCTCGGCGATCCCCGCGCACTCAATCGCGAGGGCTGGCCCGGGCTGGCCCGCTTCCTGGTCGAGGCCGACGTGCCGGTCGAATGGCGGCCGCTGCAGATCGCGACCGTCGCCGCCGCGATCGAGGGGCTCGCGCTCGAGAAGCAGGTGTCCACGCGCCAGGCCCTGTTCGAACTGGTCCGGCCGCTGATCGGCGACGACCTGCCGTACGACGCGGGCGGATCGCCGGCCGAGCGGCGCAAGCAGGTCACGGCGATCAGCATCTCCTGGGAGGAGGTGGGGCAATTCCGCTACCGCCAGGGAACCGAGCCGATCTCCTCCGAGGTCGTGCGCGCGCCCGGCCGCAAGGGCGACGGGCCCAGTCTGGAGTCGCCGCTGCGGATCCTCTCGCGGCGCGAACGGCTGGCCATCGCCCGCCAGTTCGGCGGCGGCGGCGAGACCGAGCGCAGCGTCGCGCGCGGGCTGGCCTGGCTTGCGAACGTGCAGCACGCGGACGGCGGCTGGCGCGCGCGCTCCTTCGCCACGGTCGACCGCCGCTTCCGCGGGTACGAGGACCGGCTCGGCCTCGGCAACGCCGAGTGGGAGATCGGCATGACCGGCCTGTCGCTGCTGGCCTTCCTGAGCGCGGGCAATACGCCCGATCAAGGCGAATACGCGGCGGCAGTCGAACGCGGCATCCAGTTCCTCACGGAGCGGATCGTCGACTACGGCAAGTTCGAGACCACCTCCAGTCATTACATGTACAACCACGCGATCGCCACGCAGGCGCTCTCTGAGGCCTACGCCTACACCGCCGACCCGCGGATCGGCGTCTCCGCGCAGTTGTGCCTCGACTACCTCGCGTACGCGCAGCATCAGCTCTCGGGCGGGTGGCGCTACGACGCCAACATGGCGGGCGACACGTCGGTCGCGGGCTGGGTGGTGATGGCGCTGAACTCAGGGTACAAGGCGCACCTCGACACGGCCGGCTTCCGCGGCGCGCTGCGCTTCCTGAACAGCGTGACCTATCCGGCCTACTTCCAGATCGGCTACACGAACCGGCAAGACGGCGGCACGAAGCGGCTCGGCGCGGTCGGAATGCTGGCGCGCCTGTTCCTCGAGGGAAACCCGGACCACGCCGGCATCCGCATGAACGCCTGGCGCCTCGAACGCGAGCCGCCGCGCGCGGGCCAGGAGGATTTCTACTGCTGGTATTACGCGACCCTGGCGATGTTCCAGCTCGGCGGTCCGTCCTGGAAGACCTGGAACGAGCACCTGATCGCGGCGCTGCTCTCGAGCCAGGACACGGACGCGCGCTCGCCGCTCCACGGATCGTGGCCGCCACGCGGCGAGTGGAGCAACGTCGGCGGCCGCATCTACCAGACCGCGCTCGGCGTGCTGATGTTGACCACCTACTACCGTTACGACCGGGTGCGCACGCCGCGCGTGGCGCCTTTCACGGGCGATCTCAGCAAGAGCATCGGACCGTACCTGGACGTGCTGCGCGCGCCGGACGACGAGCTGGTCCGCCGGGTGACCGCGGCCAAGCTGGTCGACCTGTTCGGGACCGCGGCGGCCCCGGTGCTGATCCAGGTCCTGCGCGATCCGGAGGAGCCGCTCGACGTGCGGCGCACGGTCGCCTCGCTGCTGGTCGATTGCTGCGCCCAGAATCACGAGGTGGCCCTGCTCGATCTGCTGGCGGCCCCCGAGAACCAGGAGGACGAGGAGATCCAGACCTCGATCGTGTGCGCGCTGGAGGGCGTGGCCTCGGAAGAGAGCACACCGGCGCTGTCCGGCTATCTCGACCACGAGGCGCACGAGTTGCGCGGCTACGCAGCCTCCGCGCTGGGCCGGATCGGTGGCACCCGGGCGGCCGCGGCGATCGCGAAGCGGCTCGAGGTGGAGCGGGACGGCTGGTGCCGCGAGCAGATGAACCGCGCGCTCTCGCGCCTGTCGCATCAGCAGGCGGTCGACGAGCTGGTGCGGCAGGCGCTGGGCACGGACACCGGGGCTCGACTGCGCGTTCTGGACGGACTGCAGTTGCTCGATCAGAGCGGGCTCGCGAAACGGCTGCTCGCGCAGCAGGCGTCCGACCCGGACCTCTACGCGCGCGCGCTCGACGAGATCCGCGAGCACCGCGAAGCGGCCGCGGTGCCGGTCCTGATCGTGCTCCTCGAGAGCACAGACCGCGACACGCGCGCCGAGGCGATCAAGCTGCTGGGCGTCCTCACGCACCAGGGACACGGCTTCGACGCCGACCGCCCGCAGGAGGAGCGGGACGCCGCCGTGGTCCGCTGGCGAGACTGGTGGTCGAACCATCTCGAGGAATACCGGCAGCGCTGAGGCCGACGCTGGCAGCCCGTCGACAGGCGATCTGCCCGAATCGCGTGTCACGCTCCCGCAGCCTTCCGTTCCGTGGTCCTACTGCTTTCCCCCAAACTCCATCTGCAGTGCATTCTCAAGCTGAGTTCGTGTGACGTCGATCTGAAACTCCTGAGGTTTCGTACCGTCTGTCACCTCGAGATCAAAGGCCAGTCCGTCCGCACCGCAAAAAGTAGTCAGACCTGCACCCTTTCCCGTCACCACCCCGACCCTGAGAACATACAGACCCGGCTCCGAGACCATCCATTCCAAGTCCCGACCCTCGGCTTCCTTCAGAGGATAACCAAGCGAGTGTCGAAACGCCCGAAAGGGGTCATCGAGCGGCGGTACCAGTTCCAGCTTCGCCGCCGGCCTGAATCGACTGGACAAGGAATCCATGTCACCGGCGATCTTGATTCGAATTGGGATTGCCCGATCCTCCAGGACAACACGCGTCATCCCGGCCGGCAAGACCACGATCCTGTCTCGATATCCTTCCGCTCTGACCACACACTCCAGGGACGGTTCCATGCTGACCATTCTGGCGTGTCCCATGCGATCCGTGACACCCTCCGCGCTGTCCGCACCCTTGCAGACCACTCTGCATCCGCGAATCGGGTCTCCATCGACCGTCACCACCTCGATGTCACAAAGCGCCACCCTCCCCCTCAGGTCGATGTCGATGGAATCGCCTCCGGCACCACTTTCCTCATCCAGCCGAATAGCATCCTCTCGATGCAGTATTTCCTTCCCACCAGCCAACCGAACCTCCAGTGCGTAGGTGCCAGGATACAGACCGTCCATGTAAAACGCACCATCCGCACGAGTGGACAGTGACTCCGAGTGCCCGGACCCATGGAGCCGCAAAGAGAACAGGCCTGGATGGACACCATCGTCAAGCAATAGCCTGCCTCTCACACAGCAGCCCGCCCGCATCACGAGATGCAGGTCCGACTGCCCTCTAGAGAATGGAGTGTCGATAATCGGAATGCAGCCGTCGAGTGCGGCCGAGATGGTTCCACCGGTGCACTTCAGATCAGAAAACAGCGCGAATCGCCCGTCCCGGTCCGTCGTCGTGACATATTCGAAGAACGCGTCACCCCGATCGGCTCCCGCGGCCGCCCGCGAATCCCTCGCACTCTCACCCAGGTCTCTTATCTTTCCGAAGATCATCGCGCCGGCGACGGGATTATATGGCCCTCGCGTCACCCGACCGGACACCAGTCCAGGAACTGCCTGCATATGGAGGTCGCCAAGATCGAACAAACCAACCTGACCCGCGGGTGGAACATCGAAGTCGGCCCGCCACTTCTCCTCGAGGCGCCGACTCGGGGACGCATCCGCTCGGTAGATGGAGCGTCTCTTGTACATCTCGTACTCATAGCTCGGATGCACGTATCGGAACGTGCCGTCCTCGCTCGTCACGAAATCGGGGCGCCGGAGATCCTGGAATCCGGTTGACGGCAGTGGCTGCACAATACACGCCTGATTCGCAAGAATCTTCCCATCTGCCCCGAACAGCCGTCCACTCAGGACTCGCTTCGTCTCCTCGGCATTTGGTACCCTGACAATAATGTCGACGTGGTCATCTTCCCGCACGATACCAGGGTGATGTATATCCATCTCATCCAGCCCAGACTCCTCGGCGAATCGGACCATGGCATTGAGTGGAGCACCCACCATCACATATGGAAAGACCACCTCTCCATTCTCAAACGGCCTTTCGTCGCATAGTTCCATTTCAGGCGCGCGCCAGTACACACGTACAGATGCGTCATCCTCATACGGACGACCCTCCGGGTCCTGCACCTGGACTCGGACGCTTCCCGTGGGCGGAGCTTCAATTCGGACCAGGTCCATGGGCAGCGCGTCCCGAAAGACCTCAACACCGGGGAGGTTGCAAAGGGTGACCTTTGGAAGCAGGTAGTACCGCGTGGCTCCCGGTCTGTACATGTGTGCGTTCATGCGCGAGCGCACATTGGATACAGTGATTACCGTATCTGGGGCGACCGCTGCGCCGACGAACAGCTCGCGAAGTCTCGTCATATTACGCTGATCCACGGTCAGCCGCACTGGTATCATCGGTTGGGGCCTGTTCGAGCTGTCCTCTACTCGCGCGCGCAACAGGTTATTTGCGAACAGTTCGACGGTTTGCGTTTGCTCCTTTGCTCGCAGTTGCGCGATACCCTGAAGCGCTCCCTTGCTCGCCCAGATCCACGCGGTCTTCTCAGGTTTCACAACTCGCACGGAGCCCTCTTCGTCAGCCAGGTACTCCTCACCCGCCCCGAGCATCAAGTCAGCAGGATTGGACACGTACACCCACCAGGGCTGCCTCACCCAACGCGGAAGACTGTCCATCCGCGACTCGCCGGGAAGTTCCGTGGCGACGACCACGAGCGCGCCTGGCAATGGCATCTGGCTGTTTCCGTCCACGACCCGCAGGAGCAAGTTCTCGTTCGCGTGTTCCCGAGCGGCGTCAAATGGCTCGCGATGGACGACACTTGGCTCGGGCAATGCGACCGATGGACTTTCCGGCAGAGACTCCTGATCCGCGGTCGACCCCGTCGACGGAAGATGCTCTGAGTTCCTGGCCGGTCCGTCCTCGATGGCCAGCCATATCGCGGGAATGGCACAGAATGCGGTAAGTACGAGCAAGGGCCTGAATTGCGATCTGGACATGCCACGGCAGGATAGGCGGTCCATTTCACCTCATCAAGGATCCCTGGAGAGGCTGCCCGGCTGGAAGTGTCGGTGAGGATCGGGTTCTGGTCGAAGGCGCCGAAGGGGGATGTTTCCGCGAATCCCGGAACGGGTCAGTGGGCGGGCCGGTCTCGCGGGAGACGCTGCCGAGTCGGCGTGAAGATTCGTCACTGCGGGTGGCGCTACTTGGAGACGTGATGGCGGAGACAGCCGGCCGTTCAGGGCGAGAGCACGCCTGAGGGAGGTGCCCTCGCGCTGAACTATCCGGGAACGCCGGAGAGTTGCCTCGCGGCCACGTTCGCCCTCAGCGTACACGCAAGTGTGGTACCGTACTGAACGCCCGCCGCGACCATCGACACGATCAGCCCACGCAGGAGCGGGGACAGATCGATCACGCAGCCCTGCTCCGCCATCGGCGGCGCGCGTCCAGCCCGTCACGAACGGGGTCGCCGCGGCTCGTCTCACCCCTTCCGCTTCAACATCGCCTCGACCCACACCGGCACGTACGGCGGCGTGCAGCCCTTCGACACCGGCCAGTCGCGGTACAGGCCGATCTTCTCGCCGATGGCAATCGCGCGCTTGCGGTGCGCGGCGTGCTCGATGCCGATCGCGGCGAGCGTGTTGTTCATCGTCCACTGCACCTCCGGCCTGGCCTTCGGCATCTCCTTCTCGATGCGGTCGAGCAGCCCGGCCAGGTCGAGGCCGCCCGCATCCTTGTTCACGCGACCGGCGGTGAGGCTCCAACCCGCACGGGCGGCCCAGCGATCCTTGTCCTTCATCCACTTCTCGCGCAGCGCATCCTTCTCGGGATGTTGCGCGACGACATATGCGTTCAGCCAGTCTGCGACCTGCGCGCAGGTGATGGAGCGCGTCATCGTGTCCAGTTCATCAGCGGAGAGCGACTTGGGCTTGATGATGAGCGCGGCCAGAAGCTGCGCTTCGACGTTGCCGGTGTCCCAGAGTTCGAGCGCGAGTTCGTGATCGGTCTTGATCTTCTTTGCGATCGCGCGAATGTCGCCGAGCTTCACGCCGAACTGGTTGTCGGGCGCGCCGGCCTTGGTGTTGTGCTTGCGGCGAGCGTCGTCGCCGAGGGACTCGAGCTGTGCGAGGACTGCTTTGACGTTCATGGCGGGGATTCTACGAGAAGCACGCGGAGCAGGTCAAACATCGCGAAAACCGCCGACCCGGGCTGCGCCCGGGCAGGGACCCCTCGGCCCTTGCCGGATGCTGACGATGTTGGCCGGGCCCGAGGTGGGTCGACTTTCGCTGATCAAGGTGGGTCGGTTTTGGCTTGCCGTTTCCGGAGGGTGGATGTCCGCGATATGCCGTCGATCGACGGCTCATTGTGAGCAGCTCCCCCGGGCACACCCTGTAGGTGGACGCTTCAAGGCGCGGCGTTCTCGGCCGGCACGAGCCGGACCTCGAGCTTCCGGTTTAGCGCGGCCGCGATGCGCTGAAGCATCGTGAGCGACCGCCCCTGGTCGTCCGCATCCTCGAGCCGGGAAATCACGCTCTGGGTCGTCCCCACGCGCTTTGCGAGCTGCGCCTGCGTGAGGCCCGCCGCCTCGCGGGCTGCTAGAATCATCTCCGCAATCTGCGCATCGAGCCGCGCCGCCTCAACCCGCTCGCGAACCACCGGGTCGGTTCCCGTGATGCGATCGAGGATCTCTCCGGCATCGCAGGTCCGTCGCTTCTTCCTGGCGTGCCTCATGGTGTGCTCTCCGCGTAGGTGTCGCGGCTCGCGCGCTACCGCTCGACCGCCCTACCGGCCCTTCAACCACCGGTCCCACTTCGCGGCATCGTCCCCGAAGCGCTCTCCACTCAACGCCTCCATCAACGCCACCGCCCGCGCCCGCTCGGCCCCCTCCAGGTATCTGCCCGTGCTCACCGCCACCGCCTTCACCGTCATCGCATGGCCCGGCTGCAGCACCCCGATGTTCGGGTTCGCGATGAACGCCGAGTTGGCGACGTCGACGTCGAAGCCGGACACATAGGAGGTCTGTTCGACGCTGGAAATGGTGCTGCCGGCGGCGGCGTCTGCGCCTGCGGCGCGCCGGGCCAGGGCGCGGGTCAGGGCGCCCAGTGAGCGCGGGTCGGCCAGGAACTCGAGGCCGTCGAGAGCGGCGCTGCGCAAAGCGCGGTCGCCTCGCTCGAGGGCCCTTGCGACGACCGGCAGGGGATCCCGATTCTCGAACCGGAGCAGCAGGGGCAGCGCCGCCCGGCGAACCTCCGCTGAGCGATCCGCCAGCGCGGTGTTCAGCAGCGCCTGGAAACCGCCGGCGGGGCGCAACTCGGCCAGCACGCGCGCGGCGCGCAGTCGGACACAGGCCTTCGGGTGAGCGAGTCCCGACAGCAAGGTCATGGTGACGTCGCTGCCGCGGGCCAGGTCGATCAGGCGCTGTTCGGTCACGAGGCGCGTGGCGGGCTTGGCCGCGTCGTGTCCCGTGATCAGCAGGCACAGGGCATCGTCGGGCAGCAGATCGTGGTGCCAGCCGATGCCCTGAACGGGAACCCGCAGCAGTTCGTCGGGCACGGTCACGCTGTTGCCGCCGTCCATCGCCAATGCGCGGTCGAACAGAGCCAGAGCCTCTTCGAACATCCCCTTCTCCAGCGCAAAGCGGCCCAGCCGCAAGAGGCCGTCTGGGTCGTCGATCACCGCGGTCTCCAGGGCGCTGATGGTCTGCCGCAGACGCGGGCCGGTTTCGAAGAGCAGCAGATCCTCCCGGGCGATCGAAAGGATGCCGTCCAGCGTGGCGATCTCGATTCGTGCGCCGGCGGAGGTGTCCAGCACGTTGCCCCGCACGCGCCGCCCATCCTTCAAGTGCAGGACGTCGGCCATCGCGGGGGTGATCAGCAGCAGGCAGAGCAGGAGGATTCGGATCGTCATGGGGACCCTCGGTTCAGGAAGGTCGCGGCGGGATGCCCCCAGGCTAACCGCTTTCGGGAGCCATTCCAACGCGCCACGTGTGCTTGTTCGTCCCGGCGGACGACCTGGAGACAGAGATCGGCGAGAAGGACCCGTCAGGCGTGTGAATCGTCGGGCTTGAACGCTTCCAGGAAACGTTGCCGGTAGCGCGCCTTCAGTCGCGGTCGGGGCAACTTCGCGGCTTCCGCGACCAGGCTGGTCAGATCGTGTTCGGCGGCCGGGTCGCGCACGCGCAGCAGGGGCCGCTCGCGGGCGTGGAACTCGGCCAGGCGAGCGATCGAGAACGAACCCCGCAGGAGCTGGGTCAGCCGGCGATAGGCGAAGACGCGCTCGAGGAAACTGTCCCGCAGCGTCGGATCGCGGAGCCGCTCCTCCTCTTCCACCGGCAGATCGGGCAAGCGCTCGATGAGCGCCGCCGCGAACAGGCCGCGGCCGGTCGAGGACGGCACGCCGTTTCGGTCATGAAGCCGGACCTCGAAGAGGCCGCAGGAGGGCGAGTTCCGCTTGAACACGAAACCGCTCAGGTCCTCGCGGACCAGCGCGGCGACCCGTTGCCGGGCGAAGCGCCGCATGGACGCCGTGTGATCGATCCCGGTCCGGGTGGTCACGAGACGCACCGCATCGCCGTCCCGCACGAGCTGCATGCTCTCGCGCGGCACGCCAAGGCCCGCCTCGACTTCCGGGCAGACCGGAATGAAGCGCACCAGACCGGCCAGCGTCCCGGTCAGGAACGGATCCCGCTTGTGGCCGCCGTCGTAGCGCACTTCCTGCCCGAGCAGGCAGGCCGAGACGCCGATCCGGATTTCGTCGGGTTGCGGGCGTTCGCAGGACACCGGTCGCCTTTCTCGAGGAACGCGTTCGGAGGAACGAGCGTACGGCTCGGAGGCCCGCGACGGAAGCGCCGGGCGGATCGAATCGCGCCGGCGGCTTGCCATCGCTTCTCCTTGGGTTATCCTCGGCGGTTTGTGACCTCGGGAGGTTGAATCCAGATGAAGACCTCGCTCGCGAAGGCGATCGCGCCGGCCCTGCTCTGCACACTGGCCGCGGGCGCGGCCGCGGGTCCGAAGCAACAGAAGGAGCAGGGACAGCGGCCGCCCAACATCGTGTTCCTGTTCTCGGATGACCACGCGGTCCAGGCCATCTCGGCGTACGGTTCGCGGATCAACCGGACCCCGAACCTCGATCGGATCGCGGACGAGGGGGCCGTGTTCCTGAATTCGTTCTGCGCCAATTCGCTCTGCGGGCCGTCGCGGGCGTGCATCCTGACCGGAAAGCACAGCCACATCAACGGCTTCCGGCGCAACGGGGATCGCTTCGACGGATCGCAGGTGACCTTTCCGAAACTGCTGCAGCAGGCCGGATACCAGACGGCGCTGGTCGGCAAGTGGCATCTGGAATCCGATCCGACCGGGTTCGACTACTGGGAGGTGCTCCCGGGCCAGGGCAACTACTACAACCCGGACCTGCTGCAGATGGATGGGTCGCGCAAGCGCTACGAGGGGTACGTCACCGATCTGATCACCGACCGCGCGCTGAAGTGGTTGAAGGAAGAACGCGACCCGGACAAGCCGTTCGTGCTGATGTGCCAGCACAAGGCTCCGCATCGCAACTGGTCGCCGGCGCTGCGGCATCTCTCGCTCTATGACGGCGTCACGGTGCCCGAGCCGCAGACGCTGATCGATGACTACGCCGGGCGTGCGAAGCTCCTGCAGGAGAACGAAATGACGCTCCGGGATCACTTCCACTGGGGACACGACGCCAAGTTCCACGGTGAGAACGCCCTGCCGGCGCATTTCGCGGGCGCGTTTGCGAACGGCGAATACAAGCGCATGAACGCGGCGCAGAAGGCGGCCTGGGACGCGCATTACCAGCCTTTGAACGAGGCCTTCCTGCGGCAGGTCGAGGCCGGCGAACTCACGGACGGGGAGATCCTGAGCTGGAAGTACCAGCGTTACATCAAGGACTACCTGGGATGCATCGCCGCGGTGGACGAGAACGTCGGGCGGGTGCTCGACGCCCTCGACGAAACCGGTCTGGCGGAAAACACCGTGGTCATCTACTCGTCCGATCAAGGTTTCTACCTGGGCGAGCACGGCTGGTACGACAAGCGCTGGATGTTCGAGGAATCGCTGAAGATGCCGTTCCTGATTCGCTGGCCGGGCGTGGTGGCGCCGGGAACGCGCTCGGAAGCGCTGATCCAGAACATCGATTATGCGCCGACGTTCCTCGAGCTGGCCGGCGTGAGCGTGCCGGAGGCGATCCAGGGCCGCAGCCTGGTGCCGGTATTGCAGGACGCCGGCCGGGCGCCCGCGGACTGGCGCCGGGCGATCTACTACGCCTACTACGAGAACGCGGCGGTCCACAATGTCCCGTTGCATGACGGGGTCCGCACGCGGAACCTCAAGCTGATGTTCTTCCCGCGCACGCGAGAGTGGCAGCTCTTCGATCTCGAGCGGGATCCGCTGGAGCTTTCGAGCCTCCACGACGACCCGGCGTATGCGGCGCGGCTGGCCGGGTTGCAGAAGCGCTACCGCGACCTGCGCCGGTTCTACGACGTGAACTCGGCCGTGATCCCGGCCACCCGGGGGGACGAAGCGTGGTGGCGCGACCGGCAACGGGCGGCCAACGAGCGGGTGGCCAAGGGCGGCGTCGATCTCGTGTTCATCGGCGACTCGATCACCCAGGGCTTCGAGGGCGCGGGCGCCAAGGTCTGGGACGAGTTCTACGCGAAACGCGACGCGGTCAACCTGGGGTTCAGCGGCGACCGCACCGAGCACGTCCTCTGGCGCCTCGAGCACGGCAACCTGAAGGGGATCCAGCCGCGCGCCGCGGTGGTGATGATCGGCACCAACAACACCGGGCATTCCATGCAGGATCCGGAGGAGGTCGCGGCCGGCATCCGGGCGGTGCTCGACCGGCTGCTCGAGCGGTGTCCGAAGACTCGCGTGCTGTTGCTCGGGATCTTCCCCCGGGGGCGAACGCCGGATGACCTGGCCCGGATCAACAACCAGATGATCAACCAGATCATCCGCCGCTTCGCCGGCGGGCGGATCCACTACCTCGACATCGGCCCGGCCTTCCTGGAGCAGGACGGCTCCCTCTCCGAACAGGTCATGCCGGACGCGCTGCATCTCAGCGAGGACGGCTACCGCCGCTTCGCCGGCGCGATCGAACCGGTGCTGCGGGACTGGGACCTCTAACGTGATGAAACAGACCCGGTTCGTTTCATCACCTTGGGCCGTCAGAGCGGGCGGACGCGGAGGGCGCGGAAGCGCACCGGGTCGGAGTGGCCGGCGAGACCGAAGTAGCCGGCGGTGCGCGTGCGGCCGGCGAATTTCTCCGAGGGGTACATGTGTTCGGTGATGGTCGCCAGGTCGCGGTCCAGGATCACGGTGCCGTTGAGCTCGACCGTGATGCGGGAGCCCTCGACGCGCACGCGCTCGAAGTTCCACTCGCCGGGCTTCCGGAGGTATCCGCGATGCGCGGCCGCCTGGCCGTAGACCGAGCCGTGGAACTGGCGCGGATCGAGGGCCGCATACTTCTCATGGGTGTTGTCGAGCACCTGCAGTTCGCACATGCCGGCGTAGGCCGCGTCGCCCTCGCCCGGGTAGCGGATCGCGAGCCCGTTGTTCCCCCCCGGAGGCAGTTGGATCTCGAGTGCGACCTCGAAGTCGCGAAGTTCCCGCTGGTGATAGATGGTGCCGCCCTGTCCGGGCTTGCAGCAGATCGCGCCGTCCCGCACCTCATAGTTGTCGGTCGGGCCGCGCCAGCCGGAGAAGTCCGTTCCGTTGAAGATCGGTTCGAAGCCTCGAGGTTTCCCCTTCGCCGAAGGCCCGCCCTCGGACAGCCGGCGGTTGGCTTCCTCGGGAGCGATCTCACGGATGAACAGGTTGCGCCAGCGGATTTCGCCGCCGTGCGTCTGCAGTTGGATCGGCCCGCGCGCGGGGATCGGCAGCCGCAGCTCGGCCGGCGTGTCGCGGTCGAAGTAGTTCTGCATGCGCGCGTGATCGACGACCAGTTGTCCGTTCAACCAGACCGTGACCCGTTCGCCGAGCATGATGATCCGCACCTGGTTCCATTCGCCGAACGGCCGATCGGCGTGCACCAGGGGATCCTTGCCGGGCATTCCCGCGTCGTTGTTCCAGAGTCCGCCCGAGCCCTTTCCGGCTCCGATGTTCCACTTGCCACCGGCCTCGGTGGTGTCCCAGATCTGCACCTGGGGGACGCCCCGCAGGTAGATCCCGCTGTCGGCCCCCGCCACGGTCCGGTACTCGAGCAAGAGTTCGAAGTCGCCGAACAGCGCGACCGTGGTCAGGTACAGCCCCTGGCCGTCGTTGACGAGTTCACCGTCCTCGACGCTCCAGTGTGCGCGAATGTCCTCGAGGCTCGCGCGCCGCTTGTCCTGGAGGGCGGCCGGCGGGAGCGCCATCCAGACGCGGGGATCCTCGGTCGTGGCGCCCCACCAGCCGGCCAGGCTGTGTCCGTCGAACAGCGCCCGGAACCCCTCGGGCGGCGCGGTCTGCAAGGTCTCAGAAGCCGGTGCAGCGGGGAACAGCGCCAGGGCGGTGAAGAGCGCAATCGACGTGGACATGGCGGTTCCCTCGGCAAGTGAAGCGAACGTGAAGCGAGCGATTCTAGCGGCCGGGACCGCCTACCAGTCGTCCCGCTTGAGATCGTAGGTCGACCAGCCCACGAGGAAGTCGACCAGTTCGTCGGGCGCCACGCCCAGGTAGGCGAAAACGAGGAGGTCGTGCGCGATCAACCCGAGATCCCACTTGGGTATGTGCCACAGACCATCGGGGTTCGGGCTCGCCAAGGCTTCGGTCGGGCCGGCCGCGGCGAAGGCGTAGATGGCGGCCTGCGTCGGCCGCACGAAACGGCCGAGCCATCCGATTCCCGCGTCGACTCCGGTCACGGCGATCAGACGGCCATAACGGGTGAAGTGCACGCCCAGACCGAACCCGGGGCCCACGCCAATGCCAATGTGGACGATGTCCAGTAGATCGATCAGCCGGTTCGGCAGGTAGAGCGCGGCCGTGGTCCAACCGTTCTGTTTCGACCAACCGGCGTCGGGAGCGACGAATGCGTCGGCCTTCTCCGGAGCATGGCAGGAACAGAGCGTGAGCAGGCCGGCGCCCGCGAGCTTCGAAATGGGATGCATGAGATCTCCCTCTGTCGGTTTTGCGTGAGTTGAAGGCGCTACCCTAGCGGCAATCGCCGTCAAATACGATTTCCGGATCGTCACATCTCTGTTCTGTTTCTGTGTTTCTGTCGAGCAACGCTCTTCACTTGGCGAGTCCACATTTTGTATAACCGGCCGCCAGGAACCCAGCAACCCTCGACCATATATCAGGAGATGTGTGATGTTGAAACCCATCCTCGCGGCCTGTGCCGTGGCGTTCATGGTCTGCCCCGTGCAGGCCGACGACTGTGACGGTGACGCCGGATACACCCTGACTGCGACGCCAAACGTGGCCGGTCTCGGAGATCCGGTCGAGATCTGCCTGACGGCCCCGGCCCAGGACACGATCTTCCTGTTCATCTCGGACGGACCGGGTCCGACCCCCTCGCCCGTGGGACCGCTTTGCATCGACCTGCCGGCGGTGCTGTTGTTCAGCTTCGGCATGCCGGGCGCCGGAAGTTTCTGTTTTCCGACTTTCATGCACTGCACGCCCTCCCTGGACGGCTTTACCTTCTATGGACAGTTCGTGAGCGTGGCCACCGACGGCTCGGGACGCCGGGGCCGCTCGAACCAGGCGACCGTCACCGGCGTCGACGGCGGCAACGGATGCAACTTCTGCACCCGGAACAACAAAGCCGCTCTGCTGCGCATGCGCTACACCGGCGAGGACTGCTCTGCCTCGGACCACTCGCAGGAGCCGGGCAGCGTGACCTGCGAAGGCGATCCCGCCTTTGCACCCAGCGTGCGCCTGGTCGTCCAGGACAAGCCGGATCTGACCGACGGCCACCGTGAAATCTACTTCGACGGCACGGTCCAGTTGGGCGGACTGTTCGACATCGATGCGGCCGCGATCGGGCGTACGCAGCTCAAGGGCGAGACCTGGATCCTGGCGCTCGACGCAAACGACACGTTGATCCACAGGGTCGGTTTCCACACGTCCTGCTCGCAGCCGCTGCATGGCTACGACCAGTACGGCGCGTTCGAACTGGTGGCCTTCGTCGTGGCGGACTAGTAGGATCCGCTCCAGCTGCCCTGGAGCCGGTATGACACTCTCGCCCCGCTGGCGCTCCGGCGCCATCATCGCAATCTCGCTGCTGATCTTCTCGGGCGGCCTTCGAGCCGGCGACTGGCCCGGGTTCCAGGGTCCGAGCCGCGACGGCACGTCGAAGGAGACCGGACTCCGGCGAAGCTTCCCGGATGCGGGGCCGGAGGTGCTCTGGACGGTCGAACTCGGGCCGGGCTTCGGCGGCGCGGCGGTGGCCGGCGGCGAGGTCTTCCTGTTCGATCGCATCCTCTCCGAGCAGGACGTCCTGCGCTGCCTCGACCTGAAGACCGGACAAGAGCTCTGGCGTTACGCCTACGAAGCGCCCGGCCGGCTCAACTACGCCGGTTCGCGCGGCGTGCCGGCCGTCACCGAAGACCGGATCTACAACATCGGCGGTTTCGGACAGGTCTGCTGCGTCGATCGCGAGACCCATCAGCTCGTCTGGAGCGTCGACCTCCGCGAGGAGTACGACACCGACCCGCCGCGCTGGGGCTATGCGCAGTCGCCGCTCGTGTTCGAGGACCTGCTGCTGGTCACGCCGCTCGGCGACGATCACGGGGTCGTGGCGCTCGACCGGGAGACCGGCGAGGAAGTCTGGCGCTCGCGCGGGCTCGGCACGTCGCATTCGACTCCGGCGCTGCTTCAGTTGAACGGGGTCCTCCAACTCCTGATGGTGACGGCCGGTCGGACGACCAGCTTCGATCCGCGGACCGGACGCGAACTCTGGAACACCAGGGCGCTCGAATGCAGTATCCCGATCCCGGCGCCCGTGCGCATCGACGACGAGCGCGTGTTCCTGACCGGAGGCTACGGCGCCGGCTCGGCGCTGATCGACATGCAGGGCTCGGGCGACGAACTGAAGCCGTATACGGCCTGGAAGATCGCGCGCGGCTCGCAGGTGCACCCGCCCCTGTTGATCGGCAAACACCTCTACCTGATGGCGAACGAGAACGACAACCATTCCCCCCGCAAGCGCAGCGAAGGCGGCCTCCTGTGCCTCGACCTCGAGGGGCAGGAACAGTGGCGGACCGGCGATTCGCCCTACTTCGGCCGCGGCAGCATGATCTACGCCGACGGGATGCTGATCATCCAGGACGGCTTCAACGGCGTCCTGCGCCTGGTCGAGCCGAGCCCCGAGGGCTTCCGCCCGCTGGCGGAAGCGAACCTGTTCGGCATCACCGACACGAAGGACCACGAACTCTGGGGACCGCTGGCGCTCAGCGAGGGCCGCTTGCTGATGCGCGGCAAGGAGCAGCTCAAGTGCGTCGACCTCAGCGAGCCGAAGTGAGCGGGCGATCCGTTCTCCTCGACACTGCTGACACGCCTGACTCAGTGCGAGCGCCCGAACAGCGGAGAAAATGGTGCGACGGGATGTGCAGTAGTTAATGGGGAGGTTCGATAACATCGTGGCTCGTCGCGTGGATGTACGAGGTTCCGCCATGTTGCTGGTTGCCGTCCGGATCGGGTGGGTGTTGTTGTGTTGGTCGCTCTGGGGCGGGTCGCTGGGGGCGGCCGACCTGGTGCTGAAGAATGGGAAGATCGTGACGCTGGATCCGGAGCGGCCGGAGGTCAGCGCGCTTTCGGCCGAAGGGGGACGGATCACGAAGCTCGGAAGCGACGAGGAGATCGAAGCGGAGATCGGGCCGGAGACGGTGGTGATCGATCTCGCCGGACGGCTGGCGATCCCGGGTTTCATCGAGAGCCACGCGCATTTTCTCGGCATCGGCGACGCGAAGCTCCAGCTCGAGCTGATGGGCACCGGCAGTTGGGACGAGGTGCTGGCGAAGGCCCAGGAGGCGGTGGCGCGGGCCAGGCCGGGCGAGCTGATCCGAGGACGCGGCTGGCATCAGGAGAAGTGGTCGGCGGTGCCTTCCCCGAACGTGGACGGCCTGCCGTACCACGACGCGCTGAGCGCGCTTTCGCCCGACAACCCGGTCGTGCTGGTGCACGCCTCGGGACACGCCTGCTTCGCCAACGCGCGGGCGATGGAACTCTCCGGGATCGACGCCGGCACGCCCGACCCGGACGGCGGCCAGATCGTGCGCGGCCCGGAGGGCCGGCCGATCGGCATGTTCCGGGAGACCGCCATGAGTCTGCTGGCACCGGCTCGAGAAACGGGTCTCGAACCCTCGATCCGCCGCCGTGCCGAGCTGGCCGACCGGGAAGTCCTGTCCAATGGCATCACCTCGTTCCAGGACGCCGGTTCCTCCTTCGAGACCGTGGACGTCCTGCGCGAGATGGCCGAACAGCGCCGCCTCGGCGTGCGCCTGTACGTGATGCTGCGCGAGTCGAACAAGCAGCTCGCGGAACACATGGGCCGTTACCGTTTGATCGGCGGCGCCGACCACCACCTGACCGTGCGCGCCATCAAGCGTTCGATCGACGGCGCGCTGGGGTCGCACGGCGCCTGGCTGCTCGAGCCGTACGGCGACCTCGCCTCGAGCACCGGGCTGAACACCGATCCGGTCGCGGCCATCTCTGCCACGGCGCAGTTGGCGGTGGACAACGGCTACCAGCTCTGCGTGCACTCGATCGGCGACCGGGCCAACCGGGAGACGCTCGACATCTTCGAGGCGGCCTATCAGCAGAGCGAGAATCCAAAGGGACTGCGCTGGCGGGTCGAGCACGCCCAGCACCTGCACCCCGACGACATCCTGCGCTTCGCGAAACTGGGCGTGATCGCCTCGATGCAGGGCATCCACTGCACGTCCGACGCACCCTTCGTGGAGCCGCGGCTGGGCAAGCAACGCGCCCGGGAAGGCGCGTACGTCTGGCGCACGCTGCTCGACTCGGGCGCCGTGGTCTGCAACGGCACCGACGCGCCGGTCGAGGACGTCGATCCGATCCCGAACTTCTACGCCACGGTCACGCGCCGCCTGAAGGACGGCACGGAGTTCTACCCCGAACAGACGCTGACCCGCATGGAGGCGCTTTCGAGCTACACGCTTTCGGCGGCCTACGCGGCCTTCGAGGAGGACCTGAAGGGTTCGCTCAGCCCGGGCAAGCTGGCCGACATCACGGTGCTCTCGAAGGACATCCTGACCGTTCCCGAAGAGGAGATCCGCGAGGCCCGGGCCGACCTGACCATCGTCGGCGGCGAGATCCTCTACGCGCGCAAGAACGAGGGCGGCGCGCATCTGCGGGCGCGGATCGACGAGGCGGCCTGGCCGCTGATCGATGACGGTGCCGCGCTCGGCCTGGTCGTGGGCGTGCTCGATGGAGACCGCGCGCTGGTGCGCGGTTTCGGACGAGTCTCGTTCGAGGACGACCGCGTGCCCGACGGAGACACGGTCTACGAGATCGGATCGATCAGCAAGACCTTCACCGGACTGCTGCTCGCCGACGCGGTGGAACGCGGACTGGCCGCGCCGGAGGATCCGATCGCGCGCCACCTGCCCGCGGATTTCGTGCTGCCGGCGGACGAGCCGCCCGTCCGGCTCTCGCAGCTCGCCTCGCACACCTCCGGCCTGCCGCGCCTGCCGGACAACTTCGACGGATCCAACCCGACCAACCCCTACGCGGCCTACGGCCAAAAGGAACTCTACGACTACCTCGCCGACTACGTGCTGAACGGCACGCCGGGCGAGACTTACGCCTACAGCAACCTGGCGGCCGGCCTGCTCGGCCACCTGATGGTGCGGGCCAACGGCGCCGCGAGCTACGACGACCTGCTGATCGAACGCATCTGCACCCCCTTGAACCTCGCCGATACGCGCGTCGGACCAACGCCCTCGATGTACGGCCGCCTGGCCGCGCCGGCCCTCTCGGCAAAGGTCCCGGGGCACGCCTGGGACTTCAGCATTCTGGAAGGTTGCGGAGCGATCCACTCCACCGTGAACGACCTGCTGAAGTTCGCGGCGGCCCAGATGAACCCGGAGGGCGGCCCGCTCGCGGACGCGCTGCGCCGCTCCCGAACGATCCTCTTCGAGACGCAGGGCCCGGGGCCGAAGGTGGCCCATGGCTGGCACCTCGCTCCCGGCGCCGAGATCTACTACCACAACGGTCAGACCGGCGGCTTCCACTCCTTCCTGGCCTTCGACCCGGCCCGCCGGCGCGCGGTCTGTGTGCTCTCCAGTTCGGCCAGCAACCGGACCGATGCGCTCGGCGACCGGCTGATGCGGGATTGAACCGGTTTTCCTGAAAGCGGCTGAACCTCGTACGCCGCCCGCGCGACTTCAGGATCGAACGTGCAGAGCGGAAGGCGCGACGTGCCACGAGACAGCCGACAGATTGCCGAAGAACTGCTGGTCCTGCGGGCCCAGGTCCGGGATGCGTGGGCCTTCGAGCAGCTCTACCACCGTTTTCGCCTCCGCCTGCTCGGCCACGCGCGCGCCCTGACCGGCAGCCTGGACGCGGCCGAGGACGTCTCGCAGGAGGTCTGGATCGCGATCGCCCGGGGTCTCTGGAGGCTCGCCGACCCGCTGCTGTTCCGGGCCTGGGCCTTTCGCATCACGACCCACAAGGCCGCCGACTGGGTGCGCCGGGAAGCGCGCCGCGAAGCGCTGCATGCCGAAGTGCGAAGCCAGGCGCCCGAGCAGGCGCAAGGCGGTGAGGCCGGGCACGGCCAACCGTCCGAGCGGGTGCGTGAAGCGCTCGCGGAGCTCTCGCCCGAACATCGCGCGGTCACGCGACTGCACTACCTCGAACGACTGAGCGTGGCGGAGATCGCCGCGGCCCTGAAGATCCCGGCGGGAACCGTCAAGTCCCGCCTGTTCCACTCGCGACGGCGGCTCGAGCAAGCACTGCTCCAGAACCGCCCGGAAAGGACCCGACCATGAACGAGATCGATGACGCCATTTCCAAGGCCCTCGCGCAGGAGGAGCGGGAACTGCTCGACCGGCTGGCCGCCGAGCCCTCGATGCACGCCCAGGCTTTCGCGGTGATGCGCGGGCGGCACCGCGTGCTGGTGGGGTTCAGCATGGCGGTCATGGTCGCGCTCGTCGCGCTGGCCGCATGGTGCGCGGTGCGCTTTTTCGAAGCGGAAGAAGTGCGCGATCTGCTGCTGCTCGCCACCGGTTTCGTCCTGGCCATCCTGAACGTCCTCGCGATCAAGATCTGGTTCTGGATGGAGCTCGCCAAGAACTCGGTGGTGCGCGAGATCAAGCGGCTCGAACTCCAGGTGGCCCGGCTCGGCGAGCGCGTCGCGGGGCCGAGATGAGGCCTTGTCAGGGCGGCATGGATCGACGAGAATGCGCCGGCCTGTCCTGGACATCTAACGACTTCTGGAGGAACAAGTGAGCAATCCAAGCGATACGCACCGTGAGCCCCGCCTGTCGGTGGGCTTCACCTGCCGGGAAATGCACAAGAGCCTGACGTTCTACCGCGACACGCTGGGCTTCACGCTCGACGAGTGCTGGCCGAGCGAGGAGAAGCCGCTCTGGGCCAGCCTGTCGCTCAACGGCCAGACGATCATGCTGGGCAGCGGCGCGGAGCCGGGCGCCTGCGGCGGCGGCGCGGCGGTCGACTTCCACGTGGCCAACACGCAGGCGATGTTGAACGAGACCGGCGGAGGCGTGCTGGTCTACCTGCACGTGGAGGACGTCGACGGCTACCACCGGCGGATCTCCGAGAACGGAGCGATGCCGGTCACGGAACCGGAGACTCAGTTCTACGGCACTCGCGACTTCGCCCTGCAGGATCCGGACGGCTACCGGCTGATGTTCTTCAGTCCGATCACGCTCGAGAACTGCCAGTCCTGCGCCATGCCGCTCGCCAACGCGAAGCCGGGCGACATGTACTGCCAGTACTGCGTCGGCGAGAACGGCAAGCTGAAGCCGTACGAGGACGTCCTCGAGGGCACGATCACCGGATTCTTCATGGGCATGCAGAACATGTCCCGGACCGACGCCGAAGTCGCCGCGAAGGAGCATCTGCGCAATCAGCCGGCCTGGAAGGTGCACACTCCGGCCTGACGGCCCTGTGCCCGTTCACGTTCCCCGATCCATGTCCCGCGCCCGGCCGCGATGGTCGCGTTGCGCCGGAACGTCGGGAACGAGTCCTGGTACCACTCCGCCGAGAACGTGAATGGGTACAAGGCCGGTGTTCCGGAACGCGCGTGACTTGCAGATCGAACATCCGTGTTCGATCTGCAAGAATCGCTTGAACTTCGTTTTCACAATGTACTTGGACACTTCAACCCGTATCTGACGGCGGCCCTGGGGAGGGTGCTCAAGAGTCCGAGACCAGCTCCTCCACTGTCCGAGTGCGCACGGTCGCCTGGTCCGTGGCGGGGCGCACGTGCAGCAGGAACTCCGGCCAGGCGCCCTCCCTTCGTTGTTCGTTCCGTGGCTTCCCGTCCAGATCGAGCAGCAGGCGGTCGCCGGCACGCACCAGATACAGATCGGTCCAGGCGGTCGGCTCCTCGCGCGGGGCGAGCTCGATCCGCCCTCCGGGCCATTCGATCGAGACCGGGCCGCCTTCCGCCCGCAGGCGGATGCGCCGGGCGAAGTCGGCCGCGCCGCTCGAGGGGATGCGGAGGCCTTCTGCGGTCTCGAGACCCGAGACCGGACGCCAACGGCTGCGCCCGTGATCCTGGAGCCTCAAAGCGCGCCAGCGCACCTCGAGCGGTTCCGCGAACTTCCCAACGCCGTGGACCTGCAACCCGATGAACCCCTCCTGCGTCCTGGCGTCCAACAGATCGGCCGCCGGCACGTCGTTCAACCAGGTGCGGATGCGCGCGCCGCGCGCCTCGACCCGGATCCGATTCCACTCTCCCGGGCGAAACGCCGCGCGGGCCTCCGGCTGGTCCTCGAGATCGTAGAGCCAGCCCCGCAGCCCTTCCTCGTAGATGCCGGCGGTCCAGTCCCGCCCGCGTTCCTGATCCGGATCGATCTCGACTTGATATCCGCGCACGCGGCCGTCCTGAAAGCGCGAGCGGATCTGCACCCCGGAGTTCAGCCTCGGATCGACCTGGAATTCGTATTCGAGGTCGAAGTCGCCGAAGCGCCGCTCGGTGCAGAGAAACGTGTTCGGCGTGTTCGGCACGGTGGTGCCAACGATCGCGCCGTCTTCTGCGCGATAGGTCGCGTCACCGCCGAGGCGGGTCCAGCCCGACAGCGTCTTCCCATCGAACAACGGCTGCCACGCCGGCCCCTCATCGTCCTGCCCCGCGGCGAGCAACAGCACCGTCATCACACCCGCGAAAAGCAGCAGCAGAACGCGTTTCAGCATCGGGTCTCACGATTCGGCGCGGAGGGTCGGTAGAGCCGCCCGCCGATTCACGGTTGGGTCTTGAAGTTCACGGGAGAATACCAGACAAGGGATGCATGAGCGGCTCTGATCACCTGCATGACCTGCTGATGGAATGCCTGGATCGGTATGAATCAGAGGGCGAGACGGTGCTGGCCGAGCTCGAGCGCCTGCATCCGGAGCATGCCTCCGCGATCCGCACGCGCATCGAGGGCTTGCGCAAGGTCGGGCTGCTGGCCGGCGCGGCCGCCTCCGAGATTCCGGACCGATTGGGCGAATTCCGCCTGCTGGAGCTGCTCGGCGGAGGCGGCATGGGCGTGGTCTACCTGGCCGAGCAGGAGCGGCTCGGCCGAAAGGTGGCGCTCAAGCTGATCCGCCCCGAACAGCTCTACTTCCCCGGCGCCCGGGAGCGCTTCCGGCGCGAGGTGGAGACGATCGCGAGGCTGCAGCATCCGGGCATCATTCCGATCCACACCGTGGGCGAGGAAGGGGACATCCCGTACTTCGCCATGGAGTGCATCGAAGGCTGTTCGCTGGAACAGGTCCTGACGGAACTCGCCGGAGAGGACCCGGCGGCGCTTCGCGGACAGGATCTGCGGGATGCCGTCCTGCGCCTGGCAACCGGCGACGATCGCGGCGAGGGGGCGGCGGAATCCCAGGGACAGAATCTGTTCGAGGGCAGTTATCCGGACGCGTGCCTGCGCATCGCGCGCATGGTGGCCGAGGCGCTCGAGCATGCCCACAACCGGGGCGTCCTGCATCGCGACGTCAAGCCGTCCAACATCCTGGTGACGCCCGGCGGCCGCGTCGTGCTGCTCGACTTCGGCCTGGCGTCCGCGGAGGGCGCACACCGCCTGACCCGGACCGGTTCGACGATGGGTTCGATACATTACATGTCGCCGGAGCAGACCGAGGGCGACCCGAAGCGCATCGACCTGCGCACCGATCTCTACTCGCTCGGCATCACCCTGTTCGAGCTGCTGACGCTGCGGCGGGCGATCGATCGGGACACCTCCCAGGCCGCGATCCTGGCGATTCGCGCCGGAATTATTCCCGGCGTGCGCCAGCACAACCCGTCGGTGAGCTGGGAAGCGGAAACGGTCTGCATGACCGCCACCGAGGTGGCTCCGGCGCGGCGCTACCAGAGCGCCGCCGACCTGGCGCGGGATCTGTCCAACGTGCTCGCCCGCCGTCCGATCGACGCGCGGCGGGCCGGCGTGGCGTTGCGCGTGCGGCGCTGGTCGCAGCGCAACCCCGCCCGCTCGGTGGCCCTGTTCGTGGGAGCGGCCGCGCTGCTGTTCGGTCTGGCGGGCTACGGCCTGCTGCAGCGCGATGCCAGAATCAAGATCGAAGCCAAGAGCCGGCTGGCAGAAGAAAACTTCCAGAAGGCGCTGTTCGCGGTAGAACGGATGCTGGAGCGGGTCGGCGACATCGACCTGCGCGACGTGCCCCAGATGGAACCGGTTCGCCGGGTGTTGCTGGAAGACGCCGTCGAGCTGTTCGAGAGTTTTCTCGGCGGCGACCAGCAGGATCCGGACGCGCTCCATCGGGCCGGAGTCACCCACGTCCGCCTGGGCGGACTGCGGCGGATGCAGGGCGACCTGCAGGCGGCGGAGGAATCGTTCCGGGCGGGGCTCGCGATCCTCGCACCGCTGGTGGCTTCGCATCCGGGGCAGCGCGACTACCGGGACAGCCTGAACGACGCCCGCTCCCAGCAGGCGATCCTGTTCCGCGGACAGTCCCGGTTCGACGAGGCGGTCGCGACGCTCGAGGCGAACACGGTCGAGCTGCGGGCCCGGCTGGGAGAGAATCCCGGGGATCTCGAGGTCCGCACGATGCTGGCCGACTGCCTGTTCGAACGAGGCAGCATCGAGTACACCGTCGGGAAGTTCGAGCCGGGCGAACGCGCGCTCCGGGAATCGGTCGAACTGCTGGAAGCGATCGTCGGCTCGAGAGACGCGGAGGATGCGCACCACCGGATGCTCGGCAATGCGCTGCGCCGGCTGGCCGACCTGCTCTCCGACACGCGGCGGCCCGATCAGGCCGAGGCCACCTACCGCCTGGCGATCCAGCGGCTGCAGGAGGCGCCCGACACTTCCCGCTCGACGCGCCAGCACCGCAACAATCTGGCGGTCTGCTACCAGAATCTCGGCGTCCTGCTGTCGGCGGAGAGCCGGTTCGAGGAAGCCGAGCAGGCGCACCTGCAGGCGATCGCCGCCAAGCGCTCGCTGGCGGCCGATTTTCCAGAGACGCCTTCGCTGAAGGAGTCGCTGGCGCAGAGCCTGATCAACCTGGGCAACGTCTTCATGCGCCGGCGCGATGGAGACCGGGCGGAGCCGTGGCTGCTCGAGGCCCGCGAGATATTGCTGGCGCTGATCGATCAACATCCGGATCGTCCCGGCTTCCTTTCCAACCTGGCGGGCTGCACCCAGTCGCTGGGGTCGATCCTGGTCTCCCGGAGTCAGCTGGAGGAGGGACTCGAACGGTTCGACGAAGCCATTCTGGACAGCGCGCGGGCGCTCGAGCTCGAGCCCGAGAACGCCTACTTCCTGAACAGCATGCAGGTGTATCAGTACCACAAGTTGAATGCGCTGTGGGAGCTCGAACGCGTCGATGAACTGGCCCGGGCGGCGGAGGAGTTTCTCGCCAAGTACTCGAACTGCGCCGAATCGGACCTGCTCAGCTTCGAGGCGCTGGCCTATAGCTGGGGCGTCATGGACGCGCCCGAGGAGCAGAAGCTCGAACTGCTGGAGACGCTCGCGCGCGCCCTCGAGCGCAGCCTCGAACAGGACCACGGCGCCGACCTGCTCGAGTTCCTGGAGCGGCTCGACCAGGCCGGCATTCCGCCGGAGCCGTTCGCGGCCCTGCGCCGCCGACTGACTCCCGACGAGTGAGCCGCCGCGGTATCAGTCAAGGTGATGAAACAGACCCGGTTCATTTCATCACCTTGGGCGGTCGGGGTCGCGCCGGTCAGGTCGTCTTCCAGATCCGCGCGCATGCGGTCCGCTACGGCTGTCCGCGGTATCAGTTGCCCTTGCGCGGGAGTTTGCCCTTCTTGGGAGCGCGCTTCGAGGGAGACTCGCCGGGCTCCTCGAGACCGCAGGGGCCGGGTCCGACCACGGTGTTGCTCGGCGCGTGATAGCAGTACGGCCCGATGACGTTGTTGCCTTCATCGGACTCGAAGATGCGGTGCTCCGGGTCGAGCTCCAGCACGAAGCGCACGTGTTGATACCCCTCGTCCCAGCCCGTCCCCGTGCCGTCGTTGCCGGTGCCGCGGATGGTGACGTTCAACTGCACTTCACGGAGGCCGTTGCCGGCGATCGCTTCGAGTTTCTGGTCGGCGGGCAGCACCGCGCCGGCGCCGGTTTCCGCGTAGAAGCCGGGACCCTCGTTGCGGTGGACCCGAATCAGCGCCACGCAGGGCGGGTCGGCCGGGTAGGGGCCGGACGTCTGGTTGCGGACAGCCACGGTGAAGCGCAGCCGGCGCGCGCGCGGGACGCCGTTCTGCTGGCGCAGCTCGATCCGCACGCGTCCGTCCGCCGTGACGTTCGATCCGGCGGCGCCGATCAGCTGGCCGAAGACCAGATCGGGCCGCGGGAAGTGCGAGCCGTGCGGCGGCTGGCAGGGATCGGCTTCCTCGATTCCGGGCACGCCAAGGCCCGGTTCTCCGGTTTCATCGGGCTCGTCCTGATCTTCCACCGGAACCAGATCGATCGGCGGTTCCGGATAGAGGTCGACCACGATCGGGTCGAGCTGCACGCTGTGCACCGCGGGAGGATTGTGCGGGCCGGCCAGATCGGTCGGACCGGAGCGGCTCTCTACCGTGCCGATCATGAACCAGCTCGGGTGCATGGGCGTGCGGATCTCCACCTTGAAATCCCGGTCACGAGCGGCGTCCGGATCGAGGAAGAGGATCGAATCGCTGGTGAAACGGCCCGCTGAGTTCGTCGTGTCCTGGCTCCAGTGGATGCTGTTCCACGGACACGGTTGCGCATCCCCGAGACCGATCTGGGGACACAGGCTGGAGTCGGACCAGCGCGCGGAAACCCGCACCTCGACGCCGGTCAACGGGGCCGTGGTTCCGGTGGCCGGATTCAGTCGCTCCAGAATGCGCCCCTGGACCCGCCAGTGGTTATGGGCCAGGGCGGGCGGAGCCGAGAGCAGCACGACGATCGACAGGCAGAAGGCAGGATTCAGCTTCATCCCAGACACTTCGTCCCGGCCGCCCTCGAAGCTTGAGTCCAAGGTGATGAAATGAACCGGGTCTGTTTCATCACCTTGGGTGGTCGGGCTCCTGGCCCGGCGGCCTGCGGCCGGTCGGGGTCGCGCCGGTCAGGTCGTCTCCCAGATCCGCGCGCATGCGGTCCGCGAGTTCGGAGAGCCGGTGCACGACGTCTGGATGCTCCGCGGCCACGTTCTTGGACTCGCCGAGATCGGCTTCGAGGTCGTACAGTTCCAGCCCGGTCCGGACACTGTGGTCATACTGGCCCGGAATCCCGCCGGCCCCCGGCTCGCGTCCGATCATGGTGCGGTACGCGTGCGGAAAATGGAGCTTCCAGCGGCCGCTGCGCACCGCCTCCAGATCGTTGCGGTGGTAGTAGAGATAGTAGGCCTCGTGCGGCGAGCGGGCGCCCGGTCGACCCGAGATCAAGGGCCAGATGTCGCGGCCATCGATCGTCCAGTCCGGCAGGTCGGCCTCCAGGAGCTTCGCGACCGTGGGCAGGATGTCGATCGTCATGGCCGGCTCCTCGGCGATCGAACCGGGCGGGATGCGGCCCGGCCAGCGCATGATGCAAGGCACCCGCACACCGCCCTCGAAGGTCGTCCCCTTGCCCTCGCGCAGCGGCCCGGCCGAACCAGCGTGGTCGCCGTAGCTGAGCCAGGGACCGTTGTCCGAGGTGAAGATCACCAGCGTGTCCCCGGCGACGCCGGTCTCATCGAGCGCCGCCAGGATGCGCCCGACCGAATCGTCGATCTCCTCGATCACGTCGCCATAGAGTCCTCGCGCCGACCGATCCCCCGGCGCACGGGTTGCCTCCGACACGAACAGCGGCACGTGCGGCATGGGATGCGCTACGTACAGGAAGAAGGGTTCGTCCCCGCACCGCTCGATGAACTCCACCGCCCGGTCGGTGAATCCGGTGGTGAAGCGGCGCTGATCCGGATTGGTCGCCACCGTTCCATCCCCCTCGATCAGCGGAAGATCGGGCCAGTCCTTGGGATTCTCCGGGTGCTTCGGCCACATGTCGTTCGAATACGGAATACCGAAGTACTCGTCGAAGCCGTGCTGCCTCGGCAGGAACCGCCGGTGGTGGCCCAGGTGCCACTTGCCGAACGCGGCCGTGCGGTAGCCCTTCGAGCGGCAGAGTTCGGCGAGCGTCAGCTCGCGGTGGTGGATTCCATGTTTCGCCTTGGGCCCCAGCGCGCCGGTGATGCCGAGCCGGTTCGGATAGCAACCCGTCAGGAGTCCGGTCCGCGAGGCGGAGCAGACCGGCTGGGCCACGTAGAAGGACGTGAAGCGCACCCCCTGCGCGGCCAGCGCGTCGAGATGGGGCGTCTCGAACTCCCGCGCGCCGCCCTGAATCTGGACGCCGGCGTCGCCATACCCTTGATCGTCGGTGAACACGAGCACGATGTTGGGAGGGCGTTGCCCGGTGACCGACACCAGCCCCGCGTCCAGGTACTGCCCTCCGCCGGTCTGGCGGCAGTGGATCGCCAGCGTGTTGCGCCCGGCGCGGGGCGACGCTCCCGCCTCGAGCGGGACCCGCACATAACCCGTGGTGTAGCCCGCGAGGCGCGCGGCCGGCGCGCCGTTCAGGTAGACATCCGCATCCTCGTCGTGATGGATCGAGAGCCGCAGGCCGTCCGGGTCCGGCCGGCGCGGCAGCTCGAACTCCCGGCGCATCCAGATGTCGCCGGTGTGCCAGTCCGTGCGCACGACGGCGCCCGGCGTGCCGTCCCTGCCGAAGCCCGCCGGACCTTCGCTCCAGCCCGAATCGTCGAAGCCGGGCTGCTCCCACCCCTCTGCCGGCCGCAGGGTGGAGAAGCGCCAGAGCGCGGGCCCGGATCGCGCGTCGGCCAGCAGCGTTTCGACGCGCGGCGGCGGCCGGTGCACCGACCGGTTGGCGGCCAACACGCGCTCGGGATCGAGCTTGATGATCTCCCGATCATAGGTCATCACGCCGTTGACCTCGATCTCCACGTCGGTGGTCTGCGTGTAGACCGCCGCCGAGAGACCCTCCGGGATCAGGAAGCGCAGCTCCTCGATCAACTTCACATAGGCGTCCGTCAGGCGCTCCCGATCGGTGAACGAGCGGTAGCCCCAGTTCTTCTCCGCCTGCCAGGTGTGCCCGGCCAGCGGCATCCCGAGCCCGCCGAACTCCCCCAGCACCTGCGCCCGGACCGGCTCGACCGAGCCCATGCCCGGGCCGGGATAGGCGTGCACGTCGCGCACGTCCCCCACGCCGCGATCGGTCCAGCCGGAGGCGGAGTCGACCAGCCGGGTGGGATCCTGCGCCTTGACCCGCTCCGCGATGCGGCCGGTGTCGAATTGCCCCCAGCCTTCGTTGAACGGCACCCACATGACGATCGAGGGATGATTCGACAGGCTGTCGATGATGCGTTCGAGCTCGAGCTCGTACTGCGCGGCCGATTCGGCGGTGCGTAAAAGGTCGGGATCGGCGCCGCCGATGTAACCGTCGCCGCTCGGCATGTCCTGCCAGACCAGGAGCCCGAGCCGATCGCAGTGCGTATACCAGCGCGCCGGTTCCACCTTGACGTGCTTGCGGATCATGTTGAAGCCGAGCCGCCGGGTGACCTCCACGTCGTAGGAAAGCGCCTCGTCGGTCGGCGCCGTGTAGAGACCGCCCGGCCAGAAACCCTGATCCAGCAGGCCGAGCTGGAACAATGGTTCGCCGTTCAACAGGATGCGCGGGCGGCCCGCGGCATCCGGACGCACCTCGATCTTGCGGAATCCGCAGTAGCTCGACACCCGATCGACCGGCGCGGATTCGGCACCGCCCCCGGCACCCTGATGCAGTTCGATCTCCAGGTCGTAGAGGAACGGATCGCCGGGCGACCAGAGGTGCGGCCGGTCGAGTTCCAGTTCGACCGAGGTCGTGCCTCGAGCGCGGGCAATGGCGGCGCCTTCTCCGTCATGGACACGCACGTCGAGCTTGGCGCCGGCGCCGGCCAGCTCGGGATCGATCGCCACGCGCAGGATTCCCCGGTCCACGTCGGGTGTGATCCGCAGCGCATCGATCCGGCCCGCCGGCGGGACCGGTTCGATCCAGACCGTCTGCCAGATCCCGGTGCTGGGCGTGTACCAGATTCCGTTCGGCTGTTGGACCTGCTTGCCCCGCGGCTGCGTGCCGGCGTCGGTCGGGTCCGAGACGGCGACGACCAGTTCCTGCCCGCCCAAATCGTTCAGCGCGAAGGTGATGTCGAAGGAGAATGGATCATAGCCGCCGCGATGTTCTCCCAGCCGCTGTCCGTTGACCCACACCTCGGCATGCCAGTCGACCGCGCCGAAATGCAGCAGGATTTCCCGCCCCTGCCAGTCCCCGGGGACATCGAACGCGCGCCGGTACCAGGCGCGCTCGGTGGGCGCGACCCGCCGGGTGACGCCCGAGAGCTTCGACTCCACCGGGAAGGGCACCAGGATCGAATCAGGAAATTCCTCCGGCCGGGGCTGATCGGCGGGTGCGAGGGCGAATTCCCACGGGCCGTTCAGGCTCTGCCACTCGGGGCGCACCATCAAGGGCCGCGGGTAGGCCGCCTCACCGGATGCGCTCGCGCCGGCGGCAAACCGGCTGATCAGACCGGAGGGCGGGGCCTGCGCCGGAAGGGAAGGAGAGCCGAACAGACCGAACAGCAGGGACAGCGGGAGCAGGGCTGACTTCATCTCGCCGATCCTACAGCTTGCCGATCCCACCATGCCTTGCTTCTGCTATCATCCAGGGCTCTGCGGCTCCGCGGCGGGCGCAGACCAGGAAGGTTGGCCCGCCTCGTCGTTCATCATCCCCATTGGCCCGATTTGGCCCGTTTAGGAAGGAAGACCTGCTCATGCGCAACACCTTGTTCTGTCTCTGCCTTCTCGCCTCTTTCACGACCGTGGCTTTCGGTCAACAACAGACGCGAACCCGGAGCGTCGTGACGCCGGAGGGAGTCTTCACGGTGCAGACGTCCGCCGGCAACGTGGTCTCGCCGGAGCCGGGTTCGGGAACCTTCTTCAATCCGAATCCGACGCCTCCCGGACTGCGCTGGACCTATCCCAACCCGGGCGCCACGCCCTGGATCACTTCGTCGGCCGGCATCGGCAATTTCGGCACGATGGACTGGCTCGGCCAGACCTTGAACGGCGAGCGACTCTCGTTCCTCTCGCCCACCGAGACCGATCCTCCCACGCCGATCTATGAAGACGTCGCGCCGACGTCGGATTCGGTCGCCATCCAGGTCGCCGCGGCCGACAAGGCCTCGGCCTGCGCCGTGGCCTGGCGCAACTCGAGCACCGGAGTCGATGAACTGCGCTACTACGACGGCTTCAGCACCACGCCGGCCGTGCTCTCGGGCATTCCCATTCAGGAAGTCCGGATCAGCGATGACGGCACGCGCATCGCCGTGGGATACACGAACGGCGGCAATGCCGAGGTCACGGTCTATGACGAGACCCTCACGTCGCTGGTCACGGTGGTGGGTGCGGGCTCCGGCTTCCGCCACCATGACATCTCGGGCGACGGCTCGACCGTGCTGATCGCCAGCAACACGACGAATTTCGTCTACGACGTGGCGACCGGCAACCTGCTGCACCAGGACGGCAGCACGGTCTCCGTCGACGCCCACTCGATCGATGGAGACGGCGATTGCTGGGGGCGGGGCGGTTTCGACGTCGGCGTCTGGAAGGACATCGCCGGCACCTACACGCGCATCCTGAATTTCGATGACGGCGCCTTCGGGTTCGGCGTGTACGACGCCTGCGACGTCTCCGCGGACGGTTCGACCTTCGTCGTCGCCGGACGGGATGCCACCAACAACCTGCACTTCCGCGTCTACTGCTGGAGCCTGAGCTCCACCGGCGTCGCAACGTTGCTCTGGACCTTCAACAACCTGGGCACCGGCAGTTTCCAGGACGTGGGCACGGAGGTCTCGGTGTCGGATGACGGCAAGTGGATCGCGGTCGGATCCTGGGGCGCCCAGTCGAACGGCCATCCCGAAGTGCTGGTCTTCGACCGGGACGTGGGGGCCGTGCCGGTCACGCAAATCGACACTCCCGGATCCTGCTACAGCGTCGACATGTCGGGCGACGGACAGTTCGTCGTGGCGGGCACCAAGGCGGTGCATGCCAACACCTTCGGCAACGGCGGCGAAGGGTACAGCCTCGATCTGGGCGGCCAGGGACACTGGCTCTCGGGAACGCCCTCGCTGAACCGCTCGATCACGCTGAGCCAGAACGGCGCGCCCGGCGACCAGCTGTTCCTCGGCGCCAGCCTGGGCTT
>Ga0326597_10001200_pt1 | contig 42598 bp, 36 predicted proteins | sample RVTome_12_FD_203789 | JGI IMG/M metagenome (GOLD analysis project Ga0326597, IMG submission 203789) | Soil microbial communities from uranium-contaminated site in the Upper Colorado River Basin, Wyoming, United States - RVT100D185 | ecosystem: Environmental > Terrestrial > Soil > Contaminated >...
GTCAGCGTGAGGCGCCCGACCAGGGACACCGGCGACGGATCGAGACCGGCAAGGATGGCAGCGGCCGCCGGTTCGTCCTCCCGGCTGCCGGTCAAGACCACGCCTGCGCCCTCCGCCAGAAGAGTCCGTGCCAGCGCGCGCCAGCGGTCCGGCTCCCAGAGCTTGGTGCGCCACCGCGCCATCGGGTGCAGGACGATGCGCGGCCGGGGAGACCCCGACAGCACGGACTGCGCGACAACACCCTCCTGTGGTGGGACGGGGATGTGAAACTCCTGGACCGGCTCCGTGGCGTCCACGGCCGCGGCCAGTGCCAGGTACCGCTCCACGGCATGCACCGGCTGGGGCGGTGCCATGACCCGGTGGGTAAGGACCCAGGGGGCCCCCTCCCGCCCCTCGGCAAAGCCGACCCGGATCGGGGCTCCGGTGGCGACGACGTACAGGGCGCTCTTAAATAGCCCCTGAAGGTCCAGCACCACGTCGTAGCGCCGGCGCCGGAGGTCGGCCGCAAACTGGCGCATCTCGCCCAGGGTGCGGCCAAGGTGCCGCGGGTCCCGGAGCTGTCGCAGCCACCGTCGCCTGCCCGACACCACGACCCCGCTCAAGGCGGGATGACCCCGGACGATGTCCGCCGCCTCCTCTTCGACAAGCCAGTCCAGGCGGGCATTCGGGTACCGCCGGTGGAGCGTCGCCGCCACCGGAAGGGCATGCACGACATCGCCCAGGGCGCTTGGCTTGACCAGCAGGATCCTGCCGGCGCCGTCAAGCCGAAGGAGAGGCGATACCATCCCGCTGCTCCGTCCGCGCCAGGAACCACTCCACGGCCGCCCGGAGGTCGTCGGCGACATGTTCCGGGGGCGGCAGCGTTCCGGCCTGGATCTTTTCCCATTGCTCTTGCCCATGGCCGGTCCGCAGCATGATCGCCCGCATCCCCGGAAACGCCTGGGCGAGCGCGGCGTCGGTCACGTGATCGCCGATGACCACCGATCGGGCAGGGTCCAGATCGGAGTCGCGGATGGCCTGATGGATCATGCCCGGCTTCGGCTTCCGGCATTCACACTCGCGCCGGTATTCCGGCGGTCCGTGCTCGGGGTGATGGGGGCAATAGTACATCCCGTCGAGTCGCACGCCAGCCTCGGTCAAGAGTGCCGCCAGACGGCCGTTGACCCTGCGGACGTCCTCCTCGGTGATCAGGCCCCGCGCCACCCCCGCCTGGTTCGTGACAAGGATGAGACGATACCCGGAAGCCTGGAGCCTCTGGAGGGCCTCGACGGCCCCCGGGATGAATCGGATGCCCGCTGGATCCCCCAGGTAACCCAGATCCTCGATGATCGTCCCATCCCGATCCAGGAAGGCGGCGGGAGCGTCGAGACCACGGGGAGGGACCCGATCCCCATTTTCGATTGACGATTTTGGATTGCCAATTTTTCCATTCGGCAATGGGCGATCGCAAATCGACAATCCCGTGGGAATGGGCCCCGGGTGGTCAATGCCGGGCCGAGAGCCGAGAGGAGCTTCGAGCAGCTCGAGGGCGGCCTGGAGGACCCGGTCCTCGGTGACGCGGGTCATGCAGCGGTGGTCAATGGGGCACTCGCGCAGGAGGCACGGACTGCACGGCACTGGTTCCCGGACGATCCGGCTGTGCGCGCCGAGAGGACCAGTTGCCTGCGCGTCCGTGGGACCGAAAATCGCCAGGACCGGCGTGTCCACGGCAGCCGCCACGTGCATGGCCCCGGTGTCGTTGGTCAGGAGCAGGTGGGTCCGCGCCAGGAGCCCGACCAGCGTGCCGAGATCGGTGCGGCCGCCCAGGTTGATGGCCGGATGCCGCATCCGCGCACCCACCTCGTCCAGGATCGGGCGTTCTTGCGGAGAACCGATCAAGAGAATCCGGGCCCCACGCCGCTCCGCCAATCCGTCCGCCACCGCGGCGAACCGCTCCGGGGACCAGCGCTTGGCGCCTCCGTACACCGAGCCCGGGTTGAGCGCCACAACCAGATCCGTGGGGCCGACGGCATGACCCTCCAGAAGCCTCCGGGCGTTCTGTCTCGCCTCGGCCGGCACACGCAGCCGCAGGGATGGGGTGCCGTCGCCGCCCAGTGCTCGGACGATCTCGAAATACCGCTCGACCTGGTGGTGCCCCGGTGCCGCCGTCGGGCGCCGGGCCGGATGGCTAAGCAGCCAGCGCCGGCCATCGGTCGGATAGCCGACCCGCCGCGGAATGCCTGCCAGCCAGGGAACCACGGCCGCGTCCAGCGAGTTCGGGAACAGGACCGCAAGGTCAAAGCCCTCGTCCCGCAGCCTTTTCGCCAGGCGCCAACGCCCCATCACTCCCCGGTGGACATCCCCCGCCCGATACTCGAGGACCCGATCCACGGCCGGGTGTCCCGCGAACAGGCCGCTCACCCAGGGCTTCGCCAGCACCGAAATCTCGGCCTGGGGGAACCGGCGATCGAGGGCCTCCAGTGCCGGCAGCGTCAGAACGGCATCCCCGAGCCAGTTGACCTGCCGCACGAGGATGCGTTCGATCTGTTGAGGATCAATGTCAAGCATGCAACCACTCAACGGCGTTCGGCTGTTCGGCAGTTCCGCTGTTCGTCGGATCTCGATGAACAACCGAACAACCGAACCGCCGAACTGTCGAACGCTTTTCAACCAGAAGGGCGCCGCGCCAGCGCAAGGCGTTCATCCGAGCTCTGCGGTCGCGCTCGCCTGTGGGAGAGCACGCGCCCGATCTTCGTTCGCGAGTCTTGGATCGAGCGGCAGGTGGGTCTTCCAGCGCCGGTGGACCCAGAACCACTGGTCCGGCCGCTCCCGGATGAACGCCTCGATCGCCGCGGTGAATCGGGCCGTGTTCACCGCCAGGTCTGCCCGGAGATCCCCGCTCCGGCGGATGGGCACCTCTGGGGCGATCTGGACCCGGTACTGGCCGCAGGCCTCTCGCAGGATGACCATGGGCACCACGGCGGCGCCGGACCGGATGGCGATCAGGGCCGGCCCGGTGACGGTCGAGGCGGGCCGGCCGAAAAACGGAACCACCGCGCCTTCCTTTTCACTGATGTGCTGATCGATCAGGATGCCGACGGTCTCCCCGCGCCGGAGCACCTGGAGGATCGCCTGGATTGCGTCCCGCTTCCGGATCACCCGGTTCCCGCCCCGCTCCCGCATCCGGGTGAGCAGATCGTCCAGCCGGGGATCATCCAGCGGTCGGGCCACCATGTGGCTCGGCCCGTAGTCGCGCGCGATGAACAGCGGCAGGAGTTCCCAGGGCCCCAAGTGCGCCGTGATCACGAGCACGCCCTTGCCCCGTTGCCGTGCCGAGAGCAACCGTTCGAAACCGTCCACCTGGATGGCGCCCGCCTCTCGCCCGCTGAGGAGTCTGTCCGAACGGGCCACGTCCACGACCGTCCGCCCCAGGTTCTCGAAGACGCGGCGCGCCAGCGCCTCGATCTCCGAGGGCGAGAAACGGTCCGGGAACGCCCGCGAGAGATTCTCGACGGCGACGAGCCGGTGCCGGCGGTCCAACCGGAACGCCAAACGCCCGGCCCCCTCCCCCAGGGCGTAGGCGGCCGACTCGGGTAGCCAGGCCAAGACCCGCGCCAGACCCGCGACCAGCGCCCATGTTCCCAGGACCGCCGGGCTCCACCGCGACCGCTCAGCCACGCGTCCCTCCCACGTAACGCAGCAGGAGCGCCTCCAGCGCCGCGGCCCCCTCAGTGATCTCGAGATCGACCCCCAACACCATGACCGGGCGAACGGGCCGTGCCGCTTCGCCAGGATCCAGGTCGACCGCGGGCATCCGGACGTGATCCTTCTCCGTGATGACAATCCACTCGGCTTCGGTCTCACGTGCTGCTTGGCTCATGCGCAACAGATCTCCCGGCTCATACGGGTGGTGGTCGGGAAAGACCAATCTCCCCACCACCACGGCGCCGAGGTCGGCCAGTGTGCGATGAAATCCTGCGGGGTTGGCGATACCGCTCACCGCCAGGACCCGCCGACCCCCCAGTGAGGCGAGTGGGTATTCCTCATCCCCAGGGAAGCGCATCAGACGCGCCGGCCGATGCCGCGCCAGGACCTGGACCGCCCCCGGGACGATCTGCTCCAGGCAGCGCCGCAGACCGGGAAGATCCGAGGCCTGGTCCGACCGGGTCAAAATAATCGCCTGGGCGCGACACAGCGCAGCCACGGGTTCCCGCAGGCGCCCCCGCGGCAAGAGCCGGCCCCCCCCGAAGGCATCGGTCGCGTCTACCAGCACGAGATCCACGTCCCGGTGCAGCTGCCGGTGCTGAAAGCCATCGTCGAGCAGCAGGACGTCCAGCCGGAAGCGCCGCAGGGTCTCCTGCCCCGCCTGGAACCGGCTTGCCCCCACCACCACCGGAACGCCGGGGAGGCGCCGGGCGAGGAGCATCGCTTCGTCGCCCACCGCTTCCCAGCGGGAACGAACCTCCCGGTCATCGGCCGCCAGCGTCACCCCCGACGCGTGGCGTCCGTACCCGCGGAGGAGGATCCCCGCGGCGTGCCCCCACCCGCGGAGCCGCTGGGCCAGGGCGATGGTGCAGGGCGTCTTGCCCGTTCCCCCCACGGTCAGGTTGCCGATGGAGACCACCGGGCACGGCAGGCGGCGGATTCGCCGCAGCCCCGAGGCAAAGGTCCAGTCTCGGACCTCCACCCCGACTCGGTATCCGGCCGTTGCCGCCGCCAGCACCGCCAGCCAGAGCCGCTGCGCCAGCGTCGGTGCCGGCGACTGCATCGAGCCCAGGGAGTAGGCCTTGACCGCAGTCCCCAGGCTCACAGCACCGCCTCCAGCAGGTCCACCGTCCGCCGACCGGCGCCCCGGTGGGTCCCCACGATGGCCCGGCCACTCTCCCCCATCTGCCCGGCCACCCGGGGCTCCCGCAAGAGGCGCAGGGTCTCCTCTGCCAAGGTCCCGGCCTCCCGCACCTGGACGCCCGCCTGGTGCTCCAGGAAGAGGCGGGCCATCTCCGCAAAGTTTCCCATGTGCGGCCCGAACAGCACGGGCCTCGCATGGCTTGCGGGCTCGAGGATGTTGTGTCCGCCGATGGGAACCAGGCTGCCGCCCACGAACACCACCGTTCCGGCCGCGTACAGCCGGGCCAGCTCGCCCATCGTGTCCACCAGGATCACGGCCGGCGGCACGTCCGCCGGCAGCCGGCTCCGATGGACCCAGGGAAGCCCCTCGCGCTCCAGAAGCGCCTCCACCTCCCCGAGCCGCTCCGGATGCCGCGGGGCCAGGAGCAGCGTGAGGTCGGGCACGGACCGGCGCACCGCCTTGAAGGCCTCCAGGACCGGCCCCTCCTCTCCCCGGTGCGTGCTGCCCGCCACGAGGACAGGCCGCGAGAGCGGGAGGCCCAGCATGTGTCGTACCGCCGGTCCGTCCGTCCCGCCTGCGGCGGGACTGACCCCGGCCAAGTCGAACTTCAGATTGCCGACCACGTGCACCCGCTCGGGCGGCGCGCCGAGGTCCAGGATGCGCCGCGCGTCTTCAGGCGTCTGCATGCAGAACAGCCGGATCCCCTGGAGCACCCGCCCAAAGAATCCCCGCACTCGCCGATAGCGGGGGAAGGAGCGCTGGGAGATCCGCCCGTTCACCAGGACCACGGGGATGTCGCGAACCGAGCAGGCCCGCAGGAAGTTCGGCCAGATCTCCGTCTCGGTGAGCAGGACGGCCCGGGGCCGAAGCCGATCCAGCGCCGGGCGGACGGCCCAGCTGAAATCCAGGGGGAAGAAGACGAACTGCCTCGCCGGGAGCCGCCCCTCGGCGACGCCGCGGCCTGTGTCCGTGACCGTCGAGACCAGCAGCGGCAGGTCCGGCCGGCGCGCGGCCAACTCTCGCGCCAGCGGGGTCGCCGCCATCACCTCGCCGACCGACACCGCGTGCAGCCAGACGGGTGGCTGGCTCCCCGCCCAGCGGGGAACGCGCCCCAGCCGCTCGCCAAGCCCCCGGCGATACTTTCCCCGCAGGATCGCCTGGGTGGCAAAGGCCGGGAGCCCCGCCACGAAGAAGGCCCCGAGTCCGAGACTGTAGAGCCAGTACACGACACCTTGGAAAGCGTTCGACGGTTCGGTAGTTCGGTGGTTCGGTTGTTCCACGGTTCCGCGGCTCGCCAATTCGACCGTTTCGGTACAACCGAACTACCGGGACCCACGGCACCGCGGTGGATACCCACCGCCGTGGCGTGGATGCCCCGAACTCCCGAACGTTTATCGCCGCCTAGTGGCGGCGACCGCGTCCGCCTCCATCATCAGGGCATCCAGCCGGTCGGCCAGGAAGGTCTGGAACTTCTCCACGGCGACCTTGTCGGCATCCGCCGGCACGTAGAGGGGTTCGCCCCAGACGTACACCCCGCGCGCAAAGGGATGGGGGATCAGGAACTGGTCCCAGCTCCTCAAGATTGTCCGGGGCCAGGCCCCGAACGCCACCGGCAGGATGGGCATCCCCGTCAGGCGCGCCAGATCGATGACGCCCGACTTGACCCGGTGCCGCGGCCCCTTCGGCCCATCCGGAGTGATCACCACGTGGCGGCCATCCCGAAGCGCCTGGATGAGCTGCTTGAAGGCGAGGACCCCGCCCCGGGTGGCGGAGCCGCGCACCACGTTGAACTCCAGCCACTGGGCCACGCGTGTGAGGTACTCCCCGTCCCGGTGCTGGCTGATGAGGAGGGTGGCCGGCCGGCCGGGATACACGAATGGCATCATCAGAAGCCGCCCATGCCAGAAGGCCACGATGCAGCGCTCCCCCTTGGCGAGGCACGCGTCCACGTGCTCGCGCCCGATGTCAGCCCGGCGCAGCGTGGCTGCGACCGCCCGCAACAGCCGGCTGGCGATCCACGGCACCGCGATCAGGCTGATGTTCCAATCGCAAGGAAAGAACCTGCGCTTGCCCATCTGACCACCGCCGCCGTCAGGCTGCCGGAATCAGCGCCAAGACCTCACGGGCCGCCCGTTCCGCCGCTCCCGGGGTTCCCAGACGCCTGCCCACCTCGGCCAGCTTGGCGCGCATCCCCGCCTGACGCTCGGGCGATCCCAGAATCTCCGAGGCCGTCGCCGCCAGAGTCTTGGGGGTCGCCTGGAACTGGATCAGTTCCGGGACGATTTCCTCACCCGCCACCAGATTGGGCAGGCCGATGAATCGGACCCGGACCAGGCAGCGCGCCAGCAGCCACGACAGCCATCCCAGACGATACGTGATGATCATGGGAGTTCCCAGGATGGCCGCTTCCAGGGTCACCGTCCCCGAGACCGCCAGAAGGAGATCCGCCGCCCGCATCACCTCGGAGGTCTGTCCCTGCACCACCGTGAGCGGCACCGGCGAGGAGCGCACCGCCTCCCTCACCGATCCCTCATCCAGCGTCGGCGCGAGACCCAGAACTCCCCGAAGGTCCGGGCGGCTGGCCGCGAGGCGCGCGGCCGTCTCCAACAGGAGAGGCAGGTGCCGCCGGATCTCCGCCTGCCGGCTCCCCGGGAGCAGGCCCAAGACCAGCGAGGCATCCGGCAGGCCCAAGGAGGCGCGGCACGCCTCGCGCGATGGCACCGCCGCGAGCACATCCAGAAGAGGATGGCCGACAAAGGTCGCGTCAACCCCCGCCTGCCGGTACAGGGGCTCCTCGAACGGGAACAGGACGAGCATCTTCCGCACCAGGCGCCGGATCGTGCGGATTCGCCCGGGACGCCAGGCCCAGACCTGGGGGCTGATGAAGTAGCAGACCGGGATCCGGAGGCGATGGGCCGTGCGTGCCAAGAGCAGGTTGAAATCCGGGAAATCGATGCAGATCAGCAGGGCTGGCCGGACAGCCCGGAGGCGCTCCCGCAAGAGGTGCATGGCGGTCGAGAGCGCCCGTCGCTTCTCCCACACCTCCGTGAGGCCCACGACGGCGGCCTGCCCGGCATCGGCCAAGAGATGGACCCCGGCCGCTCCCATCCGCGGTCCGCCCATGCCCTCCACGGCGAGATCCGGCGACAATCGCCGCAGCGCTTCGACCAGCCGTCCTCCATGCAGGTCGCCCGAGGCCTCCCCCGCCACGATCATGATCCGCGTGCCGGACGGCACGCCGTGAACTGGTGGATTCGTGGATGGGTGAATCCGTGGATCGGTGAACTGAGTCGCCACCCTCATCCCCCACGAGTCCACCGATCGACCCGTTGCACGTCAGAGCCGCTCGATGATGCGGGTGGCGACGGCCACCGCCTCGCGCCCCGCCTCCCCGGCGATCATGGGTGGACGGCGGGTCCGCACACTGTCCACAAAATCGCTCAGCTCCTGCCGCAGGGGCTCGACCCGCGCCACCGGGATATCCACCCGGATCAGGCGCGACCCTTCCGGCCCGGCACCGGAGGACTGCCGGTACAGGTGCAGCTCCTGGGCGGCATAGTCCAGGACGAAGTACGTGTCCCGCTGGAACACCCGGATCTTTCGCAAGCGCTCCCCGCTGACGCGGCTCGCCGTCAGGTTCGCCACGCAGCCCGAGGCGAACTCGATCCGGGCGTTGGCAATATCCACCTGATCGGAGACCACGGGAACCCCTACCGCGCTGACCGCCGTGACCGGCGACTTGACCAGGGTCAGGACGATGTCGATGTCGTGGATCATGAGGTCCAGCACCACATCCACATCGGTGCCCCGCCCCGGGAACGGGCCCATCCGATGGACCTCGATGAAGCCGGGATCCTGGACCTCCCTCGCCAGGGCTTGCACGGCGCCGTTGTACCGCTCGCTGTGACCCACCTGCAGGATGCGGCCATTCGTCGCGGCCGTGGCGACCAGGTCATCGGCCTCGGCCAGCGTCCGCGTGATGGGCTTCTCCACCAGCACGTCGCTTCCCGCCAGGAGGAAGTCCCGGGCGATCGCGTGGTGATGGAATGTGGGCACGGCCACGCTGACGGCATGGACCTTCCCCAGCAGGTCGCGATAGTCCGCCAGCCCCCGGACCCCGAGTGTGCCGCCCACCTGGCGCCGAGGCTCCTCCGCGATGTCCACCACCGCGACGAGTTCGACCCCCGGCAGCTCCGTGTAGATCCGCGCGTGATGCTGCCCGAGGTGACCGACCCCGACTACCGCTACCCTGACTTTTTCTTCACTTCCATGCATCTGGCGCATTCACTTCATCATTCGACATTCAGTGTTCGATATTCGACATTTTCCTGGATGCAAATATCGAATAACGAATTTCGAATATCGAACCACCGAACGCCCGAACGACCGAACGCCTTTCGTTTCTAGTCCGCGACCACCGCCAGGTCCAGCTCCTCGGCCCCGGCCACAAATCGATCCCGATCCAGGAGCAGGGTGCGGCCCGCATCCAGTGCCAGGACCGTGGCGCTGGCCTCCCGCAGGGCGGAGAGCGTCTCCGGTCCAACAGTGGGAAGGTCGAAGCGGAGGTCCTGGTCGGGCCGGCTCACCTTGACCACGACCACCCCGCCTCGCCCCAGCTCCCCACCCCGCCGGATGGCGGCGTCCGTTCCCTCGACCGATTCCACGGCCAAGACGGTTCCGTGCTTCAGGACCACGGTCTGCCCGATCCGGAGCGCCGCGATCTGTCGCGCGATCTCCCGGCCGAGCACGATGTCCTGCTGCTCCCGGGCCGTCGGGCCCCGCCGGGTGAGCTGTCCGGCCGGGACCAGGAGCGGGCCAAGGAACCGGGGAGTCTCCAGGACCCGGATCCCCTCGGCTGCCAGGGCCTCCACGAGGGCCTCCAGCAGGCTGTCCCCGCGCAGGTCGCGCGCCTTCAAGAGGATCTTGGCTGCGAGAAGATCCGGGCGGGCCCGGGAAAAGAGGCGGGTAATCTCCACCTTCCCCAGCAGGACGACCTCGGTCACCCGCTCGTCGCGAAGGCTGCGGATCACCGCCCCGAGCTGCCCGACGTGGATCCAGTGGATGGCGTCCACCTGCTCGGCCAGCTGGGGATCGGTCTCCTCTCGGACGGCCACCGCCACCACGCGCAGACCCTGGGCGCGCGCTTCGGCCGCCGCGACGAAGGGCAGCCGCCCGCTCCCCGCGACGATCCCCAGCGTCTCCATTCGTGGCTACTTGCTGATCCCGCGGCGGGACCGCTTGATGAAGTCGATGAGCTCTTGCACGGCAGGGGAACTGCGAGGCCCCTGCTCCAGCGTCGCCATCGCCTGGGAGGTGTTGAGTCCGGAGGTGAAGAGGATGCGGAAGGCCTTGCGCAGGGCGTGGATCTCCTCGTTGGGGAAGCCGTGGCGCCGCAGTCCCACCACGTTGAGACCGAAGGGAGCGGCCGGGCGTCCCTCCGCCTTGACGTACGGGGGGATGTCCTGCAGCACGGCCGAGCAGGCACCCAGGAAGGCGTGGGAACCGATGCGCACGAACTGGTGGACGCCGGTCATGCCGCCGATGACGGCGTGCCCACCGATCTCCACATGACCTGCCAGGGCCGACTGGTTGGCCATGATGACCCCGTCCCCGAGCTGGCAGTCGTGGGCCACGTGGGCGTAGGCCATGATGAAGCAGTCCGAACCCACGGTGGTCACCCCGGAGCCTCCGGTGCTGGCCCGGTGGATCGAGGCGAACTCCCGCACCAGGGTCCGGTCCCCGATCACCACGCGGGTGGGTTCGCCCCGGTACTTGACGTCCTGCGGCGGGGCCCCGATGACCACCTGGGGCCCGATCCGGCAGTCGGCGCCGATCTCCGTCCGGCCCTCCAGGACGGTGTGGCTGCCGATGCTGGTCCCGGGTCCCACCCGGACGTGGGGGCCGATGATGGTGTAGGGGCCCACGTGTACGCCGTCCGCCAGCTCCGCACCGGGTTCCACCACGGCCGTGGGATGAAGTGTGACCACGGGGATCTCCTAGACCGCCAGGGGGGCAGCCGCCGGCCCCGAGGGATCGCGATCCACCAACACCGAGGTCATCTCCGCGTCCGCCACCAGCTTCCCCTCCACGTAGGCCGCCCCCTTCATCCGGCAGACCTGGCGCCGCAGCTGGAGGATCTCCACCTCAAACCGGATCTGGTCGCCGGGAACCACCGGGTGCCGAAACCGCGCGTGATCAATCCCGGTGAAGTACATGACCTTCTTCTCAGCTCGGGCGTCGAGGCTTCGCATCAGCAGGACACAGCCGACTTGGGCCATCGCCTCGAGAATCAAGACCCCCGGCATGATGGGATGGCCGGGGAAGTGGCCCGGGAAGAAAGGCTCGTTGGTGGTGACGTTCTTGATGCCCACCACCCGCTTCCCCAACTCCAGTTCCAGGATGCGGTCCACCAGAAGGAAGGGATAGCGATGCGGCAGGATCTCTTCGATCTCCTTGGGTCCCAGCATGGCCGACGCCCCCCATCCCCCTACTTGTTCAAGCGGGCCTCCAGGCCCGCCAGCCGCTCCTCCAGGGCCCGCACGGCTTTGCGCAACGCGGGCAGCCGGGCGAGGGCCGCCAACTGGCGCTTCGTCTCGGTGTGGGGGGCGGCCGGGGAACCGAAGACGGCGGTCCGGGGCGGGATATCCTTGCCCACCCCCGACTGGGCCATCACAATCGCGTCATCGCCGATCTCTACGTGGTCCGCCACGCCGACCTGTCCCGCCAGCGTGACGCGGGATCCGATGCGCGCGCTCCCCGAGATCCCCACCTGGGCGACGATCACGGTATCCGACCCGATGCGGACGTTGTGCCCGACCTGCACCAGATTGTCAATCTTTGTCCCCCGGCCGATGCGCGTCTCGTCCAGGGTCGCCCGGTCAATGCACACGTTGGCCCCGATCTCCACGTCGTCCTCGATCACCACCCGCCCCACCTGGGGGATCTTCACGTAGCGATGGCCATCCCGGCCATAGCCGAAGCCGTCGGCTCCGATGACTGTCCCACTGTGGATGATGACCCGGTCCCCCAGGACGACCTCATCCCGCAAGGTGACGTTGGGGAAGATCCGACACCCCTGGCCAATCCGCACCCGGGCACCCACGGCCACCTGGGCCTCCAGGATCGTACCCGCCCCAACCGCTGTGCCCGGACCCAGGACGCACAGCGGGCCCACGCAGGCGTCGGGAGCCACCCGGGCATCGGGCGCCACGACCGCGGTGGGATGGATGCCTGGCGCCGGGGTGGGCGCGGGATGAAAGATGGTCAGGGCACGGGCCAGGGCCAGATACGGATTGCCGGTCCGCAGGGCGGGGCGATCCACCGGCGGCCATCCCTCGCCCAGGATCACGGCACCCGCCGCCGATCCCTGCAGGCGGGCGAGGTACGCCGGCCGGGCGATGAAGCTCAAGTCGTGGGGGCCGGCCTCCTCGAGGCTGCGCACGGCCGCGACCTCGAGCCCGCCGTCGCCTTCCAGCCGGCATCCCAACCGCTCCGCCAACTCTCCCAGTCGCACTCCGCCCGCTTCCCCTCGCTTACGCCGTTCCTCTCCGGAAACGTTCTCGCCTCGCCCGGTGTCACTCACACGAGCCGTCAGCCCTCAGCTTTCAGCGGTCAGCCCCCTGGGGTCGGCTGAGAGCTGATCGCTGAAGGGGGAGAGCGTGCGTCACTTCGGCTTCGCGTCGTACCGTTTGACGATCTCGGCCGTGAGGTCCACGGCCGGCGAGCTATAAAATACGCCCCCGGTCCTGCGTTCCAGGATGAGGGTGAACCCCTGGTCCTTGCCGTACTCTTGGATCACGCCAAAGATCTCTCGCGTGATGTCCACTTCCGCCTCCTGGACCCGTTTGTCGAAGTCGCGATTGGCATCCTCGGCCAGGCGGCGGGCGTCCCGCACCTTTCGCTGGAGCGCTTCGGACCGTTCCCGCTTGGCCTGCTCGCTGAGGAGCGGGGCCTGCTTCTCCAGCTCCGCCTGCAGCTTCATCACCTCTTGCTGCCGGGCATCCAGTTCGCGCTGCCGGACCGCTCGTTCCTGGTCCAGCTTCTGCTTCATGGCGATGCCCTTCTGGGACTGGTTCAGCACCTGCTGGACGTCAATCACGCCGATCCGCAACCCCACCTGCGCCGCCCAAACCGGCCCCGCCAGTCCCAGCACGAGACACCCGGCCACCATTCCCAGGATCCACCCAGATCGCCGCATGCCACCTATCACCCCTCTCGCCTCCCCCGGTGTGCCCAGAACGTGTTGCCTGGAAGATTTCCCGTGGCCAATATCGAATATCGAACGTCGAATCTAGAACGTCGTGCCAGCAGTGAAGTGGATCACCTGCATCCTCTCGCCTTGTTCGCGGGCCAGGTTGAAGCCCCACTCCAATCGAATCGCCCCCAGGGGTGACGTGAATCGGATGCCCACGCCGGCCGCCTTCTTCACCGACCACTCGAAGTCGCTCCGCTCGTCGAACGCATTGCCCACATCGAAAAAGACCACCCCCCGCATCTTCAGGGGCTCGTAAAGAGGGAAGAGCATCTCGTGGTTGATGAAGAAGGACTTGTTGCCACCCGTCAGGCCGTCCCCGCCCGCAGGATCCTTGGGGCTGACGGTGAAGTTCCGGAAGCCCCGGATGGTGTTTGTCCCGCCCAGGAAGAACCGCTCCTGGACGGGCAGGTCCGGGGTGTCGCCGAACGGGGTCCCGTAGGCGATGTTCCCTCGCACGTGTCCCACGAATTTCCACCACAGAGGCCAGTATTGGGACACTTCCAGGCTGGTCTTGATGAAGTTGTTTTCCGCGTCCAGAACCCCCCCGGCATACTCGAAGCTGGCCGCGGTGCGAAGGCCGCGGGTCGGCTCCGCAAAGGAGTCCCGGGTGTCCCGGGAGAGACCGAAGATCAGCGCGCTGGTGTGGGACACGCCACCGGACTCCGCCGCCTGGCGCTGCACCAGGAAGGGCGCGTTCGCCGCCAAGTCCTTGATGTGGACCCGTTGATAGCTGTAGGTGATGGCGCCAAAGACCTCCTCCACCAGGCGATGCCCGAGGGTCAGCGAGGCCCCCCGGGTGTTTTGGTTGAATCCCACGTTCGTGGTGTACCGCGTCCGGGTATCGTATCCCCGGATTTCCACCAGGTAATCCGAGTCCAGGAAGTGGGGATCGGTGTACACGGCGTTGAAGCGACTGGCGTTCTGGCCGATCTGGCCTTGGAGGGAGGCCCGTTTCCCCAGACCGAAGAGGTTGCCCTGGGAGATGCTGGCCACCGCGATGGCGCCGTCCACGGAGCTGTAGCCGCCACCGATGGTAAAGGCGCCGGTGGGCTTCTCCTTCACGTCCACCGTCAGGTCCACCTTGTCCTCGGCCGCCGCCCGCTTCGTGTCCAGCTTTACCTCCTCGAAGTAGCCCAGGTTCTGCAGGTCGCGGCGGCTCCGTTGCAGCAGCGCGCTGTTGAAGACATCACCTTCCACCAGCAGGACCTCCCGGCGGATGACCTTGTCCCGGGTCCGGACGTTTCCCGTGATCTCGATGCGGTTGATGAAGGCCTGCCGGCCTTCCGTGATCTCCAGGGTCACGGTCACCGTGCTGTCGGCCCGCTGGGTGTCGGTGACGGGCATCACGTCGGCGAAGAGGTACCCCCGCTCGGCGTAGCGGTCGGTGACGGCCACCACATCGCGCTGCAGCGTCTCGCGGCTGAAGATCCCGCCCGCGCGGCTGTTGATCAGGGCGCGGATCTCCGCCTCGGGGAACAGGCTATTCCCCCGGATGCTGAGGTCGCGGATCCGGTATTGGGGACCCTCCTCCACGCGGATGAGGATGCGGAGCTTCTTCCGCTCCGTGTCGAGCTGGATTTCCGGCTCCTCTACCGCGATGTCCAGGAAGCCGTTGTCCAGGTAGTAGACCCGGATGCGATCCAGGTCGCGAGACAGCTCCTCGCGCTTCAGCGTGCCACCGAAGAAGAACAGGTACAGCTCCGACGTCTGGAGCTTGCTCTTGATGTCCTTCTCCTTCAGGGTCCGGTTGCCGACGATCCGGATCTCGCTAATATCGAACTTCTCCCCCTCCACGATTTCGAAGCTGACCGTCACCTCTTGTGGGGAGACCCGCTCCTCGCGCCCCTGCACCTGGGCCTGGTAATAGCCCTCCTCCTCGTAAAACAGCCGGATCTTCTCCACGTTCTTGGCCAGGGCCCCGGGCGGGACGATCGCCCCCTCCACCAAATCGATCTTGGCCTTGATCTTGTCCGTCGCCAGCTTCCGGTTCCCCACGATCCGGAGGCTCTGAATGCTGGGCTTCTCGTGCAGGACGATGGTGAGCTTGAGACCCCCTTCGAAGATGTCGGCCCGGACCTCGATATCCTCGAAGTAGCCGAGACTGTAGAGCGCCTTGATGTCCTCGCGCACCACCTCGGGGGAGTACGGGTCCCCCACCCGGCTCTTGAGCTTGAAGCGGACAGTGGCCTCTTCGACTTTGCGGGCCCCGACGACGTCGATCTGGGTGACAAAGGGCTGGTCCTGCGCCCCGGCCCCCCTGGGTGGAGCGAGGATGAGGAGACAGGCGCACACGAGGACGGGCAGCCGCACGCGGAGCAGCGACGTCACAGGCTCTCGCCGAAGGGAACGAGGATCCTAGGCCGGAATCAGACACCCGGCCCTGCGCTGAACAACGCCGGCGGACCTTATCACCATCCCCCATCAATGCCAAGCACAAACTGTCCCGGCCGGACAATGCCTGGGTATGGCGCAGATGTCGGGAGAATGAGATTATGAGGGCGCTTCGACCGGCTCGGCCGCCTCGAATTCCAGGACCGCGCCCTCGCCCTTGCGGATCCGGATGGTCCCGCCTTCGCCGAAGCGGCCCCTGAGGACCTCCTCGGCCAGTGCGTCCTCCACATAGCGCTGGATGGCCCGGCGGAGGGGGCGGGCGCCGTAGTTGGGGTCGAAGCCCTGCTCGATGAGGAATTCCTTGGCGTCCCCCTCGACCTGGAGGCTCATGCGCTTTTCCTTGAGCTGGTGCTCCAGGCGCTGCAGCATCAGGTCCACGATCTGCCGCATGTGGTCCTTGGTCAGGGGGTGGAACACGATCACCTCGTCGATGCGGTTCAGCATCTCCGGGTTGAAGGTCCGCCGCAGCTCGCTGCTGACCGTCTCCTTCATCTTCTCGTACCCCTGCTCCTCCCCACCCTTGGCGAAGCCCATGTGGGTGTGCAGGGTGAACTGGCGGGTCCCGATGTTGGAGGTCATGATGAGGATGGCGTTCCGGAAGTCCACGACCCGCCCGTAGTTGTCGGTCAAGCGTCCGTCCTCCAGGATCTGGAGCAGCAGGTTGAAAACCTCGGGGTGGGCCTTCTCGATCTCGTCCAGCAGGACCAGGGAGAAGGGGCGGCGGCGCACCTTTTCCGTGAGCTGGCCGGAGTCGTCGTAGCCGATGTAGCCGGGAGGCGCCCCGATGAGGCGGGAGGTGGAGAACCGCTCCATGTACTCCGACATATCCACACGGACCAGGGCATCCTCGGTCCCGAAGAGGAACTCCGCCAGGGCCTTGGCCAGCTCCGTCTTTCCGACACCCGTCGGACCCAGGAAGATGAAGGAGCCCACCGGGCGGTTGGGATTCTTCACCCCCGCCCGGGACCGCCGGATGGCCCGGGCCACGGCCCTGATGGCCTCCTCCTGGCCGACCACGCGCCTGCCCAGCTCCGCCTCGATGCGGAGCAGCTTCGCCGTCTCCGCCTCCTCGAGTTGCTGCAGCGGGATGCCGGTCCACTTGGCCACCACGTAGGCGATGTCCTCGGCGTTGACGACCGTCTTGCTCTTGGCCCGCTGATCCTTCCAGCCGGTCTTCCGCTCTTCCAGCTCGGCCCGGAGCTTCCGCTCCGTGTCGCGGAGGCGAGCCGCCACCTCGAAGGCCTGGGTGCGGATGGCGTCCTCCTTCTGGGTGCGGAGGCGCTCGACCTCGTTCTCCATCTCCCGGAGCTCGGACGGGAGCACCATGCCCTTCAGCCGGGCCCGCGCCCCGGCCTCGTCGATCACGTCAATGGCCTTGTCGGGCAGAAAGCGGTCGGCGATATAGCGCTGGGACAGGCGCGCCGCCGCCACCACCGCTTCATCGGTGATGATGGCCTGATGGTGCGTCTCGTACCGGTCCTTGATCTCCCGCAGGATCCGGATCGTCTCGTCCACGCTGGGGGGCCCGACGTGAATGGCCTGAAACCGCCGCTCCAGGGCGCGGTCCTTCTCGATGTACTTCCGGTACTCGTCCATGGTCGTGGCGCCGATGCACTGCAGCTCCCCGCGGGCCAGGGCCGGTTTCAGCATGTTGCTGGCGTCGATGGCCCCCTCGGCCGCCCCCGCGCCCACCAGGGTGTGCAGCTCGTCAATGAACATGATGACGTTGTTGGCCTGCTGGATCTCCTTCACCACGGCCTTGAGCCGCTCCTCGAACTGCCCGCGGTACTTGGTGCCCGCCACCATGCCGGCCAGGTCGAGCTGGACCACCCGCTTGCGCAGCAGGATCTCGGGCACGGTGCTGGACACGATCTGGAGGGCCAGCCCCTCGACGATGGCGGTCTTGCCCACGCCGGCCTCCCCGATGAGCACCGGGTTGTTCTTCTTCCGGCGGCTGAGGACCTGGATGACCCTCTCGATCTCCGCCTCGCGGCCGATGACCGGGTCGAGCTTGTCCTGCCTGGCGAGGGCCGTCAGATCCACGCCGAACTCGTCCAGGGCCGGCGTCCGCGTCGTGGAGGTCTGCTTGGAGGCCTGCTCCCCCAGGAGTTCCTGGGCCTGGGCCTTGGCGGCCGCGACGCTCACCCCGAAGTCCCGGAGAACCAGCGAGGCGATGCCCTCGCCCTCGCGGATCAGGCCGAGGAGCAGGTGCTCTGTCCCGATATAATTGTGGCCCAGGGAGCGGGCCTCGGAGATGGCGTACTCCAGCACCTTCTTGGCCTGAGGGGTGAAGGGAATTTCCCCGGCCGGCGAGAACTCGGTCCCGACGGCGACGATCTTCTCGATCTCGGCCTTGACGGCCGAGACGTTGACGTTCAGTTTCTTCAGGATGGCGACGGCCAGGCCGTCCCCCTCGCGGATCAGGCCGAGGAGCAGGTGCTCTGTCCCGACGAAATTATGGCCGAGTCGGATGGCCTCTTCCCGGGCCAGGATGATGACCTTGCGGGCGCGTTCGGTGAATCGTTCGAACATACGCAGCTCCTCGTGACTCCCTGATGATCCGCCCCGTGGCCGGTGTGACTCTCGGAACGCCGTGATTATACCCGACGAGTTGGGCCACGGGAAGGGGCAAAATTGGCTTTCCCGCCCCCCCCTCCTCGCGCCCCGTCTACTCCACCATCCGGCCGTCCAGCATCCGCAGGAGGCGGTCCGTACGCCCCGCCAGCACCTCGTTGTGGGTGACGAGCAGGCTGGTGAGGCGGCGTTCGCGGTTGATCTGCCGCAGGAGCTCGAAGACCTCCTCCCCGGTCTTGCTGTCCAGGTTTCCCGTCGGTTCGTCCGCCAGGAGGACGGCCGGCTCACCCACCAGCGCTCGCGCCAGGGCCACCCGTTGCTGTTCCCCGCCCGACAGCTCCCCGGGGCGGTGGCGCACCCGCTCCCCCAGGCCCACCTGGGCCAGGAAGCTCTGGGCCCGCGCCTTGGCCTCACCCATCGCCGCCCGCCGGATGAGGAGGGGCAGCATCACGTTCTCCAGCGCCGTGAACTCCGGCAGGAGGTGGTGGAACTGAAAGACGAACCCCACCTGGCGGTTCCGGAACTCCGCCAGGTTCGCATCGCTGAGGGTCGAGAGCGCGGTCTCGCCGTAGACGATTTCGCCGGATGTGGGGCGCTCCAGCGCCCCCAACAGGTGCAGCAGGGTGCTCTTGCCGACCCCCGAGGGGCCCACCACCGCCACCAGCTCTCCCGGCGCGATGGTGAGCGAGACCCCCTTCAGCACCTCCACCCGCTCGCCGTCCCTGGGGAAGCTCTTCCAGACGTCCCGGACCCGGATCTCTTGGCTCACACCACCCACTCCAAGCCAATTTCGAATGTCGAACCGCCCATTCGATATTCATGATTCGACATTCGTCTGTTCATCATTCGTACCGTATGGCCACCACGGGATCCACCCCGGCCGCCTGGCGCGACGGGATGATGGTCGCCAGGAAGCTGATCACGAAGGCGGTGATCGTGATGGCCAGCACGTCCGGCCACAGGACGCGGGACGGCAGCTTGTCCAGCAGATAGACGTCCTGGGGGAAGGCCTTGAAGCCGAAGAGCCACTCCACCGCCGCCACGATGGGATCCAGGTTGTGGGCGATCGTGAGACCGGCCACGAGGCCCAGGACCGTCCCCGCCGCCCCGATGATCATCCCCTGCACGATGAAGACGGTCATGAGGCTTTTCCCGGTGGCCCCCATGGACTTCAGGACGGCGATCTCCTTCCGCTTCTGCATGACCAGCATGATCAGCGTGCTGATGATCCCGAAGGCCGCCACCAGGACGATCATGGTCAGGATGACGAACATCACGGTCCGCTCCACGCGGAGTGCCGAGAAGAAGTTGCGGTTCAGCTCCATCCACGTCCGGGTGAAGTACGGGAACTTGAGGGCGGCGCGGATGGCCTCGGCCACGCGCTGCGCGTGGTAGATCTCCCGCACCCGCACCTCGATCCCCGAGACGGCCGACCCCATCCGGAAGAGTTGCTGGGCCGTCGGGATGGCGATCATGGCCAGCTTGGAATCGAATTCCGCGAACCCCACCTGGAAGATCCCGACCACGGTGAACCGGCGTGTCCGGGGCATCATGCCCAGGGGGGAGAGGTCCCCGCCCAGGGGCAGGAGCACGTCCACGGCGCTCCCGACGCTGACTCCCAGGGTGCTGGCCAGGTATGAGCCGAGGACGATCCCGTCCGGAGGAAAGACGGGGCGCGGGCTGCCGATGGCGGCCGTGAGGTCGGGGCCGGCGCTTTTCAGCGTCCTCTTGAAATCGGTCGTTTCCACGGCCGAGGCCAGGTCGATGCCACGGAGCACGGTGCCTGCGGTCCGACCCACGGCCGTGAGCAGCACCTCGCTGTAGGTGAAGGGGGAGGCAGCTGTCACATCCGGAACCTGGCGGACGGCCGCCAGGGCGGCGGCCGGCTCCTCGATCCCCCGCTCGCCGTAGCGCAGGACCCAGATGTGGGCATTGGTGCCGAGGATCTTGTTGCGGAGGTCGAATTCGAACCCGCTCATCACCGCCATCACCACGATCATGGCCATGACCCCGACGGCCACCCCGGCCGTGGAGATGAAGGTGATGACGGAGATGGATCGCTGCCGCCGCCTGGCCTTGAGGTAGCGGAGGGCAATGAAGACCTCGTAGGGTGTGGACCCGGCCATGTGCTGCCTTTCCAGAGGCGTCAATTGCCGACACGAACTCGGAAAATATCGAATGTCGAACGCTGAATGTCGAACGTCGAAGGCAACGAGCGTCGGGGGAGCCCCAATTCCTGTTCGCAGTTCGTCATTCGACATTCATGATTCGATATTCGACATTCGCTCTTTGCTTCACTCCTTCGGCGCCCCGGTTTCCGGCCGAAGGAGGGGGAACAGGATGACGTCCCGGATGGAGGGGGCGTCGGTGAGGAGCATGACCAGGCGATCAATCCCGATCCCCTCGCCGGCCGTGGGCGGCAGCCCGTACTCCAGCGCCCGCAGGTAGTCCTCGTCCATGCAGTGGGCCTCCTCGTCCCCGGCGGCCCGCGCCTTGGCCTGGGCCTCCAGCCGAACCCGCTGCTCCCGCGGATCGTTGAGCTCGGTGTAGGCGTTGGCCACCTCCAGCCCACCGACATACAGCTCGAAGCGCTGGGCAAAGCGGGGATCGTCCGGCCTGGCCTTGGCGAGGGGACTGAGCTCTGCGGGGAAGTCGGTCACGAAGGTCGGCTGGATGAGTTGCGCTTCCACCCGGGCCTCGAAAAGCTCCACCAGAAGCTTGGCCCATCCCCAGGTTGGCTTCACCGCGATGCCACTCGCCTCAGCTAGCGCCCGCAGCACATCCTCCGTCGGCGTCTCCTGCAGCCTCACCATGGCTTCCATCTCGGGGGGGAGGCCTCCGTGTTTTACCAGAGCGTCTGTCACGGACAGCCGGGGCCAGGGCGGGGCAAAGGAAATCGGCTTCCCCTGGTACGTGATGGTCTCGCTGCCGCAGACGGCGCGCGCCACCTGGGGCAGGAGCTGCTCCGTCAAGGCCATGAGGTCCCGGTAGTCGGCGTAGGCCTGGTAGAACTCCAGCATGGTAAACTCGGGATTGTGCTGGGTGGACACCCCTTCGTTCCGGAAGTTCCGGTTGATCTCGTACACGCGCTCCAGTCCCCCGACCACGCACCGCTTGAGGTGGAGTTCCGGCGCGACCCGCAGGTAGAGATCGAGGCCCAGGGCGTTGTGATGCGTCACGAAAGGTCGGGCGGCGGCGCCACCCGGGATCGGCTGCATCATGGGCGTCTCGACCTCGAGAAAGCCCCGGGCGTCGAAAAAGCGGCGGATCTCGGCGATGATCCGCGCCCGCCGCTGGAAGAGCTCCACCACGGGCGGATTGGCGATCAGGTCCACGTAGCGCTGGCGGTAGCGGACCTCCACGTCGGAGAGGCCGTGCCATTTGTCGGGGAGCGGGCGTAACGACTTGGCCAGCAGCTCTAGCCTCTCGACATGCACCGTCAGCTCACCCGTCTTGGTCCGGAAGACACGCCCGCAGACGCCCAAGAAGTCACCGATGTCGATCCGGCGGAACAGGTGATATGCCGTCTCGCCCACGCTGTCCTGCCGGACGTAGATCTGAATCCTCCCTGTCCGGTCCTTGATGTGGGCGAAGGAGGCCTTGCCGTGGGTGCGCAGGGACAGGATCCGCCCGGCTACCGTGACGGGCTCGGCCCCCGCCAGGGCGGCGTCATCGGCGGCGGCGTAGCGGGTGATGAGCTCGCCACCCTGATGGGTGACGGGGAAGGTGCTGGGGTAGGGGTCGATGCCGTCGCGACTGAGGTCCTCCAGCTTTTTCAGGCGCTCCCGAATGAACGCACTCGGCTCTTCCACTCGTCCTCCGGATAATTGGGGACCAAGCTCTCAGCGGTCAGCCGTCAGCCATCAGCCTCGGAGGCGGCGAGATTGGCAGGCTTGGAGGGAGAAACCGATTGCCCGCATCGTTTGTCGACATGCCGAAAGCTGACCGCTGATAGCTGAACGCTGAGATTGCGTAACGTGCCGCGATTATAGGGAGGGGTGGGAGGGGTGTCAAGCCAACGCCCCCAACCCAACACGTTCGGTGGTTCGACACGTTCGGTGGGTCGGTCGTTCGGCGCATCCCGATGAACCACCGGGACCCACGCCACCGCGGTGGACGGGACCCATTGCGGCCCGAACGGGCCAAATGCAATGGGTGCCCGCCGTGGCGTGGGTGCCCCGAACACTCGAACGATCGAACGCCTCTGGTTGGTATCGGTCAAGTCAACCCTTGACCCTGAGGCGGGATTCGTTCTCGGCGATGAACTTCTTGATGTCGTCGGCCATGCCGAGGAGCTTCAGCCACTGCTCCTTGTAGAGGGTGACGGGAAACCGCCCCAGACCATAAACCGATACCGCGCCTTTCTCGCTCACCTTGATGCTCGTTGCCCGGGTCACCTTGGCCTTGAGCGCCTCGTTTTCGGCGCGCAGCCGCTCCAGCTCCGCCTTGAGATCCTGCTCTTCCATGTTCGCCTCCCATCCGCCAGGCTGGCCGCAACGCGCTTGGCGTTCCGGCCCCTTGTCCCTGTCGCTGTCCCTGTCGTCCTCACGCCTTCGCGTCGGGCGGCTTGAAGAGAACCGCCTCGATGAAACGGTCCAGGTCTCCGTCCAGGACCGCGGTGACGTTCCCCGTCTCCTCGCCCGTCCGATGATCTTTGACCAACTGGTACGGGGCCAGGACGTAGGACCGAATCTGGCTGCCCCAGGCGATGGGCGCCTTTACCCCCTGGAGCTTGGCCATCTCCTCGTCCTGCTGCCGCTTGTAGTGGTCATAGAGCCGGGCCCGCAGGACCTTCATGGCCATAGCCTTATTCTTGTGCTGCGAGCGCTCGTTCTGGCAGGTGGCCACGATCCCGGTGGGCAGGTGGGTGATGCGGACGGCGGAGTCGGTCACGTTGATGTGCTGCCCGCCGTGCCCCCCGGCCCGGTACGTATCGATCCTGAGGTCTTTCTCCTCGATCTTGATCTCGATGTCGTCGGAGATCTCGGGATACACGAAGACCGACGCGAAGGAGGTATGCCGCCGCTTGCTGGCGTCGAAGGGGGAGATGCGCACCAGTCGGTGCACCCCGATCTCGGCGCACAGGTACCCGTAGGCGTAGGGGCCTGTGACAGTCACGGTGGCATTCTTGATCCCCGCTTCTTCGCCCTCCAACAGGTCGATGACCTCGGTCGTGAACCCTTTCGACTCGACCCAGCGAAGGTACATTCGCAGGAGCATCTGCGCCCAGTCCTGGGACTCGGTCCCGCCGGCGCCGGGGTTGATGCTCAGGATGGCGTTCCCCTTGTCATAGTCGCCCGAGAGGACCGTCCGCAACTCCAGGGCCCGGACCTGTCGCGTGAGCTCCTTGAGTCCATTGGAGACCTCTTGGAGCGTTTCGACGTCCTCCTGGTCCGCGGCCAGCTCCAGGAGCTCCCGGTGATCTCCCAGGTCTTTGACCAGGCCGGCATGCTGGTCCAGGGTCTGGCGAAGGTCGCTCGTCTCTTTCAGGACCTTCTGGGCTCTGTCCGGATCGCTCCAGAACTCCGGTGCCGCCGTGGCCGCCTCGAGACTTGCCAGCCGAGCGGCCTTGCCGGGCAAGTCAAAGATACACCCGGAGCTGTTCGACCTTTCGCTGGAGCTCGTCAATCGTGCGTTGCAGATCAGGAATCATCGTTCCCTCCCCGTTTCCCCGTTCCACCGTTTCCCCATTGTTCCATCGGCCCTGCCCCTGCGCTTCCTGCCTTCTGCCGGCTGCCTCCTGCCTTCGGCTTCGTGCCCCTCTGCTCCTTGTCTCCTGGTCTCCCTGTCCCCTTGTCTCTCTGTCCCTCTGTCCCTTCGTCACTTGATCACCTGGCTCGGGCCCGCCAGAGGGCGAGTCCGTATGCAGCCAGGAATGCCAGGCAGGCCCACGCCAGGATGTCCCCGTATCGCGTGTACAGGGTTTGACCCTGTCGTAACCGGATGGTTCCCAAGAGGCTCGCCTCGGTGAAGATCCCGGTGTGAGCCAGGATTTCCCCGGTGGGGGCAATCACGGCCGTGACACCGGTGTTGGCTGCCCGCACGAGGTACGTCCCATTCTCCACGGCCCGCATGGCGGCCATGGCCAGGTGCTGGTAGGGCGCGCCGCTTCGGCCGAACCAGGCATCGTTGGTGATGTTGACCAGGAAGGCCGCCCCGCTGACCACGAACTCTCGCACCTCACCTGGGAAGATGACCTCGTAACAGATCATCACGCTGAATTGCACCCCGTCCAGGGAAAGGACGGTGGCGGCCCGTCCCCGACCGAAGTCCCCGATCCCCACCACGAGCTTATCCAGGAAAAAGAAGATCGTCCGGAGCGGCACGTACTCGCCGAAGGGAACCAGGTGGCGCTTGTCGTAGCGGCCGCCGATCTCCCCGTCAGGTCGCAGGAGGAAGGCCGTATTGTACAGCAAGGCATCCTCCCCCAGGTCGGGGCTGCCGGTGAGCGTCGGGATGCCGACCTCCGCGATGAAGCGCCGCACGCGTGCGCCAAGCTCGGGCTCGCGTCGCAACAAGAACGGCAGGGCCGTCTCTGGCCAGACGATCAGCGCCGGCTTCTCCTCCGCCACCCGGCGGGCCAGCCGCTCGTAGATGTCCAGGGTAGCTGCCTGGTAGCTCCGGTCCCACTTCAGCGACTGGTCAATATTCCCCTGGAGGAGCCCCACGCGAACGGTGGGACCGCCTGTGGGATCCCGCCAGATGGCCCGGGCATAGGCCAGCGTCATCCCCAGGGCGAGAATCGTCAGCCCCACCGGAAGGAGCGCACCCCGCCGCCGGCTCCCCCCCACCCGCCCGCGCCAGGTTCGGGCCAGAAGGTCTGCGATCGTCCCATTCACCAGGACCACGAGAGCGGAGATCCCGTACACCCCGACCGCCGATGCCAGCAGGCGGATCGTGGGCTGCCGGTACTGGCTGTACCCGAGGAGCGCCCACGGGAATCCCGAGAACAGATGGCTCCGCAGGAACTCCAGGGCTGTCCACAGCCCCGCAGCCACCAACGGGACACTCCCGCCTGGCAGCCGCAATCGGTGCTGCCCGGCCGACAGGAGCCAGGTGAAGGCCGCCGTATAGGCCCCCAGGACCGCGCAAAGGAGCAGGAGCGCCACCAGGCTCAGCCCAAGCGGCATCCGGCCATAGGTGGTCATCGTATTGACGACCCACCAGATGGTCCCCAGGAAGAAGCACAGGCCGGACGTGTATCCCAGCCATGCCGCCTGGCGCGGCACCACCCCCTCGAGCGCGAGGAACAGGGGCACCAGGGCGACGAAGCTGACCAGGCCAATGTCCCAGGGTGGAAAGGCCGCCGTGCAGAGGACGCCGCTCCCGGCCGCGAGACCGAAGCGCACCGCTCGCGATATCTGCGGCGCACCCGCCCACGGTCTCGCGATCACACCCACCCGAGCCATACCAGGACGTACAGGACCGGGCCCGCAAATATCAGGCTGTCCAGGCGATCCAGCACCCCACCATGCCCGGGGATGAGGCTCCCGCTATCCTTGGCAGCGGCACCGCGCTTCACCACCGACTCGCAGAGATCCCCGATGATCCCTGCGACTCCAAGCACCAGTCCGACCCATGCCGCCTTGTCCCAGGAAAGCCTCGGCCAGACCTGGCTGCTGCCTGCCAGCGCCACCACGACGGTGGCCGCCAGGCCGCCCAGCGCGCCCTCGACCGTCTTCTTGGGGCTGATGCGGGGCGCGAGCGGCCGACGCCCGAACCGGCTCCCGAGATAGAACGCCCCGGTATCTCCCGCCCAGATCGCGAAGGCCAGGTAGTAAATGAACTGCCTCCCTTCGGGGAGTGCTCGCAAGAGGCTGGTGTAGCTCAGTAGCCCCCCCACATAGGTCACGCCCAGGACAATCCACGCCCCCTGCAGCAGGCCGACCCGGAATCCCGCCGGAACCAGCGTGGCGCGGACCAAGGCCACGCCCCCCACCGCCGCCCCCACCCCTGCCAGCCCACCGCCCCAGGTGACCGCCGTGTGCCACGCCAATGCGCCCAGGATCGTCACGAGGGAGAGCCCGGGATCGGTGCCCTCCGGGCACAGCCGGGAAAATTCCCAGGCCGCCAGGGCAATGACCAGGCCGACAAGCAGGCTGAAGTGAAAGGCGGAGCCGAAGTGGACCAGGAGGAGAAACGGGGGGATGAGCAACAGGGAGCTGAGGATCCGTTGACGATGCATGACCTGGCCGTCCGCTGTCCCACACTGGGCGGGCAGAGCGAACTCAGAACTCCATGATCTCCTTTTCCTTCTTCTCCACGAGCTCGTCCAGCCCCTTGATCATGCGGTTAGTCAGCTCCTGGGTCTGGTCCATGCCCTTGCGCACGCCGTCCTCGGAGAGCTGCTTGGTCTTCTCCAGCTTCTTGAGCGCCTCGTTGGCGTCGCGGCGGATGTTGCGGATGACCACCCGCCCCTCCTCCGCCATCTTGCGCACGACCTTCACCAGCTCCTTCCTGCGCTCTTCGGTCAGGGAAGGGACCGCCAGCCGGATGACCTTGCCGTCGCTGGTCGGGGTGATCCCCAGGTCGGATTTCAGGATTGCCTTCTCGATGACCGGAATCAGCGAGGCATCCCAGGGCTGGATGGTGATCAGGCGCCGCTCCGGCGTCGCCAGGTTGGCCACCGCCTTCAGGGGAGTGGGCGTGCCGTGGGAGTCCACGACGATGCCATCCAATACCGCCACCGAGGCCCGGCCCGTCCGGACGCTGTTGAAGTCCTTGAGGGTCGCCTCTGTGGCCCGCTTCATGTCCTGCTCGGCCTTCCGGAGGACGTCCTGCATGGGTCTCTCCCCCCTCCCTCAGCCTCCCCTGACCAGGGTCCCGACGCGCTCGCCTTGGACCAGCTGGCGCAGCCGACCCTTCTCCTGAAGGTTGAACACCACGATGGGGAATCCGTTTTCCATGCACAACGAGATGGCCGTGGAATCCATGACTTTCAAGCGGCGGCTCAGCACCTCGATATAGGTCAATTCGTCGAACTTCTTTGCGGTCGGATCCTTCTTGGGATCGGCGCTGTAGACGCCATCCACCTTCGTCGCCTTGAAGACGACGTCGGCGTTGATCTCCATGGCGCGCAGGGCGGCCGCCGTGTCCGTCGTGAAGTACGGGTTCCCCGTGCCCCCCACGAAGATCACGACCCGGCCCTTGTCCAGGTGGCGTAACGCCCGGCGACGGATGAAGGGCTCCGCCACCTCGCGCATCTCGATGGCCGTCTGGACCCGGGTATCGACATCCAACTTCTCCAGGGCGTCCTGCAGGGCCAGGCCGTTGATGACCGTGGCCAGCATGCCCATGTAATCGGCCGACGAGCGGTCCATCCCCTGGGCGCTGGCCTCCACCCCACGAAAGATGTTCCCGCCGCCGATCACCATGCCGACCTGGACGCCGAGCCGGTAAACCTCCCGGACCTCCTCCGCGATGAAGCGCGCCACGTCGGCGCTGATCCCGTAGGCTTGCTCGCCCGCCAGCGCCTCGCCACTGATCTTCAGGAGGATGCGTCGGTACGTGAGCTCGGCCATTTCCTTCTCTGGCAATCTGGCAATCTGGCAATCAGGAGTTCCCGGTCGCCTAGTTGCCGGGGACCCCCTGGGTGCGCCCGATTGCCTTGCTACTACGTCGCCCGCTTCTCGATCCCTTCACCCAATCGGAACCTGACGAAGGCCGTCACGCTGACGGGTTCTCCCAGGCTCTTCTCGGCCGCCTTCAGGACGTCGCGGACCCTCTGCTTCCCCTCAGGATCCCGGATGAAGGCCTGATCCACCAAGCAGCGCTCGATGAAAAACTTCTCCAGTCGCCCCTGGATGATCTTGTCCTGGATGGCCGGCGGCTTGGCCTGCACGTCCGGCTGGACCCGCAGGATCTCCCGTTCCTTGTCCAGGATCTCGGCCGGCACCTGGTCGCGGGTGAGGTAGGCGGGCTCGGCCGAGCACACCTGGAGCGCCAGCTCCTTGGCCAGGTGCGCCAACTCCTCGCTCTTGGCCGCGCGGTCGGAGCCGCACCGGACCCCCACGAGGACCCCGATCTTCCCACCGGCATGCAGGTAGCTCGTGATCACGCCCTGGGCAGTCTCCGGTAGCGCCAGGCGCGCCGCCCGCCGGACCACGATGTTCTCCCCCAGAGACGCTATGGCGTCTTTGACGACCTCGGCCACCGGCTGATTGTTGAGGGATCGCCTCAGCAACACCTCCACGTCTTCGGCCGCCTTGTCCGCCCCAACCAGGGCCACCAGGGATCGGGTTACGCTGGCGAACCGATCCGTGCGCGCGACGAAGTCCGTCTCGCAGTTCACCTCCACCAAGGCCCCCACGTTCCGGCCCGGCGACACCCATGCGGCCACCAATCCGTCCGCAGCCGTCCGGCCGGCCTTCTTCTCGGCGGTTTTCAGCCCCCGCTTCCGAAGGACTTCGATCGCCTTCTCCATGTCGCCGCTGGCCTCCGCCAGGGCCGCCTTGCACTCCATGATCCCCGCGCCCGTCTTCTCGCGGAGGTCACGGACCATCGTCGCGGAAATCGTCATGAGCGTTCCTCACTGAACACCGGCCGGGGTCGACTGTGCGGATGGGGGTTCCGGCCGCGGGGCTTCAGTCCCCGGGGACCCCGCCTCGCGGGGGGACCCACTTGTGGGTGCCCCCCCGGCTGCCGCTGCCCCTGGGGTCCCCTCCGCACCTGATTTGGCGGCGGTACCGGCGGTCATCGCCTCCTCAAGTCCGGCCACGCCAGCCTTGGCGGCCTCCCCGCGCCCCTCGATGATGGTATCCGCCAGCCGGGACGTGATCAGCCGGACGGCCCGGATGGCGTCGTCGTTGCCTGGGATGGGAAAATCGATCTCGTCGGGATCGCAGTTGGTATCCACCAGCGCCACCACCGGGATGCCCAGGCGGCGCGCCTCAGCCACCGCGATGCGCTCTTTCTTGGGGTCGATGATGAACACCGCTCCCGGGAGGTTTTCCATGGCCTTGATCCCCAGGAGCGCGTTGTTCAATTTCTCCATCTCCCGCTCGAGCCGCAGGATTTCCTTCTTGGAGAAGGCCTCGAACTTTCCGGTGGCCTGCATGTCCTCGAGTTGTTTGAGACGCGAGATGCTCTTGGTGATCGTCTGGAAGTTCGTCAGGGTCCCGCCCAGCCACCGCCGGTTGACGAAGAACATGCCGGCCCGCGCGGCCTCATCCTGGATCGTATCCACCGCCTGCTTCTTGGTGCCCACGAACAGCACCTTTCCGCCCCGCGCCGCCACGGAGCGCAGGAAGCTTTCCGCCTCCTGAAACTTCCTCAGGGTCTTCTGCAGGTCAATGATGTAGATCCCGTTCCGCTCCCCAAACAGATACTTCTTCATCTTCGGGTTCCACCGCTTTGTCTGGTGCCCGAAGTGAACGCCGGCTTCCAAGAGCTCTTTGATCGTCACCGTGGACATCGCATCCCTCCACCTCCGGTTGATCCGCCGCGCGCCTCCCCTCCCACCGGATCACCCCGCCAAAGGCGGGGCGACACCCCCGATGGAATCCGCACGCGTGTGAATTTGGCCCGCGATCGCCGCGGACCGATTTGCCTTATATCACACAGGCTCAAGAGCAGCAAGGCCCATGCGAAAGGCGTTCGAGTGTTGGGGGCACCCACGCCACGGCGGTGGATACCCACCGCGGTGCTGTGGGTCCCGATGGTTCGGTTGTTCCCCGGATTCCTGAACAACCGAACAGCCGAACTGCCGAACCACCGAACGCATTTCTGCCCTACGTCCGATAGCCGGCGTTGATTCGCACATAGGCCTCGCTCAGATCGGTGGTCCAGACCCGCGCCGCCGCGGGGCCCGCGTGCAGGTGAACCACCAGCGCGAATTCCCGCTGGCGGAGCCGGTGATTCACCGCGGCCTCTGCGCTTCCCCCCAGGCCAACGCCGCCTTTCACGACCGGCAATTCATCCACCAACAGGTCCACGGACCCGGCGTCGAACCGCGCGCCCGATCGGCCCAGGGCGGCCATGACCCGCCCCCAGTTGATGTCCTCGCCGAAGAGCGTCGTCTTGACCAGAGGGGAGTTGGCCACCGCCTCGGCGGCCAGGCGCGCCTCTCTGGGGGTGCGCCCGCCGAAGATCCGGACCTCGACCAGCTTGGTCGCCCCCTCGCCGTCGCGGACGATCATCTTGGCGAGGCTCAGGCAGATCATCTCCAACCCGACGCGGAATGTTCGGAAGCCGGCCGTCCCCGCACGCAGGGGGGACCCTCCCGCGGCCCCGTTGGCGAAACATAACACCATGTCGTTGGTGCTGGTGTCCCCATCCACGGTGATAGAGTTGAAGCTTTCGTCCACGGCGAAGCGGAGTGCCCGCTGCAGCGGTCCGGCCGCCACCGCCGCGTCCGTGGCCAGGACCGCCAGCATCGTCGCCATTCGCGGGGCGATCATCCCCGAACCCTTGGCCATGCCTCCGATGGTCACCCGCCGCTCCCCCAGCGGGAAGGTGATGGCCGCCTCCTTGGGCGTGGTGTCCGTGGTGAGGATGGCCTGCGCCGCCCCGCTTCCCCCGGCGACGTCCAATCGGTCCACGGCTCGGGCGATCCCCTTCCGGACGGCCTCCATGTCCAGCGGCCTCCCGATGACACCGGTGGAGGCTACGAACACCTGGCCGGTGGGTCGCCGGATGGCCCGGGCCACTTCCCGAACCATCTCTTCGGCATCCCGGAGCCCCTGGCGGCCCACGCAGGCGTTGGCATTCCCGCTGTTGAGCACGATGGCCGCGAACCTCCCACCTCGAAGATTCCGGCGCGAGACCTGGACCGGCGACGCCTGCACCCGGTTCGTCGTGAAGGTCGCCGCCACCGTTGCCGGTCTCTCCGACACGACCAGCGCCAGGTCCGGCGCACCTCCCCGCTTCAACCCACAGGCCACACCCGCCGACCGGACACCCTTGACCGCGGAGAGTCCCCCGGGGATGCCGAACAGGTATGCGTCACTCCCTGCCACGCTGTCCTCAGCTCGCCTGTCGTATGCTCGACGTCAGCGCACCCTCGGCAAATGTCGAATATCGAACAAGGAATATCGAATGATGAACCGTCAGTGAAAGCGGCCCCACAACTGTTGCCCCTTCGACATTCGACATTCGGTGTTCACCATTCGATATTTCGTCTTGAGGGTGTGTCCTGTTCGGTTCCGGCCTGCTGAGTTACGGAAACAGTCCCGGGATCCACAGGCCGGTCCGCTCGTCCAGGCCAGCCATCAAGTTGAAGCACTGCACGGCCTGACCGGAGGCCCCCTTCACCAGATTGTCTATGGCCGTCACCACGATGACCCGCCCCGTCCGGGAGTCAGAGACCACGCCGATATCGCAGAAATTCGAGTGCAGGACCGGCTTCGTCTCGGGGAGCTGCCCCTCCCCCAGGACGCGGACAAAGGGGGCGTCCCGGTAAAAGGTCCGGAAGAGCGAAAGAAGGTCGGCGGCGGATCGGCGGGTCTGGAGGGCCGCCGTGATGGTTGTCAGGATCCCACGGGTGAGCGGCGCCAGGTGCGGCGTGAACGAGACGATAACCTCACGACCGGCCAGCCGGGAGAGCTCCTGCTCGATCTCGGGGGTGTGGCGATGGGTGGCGACTCCATATGCCTTCAGGTTCTCGTTCACCTCCGAGAAGTGATACGGCAACTCCGCCTTGCGGCCCGCCCCCGACACCCCCGAGATGGCATCGATCACTAACGAGTCCGGATCCACGAGCCCCTCGGCGACCAGGGGAGCCAGCCCCAGCACCGCGCCGGTGGGGTAGCAGCCGGGAACGGCCACCAGCCGCGCCTCAGCGATTGCCGCGCGATGGAGCTCGGGCAGGCCGTATGCGGCCTCCTTCAGCAGGTGGGGGGCCACGTGCTGCACCCCATACCACCGCGGGTAGGCGGCGGGGTCCTTGAGGCGGTAGTCGGCGGAGAGGTCCAGGACGCGCGCTCCGCGCTGGATCAGATCCGCGCCCGCCGCCATGGACGTCTTGTGGGGCAGCGCCAGGAAGACAAACTCCGCCTCCGCCGCCAGCTTCGCCGTATCCAGGGGGAGGCAGGTCAAATCCACCAGGCCCGTCAGGCTGGGGAAGACCTTCCCGATCGGCTGGTTCGCATAGGTGTCGGCGGTGAGGGCCACGACCTTCGCCAAGGGGTGCTGAAGCAGGAGGCGGAGAAGCTCCACCCCTGTGTACCCGCTGGCCCCGGCAATGGCCACGTGGCGGATTCTTTCGTGCCCCTGTCTTTCCGTCACCCTGTCCGCTCCCCCGCTGTCCCCAGAACTGGCGCCCTCGAGCGACGGCCCACGGTTGCAGGAATGCGTTTCTTCCTGCTGGCCCGCGGGCATAAAAAAAGGGAAGAACCCGAAGGCCCTTCCCTGTCCTTCCCGGCGAAACGGTTACCGCTTGGAGAACTGGAATCGGGCCCGCGCGCCCTTTTGGCCGTATTTCTTTCGCTCCTTCACGCGGGGATCTCGCGTGAGCAAGCCCGCCTTCTTCAGTGGGGTCCGCAGGGCCCCGTCCGCCTGCACCAAGGCCCGCGCGATCCCCAGGCGAATCGCCCCGGCCTGGCCGCTCGCGCCGCCCCCGCTGACGGTGGCCATGACGTTGAACTTCCCCTCCATCCCGACCACCTTGAGTGGTTGGGCCAGGACCATCTTGAGCGTCGGTCGGGGGAAGAAATCGTCCACCGGGCGGCTATTCACCTCGATCTTTCCCTCGCCCGGCTGCAACCAGACCCGCGCCACGGAGCACTTGCGGCGTCCGGTTGCGTAAGCGCGCGATGTGAGCTCCATCCCTGCGTACTCTCCTTGATTCAGTTCGAGGCGGGCAGCGGGGTTGGCCGCTGGGCCACGTGGGGGTGGGTCGGGCCGGCGTACACCTTGAGCTTCCCGAAGAGGGCGTCGCCGAGCTTATTCTTGGGCAGCATCCCCCGCACCGCTTTTTCGAGGACGCGCTCCGGTTTTTCCCGCAGCAGCTTGCCCAGCCGGATCGTTTTGAGCCCCCCAGGATGCTGGGAGTGGTGATGGTATTCTTTCTGGTGAAGCTTCCGGCCGGTCACCGCCACCTTCTCCGCGTTGATGATGACCACGAAGTCCCCGACATCCAGGTGGGGCGCGAAGACCGGCTTGTCTTTTCCACGCAGGATCACGGCCACACGGCTGGCCAGACGCCCCAGCGTCTGCCCCTGGGCATCCACCAGCACCCAGCGCCGGTTGATCTCTCCCGCCTTTGGCTGATATGTCTTCATGTCGATCCCAAAGGCCCGCGCGGAGGGAGCGCGGGGAAATCTCCCCTCTCAAATCTCCAACCGCGTAAAAATACGGAGGGAACCGGGCTTTGTCAAGGGAAATATCCGGCCAGAGCCGCTCGGTTCACGACGATCGTCACGCGGTGCCTGTCCGGCCCCCCTCCGGCCCGGCCCGCCGTGGGCGACGGAGCACGCTGGCCTGCTCTGGGTCCAGAAGTCCTTCCCGCTTCGCCCACTCGGCGATCTCGGTCCAGGTCAGGGCCTCCGCCGACACCGCGTTCTTCCTTCCCACCCGGTCGGCGCGCAGGCGGCGGTACACGTGAAAGACCAGCGAGTCGGGCCCCTCCTCGATGAGCCGCCGGATGAGTCCCTGTTGGCGGTGGGACAACAGGGGCCCCTCTTCCGAGTCTTGCGCTGGTGACTCACTCAGGATCGACTCCACCATTTGGGACAGCCGCGTGCTGACAAACGGCTTGAGCAGGATGTCCACCACGCCGGTTTCCTCCGCTGCTTCGAGCTGCGCCGCAGCCTCAGGATACCCGGTGATGACCAACACGGGGATTTGAGCCGTCTCGGGTCGGCTCTTCAACCGCCGCAGGACCTCCTGCCCCGGCAGATCGGGCAACCGCAGATCAAGGAGGATGAGGTCCGGGCGGTCGGCGGCCTCCTCGAGGGCCGTGCGGGCATCCGGCGCATGAATCGGGGTATGGCCGGCCTGGCGCAGGATGCGGGCCTCGGCCAGGGCCAACGAGTCATCATCCTCCACGATCAGGATGGCTGCCATAGATCACCTCCCGCGCATCCTATTGATCCGGGGAGTGCAACTATGAGTTTCAGGTTGCCCGTTGTCAATTCGAGATTTACAGGCCCGGGGGTAATACCGTACACTGCCCGGGCTTCCAGGAGGGGAGAGCTTTGGGGGCCGGGCACCACTCACGGATCCGACAACGGCGGGGGCACCCGGCCCCGCACGGTCAGCCATTCTGCCTCGGTGGAGGGGGGAGGAACATGTCCGCAGAAAAAACAGTCCTGTATCGCCGGGATGGCCGAATCGCCCGCATCACCCTGAATCGGCCCGAGGTCCTCAACGCCGAGAACATGACCTTCCTGAACGACCTGACCGAGGCGGTCCACGCCCTGCGGGACGATCGCGAGGCTCGGGTGGCCATCGTGACCGGCGCCGGGCGGGCCTTCTGCTCGGGGGTGGACCTCAAGGCCCTCTCGACCGGGATCCTGGATCGCGCCTTTTTCACGGACATCGAGTACCTGTGGGACATCCTGGAGAACTGCGACAAGGCCGTGATCTGCGGGATTCACGGCTACTGCCTGGGTGGGGGGCTCCAGATCGCGCTGGCCTGCGACCTGCGGGTCGCGGCGGATGACGCCGTCCTGGGGCTGCCCGCCGTGAAGGAGTGCCTGATTCCCGGCCTTGGTAGCTATCGCCTGCCCCGATTGATCGGGATGGGTCGTGCCCGGGAATTGCTCCTGCTCGGCGAACCGATCGACGCCCGCCGCGCGCTGGAGATCGGGCTGGTCAACAGCGTGGTCCCACGTACCCAGCTTGAGGAGGCTTGCCTTGCCCTGGCGGAACGACTTCTGGCGGTGCCCCACACCAGCCTGAGTCATATCAAGCGCCTGTCCAACCTCGCCTTCCAGACCGACTTCACCCACTTCATGCAGGCCTTCGTCCCGGCCATGCACGCCTGCCTGGCCTCGCCGGAGCACCAGGCCGCCATGGCCGCCTTCCGCGTCGAGCAGGCAGCCAAGCCCAACTCATGATCCGCAGAGCTCCTGATTGCCAGATTGCCGGATTGCCCAATTGCCTTCCTACTGGTTGCGCTCGAAGACGATGCGGAGGCCGGTGAGGGTCAGGAGGGGATCCACGTGGTCGATGGCGGTGGACTCGGCCAGGACGAGTTGTGCCAGGCCGCCGGTGGCCACCGTCACCGCCCCGCCGCCCAGTTCCACCCGCATGCGGGCCACCACACCCTCCACCAAGCCCAGGTACCCGTAGAAGAGTCCCGCCTGCATGCTGCCCACGGTATTCCTGCCGATGACGGCCTTGGGCCGGGTAATGTCCACGCGGGGGAGCTTGGCCGCGTGCTGGAAGAGGGCCTCCGACGATATCCCGATCCCCGGGCAGATCACGCCGCCGATGTACTCCCCCCGGGGTGAAACGGCGTCGAAGGTCGTGGCTGTGCCGAAGTCCACGACGATGCAGGGGCCGCCGTACGCCTCGAAGGCGGCCACGGCGTTCACGATCCGGTCAGCCCCGACGTCTCGCGGTGATTCGTACAGGATCGGCATCCCGGTCTTGATCCCCGGGCCCACGACCAGCGGCTCGACCCCGAAATACTGGCGGGCCATCTCCTCCAGGGAGCCCTGGAGCGGGGGGACCACCGAGGAGAGGATCACGGCCGAGACGCGTTCGAATGCCAGCCCGGCAAAATCGAAGAGGCCTTTGATGAGCATGGCGTACTCGTCGCGCGTTCCCTCGCGGCGCGTGGAAAGGCGCCAGTGCACCTTCAGGGTCTTCCCGTCGAACACCCCGATGACGGTGTTGGTGTTCCCCACATCCAGCGCCAGTAACATCAGGACCCCACTCCCTAGCCTTTCTCGGGAGAGCTGGAGCTCTCAGCCGTCAGCCATCAGCTGTCAGCCCTCGCGTCCCACATGAATTCTGCGTTCGTCACTCCTTGGGGAATGAACCTCACTGGCGGTTCCTGTGTCTCGGACCCACAAGCTGACGGCCGACCGCTGAGGGTTGACCGCTCAATTGCGCAGCCGGATCGAGACGTCCCCCGCAACCACGCGCCGAACGGTCCCGTTTTCTTTCCGCACCAGCAGGGCCCCGTCGGCGTCCAGGTCAACCGCCAGCCCGCTCCACCGCTCGTCCCCCGCCAGAACGTCCACCGAGGATCCCAGGATTGCGCTTCGTTCGCGTCCGCGCGCCAGGATGGTCTCAAGATGTCCCGCGGAAAACTCCCGGTACCACCCGTCGAGTCCATTGTAGATCTCAGCCGCGAGGTTGCCGCGCGGGACCTCCCGACCGCTCGCCAGGCGGAGGGACGTGGCGGTCGCACGGAGCTCCTCAGGCAGATCCTGCGCCTCCTGCCGCACGTTGATGCCGATGCCCACGGCGACGTAGTTCACTCGGCCCTCCAGGCTCGCTGTCTCTGTGAGGATCCCCACTACCTTCTTTCCGTTCACCAGAAGGTCGTTCGGCCATTTCAGGCGCGGCGCGAGCCCGGTGACGCGCTCGATCGCCTCCGCCACGGCCAGGCCGGCAACCAGGGTGAGGAGCGGCGCCTGGCCCGCAGGCAGCCTCGGCCGCAAGAGGATCGAGGTGTACAACCCGACGCCAGGAGGCGAGACCCACGGGCGGCCGAGCCGTCCCCGCCCCGCGGTCTGGCGATCCGCAATGACGGCCAGACCCTCGGGGGCCCCGTCACGGCCCGCGGCCATTACGCGATCGTTCGTGGAGCCGATCTCCCCCAGCACCTCCAGGGGGCGACCGATCACCCGCGACCGAAGTCGCGCCTGGATTCGTTCAGGAGCAAGGTCAGCGGGAATCACGGTACCTCGTCGGAAAAGACGTTCGGCTGTTCGGTGGTTCGGTGGTTCGGTAGTTCGCGGAGCCCGAGAACCACCGAACAACCGAACGCTCGAACGACCGAACGCTTTTGCCAAGCGCGCTAGCGCTTCAACAGCGCTTCGATCCGCCCCAGACCCTCCTGAAGCTTCGTCCGGGCATCCTGCAGCTCTGCCTGGGTGGCTCGCTGCCGGCCCACGACCTCGGCCGGCGCCTTGCCTACGAAATCCCTATTGGTCAATTTCCGGTTGACCCGGTCCAGGGCCTCATCCACCTTGGCCAGCTCCCGGCTCAGTCGCCCACGCTCGGCGGCGAGATCAACCACACCCTCAAGGGGGACGTAGACCTCGATCCCCCGGACCAGGGCGCTGGCTGCCACCTCTGGTTTGGCGACCTGACGCCCCCAGGTGACCCGCGAGAGCCTGGCCAGGTTCGTCAAGTATCCCTCGCACGCCTGGAGGACGGCGTCATGGGTCGAGGTGGAGGTCCGCAGAACCACCGGAAGCCGCTCGCCCGGCGGGATATTGTAATTGGAGCGGACGTTCCGGACCTCCCGCGTGACCTCCATGAGATACCCCATCGTCTCCATCGCCTCGGGCGAATGGAACCCGTCCTCCGACGTGGGCCAGGGCGCCAGCATGATGCTCACACCCTCATGGGGGAGGCGCTGCCAGATCTCCTCCGTAATGAAAGGCATGATCGGGTGCAGGAGGCGCAACGACTGCTCCAGGACGCGGACCAGGAGGAGCCGCCCCGTGCGCTTCTCGGCCTCGTCCCCCGTGCCGATGAGGCGCGCTTTCACCATCTCGAGATACCAGTCGCAGTACTCGTGCCACAGGAACTGATAGAGGATGGAGGCCGCGTCGTTGAACCGGTAGGCCTGGACCGCCTCCGTCACCCCCCGGATCACCTCGTTCATCCGGCTGAGGATCCAGCGGTCCGGCAGCGTCAGGATCAACTGGGACAGCGGTGCCGTCGGGACATCCTCCTCGCGCATGTGGCCGGCGACGAAGCGATAGGCGTTCCAGATCTTATTGCAGAAGAACCGGTACCCCTCGATCCGTTTCACCGAGAGCTTGACGTCGCTCCCCTGCCCTGCCAGGGCCGCCAGTGTGAATCGCAGCGCATCCGCGCCGAATCGTGAAAAGCCGTCAGGGTACTGCCGGCGGATGCCCTCCAGCGCCGCGGGGGGCGCCCCGCCGGCCCGCGCAGCCACCAGGAGCTCTTCCAGGGTCGCCCCGTGGATCACGTGCAGCGGGTCGATCACGTTGCCCCGGGTCTTGGACATCTTCTCGCCCTGCTCGTCCCGGATCAGCCCGTGGATGTAGACGTCCCGGAAGGGGACGTCCCCCATGAAGCGCAGGCCCAGCATGATCATCCTGGCCACCCAGAAGAACAGGATGTCAAATCCCGTGACCAGGCAGGCAGTCGGATAGTAGATCCGGAGCTCCCGGGTGCGCTCGGGCCAGCCCAGGGTGGAGAAGGGCCAGAGGGCCGAGCTGAACCAGGTGTCCAGGACATCGGTCTCCTGGCGCAGGGCGCCCCCCCCGCACTTCGGACAGGCCGTGGGAGGGGTCCGGGACACGATGACTTCTTCGCAGGGCCCGCAGTACCAGGCCGGGATCCGATGCCCCCACCAGATCTGCCGGGACACGCACCAATCCCGGATGTTGTGCATCCACTCGAAGTAGGTCCGCTCCCACTGCGGGGGGATGATCCGGATCCGTCCGTCCTCCACGGCGCGGATGGCCGGCTCGGCCAGGGGCTTCATCCGGACGAACCACTGGCGCGACAGCGACGGCTCCACCACCGTCTGGCACCGGTAGCACTGCCCCACGGCGTGGCGGTGGTCCTCCGTCTTGACCAGGAGACCTTCGCGTTGCAGGTCCGTCACCACCTGATCCCGGCAGGCGAACCGGTCGAGTCCCTGGTAACGCCCGGCGTTGCCATTCATGGTCCCGTCGTCGGCCATGACCTTGACCTGGGGCAGGTCGTGGCGCAGGCCGCACTCGAAGTCCTTGGGATCGTGGGCGGGCGTCACCTTGACCAGGCCCGTCCCGAAGGCGGGGTCCACATAGGCATCGGCGATGACCGGGATCTTCCGGTTCATCAGGGGGAGGATGACCGTCTGCCCGACGAGGTGCCGGTAGCGCTCGTCCTCCGGGTGGACGGCCACGGCGGTATCCCCCAGCATCGTCTCGGGCCGCGTGGTCGCCACCATCACCCCGCCGCTCCCCGAGGCCATCGGATACCGGATGAACCAGAGCTTCCCGTCCCGCTCCTGGTACTCCACCTCCAGGTCCGAGAGCGCGGTCCGGCAGCGGGGACACCAGTTGATGATGTAATCGCCCCGATACACCAGCCCGGCCTCGTGGAGCTGGCAGAACACCTCCTTCACCGCCTCCGACAGGCCGGGATCCATGGTGAAGCGTTCGCGGGCCCAGTCGCACGAGCAGCCCAGGGTCTTGAGCTGCCGGATGATCGTTCCCCCCGACTCTTCCTTCCAGCGCCAGACCCGCTGGATGAAGGCCTCGCGCCCGAGTGTTTCCCGGCTGAGCCCTTCCTGGGCCAGTTGCCGCTCCACCACGTTTTGCGTCGCGATCCCGGCGTGATCTGTCCCCGGCATCCAGAGGGTGTTCCGCCCCTGCATCCTTTGCCAGCGAATCAGGATGTCCTGCAAGGTATTGTTCAGCGCGTGCCCCATGTGGAGGGAGCCGGTCACGTTGGGCGGCGGGATCACGATGCTATAGGCCGGAGCCGACGACGTTGCGTCGGCGCGGAACAGGTCCCGCGCCTCCCAGAAGCGATACCAGCGCTCCTCCACCCCGTGGGGATCATACCCCTGCTTCGGCCCCGCCTCCGGCGGGGATCCGGGGGATGCGGACGCGTCGTGCATGTCGGTCATTCCAAGCCCCGAAGTGAAACGGGGACGCCGTCCCCCCCGCGGGGGCGGCGTCCCCGTCAAGTGCTGGATGGCAGCCTCAGGAGGGCTGCTTGCCTTCCGCCATGGTCCGGATCCGCTCGATCTCCCGGTTGATCAGGATCTCGGCGAGGTCCGGAACCACCTCCCAGACGATACGCTCGATGCGTTCGATCAACTGGTTGCTGAGCTCCTTGGCCAGTTCGTGCGCGACCCGCTCCGTGACGGCCTGGCGCAGCGTTCCCATCTCCGGCCCCAGCGCCGCGGCCGGAGGAGCCGGGGGGATCTCCGCCCCCTCGGGTGGCGCCTGGGTCGCGAGAATTTCTGCCATGAGCACAGCAGGCGGAGCGGCGGCGGCGGCCCTCACCAGGTCGCCGATCTCCACGGGACCAGCGGAAGGCGTGGCCGTCCTGGGTGGCTCGGGAGGGATCTCGACCGTGGGCTCGAACGCCGGCGGGACCTCGGGGGAAGGCACAGCCGCTTCTGGTTTGCTGTCCACGAAAGGCTCGAGCTGTAGCTCGGGCACTTCCTCGGTTCCGGACTCGAGTGGCGCTGCGCCTGGCGGGCGCAGGAGGTCCTCGATCGCCAGCGCCGGCGGTTCCCCGGTCCCCACCTCGACCAGGGGCAGCGATGGTCCCCCCATGTCGGCCGTCAGGTCGAAGACCGGCTCGTCCGCGGCAACCAGCCCTTCGAGGGGGCCGACCTCGGGCGCCGGCTCGGGAGGAGCTGCGGCCGAGGCCTGGCCAGGAGTCACCGTCGCGTGGCCCCGGACATCCTCCACGGATACCGCCGGCGGTTCCCCGGTCCCCACCTCGACCAGGGGCAGCGATGGTCCCTGCATGTCGGCCGTCAGGTCGAAGACCGGCTCGTCCGCGGGACGCGGTCCTTCGAGCGAGCCGGGCTCGGGCGCCGGCTCCGGCGCGGATTCGGCCGTCACCCCGGAAGGCGGCTCGGGCGGCGTGGCGTGCTGCGGAGGAACGGGTCCCGGAGCGAGCAGCTCTTCCAGGGAAAGGCTCTGGGCAAAGGGCGAGGCGTCCGCCCCGGCGGGTTTGGGTACGGCTGGAATCGGCTCGAGCTCGAGACCCGGCAACTCCAACGCCGGCGGTTCGCCAGCCTTTGCCGCGGCGGCGGGGGCGGGCGGAGGAGGCGGCGCCGGGGCCGCAACCGGCGGCGTGATCGGCCGGGCCGGACGCGGGGTCGGGGGGACCCCGGGGACCGCGGGTGCGGCGACCGCTTTCGGGGGGGCGGGGCGCGGGGCTTCTGTTGGCGGCGGGGGTGGCGCCGCCGTGGCGGCGGGGGCGGGAGCCGCCGGGCCCCCCAAATCCACCGTCCTGGCGAAGAGCAGTTGCTTCACCTTACTGATCAGGGCCTGGGACTCGAAGGGCTTGGTCAGGAAGTCGTTGGCCCCCGCACGCAGTCCCTGCTCCTTATCGAAGGCCTCGAACGTCCCGGTGAGCATGATGATGGGGACCGCGCGAAGCATCGGCTCCGCCCGGAGGGCAGTGCAGACCTCGTACCCGTTCTTGTCCGGCATCACCAGATCCAAAAGGATCAGGTCGGGCTGCACCTCCTTGGCCTTGCGGATGGCCTCTTCGCCGCTCCGCACTGGGATGAGGACAAAGTCCTCTTTGCTGAAGGTCAGCTCCACGACCTTCTGGATCGTCACGCTGTCATCTGCGACCAGGATGCGAGCGCCCATGCGATCCTCCCGACCCAGCCCCTGCCTGCCATCCCGCCCCGCCGAAGGCGGGGCTAGGCAAGCAGCGTAATCGGCTCCTCCGAGGTGAAGAGTTTCGCCTCATCCAGCCACACGACGGGTCGTCCGCCAGCGTTGGCTACCCCCCGGATGAATTCCGCCCGGATGCCCAGCATCCGGGGTGGAGGGGTCAGCACCTTCTCCACCGGCAGGGACAACACGCGCAGGACCTGATCCACCATCAACCCCACCACGGAATCCTGCGCGATGCCCGTGAGGAGCAGGATTGCGGGATGCACGGGCGCCGGCCCCTCCACCCCCAGCCGCTTGCGCAGGCTCACGACGGGGAGGAAGCGCCCCTTGTGCTGCATGATTCCCTCGACGAAGGGGGGGCGCCTCGGCGTCTTGGTCGGGACCTGGTAGTCCAGGATGTGTTGCACCCAGTTGAGCTCCACGGCGAACTGCCTGCCCGCCAGGAGGAACATCAGGACCGACACCTCGTCCTGCGCCACGCTGGAGGGCATCGTATCCGTCTGTGCCATGCGACCTCTCCTGATCCGCCCAGCCGCACTCAGTCCTTGATTTCATAAGTCCGTATTGGGTTTCCCCCGATACGGATCGCCCTTTGCCAAGGGCGTTTCGGGCAGGGTTGGTTCCGGCCCACCCTGCACGAAATTATGAAATCAAGCACTCAGGAGCCGCCCGCATAGAACTGGACGACCTCGTCGAGTCCCGTCAACCATTCTTCGTTGACCAGCAGGATGATCCGGTCCTGGCGGCTGTAGAGCCCACGGAAACACGCGGTGTCCAGGAGAGTGGCCAGCGCCGGTACCGGCGCGATACGGGCCGGGTCCACCTCGGCCATCTCCAGGACCTCATCCACCAACAGCCCGAGCGCTCGTCCCTGCCCCTGCGTCAACAAGACGCGTGCCGTCGCTGGAATCTCAGCCGGGGAACCCTCGAACAGCGCTCGCATGCGGATGACAGGAAGCCTGCGCCCTCGATACGTGAGCGCGACGCAGGCCTGGTAGGCAGGGGCTGGCAAGACCGTGAGCCCGTCGGGCAGCAGAACCTGTCGCAGCCCTCGGAGCCCCACTCCGTAGGTTTCGTCGCCGACGCGAAACA
>Ga0326597_10001201_pt1 | contig 42598 bp, 35 predicted proteins | sample RVTome_12_FD_203789 | JGI IMG/M metagenome (GOLD analysis project Ga0326597, IMG submission 203789) | Soil microbial communities from uranium-contaminated site in the Upper Colorado River Basin, Wyoming, United States - RVT100D185 | ecosystem: Environmental > Terrestrial > Soil > Contaminated >...
GGGGGGGGTGTGAGCGCCTGACCGTCGGGAACGCGACCCACCCCCTGCCCCCCTCCCTGAGAGGGAGGGGGAACCGCGCTCCAGATCGCCTCGTCGCTCAATGTTTCGCGGATGATCTGCTTCGCCCGCTCGATGGTGGAGAGTGTGCGCAGGCCGAGGAAGTCCATCTTGAGCAGCCCGACCTTCTCGCAAGTCGGGCCATCCCACTGCGTGACCACATCATCGCTGCCGGAGGTCTTGCACAGGGGAATGATGTTGTCGAGCGGCTGCGTGGCGATGACGACGCCTGCGGCGTGCACGCCCGCGTGCCGGGCGTGGTTCTCCAGCGCCCGCGCGTGATCGATCACCGCCCGCGTCGTTTCCTTCTGCTTGTACTCCTCCTTGAGGACAGGCTCCTTCTCGATCGCCTCATCAAGCGTGATGTTGAGTTCGTGAGGGATGAGATTGGAGAGGCGCTGGCCTTCCACAGGCGGCAGCCCCATGACCCGTGCGACATCCTTGATCGCCGCCTTCGCCTTCAGCCGGCCGAAGGTGATGATCTGCGCCACGTGCCCGTATTTTTCGCGCACGTAATTGATGACCTGGGCGCGGCCGTCCTGGCAGATGTCGATATCGATGTCGGGGTATTCGCTTCGGTCGGGATCGGTGAATCGCTCGAAGAGCAGGCCGTATTTCACCGGGCATGCGTTCGAGAGCCCCAGTACATAACCCACCATCGTGCCCACCCCTGAGCCGCGCGCCGCGGCGGGAATGCCACGCTGTCGTGCCCAGTTGACGAAGTCCCACACGATGAGGAAGTAGGCGGAAATGCCCTTGTCCGCGAGGATCGTCAGCTCGCGGTCAAGCCGGGCCCGGATTTCTTCCGTAATGCCTGCTGCGCCATAGCGCCAGATCGCGCCTGCCTCGGCCAGCGCGCGCAGGGCATCATTGCAGCGGCGCTGAAGTTCCTCAGGAGATTCGTGATCGCGCTGCGAGTCGTAGGGTTCGAGTCGAAATCGCGCACAGAAGGCGTTGTACCACTCGGTCGAGCCCACCACCCCTTCAGCCCCCGGGTCCGCCGGGGGGCTGGAAAGCGCGTTGCGCGTTTCGCACATCAACCCCCCGGCGGAGCCGGGGGCTAAGGGATCGCGCACAATCTTCACCACCGGCGCGTGATTCGCGGAGAAATCGAGCTCCACATTGCACCGCTCCGCGATGCCGACCGCGTTGGCGAGCGCTTCGGGCACATCCGCGAACACCGACTCCATCTCCGCGGGCGATTTCACATACAGATCGCGCGGGTAGCGCAGCCGATCGAGATCCGACTTCGTCTTCTGCATCGAGATGCAGCACAGGGTGTCGTGCACATCGTGATGTTCCGCGGTGAGAAAGTGCGCATCGTTGTCGCACACAAGCGGCAGATCGAGACCCCGCGCGAGGCGGATGATGTGCGGCTCGATCAAGGTCTGAAAGTTCTCCTCGACCCCTTCCATGCGATAGCGCTGCAGCTCCAGGAAGAATCGCGCTTCGCCGCGTTCGTTGAGGCCGAATGTTTGCGCATGCCAGCGCGCCTCTTCGACCGCCTGTTGCCAGTGTTCTTCGCGCTTCGTCCGCGCGAAATCGATGAGATGATGCGCGATGGATGAGCCGATGTGGCCGTTGATCGCGATCAGTCCCTCGCTCCACTGCCGGAGTGTCGTCTTATCCATGCGCGGCTTGTAGTAGAAGCCGTTGAGAAACGAATCGCTGCTGAGCTTGAGCAGGTTCCGCCAGCCGGTCTCGTTTTCGGCGAGCAGCACGAGGTGAAACCCGCCATCCGCGATCCCCGTGTGCGTGCGGTCGCGGCGATCGCCAGGCGCCACATACGCCTCGATGCCCAGAATCGGCTTGATTCCCGCCGCCTTCGCCTGCGTGTAGAACTCGACGGCCCCGAAGAGGTTGCCATGATCGGTGACGGCCACCGAGGTCATCCCCAGCTTTTTCACGCGCTCGATCAGCTCGTCGATGCGATTCCCGCCGTCCAGCAGCGAATATTCGCTGTGCAGGTGCAGGTGCGCGAAGGTTGGAGAAGCGGCGGCGGATGACATCCTGTCGTGCCGATTCCGAATGAGTGTTTGAGTCGAGTGGAATCGCGGCGAACGATCCACTCCATCGGATCGTACTGGTGACAGCGTATCATCTCGCGCGTTGGACAGGGAGTCCACAGGGAAGATGAGGGACAGAGAAGCAGACGGAGTGAGGCGAAGCCCGGCGGCCATGCCGGGCGAATCTCCAGAAAACCGGAATCCTCCAGCTCATGACTGACCGCACGTTCTCATTTCAGACCCTCGACTTCGACCGCGCCGCGGGCGCGTATCGGCGGGTCGCCGCGCGGGCATCCAATCCAGCAGCTCGCCTCGCGCTGATGGTGTTCGTCGTGATCCTGACGATCCCGATCATCCTGTTCGTGCTTTTCGCCGCGCTGATTGCGATCACGGCCTTCATAGTGCTCTCCCTCGCGCAGCGAGTGCGTGTTGGCATACGTGGCCTGTTCGCCGGCCGAGGTGGCGCGATCATGTCGCGCAGCGACGGCCGGGAGAACGTCCGCGTCATCGAGCCTGTTGAGTGATCTCAGAAGTTCCTGCGTCCCTCCTGTGATCCTCCCAAACCGCGCGGTGCCCCCCTCGATATCGGCGCTCCGCATTCCGTGCACACTGGCGACGTGCCAACTGGATAACCGCACGCGGCACACAGGCCGCGGCGGCGCCTCTTCGCGCGGCGAAGCGCGACTGATAGAGAGGTCAAGCCAAGCAGTACGGCCGCGGACAGCAGCGAGTTGGCGAGGAAGCCGAACCGGAGCGGCGCGGTGGGAAGGATCGCATCGCTCGCCGCGCCCGCATCGACGATGAGTCCGCCATGGAGTTCCGAGGAGCCCTGACCCCGGTGAACCAAGACGCTGCGCATCGATCGCAGCGGCCAGCCGGTGTCGACGATGGTCATGCCGAGATAGACAGAGATGATCTGATCGGTCAGCCGCCATTCATCTACTCCCATCATGTGGAGGCGCTCGATTCGGATCCAGCGCGGCACAGGGTCCCCGGGCAGGGGCGCGGGGTGAAGATCGTTCCACCGCGCTACGTCGTTGAACGAGTCCACGAAAATCGTCGGGCCGAAGTGCTCCTCCCAGAGATCGCGGACAGGAAGTGGCAGTTGCGCCACCCCGAGCGTTTGGCGCAGCGGGGCCGAGCGCCGGGTCTCCCACGCGGCGAGTCCCCACGCAAGCGCGATGTTGATCGCAATGCCCGCAACGAGCCAAACGGCTGCGAGAATGATGGCCCGTCGCTGAGGCACTGTCACGCCATTGTCGCAGAGCGCGTCGATTGACGCATCACCGACGGATCACGAGCACCTCACCACTCCGGCCCGCCGGTGTAGCGGCCGTACACATCCGCCATGGCCTGCACCATCTCGCCCAGCGTGCATCGCGCGGCTGCGCCTTCGATGAGCGCGGGCATGATGTTGTCGGGTGAGAGTCCGCCATCGCGCGCTCCACCCACCCCCTCGCCCGGTTCGACTGTCTTCGACGCTGAGCTCAGACGAAGCGAGCTCACCGAAGTCCCTCCCTCAAGGGAGGGGGAAGTCCCGCGCGCGACGGCGCGAATGTTGTCGAGCGCCGCCACCGCCTTTCTCTGATCCCGCTCCGCCTTGAACTTCCTCAGGCGCGACACCTGCTCGCTCTCGACCTCGTGCGGGATCTGGAGAATCTCGACCTGCTTGTCCTCGTTGCCATCCGTGTAGGCATTCACACCCACGATGATGCGGTCGCCCGCCTCCATCTCCTGGCCGAATCGGTAACTCGCCTCCGCGATCGACCTGCGGAAGTATCCTTTGTGAATGCCCTCGACGACGCCGCCCATGTCGTCGATCTCTCTGATGATCGCGAGCGCATCGGTCTCCATCTGATCGGTGAGGGCCTCGATGAACCAGCTCCCGCCCAGGGGATCGACGGTGCGATGCACGCCCGTCTCGTGCGCGAGAATCTGCTGCGTGCGCAACGCGACCCGCACCGCGGTTTCGGTGGGAAGCCCGAGTGTCTCATCCATTGAATCGGTGTGCAGCGACTGGCAGCCCCCCAACACTCCGGCCAGGGCCTGATAGGCGACTCGGACAATGTTGTTGAGCGGCTGCTGCTCGGTGAGCGCGCAGCCCGCGGTCTGCACGTGCGTGCGCATCAGCAGCGATCGTTCCTTCTTTGCGCCGTACCGGTCGCGCATCACGCTCGCCCAGATGCGGCGGGCGGCCCGCAATTTACAGATCTCCTCGAAGAACTCATTGTGCGAATTGAAGAAGAAACTCAAGCGCGGCGCGAATTCATCGACATCGAGCCCGCGCTCTTTCGCCCACTCCACATATTCCATGCCATCGCGCAGCGTGAACGCCAATTCCTGCGTGGCGGTGCTTCCCGCCTCGCGGATGTGGTAGCCCGAGATCGACACGCTGTTCCACCGTTGGCAGAACTTGGTCGCGAACTCGATCGTGTCCACCACCAGCTTCACGCTCGCTTCGGGCGGATAGATGAACTCGTTCTGCGAGTGGAACTCCTTCAAGATGTCGTTCTGCAAAGTTCCGCCGAGGGAATCCCACGAGATCCCCCGGTCCCGCGCCATGGCGAGGTACATCGCCCAGATGACGGCCGCGGGGCCGTTGATGGTCTGACTGACGGTGACTTCGCCGATGGGAATGTCGGCGTAGAGCCGGTGCATGTCGTCAATGGTGTCGATCGCCACGCCGCAGCGGCCGACCTCGCCGATCGAAAGCGGATCATCGCTATCGCGGCCCATCAATGTCGGCAGATCGAACGCGGTGGAAAGACCGGTGACCGCTTTCGTGCCCTTGGCGTTTTCGAGGAGATATTTGAAGCGGCGGTTGGTGTCATCCGCGCTGCCGAAGCCCGCGAACTGGCGCATGGTCCAGAGTCGCGAGCGGTACATGGTGGAGTGCACGCCGCGTGTGTAAGGAAAACTCCCGGGGGCGCCGATGCGCGGATGAACTTCCTTCGAGTTCGTGGGATCGAGCGCGGGCGCCTGTGTCGGCCCATAGACCTCATCGACGACGTAGCCGGAGATGGTGACGGTTTCGGGATCGACATCGCTGCGCCGGTGGGGCTTCGTGGAGAGATGCGGCGCTGTGTCCGCGGGTCGTCGTTCGATCTCGAGGTCAGGGCGGTCGATGGTGCTCATGGTCGTAGATTGTAGGAAGAGCGACGAAGGGTGGGCGATGATCGGACCGTTTGTCTTGCTGGTTCGACCTGCGCTGCGCAGGGGCGTCAGATGCCCCCCTCCTGCTACGGCTGGCTTCCTGATAGGATGGCGGGGAGGCATCCATCCATGGAATCCGATACTTCGGCCGGCACCTCGGCTCGATTCATCCAGTTGTGCAACGAACGGCATTGGCAGGTCGCTCGCGACATGCTGCACGACGATGTCGTGTATCACGGCGACGACACGCACCTGTTTGACGCTGCATCGATTGTCGAGCACTTTCGAACACTGGTCGTCGATCAGAAGGCGTCGTTCATAATCCACATGGCCATGTGCAACAATAACGAGCACGCGGTCGTTGGATACCCGTGCATGCGTCCGAGCTTGCCGCCTGAGCGCATCGTGTGTTTTTTCGACTTTGCAGGTGAAAAGATCATTCGCATGCACAGCCGCGTGGAGCATCTCCCTTGATGGCTGGCGCGGTACCATGCCCGGGTGCTCCGCATCCCGCGCTCCAAGATCTATCGCGCGTTTCCCGAACTCGATCCGTTTTCGGATGAGGACTGCCAGCGGTTCATGCAGCGGGCACGCTCCCAGGGTGGGTTCGAGGTCTTCATCAACGGCGCCCTTTATGGCGGGGGCGGCGCGATCCTCGCGATCCTCTTCATCGTGATGGCGCCTTTGTTCACGTGGCTGTCGCGCCTCTTCTGGGATCAACTGGGCAGAGCGCGATCGGAAGAACTGGCGATCTTCATCATCCTCCTGCTGGTCGGATCGCTGCCCACCATGGGCGGCTTGATCGCGCGCGACATCGTGTACCGCCGCCTCATGCAGCGGGCCATCAACCTGCAACTGGACCGCATTCGCTGTCTCGAATGCCAGTACTCGCTGCTGGGGCAGGTGGCCCGCGACGGCCGTGTCCGCTGCCCGGAGTGCGGGGCGGTGGTGACGCTCCGCCGGCTGGGCCTCTCGGCGGAGGACCTCATCCCGCCGCGGAATCGCCGCGCGGAGGTGGGGTTGGAGTGACGGACTCCAGCGAATGTGTTACTGGAATAGCGACCGCTGTCCATACAAATCTTCACTGACCGCCACTTTCCACAATTTGAGCCCAAGTGGGTCCTTGCTGGCAAATACGATCCGATAGAGCGGCGCCCCGCCACGTCCGATCGCATGGGCGTCATAATTGCGGTAGCCGAGATTCGAGAGGCGATTGAGGTAGTGCTCCACCATGGCCTGACGGCGCGCTTCAGCTGGGCGCTCGCGCACCTCATCCCAGACCGTGCGCCATTCACCGTCATCGCCCATTGCGAGATCAAGCCGATCGCTCTTGCGGGAGTAGTAGTATTGATTGACGTTTCGGTCGATGTCCATGGCATCGGGAAAGAGGATGAGGAGGTCGACCCTCCTGCTTTCTGCCAGGACTTTGATCGCTGAAAAGTGAATTCCAAGCGACCATGGATCAAGAAACGCAACTGTCAGCGCACGAGGAGGAATCTGACGCACAATATCTGTCATTCTGTTGTTCGCATCACCGACCTGAAGCCATAAGTCAGAGGCAACCTGAGCTGTGTGAAGACGCATTTGTAGTGCTGCGACATTGGCGGAACTCGCATCGAGCATAATGAGTTTCCGAAACTGCTTGCGGCAATGTGCTGCCAGGAGCGCCCCGCCAGGAAATTGCTTGCCCGAATCCTTATCAGCACAGATGCCGTTTCCGCAGAATGGATCCACGTAGATAACCCCGCCCGGAAAACGTGGATTCCCTGTCATGGTGTGCGTCACCTGCGCAAGATAGCTTCCGACATAGAACAGCTTCTCAGCAGTCCAACTGCCAAGTTGGGTCACAACCGCAGAGCTGTCAGCTTCAGCAAACGCCGACGCTCGATCCCACAAGTCTCGTCCGTGGTGTAGACGCGCCATTCCCGATAACCTCCGGGATCTGGTCCCAGGAACGCCTTTTCAGTCGGCGGCCGGTCTTCTTCTTATTCACTCCTCCCCACTGCTTGAAGAAGAACGGCACGCCCTGTGAGACACAGCGGTTCTTGATCTGGAGCACCCACTGTTCCTCCATCGGTCGCGCGCCCGGGCCCGACTCGCCGCCCACGATGACCCAGTGAATCTTCGACAGCGGCAATTTGGGCAACGGGCCAAGCAGCGGCTCGCACGAGAGAAACCGGATGTGAGCGGGAATCTGAACAAGGTCACGCATGCGATAGAGCGCGAGAGCGTTCTCGACACTCGTTCCCATCCAGATGTTGGGCGTCCACGTCAGGCGATGCGCGAAGCACGCCGCGATCTCCGGCCGCTTCGTCAGCACCTGAAACGTGTGCTGCGAGCACTCGTTCATCACATCAAACACGCGCGCGATGAAGTCGAACGGGACATCCTTGTGAAAGAGGTCGCTCATCGAGTTGACGAACACGAGGCGCGGCTTCTTCCAGCGATAGGGAATCTCAAGGCGGTCATCGTGGCATCGCAAGGTGCCGTTGAAGTGCCGCTCGCCTCGGCGATTCACGCACGTCAGTCCGGCGTAGGCCGCCTGCCCGATCTGCTCCAGCCGATAGGACATCCGCACCGCGTAGCAATGATCACAACCGGCCGACGCTCGCGTGCAGCCGGTGGTGGGATTCCACGTCGCGTTGGTCCATTCGATGCGACTGCCTGACGCCATGGCCGATCTTCCTCACGAAGGGTATGCGAACAATTGCCGTACAGCAAGTTTTATCGTCCGAGGTCGCAAGAATCCATCACAAACGCTGCTCGATCGAACGTGTCGCCGGGCAAGAGCTCCCACCGCTCGATCAGCTCGACGGCGCCGTTGCTGAGTCGCACGCAATCCGGCCAGCCGAGATGAGCGAGGCGTTCGATCATGATCTTGCGCTCGCCCTGCGGAGGCGATCGAGCACAGCCGTCCAGCGCTCGTCATCCTTCGGCGGGGCCTCGATCAGGATGGCGTGCACGCCAGCTCCATCCGCTTCGCGAAGAGTTGCGTAAAGCCGCGCCGCGTATTGGACCGGATCGTCCGGCATGGTGAAGAGCGTGAGCTCGTTTCGCCTGCGAAGGGCGCGGCTGAGCGGAGGAAACGCCAGCACCGCGCATGATCGCCCTCGCAGTGTGACGATCTCATTGCGCAGGTCGTGGCCGTTGAGCAGGCGCAGGGGAGCGCGCGGCGCATAATGGCGGGGCGAGGTGCCGGGGCTCGCATCCTGCACATGCCACTCGCGCAGGCGCGCTTCGCCGATCACACGCGCAATGTCATCAAGCGTGATTGAGCCCGGGCGGAGAATCTCAGGCGGCTCGCGGGTCATGTCGAGCACGGTGGATTCGATGCCGACCACGCAGGGCCCGCCGTCGAGGATGAGCAGATCTTCGACCTCGGCGAACTCGTCGGCGACGTGCTGCGCCGTCGTGGGGGAGACCTGGCCGGAACGATTGGCGGAGGGCGCCGAAATCGGCGAGCCGAGGGCGCGGAGCAGTTGCAGCGCGGCGGGATGATCGGGGCAGCGGATGGCGATCGTCGCGCGGCCGGCAGTCGCGCGATCCGGCACTTCGCGCCGTTTCGGCACAATCATGGTGAGCGGGCCCGGCCAGAATCGCGTCGCGAGAGCGCTGCAACGATCATCCCAGGATTCGGCGAGTATCTCGCGCGCCATCGCCACGTCGAGAACGTGCGCGATCAGGGGATTGTCGAACGGCCGACCTTTCAGTGCATAGACCCGGTCAATTGCATTGAGGTTGAAAGTGTCCGCGCCCAGGCCGTACACGGTTTCGGTTGCAAAGGCGACAACACCGCCCGCGCGCAGGTGGGATGCAGCTTCGACGATCGACTCCTGAATTGGCGGGACGATGCGCGGCATTTCGGGCATCGTACAAGCCCCCGGAGACCCGGACCTCGCCCGGGAATTCCGGACCTTCGAGCCCTCAGGTCCGGCGTGGCAGCGCATCTTTACTCGTTTGAGGGATTGAACTCGATCCTGTTCATGTCGAGGCCGATGCCCATGGCGCGGTACAGCCGGGCGACCGCCTTGTTGAAATTGGCGAGCGCGAGCAACTCTTCGGCCTCCGATTGGGCGAGAGTCTCCTGCCTGCGGAACTTGAGGTCGAGATAGACGGGGTCGAGCGCCTGCAACTGTTCGCGCGCGAGCATGGCGCGGATGTTCTCGGTCTGGGCCAGGCGGGCGGAGCGGGCGGCCTGGATCAATTCATAGTTTGCGACCACGTCGCGGAGCGCGCTCTTGACATCGAGCACCACGCGTTGGACGGCGGCCCGGTAGGCGATCACCGACTGGCTCTGCCGCAGGCGAGCCTCGCGGTACAGGGCCTCGCCCGCTCGATTGCCGATGGGCTGCTCGAACATCAGCGAGAGAAAGTAGTCCACGAAGGTGTCTTCGGTGACGTTTCCGTACGAGGAAAGCCCGTCATCGGCGAGGCCGAGGAACTCCATGCGCGCGGATAGATCGAGCAGCGGCAGGCGCGCGTTGTCGGCCACGGTGGTGCGGATGGTGGAATCGTCGATGTCGAGCAGGGCCTGGTGAATCTCCGGCCTGCGTTCGACAGCCGTCAGCAGCGCCTCGCGGACCGAATACGACAGCGGCGCCTCGACCATGAAGTCGATGGGATCGAGGAGGAGCTCCGACCCGGCGGTGACCGCCGGATCGTTCATCAGCTCCTTGAGGCGGTCGGATGCCGCGCGCAGGGTGCGGCGCGCGCGGATGACATCGGCCTGGCGGCGCTCGACGGTGGCGCGGGCATCGGCGAGCTCCTCGGTGCGGGCCTCCCTGATTCGCCGCGCCTCCAGTGTGTTGAGCACCTCCACACCCTCTGCGAGCAGGCGCTGACGGATCAGAAGCACCCGCCGCGCCACCGCAAGGTCCCAGTAGGCATCCTCGACGGTGAACACGAGATCGAGGAGCGTCGTCTGAAGCTGCTGGATGGCTCGACGGTCCTGATTGCGGGCCAGCCGGATCTCGGCAAGGTTGGTGTCCGCCCCGAATCCTCGCATGAGCGGTTGATCGAAGCCCAGCGAAATCCGGGCCAGGTAGGCGGGGTCGGGCGTGAGCGCGAAGCCGGGTGTGCGATTGCGCGAACGCTCAAGCGAAGTTGAGAGCGTCAACTGGCCGCCTGTGGTCATCGGCTGGCGGACGCCGGTCTCGAAACGGGTCTGTTCGCGCACATCGACCGCGGCCCCGAGCGGAACGCCGCCGAGTATCGGGACGGCGGAAGGCTCATCGATCCGACTGTGATCGAGGCGCGAGAAGAAGACGGCGTCGAAGACGGCTTCCGCCTGCACGAGCTGGGCCTCGGTGATGGCGGGCTCGAGCCGGGCAAGCTGCAGATTGAGGTTGTTGGCCACGGCGCTGTGTACGGCCTCTTCAAGCGAAAGTGCGATTTCGGTCTGCAGGTGGTCGGCGAGGTCGGTATCGAGATCGGGCAGGGTATCGGCATAGGCCTTGGGTCCGGCCATGGCTTCGAGCTCCGGCAGTCGATCGCGCAATTCCTGCTCGACATCGCTGGGGGGCTGGGTGGTCAGAAGAGGGGCTCCGTCGGGGTCGCCGGGCAGACCCTCGACTTCCCGGCGCACCGATTCGATCAGAGACTGCTGCAGAGCGGCAGTCGATCCGTCATCGGACGGAAACGGCCGCTGGCAGCCGGCCAGAAGCCCCGCTGCGACCAGCGGCGCCCACCAAATGACAGCATTTCCAGATGATTCTCGGCTCCTCATGAGGTGGACAGCATATCCGGGCATGAGCATGGGCGTGATCATCGCTCGAGGCCATGTGGGCAGAGGTACGCGAGACGATCGCGAAATCGATGTGGGGGTTATTCGGGATCCCGTCCACGGTTTCGGCTTTTTCCACTTTGTGCTTTTGGGATTGACGGGTTACACTGTTGCGGTCTGCACATCCTGACACGCAACGTTTCGGAAAGGAGTCCGATCATGTCGTTGTGGCATTCGACGATTCAGAGCATGATGCTTTCAGTGGCCGGGGCGACGGCCGTGGCGGCGGCGGAGACTGCCGCAGCGCAGGATGGGGCCCGATCGCCCGCTTATCACGCCGTCGTGTTGCGCGAGAATGCGCCGGTTCGCTCCGGCGCCAGCGACAACTATTACGCGTTCGGCGCGCTGGCTCAGGGAGCGGTCATCGGCGTCATCGAAGAGAAATTCGGCTGGGCCCGCATCGTGACGGATGGGCCGGATTTCGCATCCTTCTACGGTTACGTGAAAGAGGATGATGTGAAGGTGGCCGCCGACGGCCGCAGCGGCATTGCGATGGGCCGGGTGCAGGTGTTCGCGCCGAATCTGGAGCGCAACGGCGATCCGGATGCATCGTGGAAGTGGATCACGCGCATCGAGGCGGAGAAACCGCTCACGGTGCTCGGAGCCGTGGAAGGCGAGAACGGCGGATACTACAAGATCGCGATTCCCGCCACGGGTGAAGGCTGGGTGTCGCTCAATTTTGTGCGCAAGGCGACGCCGCAGGAAGTCGAACAGTGGCGCCACCGCGCCGCCGCGCCGCCGCGCGAGGCATCGCGGCCGCCGCAGCAGGATCGACCGGCCGGCGCGCCGCTGACCGATCAGTCGCAGCCCGTCCAGATCATCGACGAGCCGATGGGTCCGCCGCCGCCGCCCGTCAATACGGGTCAAGCTGAACCTGTTGAAGGGGGAGTGGCAACTTCGACGCAGACTGAAGAGTTGAACTCGGAGCAGGAAGAAGCACCGGGCGCTCGGGCCGCTGAAGCGGCCGGCCCCGCAGACAGCGAGGCGAAGCCGCAAAGCACGCCGCAGATGCAGGCGCGCAAGACGTTCGAAGCGCTCGAATGGGCCTACGAAGCGCTCAAGAAGGAGCCGATCCGCACAGCGGAGATCGATCCCCTTCGCCAGCGGTATCTCGAACTGCTCGACCAGGCGATGCTGGACGAGCGCGACATCGTGATCGCGCGCGGGCGCGTGCAGTTGCTCGATGCACGGCTCAAGCTTCAGGAGCGCGTGCTGGAGGTCGATCGCGTCAAGGCTGCGACGGAGCTCAATTCCGCGGGCCAGGAACGCGCGCGGATCGCCCTGGAGTTCGCCGAGAATTATGCAGCCGTGGGCGAAGTCGCGGTCTCCACCATCTACGATGGGCAGCGCTTGCCGGAACTGCTGCGGCTCATGGATCCGGCGACAGGTCGCACGATCGCGTATCTGCAGCCGGATGATGAATTCCAGTTTGCGGAGAAGATCGGCATGCTGGTCGGCATCGTGGGCGAGAAGTACTACGACGGCGGGCTGCGCCTGCACGTGATTCAGCCGAAGCGCGTCGATCTGCTGAAGACGGTGAAGAAAGAGACTGATGTCGCGACCGTGCTTCCGGACGGCGAGTGACTGTGATGAGTGTTCCTTAGAGTCGCTCACACAATGGGTGCCACGGTCGAGCCGCCGCGGCTCGCCCGTGCGGCACGTTCTTGCACGTTCGCACGGGCGACGCGAAGCGCGTCGGCCGTGCCACCCATCTCGTTCATTTTGTGAGGCGTTCTTAGCCCCGGGCTTGACGTTCCACCCCATTAGCCCCGGGCTCCGCCCGGGGGTGGGCGCGAGTGCGTCATTCGAAATCACACGCGCTCCCGACACGCCGGGACGTTCAACCCCCCGGCGGAGCCGGGGGCTAACCGGCGTGATGCTGCGCGTATACTCAAATGATGGTCGAACTGGGGCGTTAGCTCAATTGGGAGAGCACTAGCTTTGCAAGCTAGGGGTTGTCGGTTCGAGTCCGATACGCTCCATCACGTCACAATCGCGCGATCTCTTCGGACATCGTCCCTGTGCAGTCGGCTGTTGCGAGCGGCGCTCATGCAGAGGGAGGGCTGTCGCCCGCCTCCTCCTCCTGCGCTGCAAACCAATCAAATCAAACTGTCCGATCGAATCAATGCCGAAGCACAGCGGTAGAATCACCTGTCATGACGTTTGTCACCACATGGCTCGCGGTTGCTGGGGCGGCTGCGATGGCCATTCCCATCATCATCCACCTGATCTTCCGCCAGCGGAAGCGGCCGATCGAATGGGCCGCGATGCGATTCCTCATCGAGGCTTTTCGCAGGCAGAAGCGGCGGCTGCAACTGGAGCAGATTCTCCTGCTCGCCGTGCGGTGCATGATCGTGCTGGTGCTGGGGCTGGCGCTGGCACGTCCCCTGCTGCAGGGGGCGGGGCTGCTCGAGGATGATTCCCTGCGCACGATCATTCTGGTGATCGACGACGGCCTTGCGTCGCAGGTGGTCGAAGATGTCTCATCCCAATCGACTGCGTTCGATCGCCACGTCGAGCAGGCGATCAGCATCGTCAATTCGCTGGGCGAATCCGACGCGGTCGGGATCGTGACGGCGTCGCGCCCTGCGTCGGGGCCGATTCTTCCTCCCTCGATCGATCACGCCGCGGTCATCGAGGTTCTCGAAGGTATGACTCCCGCGCTGACTCCCACCGATCTCGATGGAGGGCTGCGCCTGGCGCGGAGCGCTGCGGCCGATGCGGTCGAGAATGGCGGCTCAGTTGCGGTCTACCTGTTCAGCGATTTCCGCGAGGGATCGGTGGCGCTCGAAACGAACCTGCCGAACTTCGCGGAGTTCGAGCAGAGGGGCGGCGGGCTGTCGCTGCTGGCATCGCCCGCGGCGAGTACGGCTGCGCCCAACGTGCAGGTGACGGCAGTCGCGCCGATGCGGCGCGTCGTCGTGGCGGATGCCGCCGATGCCTCGCAGCAGGTGACAGTGCACCTGGCCCGGCACGGTGGGGACCTCGGGCGGACTTCGACGAAGCTGCGACTGTCCGGGGCCGGCGCCGGGCTCGCGCGAGCGAAGACGGTCGAATGGTCGGCGGGCCAGACAACCGCCACCGAGACTTTTTCGATCAGTTTCGAGGCGGTGGAGATCGGGCAGACTGGCCTGAGCGCGGTGGTCGATGATGTCGATGCCATGGGGCCGGACAATCGGCGGTTCATCACGCTGGAAGTTCGCGAAAAGCTCCGCGTGGCGCTGGTCAGTCCTCCGACTTTCGAGCGGATCAGCTCGCTCAGCGCCCTGACCCCCGGCCAGTGGATTCGCCGAGCCCTGCACGCAAGCGATGCGAGCCCGATCGAAGTGACGGACGTGGCCCCGGCATCGCTGGACGACATTGATCTGCGCGCGATGGACGCCGCGATTGTCACCCGACCCGATCGGCTGAACGACACCGGCTGGCTGGCGTTGCGCGAGTTCGTCGATCGCGGCGGCCTGCTCATGTTCGTTCCACCATCGGATGTGAACGTGCATCAGTGGACCGACCGACTGCGGAGCGACCTTTCGCTTCCATGGCGGATCGCGCTGGAAGCGGTCGCAAGCGAGGAAGGCCTGGTGATGGCCGATACGCAACCTTCCTCCGAGCTGCTGCGCATGCTGCAGGGCGAGCTGGGCGAGATCACTCGCTCGCTGATCGTGTACCGCTATGTGCCTGTCGAGATGGATGAGACGCAGGCGGAATCGATTCTGCTGCTCGAAGATGGCGCGCCGTTGATGATCATGGGCGCGCCGGAAGATAGTGAGGACGCTGCCTCGGGAGCGACGTCCGCTGAAGCGGCCTCGACGGCGATGGAGATAGATCGCTCGCGCGGGCTGGTGGTGTATCTGGCGACAGCGCCCCTTTTTCCGGAGTGGACCACGCTGCCGGTGCAGATGTTCATGGTGCCGCTTTTTCAGGAGACGATCCGCCAGGGAATCAGCATCATCCGGGCGCAGGAGCGGGCCGTGGTGGGCGATCGGCCGCTGCTCACCGGACTTCCGGCCGCGGCGACTGGGCTGCGGGCGCCATCGGGGGCGGACATCTCGTTCGATGCGTATCGAAGGCCGGTGCAGCCGCTGGGGGAGCAGGGTTTGTATGGGGCGATCGATGCAGCGCGAGAAGCGCGCGACGCGCTGGCGGTGAACATCGAAACAGGCGCTGCGCGAACCGAAGTTGTCAGCGCCGCGGCCGTGCAGGAATGGCTGAACGCGTCCGGGCGGTGGCGGGTGTTCAGACCGGAGGCGCCCGCGGCGGCGCTGGCATCGACCGAAGGTGCATCGTCCATCGCGGGAATCCTGCTGGCGTCGCTGCTGATCCTCGTGCTGCTGGAGACGATTCTGGCGCGGTGGTTCAGCCATGCGTTCCGGCTGGCCGCGGCCGCGGGGCTGGCGGGCGGGCTCCGCTCGACGGTCGCGGAGCGAAGGGGACCTGTCGCGGCGAGGTGAAAAACCGAGAAACGCACAAACGCCGAAATGGAGAGAGGGAAGGACGAAGAGACGAAGTGTTCAAGAATCTGGATCTTGCAGAATGGGTGGGATGACAGGAGAAACGGACATGTGCAGAAATACCGGATGGTTGATGACGATCGTTGCGATTCTCGCGCTGGTCGGTTGCGAGTCGGTCAATTCGCGACACGTGCTGGGCGAGCGCATCAGCGACGATCTGAGCGAGAAGATCGACGGGCCATGGACGCTGAATGGCGAGGTGGCCGTGTTCCACCAGGTCAAGCCCGGCGAGCTACGAGTCGCCGGCCTGGATTGGGATGATGAGCAGAACAAGTTCGATGTGATGGAGCTGACGATCATCGTCAGCCGTCTGGGCGATCACACGGTGTTCAATCTGGTGCGGCCGGATGATCCCGACAATCCCGATGATGATGTTGAAGGGACGTGGTATCAGTACATGCTCGCCGACCTTGGCGAGGGCGTGCTCACGATCCGCGGCGCGGAAACCGACCCCTTCGCGCAGGCGGTCGAAGGCGGCGCGCTGGCCGGGCGCTTCGATATCAAGCGCGATGCGAACGGCAAGGTGCAGGAGCGGCACGTGTGGATCGAGGCGGACAAGACCGCCATCGATGCTTTCGTTCGCGGCGGCAATCTTGATGAACTGTTCGGCGAAGCAGAAACGCTGAAGCGCATCACGGACGATGATTGAAGATGAATAACGGCTTCATTCGCTGGCTCCTGGACATTGATCGCATCCCCGAGGGCGCGCAGGGTGTGCGCCTGGCATGGGAACGGCCATGGCCGGGGTGGATGTGGGTCGCGATCATCTTCGCGGTGGGATTCTTCGCGATCTGGAGCTACTGGCGGATCGCCGGCAACCGCAACGCGCGGGGTGTGCTGGCCGGTGCGCGCATGGGGGTTATTCTTCTCGTGCTGATCGTGATCGGCGGCCCCATGCTCGAGCTGCCCCGCGAGAACACGCAGGAAGACTGGGTGATCGTGTTGGCCGATCGCAGCGAATCGATGCAGATCGAGGATGCGCCGACTCCCGCCGGAGGCGGGCGAATTTCGCGCGATGCGCAGCTTCGCGACATTCTCGAAGAGTCGTCCAGCACATGGCGGGCACTCGAGAGCGATCGCGAAGTTCTCTGGCTGGGTTTTCACGACGGGGTCTTCGATCTCGAAGATGCACGCGAACCCGAGGAAGATGCGACTGACGAGCCCGCATTGCCCGTTGCGTTCGATGAGCCCTCGGGCCTGCGCACACAGATCAACACATCGCTCAATCAGGCGCTGCAGAGGGCGGCGGCGCGGCCGGTGAGCGGCGTCATCCTCTTCTCCGACGGGCGGACCCCGGACCCGCCCACGCGCTCGCTGATCCGGCGGTTTCAGTCCGAGCAGATCGCCGTTCACGTCGTCCCGCTGGGGTCGAACGATCCGCTGGGCGATCTCTCCGTGAAGCGCATCGATGCGCCCCGCCGGGCGTTCGTGCGCGACAAGGTGCCGGTGGTAGTGGAGCTCGATCGGTTCGGCGAGGCGGTCTCGCAGATCGGCGCCACATTGCGCCTGGTCGATGCGGAGACGGGCGAGCTGCTCGACGAAATCGAGATCGAGCCCGGTTCACCCGATGAGGCGATCACACTCACGGGCGAGCCGCAGCTCGCCGGCGAGACCACGTGGCAGGTGGTCATCGAGACCGCCAACCCCGATCTGGTGCCCGAGAACAACACGCGGCCGTTCCCGATCGAACTCATCGATCGACCGCTGCGCGTGCTGTATGTCGATGGCTATCCGCGCTGGGAGTATCGCTATCTGAAGTGGCTGCTGATCCGCGAGAAATCGATCGAGAGCTCGATCATGCTGCTCTCCGCCGATCGCGATTTCGCGCAGGAGGGCAACATGCCCATCACGCGCCTGCCGCGCAGCCCGGAGGAGCTGCGGATCTACGACGTGGTGATCATCGGCGACGTGCCGGGCACGTTCTTCGCGCCGGGGCAGATCGAAATGATCCGCGATCACGTGGCCGCGGGAGCGGGCTTGCTGTGGATCGCAGGCGAGCGCTCCACGCCGCAGACCTACACCGGCACGGCGGGTGGCTTGGCCGACCTGCTTCCGATCCGCGGGCCGCTGACCCTGACCGCGATCGATGAACCGGTGAACATGGTTCCCACCGGATATGCCGAGCGGTTGGGTGTGCTGAACCTCGTATCGGGCGAGGATGTCGGCTGGCCTGCGGAGCTGGCCGACCCGTCCTTCGGCTGGTCGCGACTCTGGTGGGCGCAGCGCATCGAGCCGGGCCACCTCAAGCCCACGGCCCAGGCCTTGGCCGTCACTGCGGAGGAATACCGCGGCACTCAACTGCCGCTCGTCGTTCACATGCGCTACGGCAGCGGCCAGACGATCTATGTCGCCACGGATGAGATCTGGCGCTGGCGCTATGGGCGCGGCGACTATCTGCCCGAGCAGTTCTGGCTGCAGATGATCCGCATGCTGGGGCGCGAATCGCTGTCGGCGGATGATGAGCCGGCCGTGCTCGAAGTCGAGCCCCGCCGGCTGGCGACGGGGCAGCCGATGCACATCTCGCTGCGCCTGCTCGATGCCCAGCGCGCGGCGGATGACCTCGATACGATCCCCGCCACCCTGGAGACCGCGGATGGGCAGCCGCTGGGCGAGATCGTTCTGCGCCGATCGGGCGAGGGCGATGCGGAATACACGGCCACGTTCGTCACCGATTCGCCGGGCGTGGTGCGGGTGCGGGTGCACGATCCGGCCACCGGGGCCGAGCCGCTTCTTGCCGAGGCGGAGGTGTTCAATCCGGACAATGAGTTGAGACGCCCCGAGACAGATCACGCGCTGCTGGAAGCCCTGGCTGCAGAGACGGGCGGCGAGGTGCTGTCGGCGGATGAGATCGACACGCTGCCGCAGTTGCTGCCGGACCGCTCGCTGACCACCGACAACCCGCTGACGGAGCGCATCTGGGATACGCCGCTGTTCTTCATTCTCGTGGTGCTCCTGCTGACGGCGGAATGGATCGGCCGCAAGGCGCTGCGGCTGGTGTAGCCGGCCTTCCCGCATGTCCGAATGATGCCTCGTTTCGACGCGCCCGCTTCGAAAACGGTGCTACAACTACTCCCTCTTGGGGCGGGCGGGAACAGAGCATCGCATGGGACACGCCGACATTCCATGGTGGGGCTGGCTGCTCTTCGCGGGCGCGGTGGCGTTTCTGCTGGGGCTTGATCTCTGGAATCATCGCGGCGCAAAGCGTGAATCCCACCGCGCCGCCGCGATCTGGGCCTGCATCTGGATCGGTGCGGGGCTCTCCTTCACCTTCTTCATCTGGGCCCAGATGGGCGGCATCGCGGCGCAGGAGTATCTGGCCGCCTATCTCATCGAGGAATCGCTCTCGCTCGACAACCTCTTCGTCTTCCTCATCATCTTTCAGACGATGCGGATCCCCAAGGAGCACCAGCACAAGGCGCTCTTCTGGGGGATATTGGGGGCAGTCGTGTTCCGCGCCGCGTTCATCTTCGCGGGCGCGGCGGCGCTCGAGCAGTGGCAGTGGGTCGAATACATCTTCGCGGGGATTCTTCTGCTCGCGGCGTTTCACGCCTTTCGCGAGAAGCCGGACCCGAACGAGGAGAGCAGGGCGGTCCTCTGGCTGTCGAAGCGGCTGCCGATGAGCCGGGATTCGGGGCTGTCGAGCTTCTTCGTGTGCGAGGACGGCCGATTGCGCGTTACGCCCTTGTTCGTCGCGGTGTGCGCCCTGGAGGCGACGGACGTGATGTTCGCGATCGATTCCGTGCCCGCGGCATTCTCGGTCACGCGCGATGTTTTCATCGTTTATAGCAGCAATATCTTCGCGATCCTGGGGTTGCGGGCCCTGTATATCGTGCTGGCGCGGCTGATCGCCGAGCTGGACTACCTGCACTACGGGCTGGCAGCCGTGCTGGCGTTCGCGGCGGGGAAGATGATTGCGCACGAGTGGGTCAAGATTTCGCCCCTTCTCTCCGTGGGGATCATCGTTGTTCTGATCGGGGCAGCAGTGGCCGCGAGCATCTTCCTGGCCAGACCCGAAGAGAAGAAGCGGTTGCGCGAGGCGGTCATCGGCGATGAGGCGGGGAACTCGAGGCCGGGGGAGCCCCTCCGATCACCGTCGGGTGATCCTGAAGCCTCCCGGCTTGACTGAACTGGTGAGTCCATCTGGTCAATTTGACGAGATGCGCACAATTTTGTCATGGTGGACTCGGCCTGGGGTCTCTTCCATGCGAAACTTGAAGGGGCAAGAACCCTGTCCCAGCCGATGGCGGTATGTATAGCAGGGAGATTCTTTTCACCATGCGCGAGATCATCGGCGAACTGGCACGACTCAGACAACGGAGCAGATTGCTCCTGGTAGTCCAGGGCTTGGCTGTGGTGCTGGCCTGGGTTGGGGGCGTGATGATCGTGCTCGGGCTGGCCGACTATGTCCTGCGGCTCCCCAGCGTCGTCCGCATCATCCTGCTGATGGCGGGGGTGGCTGTGCTCGCGTGGTGGGCGATGCGGCACTTCCGTCCGGTGCTGCAGTTCCGGCCGTCGCTCACGGATGTGGCGTTGCGGGTGGAACGGGCCCTGCCGGACCTGGGCGGCCGGCTGGCCAGCAGCATCGAATTCGCGGCCGCCGGATTGAACGAACAGAATGAATTCGCGGCGCGCTCGATCCGCGAAACCGAATCGCGGGCGAGCGGCGCGTCGATGGATTCCGTCATCGATTTTCGAAGAACCCGGCGGGATGTGGCGGCGCTGGCGGGCGTTGCGGCGGTGGCGGCGTTGCTGATCGTGGTTTCCCCCGCAGGCGCGCAGACGGCGCTGGCACGGCTGCTCGCTCCCTGGAGCGGCGCCAAATGGCCGGCGCGCACCGCGATCCAATCGCTGATGGCTGATGTGACGGTTCACCCGCGCGGCGCGGCGTTGCCCCTCCGCGCCGAGGCGACCAAGGCGCCGGGTGGCCGGTTGAACGAGCTCCGCATCATCGCGCGATATCGCCTCGAAACCGCGGGCAACATCGGCGCATGGAAGGAAGTCGTCCTCACTCCACAGGATCAGGCGCCCGGGCTGTACGAGCGGCTGGTGGACACGGATGCCGATGCGATCGAGTTCGCATTTGAAGCGGATGATTCGGTCACAGCGGTGGAGCGCATCGTGCTGTCGCCGCCGCCTTCAGTGCTCAGCGCGATGCTGTCGATCACGCCGCCGCCCTACGCGCGGCCGCACGTGCCCGCGTTCGAAAGCGATCTCGGTCCGGGTGTGGATGAACGCGCCATCACCGAGACGCCCGCGCTGGCGGGCTCGGAGGTCGAACTGGCGATCGTTCTGAACAAAGCGATCCCGATTCCTTCGGACCGCGCCCTTCAGGAACTGTGGCTGCGAAGCTCGCTCGGCTGGCCGCAGGGCGTGGCATTGCCGCGGCTCGCCGTGGAGGAAACAGGAACCGGCTCGGCGCAGCGGTTCGACCTCCGCTGGAGGCTGGAGGAAACGGTCGCGCTGCACTTCAATCTCGTGGATGAGCACAAGCTCTCCAACGTGGATGAGATCGCCTACCGCATCAATGCCGTTACCGATCGAGAGCCGACGGTGACTATGACAGCGCCGGAGTCGGATCAGACCGTGCTGGCCACCGCGGTGGTGCCGCTGGTGGCCGAAGCGCGCGACGATGTGGCCCTCAAGGGCATGGGGCTGGAGGCGATGCTGGCGCCGCGAACCGATTCCGCGGGCGACGCCGCGACTCCCCTCTGGCGCGACAGCGAGGTTGCACAATCGGCGGCGGCAACCATGGCGCGAGAGCTTGATCTTGTGCCGTTCGCTCTCAAGGAAGGCAATGTCGTCGAGGTCGTCGGGATCGCCAAGGACGTGTTTGATCTCGACGGCATCACGCACGAGCCCGCGCGCTCGCCGGCGCGGCGGCTGCGCGTGATCAGCGATCGCGATTTTGGCGAGGCGCTGTTTCAGGAGCTTAAGGCCTTGCGGCAGAATGCGATCCGCCTCGAAGGCCAGCAGGCGGAGCTTCAGGATGACATCATCGATGACGGCGTGCAGCCGGGGGTGCAGCGGGCCCAGGAGCGCATCGGCGAGCGGGTGACGGAGCAGCTTGAGGCCCTTCGCCGTCTTCGCGAACGGCGCGATCTCAACCGCTTTGAGGATGCCCAGCTTGGCGCTTTGATCGATCAATCCGAGGACCTTCTGTCGCACGCCGGCCGCGCTTCCAACCAAGCGGTCGAACAGATTGATTCGCGCGAGCGTGATCAGCAGCAGGCGGGCGAAGAGCCCGCGAATCAGGACGAGGCGAACGCGGATCGCGAGGAACAGCGCGGCGACGACGCAGCCCAGGCGCGCGAGGGCGCCCAGGGAGAACCGGGGCAGGTCGGCGACCAGCGGGCCGCCGGGGAATCCGCGGATCAACAGGAAAGGCAACAGGGCGAGACAACCGACGATGCCGGTCAGCAAGCAGCGGAAGGCGAGCAGGCCGAAGAGCCCGGAGCCGATGAGGATTCTTCGCCGCCGGATGAGGCCGATCCTGAAGCCGCGATGGATGAGCAGCCTGCCGAGCGAATCGAAGTTCGCGAGCCGCGCGCGGAGGATCAGCCCATCGTCGATGCTCAGCAGGAGGTGCGCGATGAGCTGCGCGACCTGATCCAGCTCCTCGATGACAACGAAGACACATGGCTGATGGGTCAGAAGATCCGCGATCTGCTGGAGGCGCAGACCGCGTTGCAGGGCGAAACGCAGACGCTGGCGGATCAGACCATGGGCAGCAGCCCCGAACAGCTCGATCCCGTGGAACTGACCGAGCTCGATCGCATCGATCAGCGGCAGCGCGAGCTGGCGGAAGAAATGCGCGAGCTGGTGGATGAGCTGCGCGATCGCGCGAATGAGATGGAGGATGTCGATCCGCAGGCGGCGGCGGGGCAGCGCTCTGCGGCCGAGACTGCGGAGCAGCGCGAGATCGACCGCCACATGGAAGATGCGGCCCGCTCGGCGTCGCAAAATCAACTCCAGAATGCCCAGAACTCGCAACAGCGTGCCCGCGAGGGGTTGGAGCGCATGCAGCAGGACCTCGATCGCAAACGGGCCCGCGCTGAGGAGTTGCAGCGGCGGCTGGAAAGTCTTGTTGAATCGATCAAGCGGCTGGTCACTGTCCAGGAGAGCGAGATTGCGGCTTTGGATGTGGCCGTGCAGGCGAACGACTACGCAGGGCGCGACCGCGCCATGATCCGGCTCAACCAGAACACCCAGGCGGTGTCGGGCGAGGCGCGAGCAGCGGGGCGGGAAGCCGACCGCATCGCGCGGGCCCTCGATCGAGCGGGGGATGCGCAGGGGGCGGCCATCGCGGCTCTGCGGGCCAGCCCGATCCTGAGCGCCGACGTCCAGGCGGGCGAAATGCGGTCTCTGGAGATGCTGCGAGAGGCTCTCGCCGTCGCGGAGCAGATGGAGCAGCAGCTCGAAGAGGACATCGTCCAGCAGCGGCGGGAGGAGCTGGTCAAGGCGTACCTCGAGCTGGCGGAGCGCGAGGCCGCTCTGCGGGGCGACACGCTGGAGCTTGCCGCGCTCGAGGATTTCGACCGCCGCGCCCTGGTCGAAGCGCGAATGCAGGGCAGCCGCCAGGAGGAGATCCGCATCGCCGTGGCCGATGTGCTCGCGCGCACCAGCGAGATCAGCGAATCACTGGTGTTCGAGCACGTTCACACGCTCGTGGACGAGTGGGCCCAGGAGGTCAACGGCCGGCTTCGTGAAGGCGTCGTGAATACCGATGTCACCGATCGCGAGCACTCGATCGCTGAATCACTCGCCCGCCTCGCGCAGGCGCTGGAAGAAGAGCAGGCCGAGCCAAACGAGTTCGAAGAGGGCAGCGAGGAGGGCGGCGGTGGCGGGGGAGGCGGGGGGCAGCAGGGCGAGCAGCCGCTGGTCCCGGCACTTTCTGAATTGAAACTTCTCCGCGGCCTGCAGGAGCAGATCTACAATCAGACGCGGGATATCGACGGGCGAAGCGATCTCGAGCAGGCCAATCGCCGCCAGCGCCTGCGCGAACTTCAGAGGGAGCAGGAAGACCTGCAGCGCCTCGGCGAGCAGTTGCTCGAACAGTTGACCCCGCAGCAGCCGCCCGCGGATGGTGGACCGCCGCAAGGAGTGCCGCAATGATTGGATTGGTTCGAGCCATCTTTCAGATGATGTGCGAAGGATCGCGAATTCACGCGTGTTTTCTTGCCTTTGTCTGCGCCCTGTTCGTCGTGAGCGCTTCGGCGCAGCAGGATGAGGAATCTGCGCCGCCGACTCAGGATGATCAGCAGCAGGCTGAAGCCGAAACCGATGACGGCGCCGATGATTCGCTCGATGAACTGCTCGGCCTCGAGGAGGATGAGAGTGGCCGCAGCGCTCGCGATGCCGCCGAACGCGAGGCCCGGGAGGAATTGGAAACCGCGCTCACCCAGCAGAAGGTGATCGACGATGCCTTCAGAGAGGCGCTGGAGAAGATGTCACTGTCGGCCGATCTGCTCGGGGAGGAGTTCGATCCCGGGCTGGGCACGCAGCGGGTCCAGGAGGAGATCCTCGAGAAGCTGGATCTTCTGATCCAGTCGGCCCGCAACCAGCAGGGCCAGCAGAGTTCTTCAAGCAGCTCGTCCCAGCGGCAGAGCCAGCAGCAGCAGGCGCGGCGGCAACAGCAGAACCAGCAGCAGGGGCAGAACTCCGCGCAACGCACTCCCAGTCCCGCTGATTCGAGCCTCACGGATGCTCCCGCCGAACAGATGGATGCGGAGATCAATCTGATTCTCGCCGAGGCTGATGTCGAATGGGGCGCGCTGCCGGAGCGCACGCGCGATCAGCTCATGCAGGCGATGACTGACAAGCCGTCGATGCTCTACCGCAAGCTCACCCACGAGTATTTCAAGCGCATCTCCGATGAATCGAGCCGCTGAGAAGTCAATGGATTGGCGTGGTGCGCTCGCGGCCCCGCTGTGCCTGGCATTGCTGGCCGCAGCATCGCTGCCCGCGGTTCAGGATCAGGAAGGCAGCCAGGCTCCCCCTCCCGTCCAGCAACAGGGAGGAGCGCAGGATGACATCGGCGCGAATCCCACCGGCGCCCAGAACAACCCCATCGCCAACGAAATGACCGATGAGGCGGAGCGCGCCATCGAGCGCGGCTTCGCGTTTCTGCTTTCTCAGCAGGCGACGGATGGGTCGTTCGGCCTCAGCCGGTATGAAGGCGAAGTCGGCATCACGTCACTGGGGTGCCTGGCCCTGTTGGCCGACGGTCACCTTCCCGGCCGGGGCGAGTACGGCGAAGCCGTGCAGCGCGGCCTCGATTTCATTCTCGAACACATCAACGAGACCGGGTTCATCGTCGGCAGGACGACCTCGCACGGCCCGATGTACGGCCACGGCTTCGCCACGTTGTTCCTGGGCGAAGTGTACGGGATGAATCCGGGGGATGATCGCGTCCGCGATGCGCTTGTCCGGGCGGTGCAGCTCATCATCAATTCGCAGAACGAAGAGGGCGGCTGGCGGTACTATCCCGTGCCCTTCGACGCGGATATCTCGGTCACCATCGCGCAGATCATGGCGTTGCGCTCGGCCCGCAACGCAGGCATCAAGGTGCCCAAGGAGACGATCGACCGCGCGGTCGAATACGTCCGCAACTGCCAGAACGCCGATGGCGGATTTCGATACATGATCGGCACCGGCGGCAGCGCTTGGCCGCGCACGGCGGCGGGTGTGGCATCACTGTTCTACGCGGGGATCCATGAGGACCAGGCGATCGACCGCGGTCTCGAGTATCTGATGCGAAACGCTCTCCCGGGCGCCGCCAATCGCACCGGCGAGGCGCACTATTACTACGGCCACTATTACGCGGTGCAGGCGATGTACCTCGCAGGGGGCGCATCGTGGGAGAAATGGTGGCCGGCCATTCGCGATGAACTCGTGGACAGCCAGGCCGCCAACGGCGCGTGGCCCGACCACTACGCGAACGGCGCGTACGCCACTGCGATGTCTCTCATCATCCTCCAGATGCCCAAGCGGTATCTCCCGATCTTTCAGAAGTGAACCTGGATGAACAGCCATCGCGATTGGGTTATTCAGGTTCGACTCCCACGCCGTGCACGGCGTGGGCTTTGGTGCTGGAGCGGGCTGGCGCCGCTCCTGTTCGCTTTTGCCTTGATTGCCTCAGAGGCCCGCTCGCAGGAAGTGCGGGTCATCACGCGCGAGGCCCAGCTTGGAGGCGTTCAACTCATTGAGATCTCCGATCGATCCATCACGATCCGCACCGAGCGCGGCGGTCTGGAGACGATTCCGATGGAGGAATGCGTCGGAATCATCAATTCCTCGGCGGCGCTGCAGGCGCGCGGCAGCAGCGCCTACGCGCCCCTGGGCCTGCTGGTTCTCGCCGATGGTCAGCAGCTTCCCGGCAGCCCGATTCTCGGAGCCACGGCCGGGTCCGATGTGCTCTATTGGCGGCACCGGTGGCTCGACCGGGTCGCCGTTCCGCTCGACCGGGCCGCGTGGGCGGCATTTCGGGTCACAGCGCAGCCTCCGGATGCGGGTGAGGCCGATGTCATCGTTCTGATCAACGGCGATCGCGCCGAGGGCTTCATCACCGCCTTGCGCGACCCGGTCGAGATCGAGCAGGATGGCCGAACGACGACCATCGCTCTCGATCGCATCAGCGCCATCCGGCTGATCACGCCGCCCGCTGCGCCTGCGCCCGGCGCGAAGCGATTGTGGTTTGATGAGGGCACTGTGCTGGATGTGCCCTCGATCTCGATGGGGGACGACGGCAACGTTCACTTCGTGTCACCGCTGGGGGAAACGTCAAAGGGAGACTTTCCGATGCCGCTGTCGCGGGTGGTCGGGATCCTGTTTGATATCAGCGCGATGGTGCCGCTGGGGTCGATCACGGCGCACGATGTGGAGGGTCCTGTGACGCGCTACGAGGTCCCCGCGCCCGAGGTGGATTCCGCGGAGCGGGCTCTGGGCCTGCGCGATGTCACACTGCGCGGCCCGCTGACGGCCCGCTATGCGCTGCCTTCCCGTGCGAGCCGATTCATGGGCACGGCCAGGCTGGGCGAGGGGTTGCCGGATTGGCCGGATTGCGAGCTTGTGATCGCGGTCGATGGCCGCGAACTCTTCCGCGAGCGGCTGAGCAATGACCGACGGCGGCTTGAGTTCGATGTGGCCATTGAAGGGGCCGAACTCTCAATCGAAGTGACGGAGGGCGCCTTCGGACCGATCGGCGATCGTGTGATCCTCGAGGGAGCCATGATCATCGTGGATTCTCACACAGATTGATCCCGGTCACGACGATGGCGCGCGCGAGGCGGGCGCCGATTTTGAGATCGAGATCAACTGGCAGAGCGTGCGAGCGGCGCCCCCCGAGGCGATCGCCGCACGTGACAGATCGATGCCTTTTTCAAATGAACGGGCGCCGCCGGCGACAACGAGCGTTGCCGCCGCGTTGAGCACGGCCATATCCATCCGAGAGCCGGCGTCGCGGCCTTCGATGATTGCGAGAAACGACTCGGCAGCCTCATCAAGATCAGCGGCCGGCCGAACGGCGGCGGTCTTGAAGCCGAGACGTTGCGGGTCGATCTCTTCCTCGCGGATGTCGCCGCGCTCCACGTGCATCAGTCGCGTCGGCGCGTTGAGCGAGATTTCGTCGAAGCCGTCACGACTGTGAATGACAATTGCACGAACAGAGCCGAGGTCGCGCAAGGCCTCCGCCACCGGCTGCACAAAGCGATCGGCATACACGCCCATGATCTGGCGTTTCGCACCTGCTGGGTTGGTGAGCGGGCCCAGCAGGTTGAAGATGGTGGCGAAGCGCAGGGCCTTGCGCGCGGCGATCACGTGGCGAGTGGCGGGATGGTGATGGATCGCGAAGCAGAAACACACGTGGGCTTCTTCGAGGCATCGGGCCTGCTGCGCGCGACCGCAATTCACATCCACGCCCAGCCGATCCAGCACCTCGGCGCTTCCGCGGCCGGTGCGCGAGCGGTTGCCGTGCTTGGCGACGGCGAAGGCGCCGTGGCCGGCGGCGGCGGCGATCACTGCCGCGACGGTCGATACATTGAACAGCTTGGGCGCCCCACCCGTGCCGGCGGTATCGACAATGCGATCAGGATCGAACGAGCCGAGCAGCTCGTCGGAGGTCGGCGTCCGCGTGGCAAGCAGCGCCAGCAGGGCGCCGACTTCTGATTCGTGTGCTTCACCCCGCATGAGCGAGTGGAAGGCGCTGCTTGTCTCAGCGGCTGAAAGCGTTCCTCCTTCGAGGAGCTTCGCGAAGATCGGCAGCAGATCGACGCGCTGGGGCGGCTGGGCGAACTCGGCTGGACCCGGGAGGTTGGGCATCGGCGCATCATAAGACACCCGGGTGCAACTAGAATGAAGTCATGAAGCGGCCGAAGGCAGGTGGCGGTTGGCGGGCGATCCACTATGCGCTCCGCGCCTCGAGGCGAAGCGGCGGAGCGCTGCGCATGCTCCGCGCCCTGCGCTCGAAAAACGCGTGCAAGACCTGCGCGCTGGGCATGGGCGGCCAGCTTGGCGGCATGGTCAATGAGGCAGGCGGATTCCCCGAGGTGTGCAAGAAGTCGATTCAGGCCATGGCCGCGGACATGCAGGGCCGGATTCACCAGCATTTCTTCGACGATTTTTCCCTGGAGAAGCTGCGGTCTTTTTCGCCCCGCGAGCTGGAGGCGGCGGGGCGACTGGTCGATCCGCTCTATGTCGGGCCGCTGGATTCGCATTATCGGCGCATTGACTGGAACGAGGCGATTGAGCGCATCGCCAACAAGCTGAAGCGGACTCCGCCGGCGGAGTCGTTTTTCTACCTTTCCGGCCGCTCATCCAATGAAGCGGGTTTTCTGCTGCAACTCTTCGCTCGGCTTTACGGCACCAATCATGTCAACAACTGCTCCTACTACTGCCACCAGGCCTCGGGCGTGGCGCTGACGAGCGTCATCGGATCGGGCACTGCGACTGTCGACCTCGATGACATCGCGAAGTGCGATCTCCTTTTTCTGATCGGGTGCAACCCGGCCTCGAATCATCCGCGGCTGATGAGCGCGCTGGTGCGGCACCGCCGCCGCGGCGGGAAGATCATCGTCATCAATCCCCTGAAGGAGCTCGGCCTGGTGCGTTTCCGTGTGCCCAGCGACCCGCGCTCTCTGCTGCTGGGCTCAACCATTGCGGATGAGTACGTGCAGCCGCACATCGGCGGCGACATCGCGCTGTTGTCGGGCGTCGCGAAGGCGCTGCTGGAACAGACCGCCTCGAACGATGCCTTCACTTCGGCCCACACGGAAGGCTGGCGCGAGTTTGAGCGATCCATCCAGGCGCTGGAGTGGAATGAGATTCTCGAAGCAAGCGGCGTGTCGCAGGATCAGATTGAACGCATCGCTTCGATCTACGCGCACTCGAAGGCGGCCATCTTCTGCTGGACCATGGGGATCACGCACCACGTCCATGGCGTCGAGAATGTGCAGATGATTGCCAACCTGGCGATGATGCGGGGCATGGTCGGACGATCAGGAGCGGGATTGCTGCCGCTGCGGGGACACAGCAATGTGCAGGGCATAGGTTCGATCGGCGCGACGCCGGCGCTGAGACAGGCCATTCTCGAGCGGCTTCGGATGCGTTACGGAATCGAGACTCCTGCCGCTCCCGGAATGGATACGTTGTCCTGTTTGCACGCGGCGGATGACGGCCGCCTGCGCTTCGCGCTGCACCTGGGCGGCAATCTGTACGGCTCGAATCCCGATTCGGGGTTCGCCGCGGGTGCCCTGTCGAAGATCGACCTGACGGTCTTTCTTTCGACTTCGCTGAACACGGGTCACGTTCGCGGCCGCGGGCGGGAGTCGATCATCCTTCCAGTCCTGGCACGGGATGAGGAAGAGCAGGCGACCACGCAGGAATCGATGTTCAGCTACGTTCGCATGAGCGATGGCGGACCGCGCCGATATGAGGGCCCGCGCGGCGAGGTCGAGATCATCGCACAGATCGCGGAACGCGCCCTTCCGCCTTTGGGACCCTTCGACTGGACCACGATGCGGAATCATGCCGCTGTCCGCGCTGCGATCGCGAACATCATTCCCGGATACGAAGCAATCGGCGACATCGATGTGTCGAAAAGGGAGTTCCACATCCCCGGCCGGGTGATGCACGAACCCCGCTTCGCGACGGAATCCGGGCGTGCGCGATTCCACGCGATCGAGATTCCCACTCCATTCGCCCACGGATCCGCCGGGGGGTTAGACCATCACGGGCGCGGGAAGTACGGCGGCCCCCCGGCGGAGCCGGGGGCTCACGGGGGTCTGCGTCTCATGACCATCCGCAGCGAAGGCCAGTTCAACACGGTCGTCTATGAGGATGAGGACATCTATCGCGGCCAGGAGCGGCGCGATGTGATCCTGATGGCGCGAGCGGATATCGACCGGCTCGGACTGAGAATTGACCAGCGCATCACGCTCCGCAGCCATGCGAGCGCACTGTGCAATGTGCTCGTGCGCGAAGCGGACATCAGGGCCGGCAACTGCGCTATGTACTACCCCGAAGCGAACGCGCTGGTCACGCGCGTCGCTGACCCTAGGTCCCACACACCCTCATTCAAAAATACGGAGGTGTGGATCGAACCGGATGGCGGAAGCGAAGCGGGCGGCGGAGCAACAGATGCCTTCACTCAATCGGGCGCTGCGGTTGCAACGAATGGCGAAGCGAGGCGTACTCTTCGGGCGTGTTGATGTTCTCCAGCGCGCATTCCCACTCGGGCGGAGCGATGACGATTTCAACTTCGGCCGCTTCGAGCAGTCCCTGAACTGACAAGTTCCCCGCGTCAATCCGCGCTCGGATCAGGGGAAGGAGCGAATCGCTCAATCGGAGCGGCAATGGTCGCGGAGCCGACTCGGTCTTGACTCGGAGCGCCGTGATCGGCCGCGCCGTCGCAACCAGCAGGGCCCTGAGGATGTCGCCTGTCAGCCGTGGCATGTCGCAGGGAACGAGGATGTAATCGCTGCTCAGGCCGCTCGCGAGCAAGGCTTCCAGTCCGCCAAGGGGACCGAGGTGATTCGTCCTGTCCGGAACTTGCACCACGCCTCGCAGAATCTCGTGTTCGCTCAATGTAACGATCTTCGTACACACGGTTGCCAGCGCCGCGTGGACATGCTCGATCATGGTTCTGCCATCCGGCAGAACCAGAGCGTGTTTCGGCGTTCCCATGCGCGCGCTCGCGCCGCCGCTGAGGATTGCGCCGAGCACCAATCCCCCTCCCTTTGAGGGAGGGGGATAGAGGGTGGGTCGTGTCTGATTTCGTTTCATGGGTTCACACCGCCGACCCCCTCCCGCGAGAGAGAAGGGTGTGTGTTGCGCGTGCAATGGCTGCGAAATCTTCGGCGTCGAGCGAGGCGCCTCCCACCAGGAATCCATCAACATCATCCTGCGCAATGAGCGATCCGACGTTTCCGGGCTTGACCGACCCGCCGTAGATGATGCGCAGCGCCGAGGCCGTCGCACCGTCGTACATTGACTCGAGCTCGCGGCGGATGACGCGATGAGCGGCCTGCGCATCCTCAGGCGAGGCATTGCGGCCGGTGCCGATCGCCCACACGGGCTCATAGGCGATGACGACCTGGCGTTGCACCTGCTCGATGGGCGCATGGCGCAGCCCCGCTCGAAGCTGGCCAATGTTGACTGAATCGGTTTCGCCGCGCTCGCGCTGCTCGAGTGTTTCGCCGACACACAGAACGACCCACAAACCGGCATCGAGCGGTGCCAGCGTCTTGAAGTTCACAAGTTCATCCGTCTCGCCGAGAATGTGCCTTCGCTCCGAGTGGCCCGCCAGCACAACATCGCAGCCGCAGTCGAGCAACATGCCGGCGCTGACTTCGCCCGTGAACGCGCCGGCCTCCTCGTGAAAGACGTCCTGGGCGCCCAGGAGCAGCGATGAATCCCGCACAGCCTCTTTGACAGGGATGAGATACGGGAAGGGCGGGAAGATCGCGAGATCGATGGCGCTGGTCATGGCGGCGCAGCGATCCGCCACGGCGCGGGCAAGAGTCACTGCCCCTGCCCGGTCGGTGTTCATCTTCCAGTTGCCGCCGACGAATGGTGTTCGGTGAGGGTTCACTCGATCTGCCGATGAGACTCGAAAGCGAAGGGCCGCATGGTGAGAGTGTAGGAAGTCGATTCGCCCATCCGCAAGCGGCAGGCATGCGACGCTGCCTTCCACAGTGTCCATACCAGGCGCGCATCCTGTCAATTCGTCGAGGCGCGCGAGCCGAATGAAGTAGGATGTCGCACGTGAACGGATCTCACCACAAGGGCCAGGGACGGCTGGACCAGGTTCGCGCCTGGCGGGTTCGCGACCGCCAGCCGGCCGCGATCGGCGAGGAGATGAAGTCGCTTCAGAGGCGGATGGAGCGCACAGGCCGGCGCGTTTGCGAGTTCATTTCGCTGTGGGAGGAGGTGATTCCCTCCCACCTCGCCTCCAAAACCCGCGTTCGCGGTTCGCGAGGAGGCGTGTTCCATATCTCGGTCGAGACCTCGTCGGCGCTCTACGAGATCGATCGCCGGCTGCGTGAGGGCGGCCTGGCCGCCATCCGGGGACGCCTTCAGGGAACACTCGTCCGCATCAAGCTTGCGCTCGAACCCTTGCATGATCCCGATTCGGAGCGACAATGATCGTGTGGTGAGCGATCTGTGGGCTCCAAATCAGGCGGCGGGCCCGGCTCCGCGGCAGCGTCGGCGGCTTTCGCGCTGGCTGCAGTGGCTGATTGTCTCTGTTGCGGGACTGCTGGCATGGATCCTCTTCATGCTGGGCGCGGTGCTGCAGCATGAGTTTCTGGTGCTGTTCTTTCCGGCGGGATGGTGCGTGTATGTGGCGATGCGGCAGTTTCGCCAGATCACGCGCGAGCGCGGCGGCGCGGAGTGATCCCCTTACCTTGTGATCTCGCACAGGTAGAGCACATTTCCATCCGGATCGGCGAAGAACGCGAGCTTGACGGCTGAATCGTCGATGACCGTTCGGCCCTGTTCATCGGTTCGGAAGCGGACGCCGCGGTGTTCGAGCTCGCGCACGACTTCTTCGATGGACCGGGTCGGCGTGAGGCCGATCTGAATGCCGCCGGGCGCGCCCGGTGTCGGAGTGCGCCGGCCGGGCGGGTGCAAGCCGATGTGGCAACCGCCACCGGCGTCGATCATGGCAAAGTGATCGCCGGCGCGGTAGAGCAAGGTGAGGCCGAGTGTCTCGGTGTAAAAGCGCACGGCGCGGTTCATGTCGGTGATGAAGACGGTGGGGCTGGCGCCCTCGATCAACGAGGTGGCCTGCTGGGTTGCGGTGACCGGCATGACGATCTCCTCTGAAAGCGGGCTGCTAGGGATTGTATCACAAGCCCGATCCGCCCCGCCGGGGTTGTCGGGCAGCGGCTGGACCGCGCCAAGGCGATCGAGGCAGGCCAGAACCGTGGATCCCGTGGCCAGAAGTTCCTCCGCCCGATAGAGGGCATATTCGTGGTCGAGCTTGACGCGGCCGTGTTTGACGAGCGTGGTGCGCAGGCGGAGCACATCGTCGTAGCGCGCGGGACTGCGGATGCTCATGCTCAGCTTGACGACCGCGATGAAGAACCCCTGCGATTCGAGCTCGCGATAGCTCATGCCCGATTCTCTCAGCAGCTCGGTCCGGCCCATCTCGAACCAGATTGGAAAGACGCTGTGATGCGCCACACCCATGGGGTCGCATTCGCGGTAGCGGACGCGGAAGGTGATGTCGCCGAATGAACCCACGCGTGCAGCATAGCGGGCGGACTTGTGTCGCGTTGCGAGCCGGCTCGTGTCGAGCCGGAGCATCCCCGAACAATCAGGAATTGAAAAGAAGAAGGGGCGCACCGGCCGACCAGTGCGCCCCTTCTCGCTAGAGTGAGCAGAGCGCCTCCCGACGCTCCATCAGGATCTGCTGCTGCTCCTGCTCGTGCTGCGACGGCGTCGCCTTGATGGCGCCGGCGTCGCAGGAGTTTCCTGCCGCCGCGAGGACGACGTGGCCCGCGCGCCCCTGCCTTTGCTCTTGCTGGTCATCGTTCTTCCCTCTTCGCTTCGCTGCTTGTTCACGGTGGCTGCGGCGATCTGTTTGGCCCGCTTGCTGCTGCGTCCGCCCTTGCTCGCACTCTCCTTGATGTGTTCGTACTGCCGCTCGTCCTTGTTGCTCCACGCCTTCTGAGGCATCACACACTCCCTTTTCAGTTGAGGCGCCGTCGGGACCGATCGATACCCGCCCACGCAAATTCCCCGGCCCGGGCTCCGCAGCGCCTACACCGCCGCCTTCGTGTTGACGGTCGATTCCGCGATCGCCGTCAGCTTGTGATCTGCAGCGCCTTCCTCGTTGAGCGTCTGCTGCAGAGTGCCGGCGATCGATTCGTGGCCGAGACGCCGGGCAAAGGCCCGCACGGTGCCGTAACCGGCCATCTCATAGTGTTCGACGCGCTGGGCCGCTGCGATGAGACCCGCATCGCGGACATCATCGTCGCCGTGGGCGCCGATCATGTCCTCGCCTTCCCTGATCAACCCCTTGATGCCGTGGCAGGTCTCGCGCACGGGGTCCCTGCCGAGCTGGCGAAAGATGCCTTCCAGGCGCGTGACGTGCGTCTTCGTTTCGCGCAGGTGGTCGCTGAACGCCTGCTTGAGCTGATCGTTGCTTGCCGCCTCCGCCATTTTCGGCAGGGCTTCGGTCAGGCGTTGCTCCGCGTCATAGAGATCGCCAAGCTGCTGGACAAAGAGGTCTTCGAGATTCCGGAACTCAGGTTTTCCAAGCAGGGCCATCGGAAGCTCCTTTCATCTTTGCGTTGGCTCGTGCCATGTGGCGTCAGGGCTGCGCGTGCCAGTCACGTGTTGGAGCCACAGCCTACGAATCGCGGTCCCGCCGGGAACATGGCGAATTCGACCCAATTGTGGGTACGATGGATCGACTCACATGAGCGGGCCGCGCCTCCGCAAACTCGATCTGCACACCCACATCCTGCCGGAATCCTGGCCCGACCTGCGCGACAAGTTCGGCTATGGCGGCTGGGTCGCCCTCGACCATCACTGCGCGGGCAAGGCGCGGATGATCATCGACGGCCGGAGTTTCCGGGAGATCGAGGCCAACTGCTGGGACCCCGAGGTGAGGATCCGCGACTGCGATTCCTGTGGCGTCCATGTGCAGGTGCTCTCGACGGTGCCGGTGATGTTCGGCTACTGGGCCCAGGCCATCCACGCCTACGACGTATCGCGGATGCTCAACGATCACATCGCGAGTGTCTGTCGGGAGTTTCCCCAGCGTTTCATCGGCCTTGGCACCGTGCCCATGCAGGAGACCAGGTGGGCGGTCAGGGAACTTGAGAGGTGCATGAAGGAGCTGGGATTGGCGGGGATTGAAATCGGCACTCACATCGATTCTTCCTGCGGAATCATGAACCTGGATGATCCGGCCTTGTTTGACGTGTTTGCTGCGTGCGCGGAATTGGGCGCTGCCGTCTTCATCCATCCGTGGGACATGATGGGCAAGGAGCGCATGCCGAAATACTGGCTGCCCTGGCTGGTGGGCATGCCCGCGGAGACGGCACTGGCGGCGTGCTCGCTGATCTTCGGCGGCGTGTTTGAGCGGTTGCCGGATCTCCGGGTGTGCTTCGCGCACGGCGGAGGAGCGCTGCCCTTCACGATTGGGCGGATCGAGCACGGGTTCAAGGTGCGGCCGGATCTGTGCGCGGTGGATAACAACGTGAATCCGCGCGAATACCTCGGTCGGTTCTGGGTGGATTCCCTTGTGCACGATGTCGATGCGCTGCACTATCTCGTGAAGACCATCGGGCAAGACAAGGTGGCGATGGGATCGGATTACCCCTTCCCACTGGGCGAGGCGTGCCCGGGCGACCTGGTGGAACGGTCGGGACTTGCCGGGGAGGTCAAAGGCAAGATTCTGTGGGACAACGGGTTCGACTTTCTGGGCGTTGAGCCGACTGGATTCGGCCCGACCCGCAAAGCCGCCGCGACCACGCGGCGTGGAAGTTGAGCCAGCGAGGATTTGCGCCGAAGCGATCGCTTCGTGTACGCTTTCCGCGTGAACGAAGTGCAAGTTGATACATCGGAGGAATTCGCCCGCCACCGGGACGCCATCGATCCGCTGCGCGGATTTCGCGAGCGCTTTGAGTTTCCAAAGTTACGGCGCACGGGCCTGGAGACCGGTGCCACCAACGATCCGGCCCGGCTGGAAGCCGGGGGTCCCTGGCAAGTTGTCTATCTCGCCGGAAACTCGTTGGGCCTGATGCCGAAATCGGTACGCGAGATCGTCAGCGAGGAACTGGAGGATTGGGCCCGTCTTGCGGTCGATGCGCACTTCGACGCCCATCGGCCGTGGTACTCGTACCACGAAATCTTCCGCGATGCCGGCGCGCGGCTGGTGGGGGCGAATCCGGGGGCGCATCCCGACTGTCCCGAAGTCGTGATGATGAACTCGCTCACCATCAACCTGCACCTGATGCTGATGACGTTCTATCGGCCGGCGAAGGATCGATATCGAATCCTGATCGAGTCGCACTGCTTCCCCTCGGATCTGTATGCGGTGCAGAGTCATGTGCGGGCGCGGGGTGTTGAACTCGGCGGGCGGGACGCCCGCGCTCCCCAAACCGCTGTCCTCGAAATCTCGCCCCGCCCCGGCGAACACACCATCCGCGAGGAGGACATCGAGGAGCTGCTCGCGCGCGAAGGTCATTCGATTGCGGTCGTGCTTCTTCCGGGTGTGAACTTTTTCACCGGCCAGGCGTTCGACATCGAGCGCATCACCCGCGCCGCCCACGCGCAGGGGTGCATCGCGGGATGGGACCTCGCCCATGCTGCGGGTAACCTCACACTGCGCCTGCACGACTGGAACGCCGACTTCGCGGTGTGGTGTTCGTACAAGTATCTCAACGCCGGGCCGGGCGCTGTGGCGGGATGTTTCGTCAACGAGAAGCACGGGAAGAATCTCGACCTGCCGCGTTTTGCCGGCTGGTGGGGCAACGATCCCGCGAAGCGCTTCAACATGCTGGAGGAGAGAGAATTCGTGCCGCGCGCGGGCGCAGACGGCTGGCAGATCAGCAACCCGCCCATCATGTCGATGGCCCCGCTCAAGGCATCGCTCGACATCTTCGACGAAGCGACCATGCCGGCGTTGCGGGCGAAATCGATGGAACTGACTGGATATCTGCGCGCGTTGCTTGAGCCCGAAGAATCACCAGCGGCCGAGCGCGACTTCAAGATCATCACGCCGTGGGAACAAGATCGCCACGGCTGCCAGTTGTCGATCCTGGTCCGCGACCGGCCGCGGGAGCGATACGAGGCGCTGCTGAAGGCGGGCATCATGTGCGACTTCCGCGCGCCCAACATCATCCGGGCCGCGCCGGCGCCGCTGTATAACTCGTTCCACGACTGCTGGACCTTCGCGCAGGTGTTTCATTCGCTTCTATGAACAACGGATCGAACATGAAGGAGCATGGGCTCATCGTCGGCGCCGGGCTCGCGGGCGCGCTGATGGCCTGCTATCTCGCGCGGGCGGGGTATCGCGTGACGGTGTGCGAGCGCCGGCCGGACCCGCGCATCGCCGGCTTCGCGGGCGGCCGATCGATCAATCTCGCGCTTTCGACGCGCGGCATCACGGCGCTTGAGGGTGTCGGCCTCGCGGAGCGCGTGCTCAAAGACGCCATCCCGATGTACGGCCGGATGATTCACGACCCGCAGGGGCACACGCACTTTCAACATTACAGCCGCGTGCCGGGCGAGCACATCAACTCCGTCTCGCGCGGTGGATTGAATCTGACACTCCTCGAAGCGGCGGATGAACATGAATCGGTGACGCTGCGCTTCAGGCTTCGCTGCGTGGATGTGGATATCGAGCGTCCGGCTGCGGTGTTCGTCGATGAATCGACCGGCGTATCCGAAACCATCGAGGCGGGTTTCATCATCGGAGCGGATGGCGCCTTCTCCGCAGTGCGCGATGCCATGCTGCACAAGGTCTTCAATTTCAACTACGCCCAGGAGTTCCTGGAGCACGGGTATAAGGAGTTGGAGATACCGGGTGGGACAGGTCTCCGACCTATCGTGGTTTCTGCGGCTCTCCGAGCCGCAGGTCCTCCGGCTCAGAGGGCCGGAGAAACCAGTCACGGCTCGGAGAGCCATGCCACCGGGGCTCACGGCTCGCAGAGCCGTGCCACGCTCGAACCCGGCGCCTTGCACATCTGGCCTCGGGGCGGGTCGATGATGATCGCGCTGCCGAACCCGGATGGCTCGTTCACGTGCACGCTCTTCTGGCCGTATGAGGGCGCACATTCGTTCAGCGCGATCAAATCGCGCGCGGACATCGTTCCTTTCTTTCAGCGGCACTACCCGGATGCGGTGCCGCTCATGCCCACGCTGGAGGATGATTACGAGCGCAATCCCGTGGGCGCGCTGCCCACAATCCGCTGCGCGCCGTGGCATGCGGGCGGGAAGGTTCTCCTCATCGGCGATGCAGCCCACGCGATCGTGCCATTCTTCGGCCAGGGGATGAACGCCGCGTTCGAGGATTGCCGAATCCTCGCGGAGCTGCTGCGCGATTCGCGCGAAGACCGTTCGAGCGTGTTCGCCGCGTTCTCCCGCGCGCGGAACGTTGATGCGGACGCCATCGCCGACATGGCGCTGGAGAATTTCATCGAGATGCGCGACAAGACCGCTTCGCGCCTGTTCCGGGGCCGCAAGAAGATCGACAACGCGCTGCACCGCTGGGTCCCCCGCGCGTTCATGCCGCTCTACAACATGGTGTCCTTCACCAACATCCCCTATGCCGAGGCGCGGCGGCGTGGGCAGGCGCAGCAACGAATGATGTTGGCGCTCCTTATCGTGTTCGTGACGTTCGGTGCGGGAGCACTCGCGCTGGTGTGGAGCTATCTTACGGGTTGAGTTGTTCGAGGGGAGCGCGGGGACGGGGTCCTGCGGAAGAACCAGCGCGGGACGGGGTCCCGCCGCTAAACTGGGAAGCAATGTCGTCGCTTACGTACTCATCCTATCTCAATCTGCCCGCGCTGCTGGAACTTCAGAAGTTCCGCTCCGATCCGCCGGAGCACGATGAACTGCTCTTCATCGTCATCCACCAGACGTACGAACTGTGGTTCCAGGAGATGCTGCACGAGATCGACCGCGCCAAGGTGGATTTTTCCGCGGGCGACCTGTACGCGCTCATTCACACATTCAAGCGGCTGCGCACGATCATGAAGGTGCTGGTGGCCCAGCTCGATATTCTCGAAACGATGACGCCGATGAGCTTCACCTCGTTCCGCGACCGGCTGGAGGATTCATCCGGCTTTCAGTCCACGCAGTTCCGCGAGCTGGAGTTCGCGCTGGGATACAAGCGGCCGAACGTGGTCAAGTATCTCAAGGCGGAGGATCCCGGTCACGCGAAGGTCATGCGCCGGCTGCGCGAACGATCAGTCGTCGATCACTTCTACGACTTTCTCGAAGCGCATGGTGTCGAGATTCCCAGGTCACTGCGCGCGAAGCCCGTCGATGCGCCGAACGAGCCCAACGAAACTGTTCAGGAGGGTCTGCACCGGCTGTACATTTCGCGGCCGGACCTGGCGATTCTCTTCGAACTGATGACGGATTTCGATGAGGGTTTGCAGGAGTGGCGGTACCGGCATGTGAAGGTGGTGGAGCGCACCATCGGCAGCAAGCGCGGCACCGGCGGTTCGCCGGGCGTCGAGTTCCTCAAGAAATCGCTGTTTCTGCCGGTGTTCCACGATCTCTGGGCAATACGCCATCGGCTCTAATGCAACCACAGAGAGGCACAGAGGCACGGAGTAGAGCATAGAACGATATTGGATCGATACCAAGGATAATCACGCGATCAACTTGCCACCTCACTTCCTGACCAGATCAAGTCCTCTCTGTGTCTCTGTGTCTCAGTGGTTGCATTTCCTGAATGACAAAGGTGTACGACATCTCGCCGCTGCTGACGCCTGAGCTTGTGGTCTGGCCGGGGGATACGCCGCTTTCGCGCGAGGTGTTGTGCGACATGTCTCGCGGCGACAACATCACGCTTTCCACGCTTCGTGCCACGGTGCACCTGGGCGCGCATGCGGATGGCCCGAACCACTATGGCAGGAATGCCCCATCGATCGAATCGCGATCACTCGATCACTACCTTGGGCCGTGCCAGGTGATTCGCGTCGATGCCGCGCGCGGGGAGCGTATTGGAGAGCGATATCTGCGCGCCAAAGTCTCGTTGCCGCGAGTGCTCTTCGCAACCGGCACGTTTCCCGACCCGGCAAAGTGGAATGATGATTTCGCGGCGCTCGACCCCGCCGTGGTGGATCACCTGCACGAGCGGGGCGTGATCACTATCGGCATCGACACGCCCAGCGTCGATCTGTTCCACTCGAAGAAACTGGAAGCCCACCAACGATTTCTGGCGCATGACATGGCCATCCTCGAAGGGCTCGTCTTGAATGATGTGCCGGACGGAGAATACGAGTTGATCGCACTGCCTCTGCGGCTGGCGGGGTTCGATGCCAGCCCTGTGCGGGCAATTCTCCGCAAGCGCGAATAGCGCAGCGATCCTCGAGCATAAATTCATCCGCACGAAGGGATCAGGTCGTCGTGCTGGTGCAAATCGAATGGATCGAGTTTTAGCTAAAACACAAAATAAATCGGGCCGGTTCGAATGGTGGCAACACAGCATTGGCGCGAGGAGTCGCGCTTCCTTCTTGTCTGTCAGCCGAGTTCGACCAGGACACACGGGCCGCCTGCAATCACAGTCAGCCCCGCTTCCCGAGCCCGGCGGATCGCCTTCGCGCTTTCAGCGCCCGGCTGCATCCAGAGATGCCCGATCCCGTCGCAACCGGATGCTGTCGCAATCGCATCTTCGACAATCTCTTCCGTCACTTCCGGCTGGGTGATGATCGAGCAGCGGTCGAGGTGCGGGTGCTCGCTGAGCGCGGCCGAGAGATTCGGATAGCAGTGCAGCCCTTCCACTTCCGTTTCGTTGGGATTGAGGGAACCGCTTCGCGGCCGTGGCGGATGTAGGCCCGCAACACCTTGTTGCCGAACTTGCGGCGATCATTGGAGGCGCCGACCACGGCGAAGATTCCGCCGGCGAGAAAGGCCTCGGTTTCCGCGGACATAGCCCCATCATAGGGGCCGGCGAGTTACGGATTCATCAGGCGTTCTTCCCATTCGAAGGCAACCTGCGGCGGGTTGTAGGTTCCCCCGGGCAGGGCGAACTCCGCGGGCATGGTGCTCCGCGCGAACACGACGCGACCGCTGCCCAGTTCGATCGAGATCGACAGCACCGGCCGCAGCGAATCACGCTCGTGCGCATCCACATGCACCATGCGCGGCCCGCGTGTCGTGGTGACATCCACCTCGCGCCCGCCAAGATCGATCTCTCTTTCACCAAGGCGCAAAGCGATCTGCAGGTGCGACCCAGAACCGGCGGTCACTGCCTTCAAGCGAACAGCGAACGCCGCGTTCGCCGCGATCTCCCTTCCGCAATCCGGCAGCGCGGCGCCGGGAATCAATCCGTTGGGAAGCAGGCGCTGCGCCACCTCGGATTCGACCGCAAACAGCAGCTCGACCAACGCGGGCGACCGCACGGTCTCCCGTGACGGGCTGAGCGTTTGCGCGGCCGACAACTGCGACACATTTCCTCCGATCTCACGAGGCGCGGGAGAGGATTCTTGCGGCAACCTCGAGTCCCTTTCCCATCGGGCTCACGAAGCGCTGGCTGACTGAATCGACGAGGTGCAATAATTCGAGCATGCGGTCGAGGCGATGATTGTGGGCTTTCAGCGCGTCGGCATTCACATCCCTGCCGGCCGGCTCGCCGGCTGTGGCTTCGCGGCATTCGTGCAGAGCCTCCAGCAGCGGATCGATTTCGCGCTTCTTGCGCTCGCGCGCGATGGTGCGGAACATCTTCCACACATCCTGCTCGGCTTCGTAATATTCCTTGCGGTCGCCGGGAAGGTGGACGCGGTGCACGATGGACCATTCGACGAGGGCGCGGAGGGTGGTGGAGGCGCTGCCGCGGCTGACCTTCAGTTGCTCCATGACCTCATCGGTGTTCAGCGGTCGGCCTTCGACGAAGAGGAGGGCGTGGACCTCAGCCATGGTTCGCGGAATGCCCCACTTGGCGCCCATCTGGCCCCAGAGCGCGATGAAGCGCTGGCGGGCTTCGTGCAGCGTGGCGGCATCGACCGGGTCCGGACGGACAATACGTGGCGGCTTCGGTCTGGCCATGGGGAGCGACTTCCTCCGGCGAACGGTTGACAGGAGCATCATTGGCCCGCGGGGATCACAGCGCGGCCGCGGGGAACGATACCGCCGCTGTCGCCGCCGGTCGAGTAGTTTCAGAATATTTTGAAAACTCGCGAGCCGGGGCCTATCAATTGACTAAGAGCGCCGAACAGAATGGGGAGTGCGGACATCCTGTCCGCACGAGGCCCGCTGCGGACGGAACGTCCGCGCTCCCCCCGATTCCATTCTGATAGCCGCTCAAAAAGTGACCACGGGTGACCCACGACGGCGTCCGGTAGAAGGAGCCATCACAGGAAGCCAAAGGACTGATGGATCGCCAGACCTTTCATTCACTCTCGCCGGCAACGCTGGCGCTGGCCGCGGCCCTGGTTCCGGGGTTTCCAGGCGGAGCGGATTCGCTGCGCTACATCTTCGCGCCCGATCCCGAGGCTCATGTGCTGCGGGTGACGCTTGAGTGGCAGACCGCAGGGCACGGTCCCTCAAGGCTTGCGATCTCGCCGGGCTGGGCCAGCGTGCAGCGGCCGGCTCAGTTCATCAGGGATGTGTCGGTTGAAGGCGGCGAGCTCGCGAGTGTGGCAGATGGCGCGGCCGGGAGTTGGGAGATTGCGCACGATGAAGGCGCGCTCATCCGGTTCGCGTATACGGTCGACGCCGGTTACGCATCGTTCGACTGGGAGCGGCGATACCTCCCGATCGTGTCCTTCAAGTTCTTTCACGGCATAGGCGAGACGTTTCTGATCACGCCCGAGCAGCGCCGCGGGCGGGAGAGCGGATTCGATGTCGAGATCGAGTGGGACCTGCCGGAGGGTTGGAATCAGGCAGTAACATCACTGGGGCGCGGGAGG